>WBZO01003752.1_pt1 | contig 17243 bp, 18 predicted proteins | sample 5204261 | NCBI WGS metagenome assembly WBZO01 (sample SAMN12412400, study PRJNA552823) | activated sludge metagenome | isolation source: activated sludge from anammox sidestream of wastewater treatment plant... | place: USA: North Carolina | collected 2017-09 | reverse complement strand
CCAGAGGTCGTACATGAATCCGTCGTCTGCTTGCGAGTGGTTGTCCAGGATGATCATCAGGTTCTTGCGGGCCGCTTCATCAACGATGATGTCCATGACCTGCTGAGGGGTCTTTCCGGCGAGCTCGGCGTTCCTGCCGCCGCCGTAGTCAATACCGCTGGTCGTTGTTGACCGCATCGCCTGCAGCGAGAACGGCATGCGGATGGTGTTGAAGCCCAGCGAGCTGATCTGGTTGAGCATGTCCTTGTAGTCGCGCGTCCAAAGCCCGTGCGGAGCATGGTTCTGTGTTTCGAATCCGAACCAGTTGACGCCTTGCAGGGTGACCGTTGCGCCGTTTGCGTCGACGACTTTGTTTCCGCTGGTTGACAGTGGCAGCGCGGGCAACGGCGCGTTTGCCGCGCTCGCGCTCGGGGCGCTGATGCCCGTCACGATGGAGCTGAGCAGGACGGCGCTGGTAGCGATCAGTCCGAGGATGCGCGCGCGCAGCTTCCGAGGCGTAGTGGAGGCGTCAAGGCGGCTGAAGGCGCGGGGGGAAGGAGTCTTGGTCACCGGAAGATCATCGGTTCCAAAACGGGCGAACTCAAGGGGTAGTTCAACACTCATCCGTTTAGGGGACAGGTCCTGACCGTTTACAAACAAAGCCTGCTTGTAAACCAAACATTCAATCAGTGACGGTGACCCCAACCGGTTGCCGCCACGATCGCTAGACCAGGTACTGCTTGATTTCGCGGCGACCGAGTGATGCTTCGTGGACCTCGTCTGGCCCGTCGGCGAGGTGCAACGTGCGGGCTCCGGCCCACAGCGCCGCCAGTGGGGTGTCCTGGCTGACACCCGCACCACCGAAGGCCTGAACGGCGCGATCGAGCACCCAGGTCGTGACCTCGGGAGTGAGAATCTTGATCGCCTGAATCTCGGTGTGAGCGCCCTTGTTCCCGACGGTATCCATGAGCCAGGCGGTCTTGAGGATCAGCAGGCGGGCCGACTCAATTCGAATCCGTGCCTGCGCGATCCACTGCAGAATCACGCCCTGGCGTGCGAGCGGCTTCCCGAAGGCCTCGCGTTCCACAACGCGCCGACACATGAGCTCGACCGCGCGCTCGGCCATTCCGATCGCGCGCATGCAGTGGTGGATCCGACCCGGGCCCAGGCGTGCCTGCGCGATGGCAAAGCCGGAACCCTCGTCGCCGATCAGGTTTGTAACCGGAACGCGAACATCCTCGAAGCGAACCTCCGCATGACCGCCGTGGTCGGCGTCGTCGTATCCGTAAACCATGAGCGGACGCACGACGGTGAGTCCCGGAGTATCGCGCGGAACCAGCAACATCGACTGCTGATGGTGAACGTCGGCATTCGGATCGGTCTTACCCATGACGATGAAGATCTTGCAGTTGGGATCCATCGCGCCAGTCGTCCACCACTTGCGGCCGTTGATAACGTATTCGTCGCCTTCGCGGCGAATCTGCGTCGCGATGTTCCGCGCATCAGATGACGCGACGTCAGGCTCGGTCATCGCGAAGGCAGAACGAATCTCGGCGTTGAGCAACGGCGTCAACCACTGCGCTTGTTGTTCCGGGTTCCCGAAATCATTGAGAACCTCCATGTTCCCGGTGTCGGGAGCGTTGCAGTTCAACGCTTCCGGCGCCAATTGCGGCACGCGTCCGGTGATCTCGGCAAGCGGCGCGTACTGCAGATTCGTCAAACCGCCGCCGCCTGGATGATGAGGCAGGAAGAGGTTCCACAGTCCAAGTTCGCGTGCCTTCGCTTGAAGGTCTTTCATCACTGCGGGCCGGGTGTACGGCTCATGATCGCCACCGCCCGCAGCGTGCAATTGCGCTTCCGCCGGATACACGTAGTCGTCCATGAACTTCAGCAGACGTGCCCGCAGTTCCTCGGTCTTTTCGTCGTAGGCGAAGTCCATGGTCAGATCCTCTTTCCTCTGCGATTGTTTTCCTTCGGTTACTGCTGATCGATGTGGCTTAGCCCGCGATCGACGAGTGGCTGCACCATGTCGCCAATGACGGCAAACCCTTCGCCAACCGTCTTACCGAGTGTGTGGCGGTAGTAGATGCCCTCCAAGATCACTGCCAGCTTGAAGCAGCCGAACGCGATGTACCAGGGCAGGTTGGACATGTCGAGGCCGCTGGTGTCGGCATAGCTGGTGACGAGGTCATCTGTCGTGGGGAAGGGGGCGGGCGCGTCAATATCGACTGTCAAGGGAATGAGCGCTTCCGACCCCATCGCCGCCCAGTACGTACAGAACAACCCGATGTCGGTTAGCGGATCGCCGAGGGTCGACATCTCCCAGTCAACAACGGCCGCCACGTCGTACTCGTTGGCGTCGTTCCGTCCGACGATCACGTTATCCAGGCGGTAGTCACCGTGCACAATTGTCGCGCGTTGAGTTCGTGGAATCCGGTCCGCGAGCTTTTCAACCAAGTCATCGATCCCCGGAACATCGCGCGATCGCGATGCGTCCAACTGTTTCGTCCACCGCCGGATCTGGCGCTCCAGGAAGCCTTCTGGGCGCCCAAAGTCCTCAAGGCCGATCTCCGCGGGATCCGTCGCGTGCAGTCGGCCCAACGTGTTGACCAGTCGGTACGACAGTTCCGGTATTTGAGCCGCTCCGATTGCCATCGCATCGTCGAAGTCCCGCAACACAACGCCGTCCACCTTCGCCATCAGGTAGAACGGTGCGCCAATGACCTCGGTGTCGTCGCAGAACAGGAGTGGTTCGGCTACTGGAACGTCGGTTCCAGTCAGTGCCGAGATCACTCGGTACTCACGCGACATGTCATGGGCGGTGTCGAGCACGTGGCCCAGCGGTGGCCGACGCAACACAAAGGTTGAGTCGTCGCTATTGATGAAATAGGTCAGATTGGAACGTCCACCGGCAATGAGGTCGGCGGTCAGGGGGCCGACAGCCAGGTCAGGGCGGTGGGCTTGCAGATAGTCGGTCAGCGCAGTGAGGTCAACGCCGGGTGGATCCTGTGCTTCCGTCTCGATATCCGCCACACGGTGAGGTTATCGCGCGTTAATCTGCGCGCCTGCGTTGCGGGGGTTACCTTTCGGCCATGCACAGTAACGATGCCCCCGAACCAAAGGTCCTCGTGGAACGCGAAGGACCAGTCACCACCGTCATCATCAATCGACCGGCTGTTCGCAATGCCGTCGACAAGGAGACCGCCGATCAACTTGTGGCCGCGTTTCGCGCCTTCGAAGCGGACCCGCAGGCATACGTCGCCGTGTTGACCGGAGCCGCCGGGAACTTCTGTTCGGGTGCGGACTTGCAGGCATTTGCCGAAGGTGGCGGCAATCGGCTGGAACCGGACGGCGATGGGCCGATGGGGCCAAGTCGTCTGGATTTGTCCAAGCCCGTGATCGCGGCAGTGGCGGGTTATGCCGTGGCCGGTGGGCTCGAGCTGGCTGCCTGGTGTGACCTGCGGGTGGTGGAGGAGTCGGCAACGTTCGGAGTCTTCTGCCGACGTTGGGGCGTTCCACTCATCGACGGTGGGACGTTTCGGTTGGCTCGCATCGTTGGTATCGCAGTGGCGACGGATCTGATTCTGACCGGCCGCGCAGTGGATTCCGCAGAGGCGCTACGCGTTGGTTTGGCGAATCGCGTTGTCCCGGACGGCACCGCATTGGAGTGCGCACAGGAACTGGCCCGCGACCTGTCGGCCTTGCCGCAGGAGTGCATGCGAAACGACCGGGCATCCCTGCGTGCCACGTGGGGATTGCCAGACGCGGAGGCGCTCGCGATCGAGTGGGAGTTCGGGATGCGCTCACTCGCATCAGGTACACAGGAGGGCGTGGCGCGCTTTGCGTCAGGCCAGGGACGCCACGGTCAGACCGACGGCTAGCGCATGGGCGGTACCGCCGTGACTACTTGATCTTGACAGTCAGCGTCTTCGTCGAACCCGGCTTGCCATTGGTTGACGTCAGAGTAAATGTCACTTTCGCACTGCCCGCTTTGGTCGCGGTGACGTTGGTGATGGACGTTCCGGGGGCATCGGGCTGCTCTTCCGGCGGCGCAACGAATTTGGTACCGGCGACGCTCACCCCTCCGGATGCCGACGCCGACCAACGTTGGTTCTGTTCGGTTGGGAGTTGTACGACGATGCGCTGGCCCACCACAGCAGAAACCGAATCCGGCAGCGACGCCACGAAGATCGGCTCAGCCTTCGTGGGGGTTGGGGACGGGGACGGCTTGCGGGTGTAGGTCGGGCGCGCCGAAGACTGCGTTGGTGTCGGGGTTGCAGAGACCTTCGTCTTTGTGGCGGATGGGCTCGGGGAGACATCTCCAGTGCTCGCGACTGAGGTACCGCACGCCGCCAGTGCGAACACAGCGCCGAGAGCGGCGAGTCCTGCCGTGGCCCGACGAACAGTGAAGTTTCCGCGCAGCATCGATCCAGTCATGTCCGCGAGTGTGCCGCACAGATAGGGACAATCCGGGCATTCTGCGGCCCGTGTCTTGGATAGAAACTGCCGACAAGCTCCCAAGTTTGTCCATGATTCGGCGCAGAGCGCCTAGGTTCCGTTGATGATTCGGGCAGCTTCGCGAGCGCCTGAGCGCAGCGCGCCGTGAACGGTACTGGGATACGCCGGATCAGTCGCCTCCCCACCGATCAGAATTCGACTTCCACCCGGCGACTGCCCCAGGATGTTGTGGTCGGCCATCGTTGCGCCAGGCGGACGGATTGAATACGACCCGCGCGTCCAGGGATAAGCCCGCCAGCGCTGGATCTTGACTGCGCTCGGGCCTGGCAGCTTCCATCCCGTATGCGCCCTGAGGTCGCGCATCACTTTCCGGACGACAGCAGCGTTGCCGGTGCGTTCGACCCAGTCGGCGCCTTTGGGCCACACCCGCTTGGGGAATCGCAGGATGACCTTGTCCAACGTGCCCATGCCCAGGCGTCCCAACGCTGCTCGCTGGGCGGCGGGCAGTGCGGGCGGCTGCCAGACCAGCCGCGCCAGCACCAACCACGATCACCGTTGCCGTGTTGCCGAGAGTGCTGACGTCCGACGGTGCCGCTAGCGCTCCGTAAACCCTGGCGCGTAATCGGTCGCGCAACCCGTGGCCCCGGTTTGGGTGCCCTTCGTGAATGCCTCCAGGCGCTGCGGGCCGGTGCCGTGCGCGTCGGGCGCGTTCCACGCAGTACCTTCCGCGTCGCCCACGGAGAGCACTGTGTCGGCAGCCTGCTTTGCGGCATCCTCACCGAGCAACTGTTGCTGATCGGCCCAGGCCGCCCAAGCACCCGCGAAGCAATCAGCCTGCAATTCCGCCTCAATCGAATGCTTGAACTTGTTGAAGGTCCCCAACTTCGCTTGCGCGCCATGGCCGAACTCGTGCGCCAGTATCACCGCCGCTCCCATGTCGCCCTTGCTGGCATAGATGGGCAACATGAAGCCAGGTTCGTCCCAGGCGATGAAGTCCTTGTCGCCCTGGTCGCAGTAGACCGCGTTCTCCGGAACTCCGGCCTGGCCCTGGCACGTTGGGCCGGTGTCCTCGGGTGGGTAGTAGGCGACGAATTGGGACGGTTCGGCCCACGGTTGGCCGAAGTCCTTCGGCATTGCCTCGATCCAATATTCGTTGATTGCGCCAAGCCCAAAGTCCATCGACTCGTCGTAGGCGGCCATGTCGATGCCGTTGTTGGCTCCTGACTTGGCCTGCAGCGAAAACGTCTGCCCGCTCTTGGGTTTGCTGGGAACGTCACCGGTGCGCTGGCCGCCCGGCGGCACGCTGAAGGAACTGCTAGGAGTCGGTGATGGCGACGAGGATGACGAGGAGCCAGAACTGCACCCGGCAACGAGTAGGGCGATTGCCACGGCCACAGTCGGCGCGCTGATCGAGCCGTGGGAGACGAAGGAACGCATGAGCTGAAGCTACGCCGATGGGCCCCTATGCGCATGGTGACGACTACCTGGCCCACCCGAACGCGCGTACGTCGCGACGTTCGGACCGAAGTTCGGTCGCCGATGGGGTTGGCGGTATGAACGATGGCTTCGACCACTCGATCGGCGGTATCTTGCCCCTTACAGTCGATCATGGGAGGCGTCGTGACCAGCCCACAGCCAGGACCGGAACAGCCCGGATTCGCGGCAATTCCGCAGCAACCAGGTGCACCCGTCGCGAAGAAGAAGCAGAGCAACGGCATGATGACACTGCGCATCATCGGTTGGCTGATGTTCGCCTACGGTGCAGCAATGTTGATCATGCTGTTCACTCCGATGAAGCAGTGGGCGCTGGAACACAGCATCGCGGCACTCGTGAGCGCCGGAGACCGCCGCGTCGGGAACACGATTCAAGGTGCGGTCGACGAGCCGATCGCGATCGCCGGTTCGGTTGTCGTGATGTTCGCCGGGCTGTGGTTCGCACTGCTGGTGCCCTGGATCATCGAAAGGTCCAAGGGCAAGCAGATGGAGATGATCGAACAGATGCAGCGCGACCGTGGGGCGGATGGCGGCGCATAGGTTGGTAGACGGCCCGCTGAGACGTGGCAGCACCACCACAGCCTGCAGTCACCGCGGACATCGCTGAGTCGTGCACTCTCTTCGACGGGCGTCGTAACAGCTCAACCGGAATCCCACACGGATCGTCGTTAGCCTCGACGTGAAGATCGAACGATCACATCATGTGAGAAGCCAGGGAAGGTTGTTCCGTGAAGGTTCCCACCAAGTTTGCGGCTCAGAGTCTGCGCCTGTTCGCCGCAGCGCTCGTAACAGGTGCGCTTACGTTAGCGAACCCCGGTGCTGGGCACGCGGCCGTCGGCCCAGTCGGACATTTGCCAATCGGCATCGGGATCACTCCGGATGGCGGCACGCTGTACGTCGCGAATGCTGAGCAAACCACTGTCTCGGTCGTGAATACCTCGACCCTCCAGCCGGCCCATGCGCCCATTGACATTCAGGCCCTTTCCCCATTTGAGGTTGCGATCAGTCCGGACGGGTCCCGTGCTTACGTGACGGCAAGCGCGGGCAGCGAAGTTGTTGTCATTGACACCAGCACTAACACCAAGCTCACGCAGTACTCCACTCACGGCTCGTACCCGTCAGGCATCGCGGTCACCAGTGACGGCCAGTACTTGTTCATCACCAACTCGGAGTTCAACAGCCCGTCGGGGACGTTAGTAATTCTGCGGGCAAGTGATGGCGTGAAGGTTGGTGGCCCGATCACTGTTGGCTATGTTCCTGAACGAGTTGCACTCACGCCCGACGGGGCGTTTGCCTATGTGACGAACACACTCGACGACACGGTGTCAGTGGTCAATACCGCGACCCGTGCCGTCGTTGGCTCACCGATAGCCGTTGGTGATGGCCCCTACGGGATTGCCGTCGCGCGAGATGGAAGCAAGGTGTACGTCTCCAACTCAAATGCCAACACGCTGTCGGTGATATCGACCGTGACAAACAAGGTTGTGGGCTCACCGATTGTCGTCGGCAATGGCCCGGTAGACATGTCGTTGAGCCCGAACGGCTCGCAGTTGTTCGTGGCCAACAGCAAGAGCAACACCGTGTCGGTCGTCCGAGTCGCTGACAACAAGGTTGTGGGCGGTCCGATCCCGGTGGGCAAGGCTCCCTACGACATTGCCGTGAGCCCGAATGGCGCGACAGGGTACGTGACGAACTCAGGCGACAACACCGTTCAGAGCTTCACGGCACCCCCGAACTATCTTCCGCAAACCGCGGCGAACGGCTGTGTGACTGCGCCGTCCGGGAGCCGACTTTCGGCCAATCGATCCACACGTTTAGCGAAGGCGAATTGTCGGACTGCGCAGACCAAGAAGAAGGTCGGCGTCAGGATCCGCGCGAACAATCGCGGAACTCAGCGGGGCGACGTTGTCACGCGGATGCCGACTCTGCGCTGCAAGACGTCCGCGGGAAGGCTCTCCAAGCCGCACAAGTTGAGCTACGGGTATTGGTGCAGCAAGGCCCAAGGCAGCCTTGTCGTCACGCAGGTCAGCAAGAACCAGCGAATCCGAGTCACCTGGTCGGCTCCGGGAACGTCCGTCTACTCGCCCTATGTGAAGACCCGCACCTACACCACCTGAGCTCAGGGCTCCCGCTGGCCCCTGGCCACCCCACACTCATTCGGACGTGGGCACCTCGACTGATCGCGAATCGCTACTGCGTGCGCGATTGTCACGTGGTGTAGGTCTTGACCTTCTTGTACGCCTTATAGGTGCCCGTTGCGGGTGCGGCCCAGGTGATGCGCAGGCGCAGTTTGTATCCATACGTGCGGATGTACAGCGCGCCCGTCTTGCAATACGCGCCTGAGGAGTTCTTTGAGATGGCTCGTTCCTTTGTATTCGACACCTTGCAGTAGAGCCGGTAATACCGCGCATCACCGCGTAAGGCCGCGCTGACGCGAACCCCAATTGTCTTGCCCGCGTTGGTCTTGCAGCCGGGCTTCATAAGCTGCTTGCGTCCCCTGCGCGGAATCGACTTCGGCGTGCTGCCGGAGGTTACGCACCCACCCGCGGCGGTCTGGGTGGTTTCGACCGGTGGCGGTGGTGGCGGTGGTGGTGGCGGTGGTGGTGGCGCGGTGAGGGTTACCCCCCACGGGGTAGTGGCCCCGGTGATGAAGGTCTGGTTGGGGCTGGTGCCGTCGAGGTTGGCCCGTCCGACGTTGGGCGTGTTGGCGTTTGCCCAGTAGATGAAGTCACTGGCGGCAGTGGCTGCCAGTGCTGACCCGACCAGCATCATCGTGGCCGTCGCGGCTGCTGCGATCACCGCAACTGAGTACCGCAACCACCGCCTTGCCGCGGGAACAGACGAATCGCTACCTTCAGTTTCGCTGTGCGGGATCACGAGGTAAGGCCATGGATTTCTGGATGGAATTTCCCAGTATTCCATTCTTTGGTTAACCAGGGCCGAGTCCGCTGTCTCCCGCGTTAGCTAGGTTTCCGTCCTCAGCCGCTCGAAGGAGGCCGTTGCCGATCTTGCTCCGATTCGCTGATCTTGGTTTCCATTTTGGCCGCTGACCTGATTCGATGGTTCGATAGGCGGCGTCGATGGAGGTGGCGAGTGTGAGCGATCCGGACGGACCTTCACAGGATTCCGACGGCTCGCCGCCGGAAAGTCCACAGCCCGTGCCACCGACTTCGGATCCGAGCACCACGCTGGTTGTCCCGCCGGTCGGTGACGGTGAACAACTGGAGCCTGTCGCCAAGCGGCACTGGTCGGCGCTGACCGCGCTGATTGTCGGAATCGTCTCCGCCGTCCTGTCGCTGGTGCCGGCTCTTGGCTTCTTCGCCGTTGCTGTGCTCGCTCCGCTCACGATCATCTTTGCGATCATCGCGATCCTCAAGACGCGGGCGGGGCAATTCACTGGTCGCAAGATGGCGATCATCGGGTTGGCGTTGGCGATCGTTTCGATCATTATCGCGATTGTCTGGCTGGTGCTGATCAACCTTTCGCTCAGCAGGAGCTTCGACAGCCTGTATGGAAGCAAGGCAGTCACCGAAGGACCGGGGCGCAATGAAGCCAGTGCATTGAGCTTCGGGAGCACATCTGACTACCCCAACGGCATGAAGGTGACCGCGACCTCACCGGTGACAGTGGAGACGCCACAGGACCAGATCGACATGGGATTCAGCGTCACCTGGAAGTCGACGATCACCTTTACCAATGGCGGTAGCGAACCGGTACAGGTCCAACCCATCGGGCGCGGATCGGTGGTCGAGGCAGGCCAAACGAAAGAGTGCGTGGTGATCAATGGCGCACCGCTATCCGCTGTTGAGTCCAAGGCCAAGCTGCTTGTGCCGGGGGAAGCGAGCAGCGTTGAGGGCGTGTTCACGTGTCGCTCCTCCGACCCCCTTGGAGTTGTCACAATCCAGCTCGCAGCACGACCCGACCCGTATGACTCCACCGCCTTCTTCCGTGGGCCGTTGGACGGAGGCCAGCCGCCCGGCCAATGATCATTCGTCGCACGTCGGGGTGACACGGCGGTGTTCCGCCGATCCACCCCGACGTGCAGCTATCGGTGTGGTCGCTACGCCTGGTTGATTCTGATCATGTTGCCGGATGGGTCGCAGAAGGCGCAGTCGCGGACCCCCAGTCCATCAAATCCTTCGCACGCCGCAAATGGTGAGGTTGTTGAGTTCCTCTGGCGTCGCGGTTCAAGGTTAGATCTTCAAGTTCCGCTACCCGTTGTCCGTTGACTTCGAAGTTGTTGGGGAAATTTCGCGATGAATGACCTTAACGACTTCACACTCAACATTGGGTGGGCCGGTTGCGCGCGACGCGAGACTTAGACGCGTGAAACTACAAATAGCGGAAGACGATTGCCCCGGCAAGCACCGCAATTATCAGCACTGACAGCCACACATCGGCCCAAGCCCGCAGGGCTGGTTCAAGCGCCCGTTTGACTTTGGCACCGAGGTTGCCTTCGAGCACGTTGACCCGGGTCATCGACATGAACACCAGCGTGGTTGTCACGGTGATCAACAGGCACCAAGGGCACAACGCGCCGATGACGAAATACGCCTCGAAGAAGAGCCACCAAGCGAACAGGAATCCAATTCCATACACGACCTGGGCGGTGACCATGAACCAGCGCGGGAACCGCACCCCGCCAAGGGCGGCAACGGCGATCGTGATGACGACTGGTTCGGCGATTAGCCCGAGGAAACTGTTGGGCCATCCGAAGAGTTGTGCCTGCCAAGACTGCGCGACAACGCCACAGGAGATCTTCGAACTCAGGTCACACGACAACACCGCGGCGGGGTTGGATGCCAGCAGGAACGCTTCGGCCGATAGCACCAGCGAAGCCACCAGACCTAGGACACTGGAGATCAACATCTCCAGGTAGGCGCCGACATGGCGCTTTGCAACGGCTTCAGTCATGCCTTTGGTATCCAGATCTTGGAGTGATTAGTTGCTGCGCCGCTCGTTGTGCGCCATAAATGACTCTAACCGACGCACTGAGCCTTCGATGCGGCGAAGCATTCTGCCCGCCCAGAATCTGGCTGCCGAAGGGTGCCAGGGTGGCCGGTTGCGCCGGTCGGCTACCTGGCGGCGCGCTACCCCTTGACGCTGAAATGCGGGAGACTGGTCAGATGGTGGACCTAGCTGCAACTGACGAGCGAGCGAACCGCGTGAGCCGCGTGACCGGAACGTTGAGCGCGAACGCTCTGCTGGCTGCCCCACCAGAACGGGTGTGGGATGAGATCACCAACGTTGACATCCACAGCTACCCGCAGCCCTGGTATTTCCGCCTTGCCGGAATCCCGCACCCGCTTCGCGCCGAGGTCCTGGCCAGCGGAGTCGGTGGACAACGGATTGCGTACTTCGCAAGTGGCAAGCGATTCATCCAACGGATCACAAAGTGGGAACCGTTGCGCGAATACGCATTCACGTTCAATCCTGAGAAGGGCTTTCGGGTTGTCTTCGTGTTTGACCTGTCCGATGGAATCGTGCAGATTCCAACCGGTTCGTACCTGCTGACGCAGCGAGGGAATTCGGTACTGCTGAAACTCAGTACCGAGTACTCGATTGACCGACGGCTCGCATGGATTCTGGGCCCACCTGTTCGGCTTGGGCTGCGCACGTTTCAGCGGTACCTACTGTTGGGCATCGGCCGCAACGTCATGGATCGGTAGGCGGCGGTGTCGGCGCATTCAGTCGAGTCGATAGTCGTCGATCGGCCGTCCGAAGAAGTCTTCGATGTTGTCCATGACTACGGAATCCGATGTGACTGGGACACGCTGCTTCGACGTGCGGAAGTGATTGGCGAGCAAGCGCCCGGCAAGGGAGTCGTGACCGTTTGCACCGCTCGCTGGTACTTGGGTGGCCTCGCATTCAAGACTCGCTACGTCACCTTCGTGCGACCCAAGCTTGCGGCGGTGACGCTGCTCAAGCCGTACTTCGTCTTTGAGAATTGGTCCGCGTCGATTCGTCACCGAGACATCCCGCCGCAACCCGACAATGACACCGCGCGCAGCGAGTTGACCTACACGTTGACGTTGTCGTGCCGACCTCGATGGGCGGCGCGGCCCCTTGAAGCGATCGCAATTGCGATGTTCGCGCTCGAGACGAAACGTCGGTTGCGCGCGCTGAAGCGCTACGTCGAAGCGCGCCAACCAGGCACAGTCTGAGTCGTCGGCCGGGCCGACTGCGATGTACGCGACCTCACTCAACGGAGCACGGGAGCGATTCAAGTCGCGCCGGTGCTCCGCTGTTATGTCCGTCGTCGGTGAGTTCCGACAACAGTCAACGCAGGCTATTCGTGACCATCAGCGGGGTCAAGGCGCTGCGCAGCGCGAGTAGCATCAAAGGTATGGGAAATGTCCTGGAAATGGTCGGGGTCGTCAAGCGATTCGGCTCGGTCGCCGCATTGGACGGACTTGACCTGGCGGTGGCCGAGGGTGAGGTGCACGGCTTCCTCGGACCGAACGGATCGGGCAAGACGACGACGTTGCGCCTAGCCCTCGGAATGTTGCGGAGCAGCGGCGGTTCAATGACGGTGTTGGGGCTCGATCCCTGGCGTGACGTCGCAAAGCTGCACCGCCGATTGGCCTATGTCCCCGGCGACGTGTCGCTGTGGCCGAACCTGACTGGCGGTGAGGTGATCGACCTGCTCGGCCGCCTGCAGGGCGGGCAGGATCGGGCGCGGCGTGATGCCCTACTTGAGACCTTCGACCTCGACCCAACGAAGAAGTCGCGCGCCTACTCCAAGGGCAACCGGCAGAAGGTGGCGCTCATCGCCGCGCTCGCGACCGATGCCGAATTCTTCCTCCTCGATGAGCCAACCTCCGGGCTGGACCCGTTGAAGGAAGAGGCGTTCCGCGAGTGCGTGCGTGACCTGCGCAACCAAGGGCGGACGGTGCTGCTGAGCAGCCACATCCTCAGCGAGGCCGAGGCGCTGTCTGATCGTGTGAGCATCATTCGCGATGGCAAGGTTGTCGAGACGGGGCGCCTTGAACAGATGCGCCACCTGACCCGCACGTCGGTCACGGCGGATGTCGCGACGGTGCCTTCCGGCCTTGAGCAAATCGCCGGAGTGCACGACTTGGTCGTTCAAGGCCAGCGGGTCAGTGCCCAGGTGGAGCCCGTGGGTTTGGCTCCGCTCATGCAGGCGCTGACCGCGGCTGGACTGCAAACCCTCACCAGTCAGCCCCCCACGTTGGAGGAGCTGTTCCTGCGGCACTACGGCACGTCCCCCGCCGACGCAGTTGCCGCGGAACAGCCGCCGGATGGGCGGCGAACCAATGAGTGACACGCTGGCGGGGACCTTCGCCCTGGTTCGATTAGGCCTGCGGCGAGACCGCTGGTTGCTGCCGTTGTGGATCGTGGCGTTCGCCCTCATGGCGTACACCACCGCCGCCGCGTCCGGCGACTTGTTCCCCAGCGAACAGAGCCGCGTCGAGGCGGCAACCACGTTGAACGCCACAGCGTCGATGGTGGCGCTGTTCGGTCGGGTCTATGACCCGTCGTCACTGGGCGCGCTTGCCATGATCAAGTACTCGGCATTTATGACGGCTGCGCTCGCCGTGCTGATGGTCTTCATCACGATTCGCCATACCCGCCAGGACGAAGAGACCGGGCGCCTTGAGTTGCTTAGCTCGGGGCGACTCGGGCGCAACGCTCCGCTTGCGGCTGCCCTCGTGATCAGCTTCGGGGCAAGCCTGGTGCTGGGCCTGCTGACTGCGGCCGCGCTTGCCGCGGGTGGGCTGCCAGCGGCGGGCTCCCTCGCCTTCGGACTCGGCTGGGCTGCAACGGGCATCGCCTTCAGCGCGGTTGCTGCTGTCGCCGCCCAGGTGAGTTCGAGCTCTCGATCGGCGATCGGGATGGGTGTAATCGTCATAGCGATCACCTATTCCATGCGGGCTGTCGGCGACCTCGCGGAACCGGGCCCGTCCGCATTCTCATGGCTATCGCCGATTGGCTGGAACCAGCAAGTGCGGGCGTATGCCGGCGACCGGTGGGCCGTGTTGCTCTTGCCATTGGCGTTGGCCGTTGTTCTGGTTCCCGTGGCGGTTGTCTTACGAGCCCATCGTGATTTGGGAACTGGGCTTCGCCAGGATCGTCCCGGTCGCGCACGGGGAAAGCTAGCCGGTGTCTGGGGCTTGGCTGTGCGGCTGCAGGACCGGGTCTTTCTCGCGTGGGCCTTCGCGGTTGTGCTCTTTGGATTGGTCATTGGGTCGCTGGCCGACAGCGTTACCGACTTTCTGACGTCACCAAACGCTCAAGAGTGGATCCAGAAGCTTGGTGGTGCACAGGTCTTGACCGACGCCTTCCTCGCTGCCGAAATCGCGATCATGGGAATCCTTATCGCGGTGTACGGGGTCTCAGCGGCCAATCACCTACGCAGCGAGGAAACGTCGGGTCACACCGAGGCCGTACTTGCTACCGACACGACGCGTACCAGGTGGGCTACCAGCCATTACGGCGTCGCTCTCATCGGAGTTGCGGTGTTGATGCTCTTGTCTGGGCTGTCGATCGGCGTTGGTGCGGCCTACGCGCTGCACGACTGGAGCGAGGTCGCCCCCGTCACGATCGCCTCGTTGGCCCAGATACCCGCTGCCTGGATCGTCACCAGTGTCGTGCTGCTGCTGTTCGGTTGGGTCCCTCGGCTCACGTATGCGGCGTGGGGACTGCTCGTCGTGCTGATTGCGCTGGGCGAGTTCGGCCCGCTCTGGAATGCGCCCCAGTGGTTGATGGACCTCTCACCGTTTCAACACACCCCACTGCTGCCCGTCGGAACCAGCGGGATCGCACCGCTGGTTTGGCTGACGGTGGTCGCGGTGGTCGTTGGCGGGCTGGGCTACCTGGGCTGGAGTCGCCGGGACCTGGCCGACTAGGCCCGAGGGCTGCGCGCACAGGGTCGTGCCTTATCGAAGGGGCTATCGAAACAAGGACGCGTCACTGTGTTTCGTGGTCGGGCCCACCTGAATGATGCGGCGTTCGTCGTGGCCGCCAACGACCCCGATTGCCCGCTAATCAGTGCCTCGAGCAGACTGCTATCCGCTGGACTTAGTTTGCGCGGTTTCGGCACGCGCTTGCACGTGGAGTGTTCGTCCGATCGCCTCGATCGCTTCGGGAACTACGCGGTAGTACACGCTCATGCCTCGGCGCTCTTTGGTGAGGAGCCCGCTGGATTCGAGCTTCTTCAAGTGGTGGCTGACCGTGGGGTCTGATAGTTGAACAACAGGTGCAAGGTCACAGGTACACGCCTCCAACTCCGGCTGGTCCAGGAGATATGAAATCAACCTGAGGCGAACGGGGTCTGCCAGTGCTTTCAATCGCACTGCGAGGGCGTCGGCCTCAGGCACGCTCATCGGCGACGTTCCCCCCAAAGGTGTGCACCGAATGGGCGAGACGTCATCGAGGACGGGCAGCGTCTTGGGCATTCCCCCATGATGCCACCTATTTGACAAGTATCAAAGAGGGTGGCAGTCTAGAAATTAGATGGATGTCGAATGCCCATATGTGGCGGTGATGGCTAATGAGCACGGTCGAGCAGACGCGGCATTCCGTGCGCCGCCCAGTGATGAATCTGGCCGCAGCCGCACTTGCTTGGGTAGTGCTGTATTGGATCAACGGTTGGCTCTGGGACGTCGTCCTCTACAACTTCTTCGGGATGGATCCGACCGACAGGCTCACTGAGACGATTCATTTCTTTCTCTACGACACCATAAAGATCGCACTACTGCTGGTGGGGATCATCTTCCTCGTCACCGTCCTGCGTTCGTTCATGAGTGTCGAGCGCACCCGCGCGCTGCTCGGCGGAAAGCGCGAAGGCGCGGGCAATGTTATGGCCGCTGGACTAGGTGTCATCACCCCTTTCTGTTCCTGCAGCGCGGTGCCTGCCTTCATCGGCTTCGTGGCGGCTGGTGTCCCGATTGGTGTCACCATGAGCTTCCTCATCGCAAGCCCACTGGTGAATGAGATCGCCATCGGGTTGCTGTTCAGTCTCTTCGGCTGGCAGGTGACCGCACTCTACATAGTGTCCGGGTTAGTGATCGCCATCGTTGCGGGCTGGATCATCGGACACATACGGGCAGAACGCTGGGTCGAACCATTCGTGTTCGAAACAAAGCTCGGCGGCAAGGTCATTGACCCCGCAGAGGGTTTGACGTTTGAGCAGCGGCTGCAGATGGGCCGCGAAGAAGCTAAGTCCATTCTGCGCAAGATCTGGCCATACCTGCTCGTCGGAATTGGCTTGGGCGCTGTCATTCATGGTTGGGTTCCGGCTGACTTCTTCACGACGTACGCCGGCCCGGGAAGCAACTTCGGCGTCCTCATCGCGGTCGCCATTGGAATCCCGCTGTATTCCAACGCGGCCGGCATCATGCCCATGGTGCAGGCGCTGTACGAAAAGGGTCTTCCGATGGGAACCCTGCTCGCGTTCATGATGGCCGTCGTTGCGCTATCGCTGCCGGAGTTGATTCTCCTTCGCCGCGTGCTCAAGCCCCAACTACTCGCGATCTTCGTCGCTGTCACCGGCCTGGGAATCATCATCGTCGGGTACGGATTCAACTTCATCCTCGCCACATAACTGAAAGGAAGTTCCGATGAATATCAAGGTGCTGGGTCATGGCTGCAGCAACTGCGTCAACCTTGAACGTGCGACCAAGGAGGCCGTCGCCGCGCTAGGTGTTGACGCAACGATTGAGAAGGTCGAGGACTACGGAGCGATCGCTGGATACGGCGTCATGAGCACCCCCGCGCTCGTCATTGACGAGGAGGTCGTGTCATCCGGGCGAGTACCCACCTCGGCCGAGATCCGCGAGATGCTCACGGCGAAAAGCGCTGACTAGCCGCACGCCGCCCCGTAGCCAAGCAGGCCCGAAACCCTCAACGAGACGGAGACCCCAATGCGTTCAATCCGCGTGTACGAGCCAGCACTGTGCTGCAACACCGGCGTGTGCGGCCCAGAACTGGACCAGGACTTGGTCACGTTCACCGCTGACCTCAACTACCTGAAAGACCAGGGCGCAGACGCCGAGCGTCACAACCTGGCCAACGATCCAGCAGCATTTGCCGACAATCCGGCCGTGCGCGAGTTCCTGCAGGTGGCCGGGTCCGACAGGCTGCCGCTCACGGTCGTTGATGGCGTCACCGTGATGACGGGCGGATATCCCACTCGCGCGCAACTCGTCGGATACGCGGGTCTAACCGTGCCAGGAGACCTCACGCTCGACGATCCGGCAAAAGATGGCTCCACGCGTGGCAGTGATTGTGAGCCCGTGAACACATCCGAGGTCTGCTGCCAGAATCCGCCGGACGAAGATTCAGGATGT
>WBZO01001917.1_pt2 | contig 17249 bp, 20 predicted proteins | sample 5204261 | NCBI WGS metagenome assembly WBZO01 (sample SAMN12412400, study PRJNA552823) | activated sludge metagenome | isolation source: activated sludge from anammox sidestream of wastewater treatment plant... | place: USA: North Carolina | collected 2017-09 | reverse complement strand
CGGTATTGTTGGCGCTGTGTTTTCTGATACTGCTTGCCGTATATTGGATGCATGCAAAACATCGGATGCGTATTACTGCGCGTCGACTGTCAGAGCTTGCAAAATTGAAGAAAAGTCGTAACAATACAAACGAATAAAAAGGAGGCATATGAAAAAATATCTCCCGTTAGTCATCGTTGCGGTCGTTATTTTCGGCGCAATCGTCGGGCTTAAAAAAATAAGAAATGAACAAAATGTAAATCCTATTGCCCCGCTTACCACCACGATTATCCCGAACAATCAGGAAGACTCCGTTCGTACGTCTCCGGAGCTAACCGGTACGGTAAGTCGGGGATCGGCCATTACGCTTGTCGTAACCACCCCTCCGGATAATTCAACGGTAACCACGGGAAGCCTGTTCGTACGCGGAAAAACGGTACCGGGAGCGGAGGTATTCGTCAATGATGCGGAGACTCGGGCAGACACGGGCGGCAACTTCTCGGTGAACATTAGTCTTGATGAAGGGGAAAACTATATCCTTGTGGTAGCCAATGATCCGCAAGGGAACTATTCCGAAAAGGAAATTACGGTGATCTACGAGACGCAGTGAAACTTTTTTTATCCGTTGAGCGTATTACATACAGAAAGGAAACATTGTATGAACACAAATCAAAAAACAGCCATACTCGCACTTGTTCTTACGTTCGCCAGCCTTACTCCCAAAGTGTTTGCATCTTCAATTGCCGAGGCTCGGGAAGAGCGGAAAGAGGCAAGACGCGAATACCGGGAAGAAAAAAAGAATCTTTTCGAACAGTTCAAAGAACGGTTTAGCTCACGAGCCGCCGAGGTGAGAAACTTTATGAGCGCGCGGGTGAATATAAGTAACGCGAAAGTAACGGCAAAAACAGATACCACTCTTACGATTGAGAAAGATGGAAAAAGTTATACCGTCAGCATTGACAACAAAACGCAAATTCGTCGCAGATTCTGGGGCAAATCGGAGCTTTCAGAGTTTAGTGTCGGAAATATCGTGAATGTTATCGGTATCTGGACGGATGATTCCCATACCACGATTACCGCACGCCTGATACGTAATCTTTCCATCCAAAAGCGATTCGGCGTTTTCTTCGGTGAGGTCAAATCGCTTCTCGGGGACGGTTGGGTGATGAGCACCAAGAGTGAAAACAGAGCGGATCAGACGGTTACCGTCACCGGAACCACAAAGTTTGAAAATCGGAAAGGGGAAACGATTACTAAAGCGGATGTGGTCGTAGGGCACAAAGTGCGTGTTCGGGGGCTTTGGGACAAATCACAAAATACCGTTACCGAGGTGACACAAGTCAAGGATTTCAGCCTGCCGATCGTTCCTGAAGTTACCGTAACGGTAACCGCCACCGTTACCCCGACCCCCTAAGTGAGGAATTCGGATCCCTGCACCCAGCCCTTCACGAAGGGCTGGGTTTTTGGTGTGATAGAATGATGCACATGTCCGCATCAGTGAATGATATCGGGGCATTTCGGCGTATGATTTTTGCGTGGTGGAAAACGCATCGAAGAGATCTGCCGTGGCGACATACACGGGATCCGTATAAAATTCTTGTTTCGGAAGTGATGTTACAACAGACCCAAGTTTCGCGGGTTCTCCCGAAATATGAGGAATTTCTCGGCGAATTTCCTACGGTTCATGCGCTTGCAAAGGCAACTCCCGCACACGTACTCAGGGTATGGCGGGGGATGGGATATAACCGTCGAGCCTTATACCTCAAAAAAACGGCGGAAGCCGTTGTCTCCGAATACCGGGGGATATTTCCTGATAGCGAGTCACAACTCATGAAACTGCCGGGATTGGGTAAATATACAGCTCGAGCAATTATGGTATTCGCTTTTGAAAAGGATGTCGGGATGGTGGATACCAATATACGACATATTATTACTCACTTTCTCTATAACGGATTGCCGCAGAAGGAAAAAATTATTGAAACAACCGCGGATCAGGTTGTGCCGGAAGGAAAATCCTGGGAATGGCATCAGGCGCTTATGGATTACGGCGCTCTTGCCATGCAAAGCGAAAAGAAATCCATGAAACTTGTGAAAAAACAGACTTCATTTAAGGATTCTACCCGTTTTTATCGGGGAAGAATCGTTGACCTGTTACGCTCGGGTAAGACGGGGAGAACACATCTTATTCTGGATTTCGCCAAAAAATACGGGAAGGATAAAAAATTTATCGAAGTGATTATCTCCGGGCTTATCCGTGACGGGCTTGTTGTCGTGCAGGGCACGTCACTTTCACTTCCGACCTAACCATTATCTGTTATCTCCTTCTCCGGAAAGTACTCCCCGCTCTTTTCTGTCCGTAACCTTTGCGGTATTTTGCACCGCGACTTCCTCAAGGCTTACCCCGAGTTCCGTGGCACAGGCGGTGAGATACCAGAGTACATCGCCAAGCTCTTTGATCATTTCCTTGCGTTTGTCATCCGTCAGTATTCCGTGGGAGTCCCTGATAAGCTTTTTTACTTTATCGGCGACCTCGCCAGCCTCACCGGCAAGTCCCAAGGTGGCATAGGCAACATTATTTCCCTGCGAGGGATAAATAGAGGTTTTTTTTACCACCTTTTGATAATCATCAAAGTTCATACGTTACTTTTGATTGTTTTTTGCAGTCAATGAGTCTCGGTTAACTGTTTTAGTATGTATAAGTCCTGGCCGTATGTATTGATACCGACGTGTGTTGCTTTGCCCACCAATACCGCTTCATACGGCCTACACGCACGACACCCGTCTTCACGGCATTTGAAGTGTCCGAGTTTCCGAGCCAGCGCCACTTTTTTGGCGAGTTCCATCACGCGTTTTTCGGCGGCTTCTACGTCGGGAAGAGGCATATCCGTGGGAGCGTCATCACGATCCAGATACCAATAGCTGATTGCGCTGATCGGTTTGGTTTGGGTATGACTGGTCAGGAGATAGTATATGGGAAGTTGCAGGGAATCGGGATCCTCATCAAATTTGCCGGTTTTAAAATCGATAATTCTTACGCTATCCGTATCTTCCCGATATTCGAGCCAGTCAACCTTGCCGCACAAAATAATATTATCCTCCTCCGAAAGCCAATAATAGGGGAGTTCCTGGCGGATCTTAATGGCCTTATTGGCGAGCGGACCCGGGTGTGCGGATACTCTCGCGATCATCTCCCTGGCGCGTGATTTAAACTTTTCTTCCTGATCATGGTCGGTAAATCCGCCCTTGATCCCTGTGACATTTTGCCATAACGATTCAAAGGTTTCATGTAACGGTTTTTGAAACCGTAATTCCGCGGGAAGTTTCGAAAGAGAATCAATAGTGTCATGCACAACTTGTCCGAGCGCGAGCGGCGGTTCCATAACTGAAATTTTGCGATTCGTTTTTGGATCACGATAGACGTTTCGTAAGTAATATGCACGCGGACATTTGAGGTAGTCGCTGATCGACGAATGGGAAACCCACACTGCCGAATATTTATCCTTCATAGTTATCTGATCAGAAAAATGCCGATTGTGGTGAGTATAGCACCAACAATTTTTTTGCCAATATGGGATCGTTCTTTGAGGAACAGAGCACTCAGGATGACGGTCAAAATTATGGATACCCGTCCGACGGCACTCAGCTGAGAGACATATGCTCCCAGTTGCATCGGAATATAAAACATAAGTGAGGCGAACGCATACAATACGCTATATATGATAAGGTTTACATCGACCGATTTTATTGCGGTCGGGAGCTTTGCTGTCGTTTTTGGGAATACAATAAGCAAGAGTACCGCGATGCAAAACGATCCGACGGGGAGATAGGAAATCGCATCGTAGGATTTGAGGATAACGGCATCAAAAATAACCGCAGAACCGAAACACGCCGCACCGAGTATTGCTTGCCACGCTCCCGTATGAAGGCGCAGTTTGTGTCTGGAAAAATTAATGATAACCACTGATAAAAGTATGAGGAATACGCCGATCATCTGCGTGCCGCTAAGTCGCTCATGGAGAAAAAAATACGAGAGGATGACGGTTACGAGTGTCCCCATACTGCCTAAAATACTTATATCGGAAGCCTCGGTCGTTTTGGCGGATCGAAAGAAAAATATACTGCCGAATCCGTAGAGTACCGCGATTGCGGCCATGGGAACCGCCACTTCTTTTGGTGGCAGGTGAAAGCCGAAAACAAGCGCCACGATAAAACTGGTAAGACTGAGAAGGAATTCGAAAATAATCGCCGATGAGACGGGATCGCTGTCCTTTTTCTTCATCGCCAGCCGTTGAAATATCGCGGCGATAGAAAAGCCTATGACATTCAGTGCGCCGAAGAAAAGCCAATGCATCCATTCATTATACGATTTTTCCCCTGATGCAACAGAGAAGGAAACGGTGGTGTTACGGGGTATTTCCTGATGCGGGGAGACCGAAATGATCGAAAATCGTCAATATACCGTTGGTATCCACATGTCCGCCGATAAATCCGTCTTCGTTTTTTGCCCGCACCAATTCTTTCAATGGTTCCTGACCGTTTTCAAGAGTGGCAACAAGTCCGGTGAGTTCCATAAATTTCCAGTCACTCGTGCTATCCCCGACGCTTAACGTGTCTTTTGGACTGATGCCGAGGTGAGAAAGAACATTAAGCGTCGCCTGTCGCTTGGATACGCCTTTCGGTGCGATATTACAAAATTGATGCGGGTTTGCTATGGGATGAATACTCCAGGTTGTTTCTATCGCATCCTCATACGGGGTGAGCGCCTTTGTAACCTCTGCAATTCCTGATGTGTCTGGCACAATAGGAAGTATTTTATACACCGATTGATTTTGGGTAATTTCCTCAAGGTTATCTACAAGTATCGGTTCCTGTTGGAGGATATGGGTGTGGATTTTGGTAAGTTCAGATACCTGTTTATTCATAACATAATACGCGTCTCCCGCATACAACTCCATGTAAAAATTTTCGGCAAGGCATGCCCGCAGTACGTCAAGTGCAAGAGAAGGAGGAATCGGATGTGATTCTACGATGTTGTTTTGGAGCGGGTTAATGACAATGCCTCCCGCGAAAGCGATGTGTGGATTGGTGAGTTTGGCGGTCTCGATGATCCTGGTGATTGAGTAATGCGGTTTGGCGGTACATAAAATTACGGGAATGCCCGCCTGTGCGATTATTTCGAGTCTGTGCGTAACATCGGGGTGCGGGTAAGGGGTGTTGTAACCGATTTTTTCCCCGACAATAACGCCGTCTATGTCAAGAATGAGCCCTTTTATCATAGGATGATTATAGCAGAACACTCCGGTAAAAGATCCGTATTTTCAAAGCGGGTGAATAGTTGTATAGTACGCATACTGCCCCAAAATAATCTTCAATGAAAGAAATAAATTCCCGTCAGGAATCGAGAGAAAAACTCAAAGAACAGCCGTTTCATGTCACCATCGTCGGTCCCGCATGTTCTGGTAAATCAACGCTGTTGGGGACGCTTCAGGATCACGGCTATAGCGTACACACCGAACCCGAGAATCCCGTATTTCCGTTATTCGTCGAAAACCCGAAAAAATTCGCTTTTGAAAATCAGTTGCATAAAACAATACAGCTTATGCAATTGGAAATTCTTGATACCAAAGCGGAAGGACTTACCAACCCGCATTTTCGTGAGAGTGGGGTATTGGCTACCGAGGTATATAACCGATATCTGCACGATCAGGGGTTGTTATCCGATGATCAATACGGATATCTTCATTGGTTACATGAACATCATATGGTAACGTTTCCGAATCCTGATTTGGTTATTTATCTTCATGCGCCTGATGCGGAAATCAGAAAGCGGATGATGAAACGCGACGGATACGTTGCCCATGACCCCGTGGAACTCCAACCGTATTGGGACCGTTTGTTGGTGGACCTGGAAGACAGAGGAGTACCGGTATATCGCATAAATACCGGCGATCATCCCGTTGGAGTGACGGAAGAGTTGATTATGAGCCAGGTTGAACGGTTGAAAGAGAGTCAAAACAGCAAGCGAACCAAGTCCGCAACCTTGCGATTCCCGAGTCTCGGGCAACATGCCTCACGATAACCGTTTGCTAGCGTAATGCTTTTTCCGCGATGCTTCGCGTTGAAATACCCGGTGATAAAAAATGAGCGGTAGAAGGAGTAAGAGATGCGCGATGATCATCGCAAAGCGGGGCGTTATCATATCGGCGACGGCGCCGAGAAGGAGCGCAAACATGCCGAATACGATACTTCCGCCGAAGGATGCAAGGGAACTCATGGTGGCACGTTGTGACTCGTTAAACTCCTTCTGCATAAGAGAATTCATCGCAACCGATCCCGCCCCGTAGGTAAGCGAGGTCGTGGACATAAGCGCGGGTGAAAGAACGGTCGGGAAGATGAGCGCCGTAAGATTGACAAGTCGGTTAAAAAGAATTTCAACGTTTAACACGCACAGCGGGGTAAAGCGATCAATAATTTTTCCGCTCAAATGAAAACTGAAGGCGCCGCCGATATGGGACAACGAATACGAAATTCCCACCGCCCAGAGCGGCCAGAGCGAATGAATAAACGCGGAACGCAAAAAGAAGGTAGACTCTCCTATGCCGAACCGAAGCATGCTTGCTATTGTAAGCATGCGGAGTCGATAGTTATGCCGAAACTGATGTAAAGACGATGAAAGATGGGTAAAAACGTTTGTCGACTGTTTTCCTCGATGCGGCGGTTCCGCAAATTGTAGTGCGATAATGAACGCGGCAATTTGCGGGATCACGGATGCCCACATAACAAGCGGAAACGAACGGGCGGCAAGAAGTCCGCCGATAAACGTTGCCGCCGCCAGGGCGATTTGGAACATGCCGCTCGTTTTCCCCAGATACGTGTGATATTCCTTTTCTTTTCCTGAGGCGGAGAGCGTGTCATGGAGGAGCGCATCGTTGTTGCCGCTATAGAACGCACGCGATACCCCTTGAAACAATGCGCCGATTACCAGCATGCCGTACGACGTTGCCGCCGCGTAACACATAATGCAAAGCACCGAAAAAAACGCACCGAACACCGCGGTTTTCTTTCTTCCCACAAGGTCGGAGACAATCCCCGTCGGTACTTCAAAGACGGCGGAGAAAAGATAGGCGAGAGAGAAAATGCTCATGCCGAGCGTAAAACTCCCCGATACGTTTGCAAAGTAGATGACGGCTACCGGCGCAAACAGGACAAAGTCCGTACAAAAATTAAACCATGAGAGGAGTCGTATATTCCGATGCATATATGCGAGTATTATAGCCGATCAAGATGGCATCGAAGGAACCGATGATGATGCCAAGGTGTATAATATAGGCGGATGTACCGGTACCATACCGCTAAGAAAGATTTTGTCGACGTCAGACATCATTCCGATGTCTGACTTGTCGTGCCATCGTCTCTTCTGCTTCTTTAGGAACCAACAATAGAAATCACTGTCCGTTCTGTCTTTGGTCACGTCATTTGGATGAACATACTCCCGGGGATCGGAAAGCAACATGCAGGTCACGGATGAAACCGATAGGACTGACCTTTAGGCACTCCCGAATAAATCTCTATACCGGAAGGATAAACGGCGATCTGTTAATTGTTCATGAATGCGTTTTCTGCCATAAAATATCCTGCAATAGGATCGCAGGCGATGATGACGTCTATGCCATTCTCGACCTATTTGAGGCGCCGATCTGTATCAGCAACACTACGCAAACCATGCTATCTCGGCTCAAGATATCGATGCTTACCCGACAAGATGCGGACGAAGTGAAAACCGCACTCTTTGGGAGAAGGAAGATGCCGTGATATAGTTGATCCATATGCGATATGTGGCGCTTCTTCGCGGAATAAATGTCGGGGGGAACAATAAAATTAAAATGGCTGACTTAACGCATGCGGTGGAACAGGCGGGATATACGAATGTAACGACATTTATCCAGAGCGGGAACATTATATTTGATTCCGAGATTCGTGATCGTGAGAAAATCGCCAAAGATATCGAACGGGTTATTCTGGATGCGTTTAAACTCGACATACGGGTGGTGATTCGTTCGCTCCCTGAGATGCGAAAAATAGTTGCGAATATGCCTTCGTCGTGGGCAAAAGCGGATCTTCGTACATATGTTGCATTTATCAAAGAACCGATGACCGCGGTTGCCGCCGCAAAGGAAATTCCCGTGCGTGAGGGCATCGATATCCTCGATGTGGGTGACGGCGTACTTTATATGGCAACAAAAACGGAAGGACTCACCAAAAGCGGTTATACCAAAATCGTCGGAACGAAAATATATAACAATATGACAATGCGAAACAGTAATACGACCCTAAAAATACTGTCGCTTATGCGGCAATAATATGGTTCAGTGACGGTGAAATAATCCGTGGAGTTCTTTGAGTGTGAGGAGTATTTTCGTCGGTCTTCCATGCGGACATGTGGCGTTGTCGGGGGTTTTCTCCAGTTGATCGGTAATCATTTGCATTTGCTCCGTTGTTAGCGGGTCTCCCGCCTTTACCGCGGCACGACAGGCGAGGTAGGAAAGCATTTCCCTGGATGCCGTATCAACGGATTTGGGAGAGCCCTGCCCTTCGATATCTTCCAATATATCACGGATAAGCGCGGGGATATCACGGTCACGAAACAAATCGGGTACATGGGTAACCAGCGTATCTTTCACGACAAATCCGAGAGCCGCAAGCGTATCGCGGTACTCGACGAGCAAAATTGTTTCCCGGGCGGTGCATCGAAGGGCGAGCGGAGCCGGCAACGCATATCGTCGGGCGAGTTTTGCTTTTTTGCCGAATGTCGACACGAGTTTTGCAAAAAGTATCCGCTCGTGGGCGGCGTGCTGGTCGATGAGTTGGATGCCTTCGGGCGAAGTGACGATAATATAGAGGTTGTTATACTGCACAAAAACACGGGACACATTGATGATGCCCGTTTCTTGGAGCACCGCTTCTTTAATGCTTTTCCCGGCAACGGTTCCCGTGAGTCCCGCCCCCGATCGTTTCCATGATAAGTTCTGAAACGTGAGGTTGTGACTTGCAAGGGTTTCGGTGACGGCTTGTTTTACCGTTTGGAAAATATATTGCCCGTTTGCAAAACGTACCTCTTCTTTTCGGGGGTGAACGTTTATATCGACAAATCCCGGGGGAAGATCGGCAAATAAAACGAAAACGGGATAGGTGGCTGACTCAAGCATCGTGCCGTACGATTCCTTGACCGCCGAAGAAACAACGCCGTCCCGAACCATACGGGAGTTGATAAATAGGTATTGTTTGGCGGTAGAACGCGCGTTGAGTTGCGGTTTGGCGATGAACCCTTCTATCGAAAGATAGGTGTCGTTTGTTGTAATGGGAATAAGCAGGGGAAAAACATCCTCGCCCATAATCTGTTCTACGCGTTCCGCGCGTTTATGTGTCGCGGGATAATACAGCAACGTTTTTTTTCCGTGAATAAGCATAAATTGTACGGACGGATAGCAGAGCGCATAGTTGTTGATGATATCGACACAGAGTCTCAGTTCGGTACGAATCGACTTCATAAACTTCTTTCTTGCCGGGATATGGGCGAATAAGTGTTCCGCCGTTACGGTCGTCCCGTACGGCATGCCGACCGACGATTCGCCGATCAATAGTCCGCGTTCGACGCTGATAGAGTACCCCGTAGGGGAGTTTGCCGGTCTGCTTTGGATGGTGAGCGTGCTAACGGCGGCAAGGGACGACAGCGCTTCTCCGCGAAACCCGAAACTTTTCGTTGTGTGGAGATCTTCCAATTCACGGATTTTGCTGGTCGTATGCGGTTTCCATGACTCCTTAAGGTCTTCTTTGGACATGCCCTCTCCGTCATCGGTAACCCGAAGCAAGGTCAGTCCGGCGTCTTCGAGGCTAACGGTGATATTGACGGCTTTCGCGTCAAGCGCATTTTCAACCAATTCCTTGACCGCATACGACGGGCGTTCGATCACTTCTCCGGCGGCGATGTTTGCGACCACGAGCTCGGAAAGTTTATGAATTTTTTTCATGGTTCTCGATATCATGACTTTCGTTTTATGACTTTTTCTTCCCGAAGCATTTCCTGTAATCGTACTAACGTGTTCATTGCCGCAATCGGGGTGATGCGCGACACATCAACACGCAAAAGTTCCTTTACTATCTCCGTGTCCGGAGGAGAAGTGTGTTTCGTAGAGGAATCTGCGGCCGGCATAGTTCCGCGGGATTCCAACGAATGAAGCATGTCTGATGCGGCGGTAAGTACCTCGTCGGGAATACCGGCGAGTTTGGCGACGGCGATACCAAACGAATGGGATGCACCCCCGGGGAATAACGTATGAAGAAAAACAGGACGGTCGGTATTTCCTGTTACCGCCATATGAAAATTTTTGATACGTGACGGATACTTTTCTTCCAGAAGCTGTAGCTCATGGTAGTGGGTGGCAAAAAGCGTTTTGGGAGCGGGAGAAAAACCGGTAACCAAATACTGAGCCACCGCCCATGCAAGGGATATCCCGTCAAACGTACTGGTGCCGCGTCCGATTTCGTCCATGATGATGAGCGAGCGGGAAGTGGCATGATGCAATATGTGTGCCGTTTCCGACATTTCCACCATAAAGGTGGAGAGGCCGGACGTTATGACATCGGATGCACCCGAGCGCACAAATATGCGGTCAACGAGCGATAAATGCGCCGACTGCGCGGGGACAAAGCATCCGATCTGATTCATAAGGACGATGAGGGCCACCTGTCGTATGAGCACCGACTTTCCCGCCATGTTCGGACCGGTAATGATTAACAGGCTTTGATTGGTGGTATCCAGATGTGCGTCGTTGGGAACAAACGGCTCGTCCGTGGCAAGCAGTCGTTCTACGACGGGATGTCTTCCCTGGATAATACGGAGCTCCCCCGAATAGAGGAGTTTGGGGCGGACGTAGCGATATTTTTTGCTGATATGCGCATAGGTCATAATGCAGTCCAGCATGCCGATCGAATATGCCGCCTTTTGCAGGTCGGGAGTAAAAGAAAGGACAAAGGAAAGAATTTCGTTATACAACGAATACTCCAATTCATTCGCTTTTTCCTGCGCGGTAAGAATGATGTCCTCATGTTTTTTTAATTCACTGGTTACAAATCGCTCTCCGTTCACAAGCGTTTGTTTTCGCTCATACGTGGTCGGTACGAGATGAAGGTTCGATTTACTTACTTCGATATAAAATCCGAAGACCTGGTTGTAGCGAACCTTAAGTGAGGCAATACCCGTTTTTGTTCGTTCGGTTTGTTCCATATCGTTCATCCATGTCCTGCTATGGTCGATGATAGTACGAAGCGCATCAAGTTCCTTATTGCGACCGTCTGCGATGATACCGCCGCTTTTTATATCTATCGGAGGTTCGGCGATGATATCCCGTTCGATCCGTTCAACGACTTTTGTAAGTTTGTCCGAAATATTTTTGAGTATTTCTTTTCCGATTGCCGTATCGGCGATTGCGGCTTTGGCAAGCGACTGCTTTATTCCAAGTATTGCCCGTACGGAGTGTTTGAGTGCCATAAGGTCACGGGCGTTCCCGATATTGACCGAAAGTCGGGACACCAGGCGTTCGATATCTCCCACGGATTCAAGATTGCTCCGCAACGATTCGCGCTTCTTATTGTCATCCGTAAAACAGGCGACACCGGCATGGCGATCGGTGATTGCGGATTTATCGATAAGCGGTTTTTTTAGCCATGACCTCAGGAGTCTTCCTCCCATGGCGGTAACTGTTTCATCAAGCACTGCAATAAGAGAACCGCGGGTATCGTCATCGCGGAGCGTGGCAAAAATCTCGAGATTACGCGTCGTGGATTTATCAAGCACCATGGTGGTTTCCGTTTCATGCAGAATGATTTTCCGTATGTGCTGTACTTGTGATTTTTGCGTTTCCCGAAGATACCCAATAAGCGCGGCGGAGTTTTTTATGGAGAGCGGCTTATCGTCGATGCCGAATGTTTCAAGCGTTGCGATGGCAAAGTGTTCCTTAAGCAGTTTCCGCGCGCGTCCCGCATAGGAATCCCACAGCGCGAGGGGATATATGTTCATTCCCTGTTGCGTTTTGAGAAATTTAAGAAAAGCCGCATCGTTGTACAGCGCGTCGGGAAGAATGCATTCGCTCGGGGAGAGCCGTGCCAGTTCATCGGACAGCCAGGGGAGGTAGTCACCTTCATGTTCCGAAACGGCGAAGTACCCGGTAGAAAGATCGGCCGCGGCAAGGGAAACGGCATCATCGGTAACCAGGATACTGACAAGATAATTATTTTCCTTTTTCTCCAACGAGTTTTCGTCCAACATTGTTCCGGGGGTTACTACGCGAACGACATCCCGTTCGACAAGACCTTTTTTCCCCGGGGGGGAAAGCTGTTCGCAAATGGCGACTTTGTATCCCGCGCGCACGAGCTTCGTGAGATACGTATCGACGGCATGATAGGGAATGCCCGCCATGGGAATGCGACCGTCTTTTCCTCCCGCCTTGCCGGTAAGCGTTAGGTTTAACACTTTTGCCCCGACATGCGCATCTTCCATGAAGAGTTCATAAAAATCTCCCATGCGGTAAAACATAAGACAATCGGGATATTTCTTCCGTATCTCGTTATATTGACGCATCATCGGGGTGGAGAACTCGTTCATAGGTGCAAGTAACTATAGCAAAATAACCGGAGAATTTCTTTTCTTTTATTATTTGCATATACTAGGGGGATCAATGAAAGACATACGAATTCATCCGAGCTGGAAAAATGCGTTACACGAAGAGTTTGAAAAACCGTATTGGCAATCCCTTACGGACAAGGTACGTGCACAGTATCGGACTTCGGTCGTCTATCCGCCGGGTCCCTATATTTTTCGGGCATTTGACGTATGTCCCTTGGATAGGGTGAAAGTCGTTATCATCGGACAGGATCCGTATCACGGCGTCAAACAGGCAAACGGGTTGTCGTTTTCGGTGAATACGGGTTTGCCCCTTCCGCCGTCACTTAAAAATATTTATAAGGAAATTCAAAACGATCTCGGCATTACCCCTCTTGAGGACGGCGACCTGATACGGTGGGGGAAACAGGGCGTACTGCTGTTAAATAGCGTGCTTACCGTGCTTGCCGGAAAGCCCGGTTCCCACGCGGGTATCGGATGGGAAACATTTACCGATGCGGTTATCCGTGCCGTGAATACACAGAGGAAACATGTGGTCTATATGCTTTGGGGAAAATATGCGCAGAATAAAGGTTCGATAATCGATACCGCGGGGAATTTAGTGGTTACTTCCGCGCATCCGTCGCCCTACTCGGTGGCGATGTTTTACGGGCATCATCACTTCAGCCGTTGCAATACGTATCTTACGGAGCATGGCATGGACCCCATCGACTGGCGGTAAGCGTCATCCCGCTTATCCCCCGAGTGAAAAATGACGCGCTTTTGCGGTATAATACCTACACTTGCGGGATCGTATAACGGTAGTACGCATCCCTCTGGAGGATGTTATCTTGGTTCGAATCCAAGTCCCGCAGCATATACAAATTCTGCCCCGAATGGGGCAGTATTTGTATGCCGAGATTTCGGATGAGATCAAGATCCATGGTTCGGGAATGAGGAGTCGTTACCGGAACAACGATTCCGGTAATAACGGATCATTCATTGAGCGAAGCGAAAATCATCCAAGTCCCGCAGCATATACAAAAAACGTGCCCGCATGGGCACCTTTTTGTATATACGGCATTATGGAGGAGAACCATTCTGCCGACGGCAGATGGTTCGGGAGTGACAAGTCACTATCGAACCGACGAGTTCGATAGGAGCGGTCACTCACGGAGTCACGCTCTGCGCGACGAACGTCTTCCAAGTCCCGCGACAAACAAGCGTGTCTTTATATCTTCCTACTATCATACGCCCAGTGAAGGAGTGCCTGGCGTTGTCGGGGTCGGCAGGACTCGTCATACGGCATACAATATTTTTTGATCTGACTCACATGCCGGCGAATGGCGAGCCATCGTTTGATTTGCCGTTCGTCGTCCGTATGGCGTCTTCCCCGATAGTAACGGCAGTACCATTGGAACCATCCGCGGGGATCGTCGGGATGTATCCAGTGCTTTCGTATCCATTCGGTAAGCGATTGACTTGCCGATACGCTGAAATAATTGATCGAAGGGTCTGATTTTCCGGAAGAAAGTTTGGCTTTTGCAAACCAGCTCTTGGGAAATTCATCGGTGCAGTCGGTCATATATTTCCCCCCGAACACGCCCATCTCCAGCATTTGTTTCGGGGTAAGTTCCGGAGTAAATCGGGGATCAAAGTTTTTCCCCTCCGGTTCGGTAAGGACGTACCGATAATTCCTCTGCATTTTATCGTTAACGACAATGGTCTTAGGGTGCATGGGATTTCGGGGGCAGGGGTATAAAGACGCTGGTTCGTTTCTTGTATGCTTCAAAATCTTTTCTTCCCGCATATTTTTTCTCAAGAAGCGGAACGCCCGAAACAAAAAGTATGAGTCCTGTTATCGTAAGAGGGCCGATAACGGTGATCCAGGCGCCGGGTAGAGATACGGCTATCAAAAATATGCCCCACCACTGGGTAACTTCTCCGAAGTAGTTTGGATGACGGGAGTATCGCCAGAGCCCGCTCTGGAGAATCTTTCCCTTATTTTTGGGGTTGGCGATAAATGTCGCTAACTGCTTGTCGGCAGTGTGCTCGAAGTAAAATCCGATGATCCATACGAGAAGACCAGCAAAATCCGTATAGCCGAAAATTGAAGAGGCGGACCGGTTTATGAATATGATCGGTAGGGCAATAATATACAGAAGCAATCCTTGAAGCATAAAGACCTGCAGATAACTCCGGAGGTAAAAATATTTCCATGTTTTTCTCCATTCCTGATATCGCGAGTCTTCCGTTTTCTTTTTATTTCTGTGATAAATATGCCACGCAAGGCGTATTCCCCAGATGCTTACCAAAATATCAGTGACGAACGCTTTTCGTGAGAAACCGAAGAGGGAAAATGCGGTCCACGCGATGAGTACAAAACCCAGCCCCCATGCGATATCCGCGACGTCATTTCGACGCTTGGCGAGCGCGATCAGATACCAAAGGGTCATATATCCCCAAAGCGTTATCGCCAAAAAAATAAAATCGTTCATACCCACAGTTTGGTTGCGATAAAAAATGTCAGAACCGACGTGACTGCCGAAATACCCATACCCCACAGAAGGTCAATGATGGTGATATTCAGCGGCCAATTCTTGATGGTGGCAAGGTTGGTGAGGTCATAGGTGGCGTATGTAACCAGTCCGAACAGTAAGCCGCTGGTCAGTACCTGCATCCACGTTTTTTTGCCGAGCGCGGGTTCCAATACAAAAAAAACGAGCCCCGCGATAAATATGAGATAAAAAATAAATGCCGCTATCAAGTTGGGAGATTTTGCCATCAAATATCCCAGATGTTTTGCGTACAGATCTTTCGCCAAAACCGTGAGCCAGAGCATGTCTATTGCAAGAAAAACCGCAAGCGCAATACCGTAGAGTTTGATAAACATATTCGTGCTATCCCGCCGGGGGATCCTCCTTCATTAACTGTACTCTGATATCGGCTATGGATACAAGTGCGTGATATATACGATCCATATGTTGCTTCGGATTCGCCATGGACAGTAGATTTTGGTAATGTAGATTACATGAGAAAAATTATCGTGCTCTCCTTTGTTTCCCTTGACGGTGTTATGCAGGCTCCGGGAGGTCCCGACGAAGACAGAAGCGGTGAATTTCAATTGGGCGGATGGACGGTTCCCTACTTCGATTCTGCCGCGGGGACCATTATGGCAAAGCAAATGAGTGCGCCCGCAGACCTCCTGCTCGGAAGAAAAACATTCGAAATCTTTGCCTCTTATTGGCCGACGCATGAATCGGATTGGCCGGGCATTAACGTGATGACAAAATACGTCGTATCAAACACGCTGACTACTCCCTCATGGGAAAATTCCGTGGTGCTATCGGGTGATATCGTGGAAAAATTGAAAAAACTCAAACAACAGGACGGAAATAATTTACAGGTGCACGGGAGTAGTGAACTCATTCAGACGCTTCTTTCCAACGACCTGGTTGACGAGTTCTGGTTGAAAACGTTTCCGGTAACTTTGGGGAAAGGAAAGCGCCTTTTTGCTACCGGCACGATTCCCGCTTCTTTTGCGGTACGCGATGTGGAGATTACGCCGAAAGGAGTCATTGCCGCAACTTATACCCGGGCGGGCGACGTACAAACCGGATCATTTTAATATGCTTATCTTTCATGTGATGATCGCCGTTGTCGGACTTATACACGCCGTCGGCACGGCGCTGTTTCCGTCGGAGGCAAAACTCCGCATATCCGCCGTATTTACCGGATGTACGTTGGTCAGCGGGCTGATGCTTCTTTTCACCTCTTCCTCCGGGGTTGCGGCGGTGTGCGTACGGGGTATACTTTTTCTCGGAATGATAGGCGTATGTTCCTTTATCGCAAAACGAAAATTATCCCGCGCTTTGCTTTACTAATGCTTCCGCCTCCACTATAGTGAGTGTTCGTATGCCGACACTTTCCGATGATCAACGACGGGCACTTTCCCATGTGATGGAATGGTACCGAAAGGATCGGGGAAGTATGCAGTATGTGACCCTCGGGGGCTATGCGGGAACGGGGAAAACAACGCTTATCGGGCTCATACGCAAAGAGCTCCACGCAATTGATCCCGGACTCAAGGTCGGTTTTGTCAGTTTCACGGGGAAAGCGGCGCGTATTTTACAATCCAAGGTAAAAGAAGCCGGGGTATTATTCCGACAGGATAGTGTCGGGACCATTCACTCGCTCATATATACGCCGATTCTCAATGCGAGTGATGAAATCGTCGGGTGGAAAACCAAGGATTCCATAGAAAAAAATCTTATTATCATCGACGAAGCCTCCATGGTGGATGCCGTCATTTGGGAACATCTTCTGTCGTACCGGGTTCCGATGATCGTTGTTGGTGACCACGGTCAATTGCCTCCCATTAACGGAACATTTTCACTCATGCAATCGCCGAATCTTCGTTTAGAAGAAATTCACCGACAAGCCCGCGAAAATCCGATTATCGCCCTCTCCATAACCGCACGCGAGCAGGGGTTTATCAAACCGGGAAGATACGGCAAAAACGTCATGAAATACGGCAGAGATGATGCGGACACGGGAGAAGCCATGCAGGAGATGCTCACCAACTACCGTGATGACATGCTCATCCTTTGCG
>WBZO01003405.1_pt2 | contig 17260 bp, 15 predicted proteins | sample 5204261 | NCBI WGS metagenome assembly WBZO01 (sample SAMN12412400, study PRJNA552823) | activated sludge metagenome | isolation source: activated sludge from anammox sidestream of wastewater treatment plant... | place: USA: North Carolina | collected 2017-09 | reverse complement strand
TCCGACCGCCATCTTGTCGTCCGCGTCTCCTGGGTGTTCGGTCCGGACAAGCCAAGTTTTGTGGACTGGATTCTCAAGCAGGCTATCCAAAAGGAGCGTGTCGAAGCCGTCAGTGACAAATTTTCGGCTCCCACCTACACGCACGATGTCGCCCGGTGGCTTGAGCCCTGGCTGGAGGGAGACCTCCCCGGTGGTATTTGGCATGCCTGCAACGGCGGATCCTGCTCCTGGCAGGAATATGGCCAGGCTGCCCTCGACACAGCGGCGGATTGCGGCTGGCCCCTGCGGGCGCGGACCGTTGACGCAGTGGCCCTGGCAGACATGAAGATATTTCGGGCCATTCGTCCGGTGCATACGACTCTCTCAAACAAAAAATTGGCCACTGCCACGGGCCTCCCTCCCCGCCCTTGGCGGGAGGCTCTGGGGGAATATATTTCCGAATTGCCGGTTCCCGCCATTTGACATTCCGGATCAGAGCGGTAGATTTCCTGCTTTCAAAATGTCTGTTTTTTCACCCTCGGTGAGTTCCGATCCGCAGGAGGATTCCGCGGAGCGGATTGAATTTGTCTCCCATGCCCCGGGCTTCTGGCCGGATGTCCCTGGAGAGCAATGGAACAATTGGCACTGGCAATTGCGGAATCGGGTCAGCACGCTTGAGCAGGTCACTGAGCGGCTGAGCCTGACCGAGTCCGAGCGCGCGGGGATTGATCTCATTCGTGACAAGCTGGCCTTTGCGGTCACTCCCCACTTTTTCAATCTGATAGACCCGGAGGATCCGGGTTGTCCGATACGGCGGCAGGTCATCCCCCGGGCGGAGGAGACGCACACGTCACCGTGGGAAATGGCCGACCCCTGCGGGGAGGATTCCCACATGCCGACTCCGGGGTTGGTGCATCGGTATCCGGACCGCGTCCTGTTTCTCGTCACGGATCGTTGCGCTTCCTATTGCCGCTATTGCACCCGCAGCCGCGTTGTGAGCGGAGTGGGCGAGCAGGAATTGCACACGGATTTTGAGGAGGCCTTCCGGTACCTCGAGACTCACACCGAGATTCGGGATGTCCTTCTGTCCGGCGGCGACGCCCTCCTGCTGTCCGATGCCAAGCTCGAAAGGATTCTGGCGCGCCTGCATGCCATTCCGCACATTCAATTTCTGCGGATTGGCAGTCGCGTCCCGATTTTTCTCCCGCAGCGGATTACGCCGGAGTTGTGCGCCATGCTGGCGAAATACCATCCACTGTGGATGAGCATTCATGTGAACCATCCGAGGGAACTCACCACCGAGGTGCGCGATGCCCTGGGGCGTCTGGCCAATGCGGGCATCCCGCTGGGCAATCAGAGCGTCCTCCTTTCCGGAGTCAATGACAGCGTCCCGGTCATGAAGGAGCTGGTCCACAAGCTCCTCATGTGCCGCGTGCGCCCGTATTACCTCTACCAGTGCGATCTCATCAAGGGATCGGCCCATTTGCGCTCGAGCGTTGCCAAGGGAATCGAAATCATCGAGGCCCTGCGAGGGCACACCTCCGGCTACGCGGTTCCTCAATTTGTGATTGATGCGCCTGGCGGCGGCGGCAAGGTGCCGGTCAGCCCGGGCTACGTCCTGCACCATGACAAGGAACGCGTGCTCATTCGCAATTTTGAGGGACGCGTTTTCGAGTACCCCGAGCCGCAGGCGGCCAGCCAGGCGGAGCGCCTCGAGCCTGCCTTCCTTCCGTGATGTTTCGCTTCGCCCGAGGAGCCTCGGCACGGATCGCCGTGCCCCATCACTCTCCTCTGGAGAACTACGGAACCCGTGGCTTCGCCAAATCCGCGACAAAAATGCTCCCCGCGAGTGGTTCCTTGGCGATTTGCCCTTCCGTGAGGCCCGTACGAGCCGTGGTGATGAGGAGGTCGTCTGCCCCACCGAGGCAGCAGGATGTCGGGCGCGAGCAGGGGAGCGGGATCTCTTCGAGACATTGGCCGGTCTTGGGTGACCAGCGCCGGACGGCGCTGCCATTCCAGTGGGCGACCCAGAGATTCCCCTCGGGGTCAATATCCATCCCATCCGGGATGCCCATATCTTCGGGGACCTGAATGACCATTCGGCTGTTGGAGAGGCCTCCGGTCTCCGGGTCGTAATCATGGGCCGTAACGGTGTGTTTCAGCGAATCCACGTGGTAGAGGGTGCGTCCATCGGGGGTCCATGCGAGGCCATTCGAGAGATCCACGTCAGAGAGGAGGAGTTTCAAGGCGCCTGGCGCCCGGACCGGGTCCATCGAGTAAAGATGGGCAGTCCCACGAACACCATTGGGATTCAAGGTCCCCACAACGAATCGCCCGAAAGGGTCCCATTTGCCGTCATTAAAACGATTCTCCGGGAGTTCAAGATTGTCATCCAGGCGCGCGATTTCCGTTGCCTCGCCTGACTGGCGATGCCATCGGACGAGTGTTCGCCGAAGGGCGATGAGGAAGTGGTCTTTCCCCCACGGAGCAAATGCGGGGACCGGCTGTCCGAAATTGTGTCCCTGAAAGTCCCCGCCCGCGGCATTGCATCCCTGGATGGTCCCGCCCTCGATGTCCACCCACCACCAGCGGTTCTCGAACCAGAGCGGACCTTCCGCAAGGAGGTGGCTGGCCTCGACAAGGAGCCTGGCTTCGCGCTGGAGTGGAGACATCGGGCGGATGTTAGGCACTGTCAATAAATAAGGTTTACATCCTGGCTTGATCTTTTGGCCGATGGCTGCGTTGTTCGCTCCTTACAGCCTGCATTGAGGATGCTCGTCGCTCGCGCCTTGCCATCGCCCAAAATCTCCTGCGCCATTTCTGTAAACCTTATTTATTGACAGCGCCTCACCCGTTGAGAGGCTCGTTGATGACGGGATTGGTCAGGCGGCCAATATCCTCGATCTCGATTGTGACTTCATCTCCGGCCTTCAGCCAGCGGGGGGGACGGGCAGCCATGCCGACTCCATGTGGGGTGCCGGTGAGAATGACCGTACCCGGCAGCAGGGTCGTACTGCCGCTAAGAAATTCGATGAGGGCCGGCACGTCGAAAATCATGTCATTCGTGTTCCAATCTTGGACGACCTCACCGTTCAGAATCGTCCGAATGGCCAGGGCATTGGGATTGGGGATGGTCTCGGGCGTTGCCAGGACGGGACCCAGCGGAGCAAACGTGTCAAAAAATTTTCCGCGGCACCACTGACCACCCCCGCGCTTGATTTGCCAGTCGCGCGCGCTCACGTCATTCGCGCAGGTATAGCCGAGTACATAATCGAGAGCATCCTCCCGCCGGACGTTTTTGCACGGCTTGCCGATGACGACCGCCAGTTCGCATTCGTAGTCCACCTCGGAGCTGGCGAGGTGGGTGGGAATTTCGATGGGGTCTCCGGGATGCTGAAGCGCATTGGGGCCCTTGACAAAGAGGATGGGCAATTCAGGAGGCTTGGCGCCGCTCTCCGCGGCATGCTGCTTGTAATTCAGCCCAATACACAAGATGGCCGTCGGCTCGATGGGCGCGAGGAGTTTGTCAACGCGAGCCGCCTCCCCGGTGGGGATCAACCCCGCATACGGATCTCCGTCGAGCCGTTCAGCGGTCTCTTTCGAGGTCTGTCTGCCATAGTGGATTTTTCCTTCAGGGTCACGATAACGGATGATTTTCATGGGCTGGTTAGAGTTTGAGGCAGAAGGCTCACGGCAGAGCCTCTCCGAGAAAAGCACGGGTGTTCATCGAGCCAACCTGCTGAACGACGGCGTCATCCAAGGATTTGAGGATGGCCACTTCCTTCGTGTAGGCGCTCGAGAGATTCATGGCATCGTCACAATACGAATAAAAAGGCGCATCGCTCCCCCACATCAATTTCTCCGGATAGGCTGCGGCCAGATCCGCGAGGACCCTCGCGGGATCGCGATAATCTGACGGGAAGCGCCGCTCTGGCGCGGCGACGGCCGGGTGATCCTCGGCGGCCAGATCACAGTGAATCGCGTGGGCTGAACAATCAAACCAGACATTCGGAAGTTCGGCAATGCGGTCCAGGGTCGGACGGTCGAATCGGCAGGAATGCGCCATATTAAAGCGAATGTCAGGACGGCTCTCAGCAATTTCGAGGATATCCCCCACCTGTGACCACGGGTCATCCGGATGGACGCTCGTATGAAAGAGAATGGGCCAATGCTTTTCCTCGGCCAGATCCACCAGGCAGGCCCCCTCGCGCAGAAGGGCGGAAACCGGCGAGCGGATGATCGTGGCCTGGACCTTGAGACCCGAACAGGGAAATTCCTCCGCCAATGCGCGCAGGGCTCCGCACTGGAGGCGTGGTTCCCGGGCAGGATCGAACATCCACAGGGGACGCGCCCGCTCGCGGGACTCCGGATTGCGGGTGATTTCCTGCATCATCCGGCGGTTCTCGAAAGCGTAGGGAATCTTTTCCCAGGCCCCCTGATCACTGATCTCGCCCCGCCACAGGGCTCCGGTATTGAGGGCCAAGTGGGTGGGCATTGGAAAGACCACAAAACGATCCACGCCGAGGCTGACCCCCAATTCAGCGAGTTCCGCCCACCCCAACGCATAAGGCGCCCGATCCCGAAAATAAAACAGCAGATCCACGCCAATGTGCGCATGGGCGTCAATCAGAGGAAAAGTTTTCATGAGTGTGACCCAGAAGACAGGAATTCCCCCTCCCAGAACAAGAAAATTCGCCCCTCCTATCCGGGCCCGCTCCAGGATCTCTGGGACTCAGATTGCATCGTCGTGATTGTTCACTTGGTTTCATCCTCAATTTCGGCATAGGATTTGGACATGCAAGAAGACCTGAAGGCCGAAATCTTTGAAATGGGTCGCAGGGCGCGAGTGGCTTCCCGAAGGCTTGCGGGCCTGGACACAGCCAGACGCAATGCCGTGCTTCTCGGCATGGCGGATGAAGTGGGGGCCTCCCAAACAGAGATTTTGGAGGCCAATGCCACGGATGTCGCCGCTGCGGAGACTGCGGGACTGAGCGCAGCCTCGTTGGACCGTCTGCGGCTGGACCCGCAACGGCTTGCCGGTATTGCGCAAGCCATCCGCGACGTGGCCGCCCTGCCAGATCCTGTGGGTGAGATCATTTCCGAACGATCCCGCCCCAATGGCCTGAAAATTTCGAAAGTGCGGACGCCCATTGGCGTCGTGGGAATTATTTATGAATCGCGCCCCAATGTGACCGCGGACGCGGCTGTCCTCTGCGTCAAGACCGGCAATGCCGTCATTCTCCGCGGCGGCTCCGAGTCCATTCGCTCGAATCGCGCGATTGCGGAGGCGCTCCAACGCGGGGGGGAGCGCGCCGGCCTGCCGCCGGACGCCGTTCAATTGGTCCGAACCACGGACCGCGAGGCAGTGAAGTGCCTTGCCCAGATGGATGAATTTCTGGATGTGATCATTCCACGAGGGGGGCATGCGCTGATTCAGGCGGTGGTCGCGGCCGCGCGCATGCCCGTGATCAAGCATTATCATGGCGTGTGCATGATTTATGCGCACGATCCCTGTGACGTGGCCATGGCAGCGCGGATTGCTGTGAACGCAAAATGCCAGCGACCCGGCGTGTGCAATGCCATGGAAACCCTGCTCGTCCATCAAGGCGTGGCAAGGAATGTCTTCGAGGCTGCCCGGGAAATTTTTTCCGCGCAGGGCGTGGAAATGCGGGCGGACCCCCGGGCGGCGGCGCTGCTAAAGGAGGTCGGCTACCCCCAGGTGGTTCCCGCCACGGACGCGGACTGGACGACGGAATTTCTCGCCAAGATTCTGGCAGTGAAGGTGGTGGACTCGCTGGAGGAAGCGGTGGATCACATCAATGGATGGGGTTCGCATCACAGCGACGCGATTGTCACGAGCGACCCGACCGCGGCGGAGACCTTTCTTGCGGCGGTGGATTCGGCGGCGGTTTACTGGAATGCCTCGACACGCTTCACTGACGGAGGGGAATTTGGATTTGGCGCTGAAATTGGCATCAGCACCGACAAACTCCCTGCCCGGGGACCCATGGGCCTCGAAGAATTGACCACCTACAAATATGTCGTCCGCGGGGACGGCCAAATCCGGGAATGAAGGCCATTCGTGTCCATTATGAGGGGCGGGTTCAGGGAGTGGGATTCCGCTGGACGACACGGAGCCTGGCCAAGGAATTTGACGTGAGCGGCACCGTAAGGAACCTCCCCGATGGGCGCGTGGAATTGATTGCCGCCGGAGAGGACTCCGAAGTTGAAGGATTTCTCGAAGCCATCAAAAAGAGTTCCCTCGCAGGTCACATCGTCGCCGAACGCCGGGAGGACATCCTCCCCGCGCCCCCCTTGCGCGGCTTCCAGATCATCCCATGAAAACGACCGCCGCAAGCGTCAATAACCTCACAAAAATTTTCCCCGTCCCCATGCGACGCCAGAAAGTGCTGGCCGTCCAGGATGTCACTCTTCATGTCGCCGAAGGGGAAGTCTATGGCCTGCTCGGACCCAATGGCTCGGGAAAAAGCACGATCCTCAAAATCCTCCTGGGGCTCGTCACGCCGACGCGCGGGGGTTGTCAGGTCTTTGGCGGGGACAGCCGCGACTACCGGAGCCACCGGGATGTCGGATTCCTCCCCGAAAATCCCTACTTTTACAAATACCTCACCGCCGCTGAAACCCTCCGCTTCTACGGAAAAATTTGCGGCATGAGCGGCAAGAGCCTCGATGCCCGCATCTCGGAGCTGCTCGAGCTGACCGGCATGGAGGACGCGCGGAACCGGCGCATTGGCGGTTATTCGAAAGGGATGCTCCAGCGAATCGGTCTCGCCCAGGCTCTGATTCAGGACCCCCGCCTGCTCGTTCTGGACGAGCCCACCGCGGGCGTGGACCCTGTCGGCTCGCGCGCCATCCGGGATCTCATTCTTGACCTGAAAAAGCGCGGCAAGACGGTCTTCCTGACATCCCATCTGCTCGAACAGGTCCAGGAAGTCTGCGATCGCGTGGGAATCATGGCGCGAGGCCGCCTGGTGCGCGAGGATGCCCTCGAAGCGCTCGTAACCGTCCAGGGGCAAACCGAATACCTGATCGAAAACGCGCCGGAAGGATTCGGAGAAAAAATCCGGAGTCTCGCCGCGGCGTCCGGCGCGCGGTACATCGGCGAGCGCAAACCGCAATTGACTCTCGAAAAGGTTTTCCTCGAAGCGGCTGCGTCGTCCCATAAAAAGCCGCCCGGGGATTCCGGCGCATGCTAAATGGGATTTGGCTGACCCTGATTCTCCTGGCGGTCCTGCTGGGCGCGCTCACGGGACAATTGCAGGGAGTGACGGTCGAGGGATTCGAGGCCTGCAAACGGGCCGTGATGGAATTGGCCCTGCCCCTGGCGGGCATCATGGCCCTTTGGCTGGGCATCATGCGGCTGGCGGAAAAATCGGGCGCCGTCGCCTGGCTGGCCAAAATACTCCGCCCTGTCCTCATCAAAATTTTCCCGGATGTCCCTCCAACGCACCCGGCCATGGGTTCGATGGTCATGAACATGGCCGCCAACATGCTCGGGCTGGCCAACGCAGCGACCCCACTCGGCCTCCGCGCCATGCAGGATCTCGAGAAACTCAATCCACGCCCCGGCACCGCCACCAATGCCATGTGTACTTTCCTGGCGATCAACACCAGCTCGGTCCAATTGATTCCCGCGACGGCCGTGGCCATTCTCGCCGCCAAGGGAGCCTCCCAACCCACGGCCATCATTGGCACGGCATTTTTTGCAACGGTCTGCTCGACTCTCGCCGGACTCACCGCCGTGAAAATGCTGGAGCGCCTCCCGCGATTTCGGCTCCCGCCCGCGACAATGCCTGCGCCTGAAGCCATCGAGAGCGCCCCGGAGGAATCCCCTCCCCCCCTGAGCCCGGGATGGAGACTTGTCCTCCTGGGCGCGTACGCGACATTTGCCGCCGTGTTTGTGGTCATGGCCTTCGCTCCAGAGGAATTCCAGCGCCTTGCCAACGCCTGCCGCGGATTTCTCTCTCCTGGCATTGGCCCCTTCTCCCTCCCGGAGGGGTGGCTCGACAAGTCTCTCCTCTCCCGGGCAGTCGAGGTCCTCTCCCTGCTGGCGGTTCCTTTCTTTCTTGTGATTTTTCCGCTTTACGCGGCGGCGCGGCGCATCCCGGTCTATGAGGAATTTGTCGAGGGCGCCAAGGAGGGGTTCCAGGTCGCCGTGCGGATTATCCCTTTTCTTGTGGCCATTCTGGCTGCCATTGGCATGTTCCGGGCCGCGGGGGGCATTGACCTCCTCGCGAGGCTGCTGACCCCCCTCCTCGCTCCCCTCCATGCTCCCGTGGAATTGCTGCCCTTGATCTTTATGCGGCCTCTCAGTGGCGGAGGCTCACTGGGGGTCTTCTCGGAACTGGTCACCACCCACGGCGCGGACAGCCTCATCGCGCGCATGGCAGGGACCATCATGGGCAGCACAGAGACCACGTTTTACGTCATTGCCGTTTACTTCGGTTCGGTGGCCATCCGGCGGACCCGCCACGCCGTACCCGCCGGCCTGTTGGCCGATCTCGTTGGCGTGATCGCCTCGATCACCATCTGCAACCTCGTCTTCGCGCGCTGAGAGCGCCCCTCCTCAGAGAGCCTCGAGGAGCTTCTGGTGGATATTGTCGAAGCCGCCGTTGGAGAACACAATGACGAGATCCCCATCGCGGGCCTCGGCGCGCAGCGCGCCAATGAGACTGGCGGTGTCCGGACTGTAGAAGGCGGTCTTGCCGGAGGCCGCAATATCGGCAACGACCTTTTCAGGATCGAGCCTTTCGGCTGTGGGAATTTGCTCGAGCCGCGCGACTTGCGCCAAAAAGACGCCGTCAGCAGCGGCAAACGCAGCGGGCAGCTCGTTCTGAAAAATATTCCTCCGGGTCGTGTTCGAGCGCGGCTCAAAGAGCGCCCAAATCCGGGCGTCAGCGCCCCATCGCGCCCGCATGGCCTCGAGGGTCTTGCGGATGGCTGTGGGATGGTGGCCAAAATCGTCCATAATGGTGATGCCGTGCGCGACACCCCGGATTTCCTGACGCCGCTTCACTCCACGGAAACTCGCGACAGCCTCCCGGACCTTCTCGAGCGGGATTCCATAAAAATGCGCCGCGGATATGGCCATCGCGGCATTGCGGAGATTAAATTCGCCGTGCAGGCCAATTTCGAATCGAACTCCAAAAAGCTCGAAGCCCCCCCCCGTTGGAGTCATGGCCGCATTCGTGACGCGATGGGCGGCATTCTCAGAGAATCCAACATCCAGGACCGGCGCCGGACATCCCTCCGCAGCAGCGCGCGCATGGGGATCGTCAGCATTCACAAGGACCATGCCCTGGGACGGCACAATATTCAGCAGACGCCGAAAACTGGTCTGGATATCCGCCAGATCCCGAAAAATATCGGCATGATCAAATTCGATGTTGTTGACGATGACCAATTCCGGAAGGTAGTGGACGAATTTGCTGCGCTTGTCGAAAAAGGCGGTGTCGTATTCGTCGCCCTCGATAATGAAATGCCTCGAATCGCGCAGACAGGCGCTCGATTCCAAGTTGGCCGGGATGCCGCCAATGAGCCAGGCAGGCGCTTCGCCCGCGGATTCAAAAATCCACGCCAGCAACGAAGTGGTCGTGGTTTTTCCGTGGGTTCCAGTGACCACCAAATTGTGGCGTCCGCGCAGGAAAAATCGTTTGAGAGTCTCCGGCAGGGATAGGTACAATTTTTTGCTGTTGAGAACAGCCTCGACGGCCGGATTTCCCCGCGTCATAGCGTTGCCAATGACCACCAAGCCCGCGTCTTGGGGAATGCCCATAGGATCAAAGCCCTTTGTGATGGGAATGCCGCGCCGGGCGAGGTACTCCGACATGGGCGGATAGACATTGTCATCCTGACCGCTGACGCGAATTCCCCGGTCGGCCAGGGCGGCGGCCACCGCTCCCATGGCTGTGCCGCAAATGCCCAGAAAATGGATCGCCTCCGGAGGATGGCCTGACACGGAAGAGGCCGCGCCCCCGGGGAAATTAGTAGACATCCTTCCGATAGCGCTTTTCCGTGCGCAGAGCCGTCACATATTCCGTCGCCTCCTCAGGGGTCCGTCCTCCCACCTCTGCGATGATCTTGTGGAGCGCGGCATCCACGTCCTTTGCCATGCGGTGCGCATCGCCGCACACATAAAAATAGGCTCCCTCCTCGAGCCAATCGTAAATCTCCCGCGCATTCCCGAGCATCCGATCCTGGACGTAAATTTTGTGGTCCTGATCGCGCGAAAAAGCCGCATGAAATTTGGTGAGGAGCCCGGCAGCCTGCCAGGTCTCGATATCCTCCTTGTAGAGAAAATCCGTTGCAACATGCTGCTCCCCGAAGAAGAGCCAATTTTTCCCCGTGGCGCCCGTGGCTCCACGCTCCTGCAGAAAGGCGCGAAAGGCGGCAATGCCCGTCCCCGGACCGACCATGATGATCGGCCGCCCGGGATCTTCCGGGAGGCGAAAATGCTTGGCGCTGTGGACAAAGACGGGGACGGCCCCCGGCGCGGAAGCGCGCTCCGCAAGGAATGTCGTGCAGACCCCCTTGCGCAGCCGCGTTCCGCCATTGGGCGTGTAACGGACCATCGCAAGGGTCAGGTGCGCGGAAGCGCCGACCACCTTCTGCGAGGAGGCCACCGAATACAGCCGCGGCAGAAGCTTGCGGAGGACGGCTGCCAATTCCTCCGGTGCAAAACGGGCTGCGGGGAATTTCTCAAGAAAATCCAGAATGTCCTGCCCATGCAGGTATTTCATAAGGGCGGGCCGGGCCTCCGGCCCAAGAAGCCCGGCAAGAGAGGATGCCGCCGGATCCCGCGCCACAACCGCCTCGAGGAATTGTTTGGAAGGCTCGGCAAGGGAAAAGTGCTTCAGGAGAGCCTCGCGGATCGGGAGGGTTGTTCCCTCGGTCAGGGCAATTTCCTCAGCGCCAGAAAAACCCAGATTCGCAAGGAGGGCTTCGACGAGGGCGGGATCGTTCGACGGAAAGACCCCCAGCGAATCCCCCACTTCATAGGTCAGCCCGGAATTTGTCAGATCCAGTTCAATGTGGCGCGTCTCCTTGCCGGAGCCTTCGAGGGTCAGAGCCCGATTGGCCACAATCGTCGCGGGGAAGGGATTCTTTCGGGAGTATGGGCTGGGCGAATGTTCTAGCATTGGCAGGGAGATTTACAGGAGCCGGAGACGATGCGCAAGCGCCGGACAGCGCTATTCAGGATAAAAAATGCCTACGACGCTCCGGTGCGTTCCGGCGCCATGTCCTCGAAGCGCGTGAATTCATTGAGGAATGTGAGGGGGACGTCGCCCACGGGGCCATTGCGCTGCTTGGCAATGATCAATTGCGACACTCCTTCGGATTCCTGCTTCGCCTCTTCGTCGTTTGCGTAGTACTGCTTGCGCCAGAGGAGGGCCACGACATCCGCATCCTGTTCGATGGAGCCCGATTCACGCAGATCGCTCAGGCGTGGCAGGCCCTTTGTGTCACCTGCGCGCGCCTCCGGATTCCGGTTGAGCTGGGCCAGGACGATCACCGGAACCCCGAGTTCCTTGGCAATGGCCTTGATGCCGGAGGAAATTTCGGAGACCTCCACCTGGCGGTTGTCGAGGCCGCGCTTCGAGGGGGATCGCAGGAGTTGGAGGTAGTCAATGACGATCAGGTCGAGGGCTTCGCGCTTGTGCAACCGTCGCGCGTGGGCGCGCAATTCGAGGATGCCCAGGCTGGGTGTGTCGTCAATGAACATGCGGCACTCGGAGAGCCGCTTGGCCGCGCTCGCCAGGCTCTTGGTCTGGCTGCTCGTCGCAAAGCGCGTACGCAAATTTTTTAGATTCACCCGGGCCATGGAGCAAAGCAGGCGCTGCATGAGCTGCTGGGCGCTCATCTCGAGGCTGTAAATGGCGACCGCCTTCCCGGCCTCGACGGCCAGGTGCTCGGCGATATTCATGGCCAGGGCCGTCTTTCCCATTGAGGGCCGCGCGGCAATGACAAACATTTCGCCCGGATGCAGGCCATCGGTCAATTCATCCAGCCGAGCAAACCCCGTGGACAGGCCCCCAATCTGGCCACGGTTCTGCATGAGCGCGTCCACGGCGTCCAGAGTCTTTAGGGTCAATTCCCGGATCGTGGGCGCGCGATCAGAGAACCGATCATCACCGATTTTCAGAATTTTCGCCTCGACCTCATCCAGCAGCACGGTCACTTCGCTCTGTTCGTCGTAAGCCCGCGCCGCGTACTCCCCACAGGTCGCAATGATCTTCCGGAGCAAGTGCTTCTCCCGCAGGATATCGAGATAATATAGCGCATTGGCCGGGCTCGGGATAAAGGTGAAAAGATCGGACAGCGTGGCATGCCCCCCCGCTTCCTCGATCTGATGCCGGTCCTCCAGGAATTGCGTTAGCGATACCAAATCCACCGGGCGCTGCCCGTCGTGCATGAGCAGGATGGTCCGGTACACAAGCGCGTGGGGCGGATGATGGAAATATTCATCCGTGATCTGGCGGGTGACGCATTCATCAATCAGCCGGGTGGGATCCAGGAGAATCGAGCACAGGACGCCCTTCTCGGCGTCCATGCTGGCTGGAAGCGCCCTGTGAACATCCTGGAGATAACTCCCCGATTTTTGTGAAGAAGTCCGCCTTTTTTCCCGACGCTTGGCCCCCCCCTCCCCGCCGGAACCGGCCTGGGGCTCCGCTGTTGGAGCCAAAGAGGAATCGGGCATTCTACGCGAGAACCGTCAGTCAGTCCTCCTTGGGGAGATCCTCCGCCTTTTTGCGGGACCGGGTGGGTTTCTTCCTCGGAGAGACCTCCTCCTCCTCGGACTCCTTTTCCACCTTGGGAGTGGTAACCTTGATGGACAATTTGGCGGAGACATCCGCGTGTACGCGCACGGCGATCACCAGCGGGCCGGATTCCTTGATGGGCTTCTCCAGCTCGACGGCGTGGCGGCCCAGCTCAATGTCCGGCAATTCCCCGAGGATGCGGTCGTGGATGTCCTTGGCCGTGATCGAGCCGAAGGCCTTGCCCGATTCACCGGTCTCGAGGGTGAACGTCAGACGAAGTTTTCCGATGCGCGCGGCCAATTCCTCGGCGGCGGTCAGCTCACGCGCCTCGCGCTCGGCGCGCTTGGCCTTGAGATGGTTGACCCTGCGAAGGGCGGACGGGTTCAATTCGAGCGCCTTTCTACGGGGGATCAGGAAATTGCGGGCATATCCGGCGCGAACCCGCACGACATCGGCCTCGGCGCCGAGATTGGGGACGCTTTCCGTAAGAAGAATCTGAGTGTGAGCCATAAGTAAAATCCGTCAGGCGACGGGGCGACCACAATAGGGAATTTCGAGAGGGCGTCAATCCTCAATCCCCAAAAAATTGCACAGACAGGGAAAAGGAAATGTTATCGCCAAAAGGGGGAATCTGAAGGATGATGGGCTCCATGGGGTACGGTACGGGATTGTGGGTGGAGCTGGCAAAGAGCGCCGAAAATTTGGAGGAAGCGCCATTCCCCGATTTTAACGCTGTGCGTATTTTTGCCAAATTATCCAACGAAGACTGCGCCAAGCCCTCTTCAAAAGACAACCAATGACAAAGCCCTCTTGGTCCACGGACGCCGAACTTTTCGCCTTGGCAAAATCGCAACTTTTTACCGCTGTCGTCGGTGACATCATGGACAGCATGGGAAGCCGGACCCAATTCCTGCCACCCACCATCCACCCTCTGCGAGACGACATGGTTGTGATTGGCAGGGCCATGCCGGTACTGGAAATGGATGATGAGGGCGGCGAGGGACCAGGACGTCAGGGGAGCCATTTGAACCATGCCTTTGGTTTGATGCTGCGCGCTCTGGATGATCTGAAACCTTCCGAGGTCTATATTTGTTCCGGGTCCTCCCCCCGCTATGCCCTCTGGGGCGAATTGATGAGCTTGGCCGCGGCAAATCGGGGGGCGGCGGGAGCCGTTGTCAATGGCTACTCAAGAGACACGCGCGGAATTCTTGCGCAAAATTTTCCCTGTTTTTCAATGGGCCGCTATGCGCAGGATCAGCGCGCCCGAGGCAAGGTGGCGGATTTTCGCTGTACGATTCGCTTTGGAGAAGTGATCGTACGCCCCGGAGATATTATTTTCGGTGACCTGGATGGGGTGTGCGTCATTCCACAAGAAATTTCCAAGGATGTTTTTGCGTTGGCCCTGGAGAAGTCCCTCACAGAGCGCCGAGTCCACGAGGCCATTCGCAAAGGGATGCTCTGCCAAGAGGCATGGGATAAATTTGGAGTCCTTTAACGAGCATGAAACTCGGTTTTGGGTTTTACCGTCATATGCTGACTGCGAAGAACCTTTCCTTCGCGCGGCAGGCTGGAGCCACTCATGCGGTCGTTCACCTCGTGGATTATTTTCACAAAGGCAGTCAGAGCGGAAACACCCGCGACGACCAGCCTGCCGGGGATCTGGGCGGATGGGGCCACGCGGGCGATCCTCAACGGCTTTGGCAACTCGATGAGCTCCTCACCATCAAAAAGCAGATCAACAATGCCGGGCTCGAATGGGAGGCCATCGAGAATTTTGATCCGGCACATTGGCATGATGTCCTGCTGGATGGTCCTCAGAAACGTCAGCAGCTTGAAAATCTAAAAACGCTCATTCGTACCGTTGGGGAGGCGGGAATCCCGATTATCGGATATAATTTCAGCCTGGCCGGAGTCTGCGGACGCATCAAGGGGCCTTTTGCGCGAGGGGGGGCCACGGCGCTTGGAATGGACGGTCCCGTGAATGATCCGGTCCCATTGGGAATGGTTTGGAATATGCAATACGATTCCAATCCTCCTCATGGGTTCCAGCCGACCGTCTCCAGCGAGCAACTCTGGAAGCGACTTGAGGACTTTTTGGACGCCTGTCTGCCCGTTGCAGAGGCCGTGGGCGTCCGTCTGGCTGCCCATCCTGATGATCCCCCTCTGCCGACTTTGCGGGGAACGCCCCGCTTGGTGTACCGGCCAGACCTCTACCAGCGTCTCCTCGACCTTCGACCCAACCCATCCAACACCCTCGAATTCTGTCTCGGAACACTTGCTGAAATGACCGAAGGAAATATCTACGACGCCGTCGAGAAATACAGCCGTCAGGATGCGATTGCCTATATCCACTTTCGCAATGTGCGGGGCAAGGTTCCCTATTATCAGGAGACCTTCGTGGATGACGGAGATATCGGCATGATCCGCGTCCTGCGGATTCTGAAAAAAAATGGATTTGCAGGAGTCCTTATTCCGGATCATACGCCGCAAATGTCCTGTGCTGCGCCCTGGCATGCCGGGATGGCCTTTGCCATGGGCTACATGCGGGCTGCTCTTGACAGCCTGTGACCAGCGAGGTCATGCGACGTCTCTCCGGCGATGCCCGGGAGCCCCCTACGTTACAACCGTAGAGAGAAGGCGTCGGGCAAAGAGTTCCGCAGGGGGATTGGTCGTCAGGCGGCCCGCCAGGCGCAATTGACAAATGATCACGCGCCCCTTTCCGAAGGAGCGTTCGACGCAGGCGGCCGCCGGGAGTACGCTTCGCTTTGCCGTCTGCGGCGCTGAAAGAAGGATCGTCCAATCGGGGGCGATGACAAGATCCTCCAAAAGGGCGGTCACGCTGTCTTCGGCAGGATCGAACCAAAAGCGGAAATCATTTTTCTCAAAGCCGGCCACGGCGGGGTGGCCGGTGGCCCGGCTTGCGAATTGACGGGGGCCATCCGCAGCTTTTTCGATGGTGACCCGCGAGCCGCCAAAATCGAATTCCCCCGGAGGCAATTCCAGGAGGAGCAGGGTCGCGCCCGCCTCCACATGGTCGCGGAGGCGGTCAAAATCCCCTCCATGACTCGACACAAGTACCTGGGCCTCCTCCACGGGACAGAGAGTGGAATGCGCGTCCTTCAGAAAGCGCTCCGCAGGGAGATCCTGATCTCCGGGGATGCTCATTTTGGGGAATGGGGCCGCGTCTCTGGGAAAAATGGAAAATGTTTCCCTGGTGTCGCTAAGGATGCTTCCATCCGCCGCGCAGAGCGCCAGGCGCAGGGTTCCCTGGGAACGCCGCTGTACGGATGGGAGTGACACGGAGATTCTGCCCAGGCATTGGCTGTCCCAAGAAGGAATCTCTGCGGGGACGCATCCGGAGGCAATGGGTTCCCCTTCGAGTTCGAACACAAAGCGAAGCGAGCAAGTCTCCTTTTGTTCCAGGCCATCGTGGCTAATCCAGGCTTCGGCGGTGAGCGTCTCACCCTCCCACCAGGCCCAGCGGTCACAGCGGAGATCCGCCAGCAGGGGGCTCAGCGCCTCGCGGTATTCGAAGAAGGCGGGTTTGGGATTTCGTTCGCAGTCCACGACGGCCTTCATCCATCCATCCGGAAAGGCGTCGATGAGCAGGTGCAGGGCGAAGGAGACCATCCTTCGGTCGCGGCGGAAGGCGCGGGTCATCAGCCGGGTCGCCCATGCCTGGTGTTCCTGGCTGCGCTTCACCCAGTCTGCCATGCCCTCTCCGGCATCCATCCAACTGGTGTAAAGATAGCCGGTCTGGGCGTAGGGGATGCTCAGGGGCGTCCATTGATCTTCGATGCCGGGCCGGGGCAGCCAATCCTTCAAATAGCGTCTTTGCATCAGATCCACGGGATCGAGCCCCTCGGTTCCAAATTCTCCGCAGGCATATTTCCAGCCCGGCTTGGTGAGCATCCAATGGCCGCGGTGCAGGCGTCCGAGATCCACGCTCTGACTCGGATACCAGCCCGAATAACAATGCTGGTCGGGCAGCCCCGGCGAAGGCGGCTCGTAATCGCCATCAATGGGCTTGATCTGGCGGTCCGGGTTTTCACAGAGTGTCATTTCCGCGCAGGCCCGCAGGAATCGCATCGTTTCGTCCCGATCCAGATGCCGGTGGGTTGTGTCCACCCAGGAAGGCGAAGGCTCATTGATGAAACTGGATTGAATGCAGCAGGCATGGGGCCGGATGAGCCGCTCCATCGCGCCCGCCTGACGCACCCCCTCCGCAAATTGGATTCTGGGAACCCTCCCAAAAAGGGGCAAATCCGTCTGGACCATCATGCCCAGCCGGTCGCAGACCTCATAAATTTCCTTTTGGACGGGGCGCTGGGTGATGCGCAGAAAATTCAACCCGGCATACTTGGCGATGAGGATGTCCTCCTCGAGTTGCGCCTGGTCCCCACGCAGAACGCACTGCTGTTCGTGTCCCATGGTGTTCGCGCCGCGCAAGCGGATTTCCTGACCATTGAAAGAGAGGTGGCCTTTTACGGGACCGCTCGTGG
>WBZO01003746.1_pt1 | contig 17263 bp, 15 predicted proteins | sample 5204261 | NCBI WGS metagenome assembly WBZO01 (sample SAMN12412400, study PRJNA552823) | activated sludge metagenome | isolation source: activated sludge from anammox sidestream of wastewater treatment plant... | place: USA: North Carolina | collected 2017-09 | reverse complement strand
TCCATGCAGACGCCGACCATGCGCAGCGCCTCGCCGTCGGGTCCGCGCTCGACGACGCGCCCTCGCTCGAACAGCCAGCGCCACTCGCCGCTGCGCGTGCGGATACGGTACTCGGCGTCGTAGTGGTCCGACCGGCCGGCGACGTGCGCGGAGAAGTTGCGCTGTGCCTTGTCGACATCGTCCGGGTGGATGTTCGCATCCCAGCGCTCGACGTGATCCGGGCCGTCGCAGGCATCGAGGTCGAGCCGCTCGCACCAGTCGTTGTGCCAGCGGGTGTGCTCGGACTGGAAGTCGAGCTCCCACAGCCCGATCTTGGCGCCCCACACGGCGGTCTCGAGGCGCGCCTCGCTGCTGCGCAACTCGAGTTCCGCCTGCTTCTGCGCCTCGATGTCGAGCGACACGCCGATCGCGACGGTCGCATTGCCCTGGAAATCCCATTCATTGACGCGGCCGCGATCCTGGAACCAGCGGTATTCGCCCGTGGCGATGCGCAGGCGGTACTCGATCTCGAGCGACTGCGAGCGGCCCTCGAAGTGGTCGCGTATCGTGCGATCGACGCGTTCGACGTCGTCGGGGTGCAGGCGGTCGTGCCAGGGACGCGCCTCGCGCTCCCATTCCTCGCGCTGGTAGCCCGTCATCGCGAACCACATCGCGCTGCGCACCGACACGCCGCTCGTGATGTTCCAGTGCCAGAACGCGGCGCGCGCGCCCCACAGCGCCGTCGCGAGGCGCGACTCCTTCTCCTGCAGCGCGACCTCGGCGCGCTTGCGCGCGTCGATCTCGATGCAGATGCCGGCGGCGCGCAGGGGCCGGCCTTCGTCGTCGTGTTCGACGACCTCGCCCCGCTGCAGCAGCCACAGCCAGCGCGAATCCTCGGTGAGGACCCGGAACTCCACCTCGAACGACCCGCCGCCGCCGCGGGCCAGTTCTTCGCTCGATGTGCGGTACTCCGCCACATCGTCGGGGTGGATACCCTTCTCCCAGCACGCCTGGTGCGTCGGACCGATGCACGGGTCGAGGCGCAGGGCCCGGCACCAGAGCGCATCGACACCGCCCTCGCCCGTCTGCAGGTTACGGTGCCAGACGCCGACTTCCGCTGCGGACAGTGCGACGGCGCGGGCCGTATCCGACATCGACGGCGCCTGGACGACGGTCGAGCCGTCGACGCCGGCGACATCCTCGATGAACAGGAGTGCGCCGCAGATCGCGTGTCCGCGGCGCAGTGGCACGAGTCGGGCCGCGCAGTGGCGCTCCCGTCCGCGCCGGTCCACGAGGGCGCAGGGGGTGAACTGGCGTGCGCCGCCGTCGAGCACGGCCGCGAGATCGCCGGGGTCCTTGAGCCACGGCAGCGCGAGACCCGACAGCGAGCCGCCGATCAATGTGCCGGCGCCCGTCGGTGCCCAGTCGTGGGTGGCCTCGTTGGCCCAGCGGATCACGCCGTCGCGATTGACCATCACGACCGCGCCGGGCCATTGCTCGACGATGTCGCGGAACAGTTCCGGGGCAGGTTCGCCGGGGGGCTTGGCAAGCCGGGCGGTTGTCATGGCCATGAATTGTCGCCGAAGTCCCCGGAAAGCTCCTTGGGGAAATTATCGGCAGCGGCCGGGACCCCCCGTGTGAGCCAGGTCGCACTCTGGCTTTCGGGGGCCGATTTCCGTTACAAATACCCCGAACAAGCAAGGGGATGCGGGGTTTCTCTGTGGTCGATTCAACGTCGCCGGGGGCACTGGCCGACTATTCCGCATGGCGGGCGCGCGACTACTTCGAGACGTACTACAGCGAGGTCGTGCTGCCGGACGAGCAGGCGGTCCTTGCCTACCAGCTCGAGGTGATGCGCCGGGCCGACGTGCGATACGGCCGCGCGCTCGAATACGGCTGCGGACCGACACTGCATCGCGCGATCGCGGCGGCCGCCTATGCCGCCCGCATCGACATGGCGGACTGGCTCGCCGACAACCTGGTGTTCGTGCGCGAATGGCTCGCGAGCGACGCGATGGAGAGCGACTGGAACCGCTTCACGCATTTCATCCTGCAATGCGAGGGCACGCCGGACATCGACCCCGTGCGCATCGCCCATCGCGAGGCGCAGGCACGCAAGGCGATACACGGGCTTTACGTCAGCGACGCGCGCTGGCACGACCCGCTCGGCGAGGAACGTCGCGGCTACTACGACCTGATCGTGTCGGGGTTCTGTCTCGATGCGGTATCGAGCGATCGCGGCGTCTGGCGCGCGTGCATGCAGAACGTGCTGTCGATGCTGGCGCCGGGCGGCACGATCGTGATCCACGCCCTGCACGATTGCACGGCGTACAAGGTCGGCGAGCGGATGTTCCCGGGCGCCGGCGTCACCGTCGACGCGATGGCCGAATCGCTGCTCGAAAACGACCTCACGCGCGCGAGCCTCGACGTGCAGGTGATTCCCTGCCCCGACAACGCGGTGTACGGCTACTCGGGGATCCTGACCGCCTCGGCGCGCAAGCCGCCCACACCCTGAGCTGCCGCGATGACGCGGGTCGTCGTCGTCGGTGCGGGATTCGCGGGACTCAATGCCGCCAAGGCGCTGGCGAACCGGCCCGGCATCGACGTCACGCTGCTCGATCGGTCGAACCACCATCTCTTCCAGCCGCTCCTCTACCAGGTCGCGACGGCGGCCCTGAGTCCCGCGGACATCTCCGCACCGGTGCGCAGCATCCTGCGCCGTGCGCGCAACGTGCAGGTGCTGATGGCCGAGGCGCAGCACATCGACCTGGCGGCGCGCCGCGTCGACACCGACATCGGCCGCTTCGAGGCCGACTACCTGCTGATCGGTGCGGGCGCGACGCACGCGTACTTCGGGCACGATGCCTGGGAAGCCATGGCGCCGGGACTCAAGACGCTGCCTCAGGCGACCGCGGTACGTGCGCGCATCCTGCGCGCCTTCGAACAGGCCGAATGCTGTGCGGACTGGGTGGAGCAGCAGGCGTGGCTCAGTTTCGTCGTGGTCGGCGGTGGACCCACCGGTGTCGAGATGGCGGGCGCGATCGCCGAGATGAGCCGCTACACGCTCGCGCGCGATTTCCGGCGCATCGATCCGCGCAAGGCGCGCGTGCTGCTCGTCGAGGCCGGCCCGCGCCTGTTGCCCGCCTTCGGCGAACGCTCGGCGGCCCGCGCACGGCGTGACCTCGCTGCCCTTGGCGTCGACGTGCGGCTCGGCGCCGCGGTCACGGATGTCGCCAACGATTCGGTCACCGTCGGCGCCGGTCGCGTCCCGACGCGCACGGTGATCTGGGCGGCCGGCGTGCGCGCCTCGCCGCTGGCGCAGTCCCTCGGCATCCCGCTCGACCGGGCCGGCCGCGTACCGGTGAACGCGGGCCTCACGCCGGAAGGCCACGCGTGCGTCTTCGTGCTGGGCGACCTCGCGGCCACGATCGACCCCGCGACGCGCCGTCCGCTGCCGGGCGTGGCGCAGGTTGCCATCCAGCAGGGCCGCTACGCCGCCGCGTGCATCCTCGCCGACCAGCGTGGCGCGCCGCGCGGCATCTTCCGCTATCGCGACAAGGGGCAGATGGCGACGATCGGCCGCCAGCGCGCGATCTGCGAGATCGGCGGCTTCAGGTTCGGCGGGCGCCTCGCCTGGTGGCTCTGGCTGTTCGTGCACATCCTGGGGCTCACCGGCTTTCGCAGCCGCGCGTCGGTCATGCTGCAGTGGGGCTGGTCGTTCTTCACCTACGGCCGCGGTGCGCGGCTCATCGTCGGCCGCGACTCGTGACCGCGTGGTGACGGCGTGGTGCCGGGTTTTCGGTTGTTCGGTTATTCTCGCGTAGCGCTGGAATAACCGAACAACCGAAAACCCGGCACCAGGGGGTCCCGTGATCGACGCGCCCGTCGTCTTCTCGCTCGTCAAGCTCGCCCACATCCTGCTATTCGTGTACTGGCTCGGCGGCGATGTCGGCGTCTACTACTCGAGCGGCTTCGTGATCGATCGCAAACTGTCCCGCGATGCGCGGCTCACGGCATTCAGGATCTTCGTCGAACTCGACCAGCTGCCACGCTACTGCCTCGCGCTGATGCTGTCGGTCGGCGGCCTGCTCGCCTACTACATTGGGGTGCCCCATCTGCCGGGCCAGCTGCCGCTGATCCTCGCGCTCGGGCCGCTGTGGGCGCTGCTCGTGTGGGCAATCCATCACTACCAGGGCCAGCCCCTCGGCCAGACGCTCGCGAAGTTCGACTTCTACTTCCGCTGCTTCATGATCGTGGCGCTGATCGCCTCGGTCGGATATGCGTACGGTGACGGACGCATCCGCCCCTACCCCTGGCTCGCAGCCAAGCTCTTGATCTTCGCCGCGATCATCTTCTGCGGCATCGTCATTCGCGTGCGCATTCCGCGTTTCGTCGGCGGCTACCGGCAACTCCTGACGAACGGCGCCACCGACGAGAGCGATCGCGACATGGAACAGGGTCTCAAGGCCTGCCGCCCGTTCGTGCTCGCGATCTGGGCCGGGCTCCTGCTCGCGGCCTGGCTCGGCATCGCGCAGCCCGGCTCACCCGTGTAGCATCCGCCGCTGGCCAGGGATGGGCGGGGGTGTGCGATGCACACGCGACGCGGCTTTCTCGGGAACATCGGTGCGGCAGGGCTCGGTGCAGCGTGGTGGGCAGCGCATGCACCGGCCATCGCCGCCGCTGCGGGACACGCCCACGCGGGCATGGCTGCGATGGCGGCAGGCGCGCCACCACCGCAGCTCACCACACTGTCGGCCGACGAGGCCCGTGACCTCGACGAACTCACCTCGCGCATCGTGCCGTCGGGTGACGACGGTCCGGGTGCCCATGAAGCCGGCGTCGTGTATTTCATCGATCGCGCGTTCGGCAGCTTCTTCGCGGAGATGCGCGCGCCGATCCTGAAGGACCTCGGCGCCCTGCCCCGCCCGTTTCCGGACTTCGCGACGCTCGAGGCGACGCCGCTGTTCGCGCAGCTGCACTTCCTCACGGTGCTCGGCCTCCTGGCCGACCCCTCGTGGGGCGGCAACCGCAACGAACTCGGCTGGCGGTTGCTCGGCTTCGAGAATACACATGCGTACGCGCCTCCCTTCGGCTGGTACGACCGCGACTACCCGGGCTTTGCGCCATGAGCACGCGTACCTACCGCGACAGCGACCTCGTCGACTTCGCGATCGTCGGCTCGGGCGCCGCCGGCGGCGTGATCGCGCGCGAGCTCGCGCAGGCCGGGCACTCCGTCGTCCTCTTCGAGCGCGGCCCGCGCCATACGCCGGGCTCCTTCGAGCACGACGAGCTGAAGTACTACTTCCTCGACGGACTCACGAACAGCGCCCGCACGACGCCGCAGTCGTTCCGCGCCGATCCGGCCGTCGACGCGCAGCCGATCACGAGCGGCCTGCTGCCCGCCTGGTATGCGCAGACGGTGGGCGGCAGCACCACGCATTTCACGGCCAACTTCTGGCGTTTTCGCGAGATCGACTTCCGCGAGCGCAGCGTGCTCGGGCCCATCGCGGGCACCGCGTTCGCGGACTGGCCGATCAGCTATGCGGAGCTCGAACCCTATTACACGAAGGTCGACTGGGAGATCGGCGTGTCGGGCCTTGCGGGCGCGTGCCCGGACGACCCGCCCCGCTCGAGGCCCTACCCGATGCCGCCGCTGCCCGTGAAATCCTCGGGCGTGTTGCTCGAGCGCGGCGCGCGCAAGCTCGGCCTGCATCCTTTTCCGGCGCCCATGGCGATCGCCTCGGTGCCGTATCGCAACCGGGGCGGCTGCATCCACTGCGGCTTCTGCATCGGCTTCGGCTGCGAGGCGACGGCGAAATCCTCGACGCTCTACACCGTGATTCCCGAAGCCGAGGCGACGGGCCGTTGCGAGGTGCGTGCGCACAGCTACGTGTTTCGCGTGCCGACGAACGACGCGGGGCGCGTCACCGGCGTGCACTACTTCGACGCCGAACGCCGCGAGCGCTTCCAGAAGGCGCGTGCCGTCGTGCTGTCGGCCAACGGCGCGGAGACCGCCCGGCTGCTGCTCGCCTCAGAGAGCGCGCGCTTCCCGAACGGGCTCGCAAACTCGAGCGGCTGCGTCGGCAAGCACCTGATGTTCAATTCGTACGCGCAGGTCGAGGCCGAGTTCGAACACGAACTGAACGAGTACAAGAGCGTGCAGGTCACGCGCATCGTGCACGACTTCTACGACAGCGATCCGAAGCGCGGTCACTACGGCGGCGGCGGCATCGACGGGCGCATCGGACCCGTACCGATCGTCTGGGCGCTCGAGCGCCCGCCCGGCGAGCCACGCTGGGGGCAGGCGTACAAGGACCGGCTGAAGGCATTTCGCCGCACGATGATGTCGACGCAGCACGGCACGTCGCTGCCGCTCGAGACGAACAGCGTGAGCCTCGATCCGCACCTGAAGGATGCCTGGGGCCAGCCCTGCATCCGCGTCACTTACCGCGACCACCCGGACGACCTTGCGAACGCACGCTTCCTGCAGGCCCGCGCCGACGAGATCCTGCAGGCGGCGGGCGCGCGACGCACCCTGCGTTTCCCGGTCATTCCGGCGACCAACGCGCCGCACCTGCTCGGCACCTGCCGCATGGGCAACGATCCGGCCACCTCGGTCGTCGACCGGTATCACCGCAGCCACGACGTGCGCAATCTGTTCATCTGCGACGGTTCGAGTTTCGTCACGTCCGGGCGCGGCCAGCCGACGATGACGATCCAGGCGCTCGCATTCCGGGCCGGTGAGCACATCGCGCGCTTCGCACGCGCGAACGACATCTGACCTCTTGCGCTCGGCGGGCCTGCCGCGCGACAGGTATGCTGGCGCCGATGAACTTCCTCGTCGCCGGCTCGATCGCTGTCCTTGTCCTGCTCGCTGCAACGCTCATTGCCGCCGTGCGACGCCGGCGTGCGTCCAATGCCCCCTCGCCCGGTGCAAACGGCGGGACTGCTACGACGGCAGCCACGGCGCCGTCCCAGCCGTCGCCCGGGCAGGCGCCGGCGGCCGACGGTGCCACCGTCGCGATCGCGCTGCATCGCCTCGCGCTGTCGGCGCCACAGCTTGCGCCCGGCATACCACCGGGCCATGAACGCATCGCGACACAGGTCGCTCACGATCTCGCATCGTCGGCGACGCAGGCGCATCTCATGCCTCGCCGGCCCCTTCTGCTGCCGCAGCTGCTGCGTGCGGTCAACGACAGCGAAACGTCGCGCCGCGAACTCGCCGGCATCATCGCGCGCGACCCCGCGCTCGCGGGCGACCTGCTGCGACTCGCGAACAGCCCGTACTATCGCATGACCGAAAAGCCGATCGAGAGCATCGACCGCGCCGTGGCGGTGCTCGGAACCGACGGGCTGCGCAAGCTCGTGGCGAGCGCGGTGCTGCAGCCGGTCTTCAGGATCCGCACCGGCCATTTCGCGCGCTTCCCCGAAACCACGTGGGAACACGCCGTGCGCGCCGGCGTCGCCGCGGAGACCTTCGCCGCGATCGTGGACGACAGCGACCCGTTCACGGCGCAATTGCTCGCGCTGCTGGTCGGCCTCGGCACGATCGTCGTGTTTCGCGCCGCGATGGAGCGCTACGTCGCGCAGGGCGGGCTCGCACCCTCGCCCGATCTCGTTGCGTACCTGATCGACACGCATGCAGCGACCGTCGCGCACGCGATCGCCTCGCAATGGGAACTGTCGCCCGCGGTACTTGCGGCACTCGATGAACAGTCCCCTGGTTTCCACTCCGACGGCCCATCGGCGCTCGGGCGCAGCGTGCGGCTGGGCCGGTTGACGGGAGCGCTGGCGGTGCTGCGCGCGGCCGGTGCCCTCACGGACGAGGCGGCGCTCGCGGCGCTCCTCGCGGCCGGCGCGCCGCCTCGCCAGAGTGAACGGATCTGGCACCGGTTGTTTCCGGCCGCGTAGGACGACACCGACAGCCGATTGCGCCGGCCGGCGCTCCCGCCTCGCCCCCGAGGGCGCCGACGATGCGCGCATGAACAGACAAACACTGATCGGCGCGGTCGCGGGCGCGGTGCTCGTGACTGGCGTCGCGGCCCTTGCGGGCTACAAGGCAATGTCGGGCGGCTCGTACGCCGAGGTGCTCTCGGCGGACGAAATCATGAAGACCGTGAAGACACCACGCCAGGTCTGCCACGACGAAACCGTGACGCGGCAGAAACCCGTCAAGGACTCCCATCAGGTGGCAGGCACGGTGATCGGTGCGGTCGTCGGCGGCGTGCTCGGCAACCAGGTCGGCAGCGGCTCGGGCCGCGACATCGCCACAGTGGCGGGCGCCGCGGCCGGCGGCTACGCCGGCAACAAGGTGCAGGAGCGCATGCAGCAGGGCAACACCGAGCAGGTCGTGGAACAGCGCTGCGAGACGGTGTACGACTCGAAGGAAGCGGCAACCGGCAAGTACAAGGTGCGCTACCGGTTCGAGGACGTCGAGCACACCGTGACGATGGATCACGATCCGGGCCGGCGCCTGCCGGTCGAGAACGGCAAAGTCGTCACTGCAAAGGACAGCGGCTGACATAACGCCGGCGGCCGCCGCGCAGCCGCCCGCGCGGCGCGTCGCGCGCGACCCGGTGCCCCTTGCGCAGCCGCGCGTATACTCGCACCCTGCATGAAGCGCGCGCTCGGTGGGGTCCTGGCCGTGTTCGTCACGGCCTGCGGCGGAGGTGGCGGTGGTGGTTCCGATCCGCCGACGCCGCCTTCGGCGCCCACCGTCACACTGACGTCGTCGGCACCCGAGGTCGCACCGGGCGCCTCGGCGGTCCTGACCTGGTCGAGCACCAATGCGACGAGTTGCACGGCGAGCGGCGGCTGGTCCGGCAGTCGCCCGACGAGCGGCACCGAGACCGTGACGCCGGCGTCGTCCTTCGTCAATTACCAGCTGGAGTGCACCGGCGCGGGCGGCACCGCCTCGGCCAATGTTTCGATCAGCCACATTCCACCGCCCGAAATATCGTTGACGGGCAATCCGGGCGGCATCCAGTACAGCACGCCGGCGACCCTCACGTGGTCGACCAGCCGCGCCACGGCCTGCACGGCCTCGGGCGGCTGGACGGGCACGCGTGCCACGAGCGGTACCGAAACCACCGGTGCACTGCTCACGACCACGGTGTTCACCCTCACGTGCACCGGCGAGGGCGGCACAAGCGCAGTCAGCGTCACGATCAGCGTGCCCTCCCCCGCGCTGCCGAATGTCGCGCTCTCGGCCATGCCGAACCCCATCGTCGTCGGGAGTGCCAGCACACTGTCATGGTCCGCACACAATACGAGTGACTGCGTGGCCTCGGGTGGCTGGAGCGGCACGCGTCCCGCGACCCCCCCAAGCGCAGGCGAGAGCACAGGCACGTTGACGTCGACCACGACGTACGTACTCACGTGCACCAATCCCCTCGGCAGCGGGCAGGCGACCGTCACCGTGAACGTCGTCGCGACGCTTCCGCCGACGCTCACGATTGCGGCACAACCCAGCTTCCTGACTGCCGGCAGTGCAGCGACCGTGACCTGGTCGACGACCGACGCGACTTCGTGCACGGCATCCGGCGGCTGGAGCGGTGCGCGACCGCCGTCGGGCAGCGCGAGCACCGGCCCGGTGAATATCTCGACGTCATATGCGCTGACTTGCGACGGGCCGGGCGGCAGCGTGACCCGCAGCGCCGGTGTCACAGTGACCGGGCCCAACAACATCCCGATCGCGAACGCCGGTCCGGACCAGACGACGCTCGCCGGCGGACCGATCGCGCTCTCCGGCGCAGGCAGCAGCGATGCGGGTGGCAGGCTGGCCGGGTATGCATGGACACAGACGGCGGGACCCGCAGTCGTCCTCGCCGGCGCGTCGACCGTCGCACCGACCTTCACGGCCCCCGCGGTCGCGACTCCGACGCCGCTCGTATTCTCGCTCGTCGTCACCGACGACGCGGGCGCGACCAGTGCGCCCGACACCGTCACGGTCACCGTCAATCCCGTGCCGGCGAACACCGTTCCGCTCACGGGCACGCTGACCTCCATGCGTGTTCCGGCGACAACGAACGGACTCGGCTTCGCCGACCAGCGCGCGGAACCCGCGCGCGGCATCACGGTGATCGCGCTCGATGCCACGACGCAGGCGGAGCTCGCCCGCGGTACCACCGACGCGAGCGGCGGCTACGCCCTGGCGGTACCGCCATCGACCAGTGTCGTCGTGCGCGCCGTCGCCGAACTCGTGCGCAGCGGCGCCGCGCCCACCTGGAATGTCGTGGTCCGCGACGGCAGCAGCCCGACTTACACATTCGACGCCACCGCCGTCGCGAGCGGCAGCGCCGGTGCGCACGCAGACATCACGATACCGTCCGGCTGGAACACCGACGGATCGGCCGCCGGGACGCGTGCGGCGGCGCCCTTCGCCATACTCGACACGATCTACCGGGCGCAGGCGCTGATCCTGGGTGCCCAGCCGAACGCGAATTTCGCGCCACTCGTCATCGACTGGAGCCCCTCGAACCTTGCGGTCGACAGCAGCTACTACTCCAGCGGTACGGGCGGCCCCACGATCACCCTCGCGGGCGAGGCGAACGTCGACACCGACGAGTACGATGAACACGTCATCGCCCACGAGTTCGGGCACTATGTCGAGGACATGTTCTCGAGATCGGACAGCATCGGCGGGCCGCACGCCGTCGGCGACCATCTCGATCCGCGCGTCGCCTTCGGTGAAGGTTTCGGCTACGCATTCGCGGCGATGGCACTCGACGACCCCCTGTCGATCGACACGTTCGGCCAGGGCCAGGCGGGCCAGTTCAACATCGAGTCGCCGTCGATGTCGGTGGTGGGCTGGTACAGCGAGCCCTCCGTGTGGGGCCTGCTGTGGGATCTCTTCGACAATGCGCAGGATTTCATACCGGGCGGCTCGGGCGACACGCTCGCCCTGGGATTTGCGCCGCTGTGGTCCGTGCTGACCGGCCCGCAAGTCGTTACACCGGCGCTCACCAGCATCTTCCCGTTCGTCACCGCGCTGAAGGCCGCCAACCCGGGGAACGCCGCATCGATCGATGCCATCGTGGGCTCGTACGGGATCACGTCGGCCACGATCGATGCGTTCGGCACGACCGAGACCAATGCGGCCTATTCGGCGGACGTGCTGCCGATCTACACGCCCCTTGGCATCGATGGCGGCACCGTGATGGTTCGCAGTATCGGCGGCGCGCGCCCGGCCTTTGGCACGCCGAACAAGCTGTCGAACCACCGCTTCCTGCGTTTCGACGTCACGGCGGCACGCAGCGTGCGCGTGCGGGTCGAGACACAACCGGGGCGTGACCCGGACTTCGTGCTCTTCCGCGAGGGCATCGAGGTTGACCGCGGCGAGAGCACGGGCGGCGAGGATCTCGTCGTGCAGTTGCCCGAGGCCGGCACCTACGTGCTCGACGTATACGACTGCGACAATGCCGGTTGCGGCGGCAACCTGTCTTCGCCTTCGATCGTCGACGTCAATGTCACCCTCACGAGCAACTGATGAATACTGTGTCACGACTGTGGTCGGCATTTCTCTGCTTCGCGCTGGTCTCGGGCTGCACTGCGCCTGTGCGGGACGCGCCCGTCGCGGCGCCGATCGACGTGGCGAAAATGGCGAACGCGGAACGCCTCAGTGAAAAGATCGGTGTTCCCGCCGATGTCCGCTATGCGTTTTCGGGCGAGGTCATCGCCGGAGTGCCCGCGCAGCTGCAGGTCGCGATCATTCCGCGCACGGACGGTGACAACCTGAACGTCGAGTTTCCGGTGACGGCGGGTGTCGCGCTCCGCAAGTCCGTCACGACACAGGCCTTCGGCAAGGCGAGCGCGGCCGCAGCGTACCGGCTGTCGGTGGAGATCTCGACGGACACGCGCGCACCGGCGAAGTTGCCGGTCATCGTGTCGATGGATACGGCGGATGGCCGCTTCTTCACGGTGTTCGGCATTCCGTTGCGCGCCTCCGGCAACACCCGCTGATCGCGTTAGAATCTCCCTTTGCCCGGGGAGAGTTTCTTGAGCCAGCTCGGCCGCATCCTGCTGAAGGGCCTCGTCGCGATCCTGCCGATCGGGCTCACCGTCTATCTCATCTACTGGCTCGGCGTCACCACCGAGACATTGCTGTCCGGGCCGATCCGCTGGTTCGTGCCGGACGAGCGTTACGTGCCCGGCATGGGGCTCGTCGCGGGCTTCGTCGTGCTCTTCGTCGCCGGTCTGCTCGTCAACGCCTACGTGGTTCGCCGCAGCATGCACGTCGTCGAAGCGCTCGTGATGCGCGTGCCGGTCGTGAAGACCGTGTACGGCGCGCTGCGCGACGTCACCAAGCTCGTCAACACGAGCGGCCGCAAGAGCGAGCTCGAGCGCGTCGTGATGGTGGAGTTCGGCCCCGGGCGCGTGATGGGCTTCGTGACGCAGGAGAACGCGTCGCTGCCCGGGATCGGCACCGACCACGACCTCGTCGCCGTCTACCTGCCGATGAGCTACCAGATCGGCGGTTACACGGTCTACCTGCCGAGAAGCCGCATCGAGCCGACCGATCTCTCGGTCGAGGCCGCGATGCGGATCGTGCTCACGGGCGGATTGCAGCGGTAGGAGCCGCCTCCCGCATCAGTCGAAGCGATACGCGTCCATCGCGAGCACGCCCGCGTCGACGCCTTGGTACACCCGCGTTGCGCGCGCGCCGTCGCTCGCGGCGCCGAGCGCGATGAAAAGCGGCAGGAAATGCTCGGCCGTCGGATGCGCGCGCGCGGCCGAGGGCGCCTCGTCGCGCCACGCGACGAGTGCCGCGCGATCATCGCTCGCGAGGCGCGCGTGGAGCCACGCCGCGAACTCGAGCGCATAGCCGGCCGGCCGGTCATCGTCGCGATGGCGCATCCAGTCTCGCAGGTTGTGCGTGACGTGACCCGAGCCGATCACGAGCACGCCCTCGCCGCGCAGCGGCGCGAGCGCCGCACCGATCTGCAGGTGATGGGCTGCATCGAGTCCGCCCTGCACCGACAACTGCACCACGGGCACGTCGCGCGCGGGGTACATCCACCGCAGCGGCACCCACGCACCGTGATCGAGGCCGCGGCACGCATTGATCGCCGCCGTGAAGCCAGCGTCCTTCAGCAGCGCCGCGGCTCGTGCGGCGAGCGCGGGCGAGCCCGCGACGTCGTAGCGCACCTTGTAGAGCGCCTCCGGAAAGCCGCCGAAGTCGTGGATCGTCTCGAGACGCTCGCCGCCCGTCAGCATCGGCAACTGCGTATCCCAGTGTGCCGAGGCGACGAGGATGGCGCGCGGCCGGGGCAGCGTCTGCGCGAGCGCCGACCAGGCCGCCCCGGCATCCCCCGCCTCGAGCGCGTGCAGCGGCGAGCCGTGCGACACGAAAAGCGTGGGCAGACGATCCATCGACTTCAGCGCCGCGTCATTTCACGAGGCCTTCGGCCTTGAGCGTCGCCTGCACCGCCGGGCGCGCAGCGACACGCGCCTGGTAGTCCTTCAGCGCGGGCCACGGCGACAGGTCGATCTTGTGCACGTTCGTCCAGTTGAGCAGCACGAAGAAATAGGCGTCGGCGATCGTGAACGCCTTGCCCATCAGGAACGGCTGCCTGGCGAGCGTCTCCGACAGCAGCGTGAAGCGCGTGCCGAGCCGGTCGATCGCCGCCTTGCGCACTTCCGCGGGCGTCTGCGGACTCCACAGCACGCCGTAACCCTTGTGCACTTCCGTCGCGAGGAAGGCGAGCATTTCCATCAGCTTCCAGCGCTCGGACGTGCCGAAGGCCGGCGCGAGCGCGCCCGGCTTGCGGTCCGCGAGGTACTGCAGGATCACGTTCGCTTCCGAGAGCGTCGAGCCGTCGTCGAGCACGAGCAGCGGCACGTAGCCCTTGGGGTTGACCTTGTAGTAGTCGGAGCCGTCCGCGAGCGCGTGCTTCGCGAGGTCGACCTTCACGGCCTCGACCGGCAGGCCGAGTTCGTGGGCGGCGATGTGCGGGGCCTGCGAGCAGGCGCCGGGGGTGTAGTAGAGCTTCATGGACAGTGACTCCGTGATGAATCCGAGCCGTCAGCATCTACGAGTGCACAGGTGGGATAAAGGTGTCTGTATTGGAAATACCATTGCGAAAATTGCAATAATCTGGCCGTGGACCGGTTTCGCGCGGTGCAGGCCTTCGCCAAGGTCGTCGAGTTCGGCAGCTTCGCGCGTGCGGCCGAGCGCCTCGACACGTCGACCTCCGCGGTGTCGCGGCTCGTCGCCGACCTCGAGTCGCACCTCGATGCGCGGCTGATCAACCGCACGACGCGGCGCCTGTCGCTGACCGAGGCCGGCCAGTCGTTCTACGAACGCAGCGTCCAGTTGATCGCCGACCTCGACGAGGCCGAGAGCTCGGTGCGCGCTGCGACGCTCGTGCCGAGGGGCACGCTCAAGCTCACGTGCGCGGTGAATTTCGGCGAACGCTTCCTCGCACCCGCCCTCAGCGAATTTTCCGCGCGCCATCGCGAGCTCGTGTTCGACCTCGACCTGTCGGATCGCGCGGTCGACCTCGTCGAGGAGGGCTTCGACCTCGCCATCCGCATCGGCTCGATCAGCCACCAGGGTCTCGTCGCGCGCCGGATCGGCTGGACGACGCCCGTGTGCTGCGCCTCGCCCGCGTACCTCGCGAAACACGGCACGCCGCACACGCCGGCCGACCTCGCGGCCCGCGAGATCCTGAGCTACACGCTCGTCCCGCTGCCCAATGTGTGGCAATTCGAGTCGGCGCAGGGCGAGCGCCACGAAGTGCGCGCCGCGACGCGCCACCGCGCGAACAACGGCCGCATGCTGGCGGCACTCGCGGCCGCGGGCCTCGGCGTGATCATCGAACCCGATTTTCTCGTGGCGCCCGAGGTGCGTTCGGGCGCGCTCGTGCGGCTGCTGCCGGATTACTCGCTGCCGCGCTCACCGATCGCGGCGGTGTATCCGAGCCGGCGTCACCTGTCCGCGAAAGTGCGCAGCTTCGTGGAGTTCCTCGCGCAGCGCTTCGAGCGCGATCAGCCGTGGCGGCTCGATCAGTGGAGCGGGTGATGGGAATCGAACCCACGTTAGCAGCTTGGGAAGCTGCAGTTCTACCATTGAACTACACCCGCGCGGTGCAGCGATTCTAGGGGGCTTCGGCTGACCCGGCAAACCTCGTCTACAATCGCCGCCATGAAACGACACGACGACTCGTTCCTGCGCTCCGCCCTCCTCGCGTCGCTGGTGGTCGCCCTCGGCGCATTTTCCGCCGGCTGCGCAAAGCAAGACCGGAACGGCGCGACTGCCGCCAACCCGGCGCCGGCCGATCACGCCGGGCACGAGGTTGCGCAGGATGCTGTGCACGAGGGCGCGCACGACGCCGCCGGCGGCGCGGCGATCGACCAGCTCGCGCTCGACGCGGGCCACAAATGGGCGACCGACCCGCCGCTGCGCGCCGGGATGGCGGCGATCCACGGGGCATTCGACGCGGACCATGCGGCGATCGATGCCGGGACCCTGGGCGACGCACAGTACGAGGCGCTCGCCGGCCGCATCGACGGCGCGGTGCAGGACATCATCCGCAACTGCAAGCTGCCGCCTGCGGCCGACGCGAACCTGCACTACATCATCGCGGACCTGTCGCGCGGCGCGCAGGAGATGCGCGGCGGCGACCCGGCGCGCACGCGCCGCGAAGGCGCCGTGCGCGTCCACCGTGCGCTCGACGCCTACGGCAGGTTCTTCGACGACCCGGCCTTGGGCGCCGCGACTCAGCTGCCGTAACCACCCGCCAGCGCGCGAAAGAGCGCGACGGTTGCCGTCGCCGTACGCGTGCGCGCGTCCGCAAACGCGTCCTGCGCCGTGAGAAGCGTGCGCTCGGCGTCGAGCACATCGAGAAGATCGACGGCGCCCGCGTCGAAGCGCAGGCGCGCAAGGCGCGCGGCGGTGGCGCTGTCCGTCGCGGCCCGTTCGAGGTGCGCATCTTCCACGCGCGCCTTCGCGAGCCGCACGAGCGCGTTCTCCGTGTCTTCCAGCGCCCCGAGCACCGCCTTCTCGTAACCCGCGAGTGCCGCCGCGGAGTCCGCGTTCGCCGCCGCGATGCGCGCACGCACGCGGCCGACGTCGAGGAACGACCAGTCCACGCCGAGCGCCGCGAGGCGCGTGTCCGCATCGCGTTCGAACAACGCGCTCGCATCCACCGCCTGCGTGCCGACGAGGCCCGCGAGCGTGAAGCGCGGAAAGAGATCCGCGGCCGCGACGCCCACCCGCGCCGTCGCCGCGTGCAGGCGGCTCTCGGCAGCGATCACGTCGGGGCGGCGACGCAGCAGATCGCCGGGCGTGCCCGGATCGATGCGCGCGGGTAGTGCCGGCAAGTCGGCGGCCTGCCCGAGCGTCGCCGTCAAGGCATCGGGCGTGAGACCCGTGAGTACCGCGAGCCGGTGCAGGGTGACGGTCACAGCCGCTTCGAGCGCCGGAACGCGCGAGAGGGTCGTCTCGAGCTGCGCGCGGGCGCGCGAGGTGTCGAACTCCGTGCCGCGACCGGCGTCGACGCGGGTGATGACGACTTGCAGCGTATCGCGCTGGTTCGCCGCGTTCGCCTTCGCGACCCGCAGGCGCTCCTGCAGGCCCCGCAGCTCCATGTAGCCCTGGGCGACCGTGCCGACGATCGCAACCTGCACCGCGCCGAGATCCGCGGCACTTGCCGCGAGGTCTGCACGCTGCGCCTCGACACTCCTGCGCACGCGCCCGAACAGGTCGAGTTCCCAGGACGCTGCGACCTCGCCGCCGCGGCTGTCTGTGTCGCGGTCGGCGCGCGCCACGCCGGGCAGCTGGCCGGCGCTCGAGCGTGCCGCGCTCGCGCTCGCAGCGGCCGTCACGGTCGGATAGCGGTCGAGCCGCGCAACGCGCGCGAGCGCGAGCGCGCGATCGTGGTTCGCGAGCGCGATGCGGATGTCATGGTTCGCAACGAGCGACGCCTCGACGAGCCGCGTCAGCTCCGGGTCGCCGAACGTGCGCCAGAATGCGGGATCGGCGCCCGGGACGGGCGCGACAGCCCTTGAAGCCGTGTCGGGGGATACATCGGCCGGGGAAGGGGCTGCCGCGCCCGAAAACCGTTCGGGCGCACGGGCATCGGGGCGCACGAAGTCGGGACCCACGGCGCAACCCGCGAGCGCAGCGAGGAGCGCGGCGGCCGCGAGCGCCCGTGCGTGCCGCGCAACTTTTCGATCAGACATGGGCTTGCTCCGGTGAAGGCGGCGTGGCGGCGGTGGGGCCCGCAACGCCGACGGCGCCGCGAGTCACGAGCTTGCGCAGCGCGAGGGAGAGGCCGGCAAC
>WBZO01003745.1_pt1 | contig 17266 bp, 23 predicted proteins | sample 5204261 | NCBI WGS metagenome assembly WBZO01 (sample SAMN12412400, study PRJNA552823) | activated sludge metagenome | isolation source: activated sludge from anammox sidestream of wastewater treatment plant... | place: USA: North Carolina | collected 2017-09 | reverse complement strand
TGCAGGTCGCCCTCGACGCGGCGCGAGACGATTTCCGTTTCCCCGTGGTGGCGCGCGGCATGCTGCAGGATGCCCGAGACGAGCAGCGGCATGTCCATCATCAGTCCTTGCATGGGGTGTCTCCGTTGTCTGTTGGCACGCGAGGGTGCGGGTCGCCGGAATTCTAGCGAGTCCCGCGGGGAGATGGCCGATGCCCGCAATGCCGGCCGCATAGAATCACGTCATGACCGTCGCGAAATCCCCCATGCGCCCGCCTGCCCGCGTCGAGAAGCCGGACGGGGAATGGCGCTCGCTGCTCACCGAAGAGCAATACCGCGTAGCGCGCCGTGGCGGCACCGAGCGCGCTTTCACGGGGTGCTACTGGGACCACCACGAAGAGGGGCGCTACCTCTGCGTGTGCTGCGGCACCGCGCTGTTCGCGTCGGAGCGCAAGTTCGAGTCGGGAAGCGGCTGGCCGAGCTTCTGGCAGCCGATCGACGAGGCGAACCTCGCGCTGCGGCGCGACGCGAGCCACGGCATGCTGCGCACCGAAGTGCTCTGCGCAGCCTGCGACGCGCACCTGGGCCACCTGTTCGATGACGGGCCGCCGCCCACCGGCCTGCGCTACTGCATCAATTCGGCGTCGCTGCGCTTCGAGCCCGCCGACCGGGGCCGGTGACCCGGCTTCAGGCTTTCTTGACCTTTTCCAGCATCCGGAACACCGGGCGCTTCGCCCCCTTGAACAGCCGCTTCAGCGACTTGGGCAGGCATCGACGCTCGAGCGTATTGCGGCGGTTGCGGGTGCGTTCGGCCATCGGGGGACTCCTGGAGGATCGGTGGGTGCGAACCCGTCATTCTATACTGGCGCCATGAAGCTGCTCTTCGACCTGTTCCCGATCCTGCTGTTCTTCGTCGCCTTCAAGCTGGCCGACATCTATGTCGCCACGGCGGTGGCGATCGCCGCCAGCGTGGTGCAGATCGTGTGGCTGAAGCTGCGCGCCCGGCCGATCGAGCCGATGCAGTGGGCGAGCCTGGCGATCATCGTCGTCTTCGGCGGGATGACGCTGTTCCTCCACGACGAAACCTTCATCAAGTGGAAGCCGACGGTCCTCTACGGCCTGTTCGCGGCGGTGCTGGCCGGCGGACGAATGATGTTCGGGCGCAACCTCGTGAGGTCGGTCATGGGCAAGCAGCTGGCGCTACCCGAGCCGGTCTGGCACCGGCTCAATCTCGCGTGGATCGCATTCTTCGTGGCGATGGCCGCCCTGAACCTGGCCGTCGCCTACCGGTTCCCGACCGACGTCTGGGTCGACTTCAAGCTGTTCGGCACCATGGGCCTGACGATCGCGTTCGTGATCGCCCAGGCACTCTGGCTCGGTCGCTACGTTCAGGAGGAAGGCTGATGCGGCCCTCCGTCGACGAATTGCGCGCACGGTTCGCCGAGCGTTTTCCGGCCGCCACGATCGAGGTGATCGACGAGAGCCACCTGCACGCAGGCCACGCCGGCGCCGCCGGCGGTGCCGGGCATTTTCGCCTCCGCCTGGTCAGCGAGCGCTTCGCCGGACTGGGCACCGTGGCTCGACACCGGCTCGTGTATGATGCCGTGCACGACTGGATGCCGCAGCGCATACACGCGCTCGTGATCGATGCCCGTACCCCGACCGAGGCGTCCTGACACCAGCCCCGCCGGCCGCCGTCGCAGCGCACCGGTCATCCCACGATTGCCACAAGGACCCACGATGTCGCACCCCTCCCTGTCGCTCCGGCTGGCGAAGCTCGCGGCTGCCGCGCTGCTGCCGATCGCCTCGGCCGCACTCGCCCAGAACGCGGCGGTGGTCAACAACAAGCCGATCCCGAAGCAGCGCGTCGACGACTTCGTCGCGGCGCTCGTCGCCCAGGGCCGACCCGACACGCCGGAGCTGCGCGCCGCGGTGCGCGACGAACTGATCGCGCGCGAGCTGTTCGTCCAGGAAGCCGAGAAGAAAGGCCTGACGCGCAACGCCGAGGTGCAGCGCCAGCTCGACAACCTGCGCCAGGACGTGCTCATCCGCGCGCTGATCCGCGACTACCTGAAGGCCAACCCGGTCAAGGACGAGGAGATCAAGGCCGAGTACGAGAAGGTGCGCAAGCAGGCCGGCGACAAGGAATACCGCGCGCGCCACATCCTGGTCGAGAGCGAGGACGACGCGAAGCAGATCATCGACCAGCTGAAGAAGGGCGCGAAGTTCGAGGAGCTCGCGAAGAAGTCCAAGGACACCGGTTCGGCACAGTCGGGCGGCGACCTCGACTGGAATACCCCGCAAACCTTCGTGAAGGAGTTCTCCGACGCGATGGTCAAGCTCGACAAGGGTAAGTTCACCGAAACGCCGGTCAAGACCCAGTTCGGCTACCACGTGATCCGGCTCGACGACACCCGCGAAGCCAAGGCTCCGCCGCTCGAGGAAGTGCGCCCGCAGATCCAGCAGGAGATCGAGCGCCAGCGCGTCCAGGCGCTTCAGCAGAGCCTGCGCGCGAAGGCGAAGATCCAGTAACCGCGACGACCGGCGGCCGGTTCGCCGCTGCTCAGCGTGCGGACCGCCGCTCGGCGAAGAACGCCGACAGCAGCGCACCGCACTCGTCGGCCAGCACGCCGCCGCTCACTTCGGTGTGGTGGTTCAGCCGCGTGTCGGCGAACAGGTCGACGACGCTGCCCGCGGCACCCGTCTTCGGATCGCGCGCACCGTAGACCACGCGCCGCACACGCGCGTGCATGATCGCCCCGGCGCACATCACGCAGGGCTCCAGCGTCACGTAGAGATCGCAGTCGACCAGCCGGTAGTTGGCCAGCAGCGCGCTGGCCGCACGCAGCGCGCAGATCTCCGCGTGCGCGGTCGGGTCGTGGGCGCCGATCGGCTGGTTGTAGCCCGTGGCGAGCACCCTGCCCTCGCGCACCACCACTGCGCCCACCGGCACCTCCCCGACCGCCCATGCATTGCGCGCCTGGTCGATCGCCAGGCGCATCATCGCGCGATCGAATTGCGCCTTTTCCGCATCGCTCGGCGCATCGGGTGTCAAGGACACGGGTGGCTGCTCGTGATCGCTGGGATCGCCACGATATCATCGCCACCAGTGCGAAGCTCATCGCAGTGCCGCAGTCAATGCCTGCACCACGCGCTGGCGCACCTCGGCCCTCGTCAGCGGCTCCATGTGGTGCGCGCCCGCGACCCGCAGGAACACGGTTCCGGGCGGCGCGGCGGCCGCAAGCTTTTCGCCGTGCGCGAACGGAATCACCTCGTCGTCGGTGCCGTGCACGATGAGCAGCGGCACCCGCAGCGAGGCAATCGCGTTCACCGGATCATCGCGGCTCGGCGGCAGTGCCGGCAGCGCCAGCGGCAGCAATGGCGCCAGCACTACCGACTGCATCGCCGCGTCGCGGGCGATGCCGCGGTAGCTGGCGAAGGCGGCCTCGATGACCGCCAGCCGCACGCCGGCGCTGTCGCGCGCCAGCAGGCGCAGCGCCGCGGCGCCGCCGATGCTCTGGCCGAGCACGGCCAACCGCTCGCCGTCCACGTCGGGCCGCGAGCGCAGGTACTGCAGCGCCGCCGCCGCATCGTCGACCACGCCGTCGAGCGTCGGCGCGCCCTGCGAACGACCGAATCCGCGGTAGTCGAGCATCAGTACGTCGAAGCCCGCATCGGGCAGCCACGCCACCAGCGGCAGATGGTTGCTCACGTTGGCCGCATTGCCGTGCAGGTGCAGCACGCTGCCGAGCGCCGGGCGCGTGGCAGGCAGCCACCAGCCGTGCATGCGCGAGCCGTCGACGGCGTCGATCGACACGTCCTCGTAGCGCAAACCGTACTGCTCCGGTCGCGCATACGTCGTCGAGTCGGGGTAGAAGAAGAGAGAAGAGGCGCTCGCGAAGCCTGCAAGGCCACACCGATAACGTGGGAACCGCCGCCTCGACGCAACAGCGCCGCAGGGCGATTCCTGCACTGATCACGCGCCTGCCCGCGCAGAAGGCCCGCGCGGGCGGGTTCGCGCTCGCGAAATTCGCCGACCAGCCGCTAGAATGCGGCCCATGAAGACGAACACGGAGTACTACGACGATCACGTCGTGCGCCTGTTCCTGCTGGCCTCGGCGGTGTGGGGCATCGTCGGCATGCTGCTCGGCATGTACGCAGCGGCCGAACTGGCCTGGCCGGGGCTGAATCTCGGCCTCCCGTGGATGACCTTCAGCCGCCTGCGCCCGGACCACACTTTCGGCGTCATCTTCGCTTTCGGCGGCTCGGCGCTGATGGGCACCTGTTATTACGTGGTGCAGCGCACCGGGCACACGCGTCTCGCATGGAACGGGTTGGCCCGATTCACGTTCTGGGGCTGGCAGCTGGTCTGCGTGCTCGCAATGGCCACCATGCCGTTCGGCATCACGCAGAGCAAGGAATACGCCGAACCGGAGTGGTTCGTCGACATCCTGATCGCGATCGTCTGGGTTTCGTTCGGTGCGGTCTTCTTTGCCACGCTGGCGCGCCGGCGCATCCACCACATCTACGTGGCCAACTGGTACTACGGCGCCTTCATCATCGCGGTCGGCCTGCTTCACATCGTCAACAATCTCGCGGTGCCGGTGAGCCTGACCAAGTCCTACCCGATCTACTCCGGCGTCGTCGACGCGATGGTGCAGTGGTGGTACGGCCACAACGCGGTGGCGTTCTTCCTCACCGCCGGTTTCCTCGGAATGATGTATTACTTCGTTCCGCGCCAGGCGCAGCAGCCGCTGTGGAGTTATCGCTTCTCGATCGTCAACTTCTGGGCCCTGATCTCGATCTACATGTGGGCCGGATCGCATCACCTCATGTACACCGCGCTGCCCGACTGGGTCCAGTCGGTGGGCATGGCGTTCTCGCTGGTGCTGCTGATGCCGAGCTGGGGCTCGGCCGCGAATGGCCTGTTCACGTTCAACGGGTCGTGGCACCGGCTGAAAGACGATCCGGCCGCGAAGTTCATGGTGCTGGCGCTGGTCTTCTACGCGGCGGCGACGTTCGAAGGCTCGATGATGGCGATCAAGACGGTGAATTCGCTGTCGCACTACACCGACTGGACGATCGCACACGTGCACTCGGGCTCGCTGGGCTGGGTCGCGATGATCACGATCGGCTCGCTGTACGCGATGGCGCCGCGCGCGCTCGGACGTCCCGCGATGCACTCGCGCAGCGCGATGGAACTGCACTTCTGGCTGCACGCCACCGGCACCCTGCTCTACGTCGTCGCGATGTGGATCGCCGGCGTCACCGAAGGCATGATGTGGCGCGCGACGCAGCCCGACGGCTCGCTCACCTATCCGTTCATCGACAGCCTGCTTGCGATCAAGCCGTGGTACATGGTGCGCTGGTTTGGCGGCGTGCTCATCTGGCTCGGCATGTGGGTGATGGCGTGGAACCTCTGGTACACCGCCGGCGACGCGCGCAGGAAAGTCATCCAGCCGATTCCCGTGCCGATTCCGGAGCCGATCCGGCAGCAGACGCCGGCGCCGCTGCCGGCAGCGGGTTGAGGACCCGGCGATGGCATACCGTCACTTCGAGTTCATCGAAAAGCACGCGTGGGCGCTCGGCATCCTGACCGCGATCATGGTGTCGCTGGGCGGTCTCGCCGAGATCACGCCGCTGTTCGTCGAGGCGCTCCAGGTCAAGCCGCCGGAAAACGTCAAGCCCTACGATCCGTTGCGCCTTGCCGGCCGCGACATCTACGTGCGCGAAGGCTGCTACCTCTGCCACTCGCAGATGATCCGCGCGCTGCGCTTCGAGACCCAGCGCTACGGCCCGTTCTCGACCGCCGAGGAATCGGTGTACGACCGGCCGTTCCTGTGGGGCTCCAAGCGCACCGGTCCCGACCTCGCGCGTGTCGGGGGCAAGTACTCCGACGACTGGCAACGCAGGCACCTGATCGATCCGCGCAGCCTGGTGCCCGAGACGAACATGCCGGCCTACCCGTGGCTCGAGACAGGGAGAATCGACGGCAACGACATCGCGGCCCGGATGCGCGTGCTGCGCAAGCTCGGCGACCGCTACAGCGACGCCGAGATCGCGGCCGCGCCCGAGGTCGTGAAAGACAAGACCGAACTCGACGCGCTGGTTGCATATCTGCAGGGGCTCGGCATCGCCAACGAGCCGCAGGCGGCCGCGGCCGCCGCCGCCACCGACACCGGGAAGCCGCAGTGAGTCCGGCCTGGGGTCACGCCGTCGGGGTGCTGATCGTGCTGATGATGGCCACGTTCATCGGCATCTGGGTCTGGGCCTGGCTGCCGCACCACAGGCGCACTTTCGGCTGGATGGCGCGCCTGCCGATGGAAGACGAAGCCGCAGGGCCCGGGAAGTCGATTCCGACCACCGACGAGGAGCATCGCCGATGAGCGCCGGTTGGTCCTGGTGGGTGATCGTCCTGATCGTGTTCAACCTTGGGGTGACCTTCTTCCTGTTCGTATGGGCGCCGCGCGCGAAGATACCGACCCTGCCCGACGGCACCACCGGGCACGTCTGGGCGCACGGCGCGCTGCGCGAAGGCATGCATCGCCTGCCCGGCTGGTGGATCGTGATATCGCTCGCGATGTACGTCGCCGCCGCCGTGTACCTGGTGCTCTACCCCGGTTTCGGCAACACCAGGGGCCTGCTCGACTGGACCTCGCACCGCGAACTCGCGCAGGCCACCGCAGCGAACGACGCGAAGCTCGATCCGGTGCTCCAACGCCTGGCAGCGATGAGCATCGAGCAGGCAGCGCGCGATCCGCAGGCGCAGGCGCTCGGCAAGCGGCTGTTCGTCGACAACTGTACCGCCTGCCACGGCCGCAACGGGCTCGGCAATCCGCTGCTGGGCGCACCGAACCTGACCGACGCCGACTGGCTCTACGGCGGCAGCGCCGACGAGATCTCGACGTCGATCCGCAGTGGCCGCTCCGGCGTGATGCCGGCCTGGAATGCACTGGGCGCGGACACCGTCAAGAACCTGGTGCAGTACGTGCTGAGCCTGTCCGGTCAGGCACACGACGCCGGCATGGCGACCGCCGGCGAAGCCGTGTTCAAGACCACCTGCATTGCCTGCCACGGACCGGAAGGCAAGGGTAACCCCGCCCTGGGCGCGCCCAACCTGACCGACGACGTCTGGCTGTATGGCGGCACGCCGGCCGCGATCGAAGCCAGCATCGACCAGGGCCGGCAGGGACACATGCCCGCCTGGAGCCCGCGCCTGTCCGACGCCGACATTCACCTGCTGGCCGCCTACGTCTTTCATCTGTCGAATCGTGCAGGCCAGGCCGCCCGCTGAACCACGGCGTCGCGGTTCCTGGCTCACCCAGCCGGTAGTCTGGCTCGGAATCGCGGTGTTCGTGGCCTCGATCGCCGGCAGCATCTGGCTGATCGTGGCCAGCGCGCGCTATGACGACGAGGACGCGCGTCTGCCCACCGGCAGGCAGGTCTTCGGCGTGCCGTCGCAATCGACCACGCCTGACCCCGCCCGATAGACGTTCCGGGCATCTGCCGATCACGCGATCAGCGCGCTCACCTCGTCGAATCGGGATATCAGGTGATCGGGCGGCAGTGAGGCGAACGCCGCCTCCTCGCATTCGCCGCCGCGGATGATGGCCACGCGCATACCGGCAGCGCGCGCCGCGCGCACGTCGGCACGGCTGTCACCGACGAAGAGCGCCGCGGACGGCGCCACGTTCAGCGTGGCCAGCACGCGCCGGACCCCTTCGGGATGCGGTTTCATCCAGGTGACCTCGTCGCGGCTCACCACCGGCGACAGCCAGCGCTCGAGATCGAAGCGGCCGAGTGCGCAAGCGAGGGCAGCACGGCCGATATTGCTGACCATCGCCGCCCGGATGCCGCGCCGATGCAGCTCGCGCAGCAGTTCGGACGCGCCGGGGCGCGGCCGCCAGCGCGACAGCGCATCGGCATCCCAACGGTCGTAGACCGGACACAGCGCACGACGCAATTCGCCGAGACTGCCTCGCGGGGCGGCCAGATCGGCCGCCGCGTTCCACAGTTCGGCGTAGTTGCCGCTCGTGGCGTGACCGGCCGCGGCGAAGACACGGCGCAACTCGGCTTCCGCCTCGGCCAGGCGCCACTGGAAGTCCACCAGCGTGCCCTCGAAATCGAAAACCACCGCGTCGATGTCGGCAGCCATCTCGGTCCGGTCGGCAAAGTGGGCAGGAACTGAACCGGAGGATACAGCCATCGCGAAAAAAATCCTGCCGCCCGGGAACGCGGCGCGCATCCGCTGCATCCAATGCACAGGACGGACGGGACACGATCCGAACCGCCCCGCCCGTAACCACCGTCACCCGTGGAACAACCCGTACCCCAGGAGCCTCTCATGCCTGCCTCGAAGATCCCCTCGCGCACCACTGTTCGTCGCCTGGCTGCAGCCATGGCCACCGCCGCACTGGTGAGCCTGTCGTTCAATCCTCCGTCCGCGTTCGCACACAACGGCTCAACGAGCCAGGCCGTCTGCAGTCCGAGCGCCAACGCGCTGCACGATGCGATGCGCAAGCTCTGGGCGCAGCACATGGAGTGGACCTACGCCGCGGTCACCGCCTTCGCCACCGGTTCGCCCGCCTTCGAGGCGACCGCGGCCCGCCTGATGGCCAACCAGGCCGACATCGGCAACGCGATCAAACCCTTCTACGGCGAGAAGGCAGGAGATGCGCTGACGAAACTGCTGCAGGAACACATCAGCGGCGCCGTCGAGGTCGTCAAGGCCGCCAGGAGCGGCGACAAGCCGGCCCTGGACAGGCACGTCGCGGCGGCCTACGCCAACGCGCAGGAGATCGCCGACTTCCTCTCGTCGGCCAACAGACACTGGCCGCAGGCGACGGTGCGCGACATGCTCGAGGGTCACATCGACACCACGCTGGTCTATGCCACGTCCCTGCTGCAGGGCCGCTACGCCGAAGGCATCGCCGAATACGGCAAGGCCGAGGACCACATGCTGATGCTGGCCGATGCGCTGACCGACGGCCTGGTCGCGGCCTTTCCGAAGAAGTTCGCGAACTGACCCGAAAGCGCGGGGAGCGGCAGCGATCATCCACGTTGCCGCATCCCCGCTCCCCGGCGCGCTCGGCGAATTGCGCGAGAATGCAGCCGTGGAACCGGCAAAGAGAGGAACCTTCATGCAATCCGCGACAGGGCCGATCCCCGCCACCGTTACGCGACAGACTCCGGAAGCCGACCTCGTCGCGCTCGCAGCCGCCGGCGACGGTGCGGCTTTCGAGTTGCTGATGCGGCGTCACAACCAGTTGCTGTTCCGCACGGCGCGAAGCATCCTGAAGAACGACGCCGAAGCCGAGGACGCAGTGCAGGAAGGCTACCTGCGTGCCTGGCGTGCGCTCGGCGAATTCCGTACCGAGAGCAGGCTGTCGACCTGGCTGGTGCGCATCGTCGCCAACGAAGCACTGGGACGGCTGCGCCGAACGGGCGCGCAGGTGATCCCGCTGGAGGCTGCCATGACCTCTCCCGAACCCGAAACCCAGGCCGCGTTCACCGACACGCCGGAGCGTGGCCCGGAGCACTCGGCGCTGCGCAGTCAGGTGCGCACGCTGCTCGAGTCACGCATCGACCTTTTGCCCGAGGCCTACCGCACCGTGTTCATGTTGCGCGCAGTCGAGGAGATGAGTGTCGAGGAAGTCGCGCAGGCACTGGACATTCCGGAAGCCACGGTACGCACGCGCTTCTTCCGGGCCCGCAGCCTGCTGCGCGAAGGGCTTGCCGGCGAGATGGATGGCGCGATCGGCGAGGTCTTCGCCTTCGATGGCGCGCGCTGCGATCGCATCGTCGCCAACGTGCTGGCGAGGGCCCGATCGGAAGGCCTGAGCGGCGAAGACTGACGTTTCCGCAATTGCGGCTCGGCCGGCAGCGCGGCCGGCACCGCAGCTCACCGGAGATTCGAGATGACAGCGCACGAGAACCAGGACGCAGGTCCCGATCTGACCCGAGGCGTCGCCCTCGCCGATTTCGGCACGCGCACGATGTTGCGCGGCCACGTCGGCGAGCAACCGGTGCTGCTCGCCCGCGTGGGCGACGAGGTGCTCGCGGTGGGCGCCACCTGCACCCACTACGGCGGTCCGCTCGAGCAAGGGGCGATCGAGGGCGAGACGGTGCGCTGCCCGCTGCACCACGCCTGCTTCTCGCTGCGCACCGGCGAGGCACTCGGCGCACCCGCCTTCGATCCGATCGCCTGCTGGAAAGTCGAGCGCGAGGGCGAGCGGTTCTTCGTGCGCGAGCAGGCCGAAGCGGTGCCGCAGCCCGCGCGGATTTCCGGGTCCGGCCAACCCGGGAGAATCGTGATCGTCGGCGGCGGGGCCGCCGGGTTCGCCGCGGCCGAAATGCTGCGCCGGCGCGGCTGGCAGGGCCAGCTCACCATGTTCAGCTCCGAGGCCGACGCGCCCTGCGATCGACCCAACCTGTCGAAGGACTATCTCGCCGGCAGCGCGCCGGAAGAATGGATTCCGCTGCGTGCGGACGACTTCTATGCCGAAAACCGCATCGATCTGCGGCTCGCCACCACGGTGAGCCGCATCGACCCGGATGCGCGCACCGTCGTCACCGCCGACGGCGCCAGCCATCCCTGGGATCGCCTGCTCGTTGCCACCGGCGCGGAACCGGTCCGCCTTCCGATCCCCGGTGCGGATCAGCAACACGTCTTCACGCTGCGCTCGCTCGCCGACAGCCGCGCGATCATTGCCCGTGCGGGGGCTGCGAAATCGGCGGTCGTGCTGGGCTCGGGTTTCATCGGCCTCGAAGTCGCTGCGGCGCTCAATGCACGCGGGCTCGAGGTGCACGTGGTCTCGCTCGATGCCCGTCCGCTCGAACGGGTGCTGGGAGCGCAACTGGGCGACTTCATCCGAGCGGTGCACGAAGCCCACGGCGAGATCTTCCACATGGGCACCTCGATCGCCTCGATCGACGCGACCTCGGTCACGCTGACCGACGGCGCGCAGATCCCGGCCGACCTCGTCGTGATCGGCGTGGGAGTGAAGCCGCGCCTTGCGCTGGCCGAGGCCGCGGGCCTCGCGATCGATCGCGGAATCCTGGTCAACGAGCATCTCGAGACCTCGCGACCCGGCATCTTCGCGGCCGGCGACGTGGCCCGCTGGCCGGGCGGCAGGCCCGGCGAGACGGCTCGTGTCGAACACTGGGTGGTCGCCGAGCGGCAGGGACAGGTCGCCGCGGAAAACATGCTGGGCGCACGCCGGGCCTACCGGGACGTGCCCTTTTTCTGGAGTGCGCACCACGACGTGACGATCCGCTACGTCGGCCATGCACTTGCCTGGGACGAGGTCGCGATCGACGGCGACATCGACGCGCGCGATTGCGCGGTCAGCTATCGCATGAAGGGCAGGACGCTGGCGCTGGCCACCATCGGACGCGATGCGCTGGCGCTGGAAGAGGCGCGACGGCTCGCCGCGCAAGGCTGAACGAGTGAAGCAATCATCGGCTCCCGGAAGGCGCGCCCGATTGCTTCACGCGTTCTGATCATGCACGGGCATACAACGGCAGCACCGCGCCGCTGATCTCCATGTTGGCCGGCGACACGAGTTGCAGCACCGCTTCGGCCGCCGCCTCGGGCGCGAGCCACTTCGAGGTGTCGGCATCGGGCATCGCCCGGCGGTTGGCTGCAGTGTCCAGGGTCGAGGGCGCGATCGCATTGACCAGGATGCGCTCGCCCTTCAGTTCCTCGGCCAGCGACAGCGTGATTGCCGCGACCGCAGCCTTGCTCGCGGCGTAGGCCGCCATCTGCGCCCCCTTGCGCGGATCGAGTCCGGGCCGAGCCGAGACGTTGACGATGCGCCCGCCGCCTCCGGTCCTGCGCATGGCACGCACCGCCGCGCGCGAGCAGAGAAAGGCGGTCAGCGCGTTCGTCTCGATCATCTGCAGGAAGTCCGCGCGCGCGGTCTCGGCAATGGGGCCCATGGCGAAGCCCCCTGCCAGATGCACCGAGCCCCAGAGCGCGGGCAGCGCGTCGTAGAAGCGGTCCACTGCCGCCTGGTCCGCCAGGTCGACGCCGTGCACGATGCGCAGGCGTGTGCCTTCGCCGGCCGGCGCATCGCCGCCCGCCCGGTGGCTCGGTACGTGACAAGTCGCCCCGGCTCGAAGCAGGCGGCGGACGACGACCTCGCCCAGCGCGCCGGTTCCTCCGGTCACGACGACGTTCCTGTCTGCAAGCGGCTCGACCATGATCACTCCGCAAAGTGGTGTCGACACCAGTCTATCCCGGCGCTGCCGCAGCGGTCATCGGGGCGTCCCGCCACTAGAATGCGAACGGTTCACGACCCGAAGACACGATGGCATATCTCGCGCAAATCCTGCTGCTTCTGGCGGCCGCAATCACGGTCGTGGTCTTCTTCCAGCGGCTGCACATTCCGACCAGCCTGGGGTATCTGCTCGTCGGAGTAGTGCTCGGCCCGCACACGATCGGGCCGGTCGTTTCGATGCCGGAACTCGAGAAGCTCGCCGAATTCGGCGTCGTATTCCTGTTGTTCACGATCGGTCTCGACTTCTCCCTGCCCCAGATGCAGGCGCTGCGGCGCCGGGTTCTCGGGCTCGGCACCGGGCAGGTGGTGTTCACGACGGTGATGGTCGGGATCGTGCTGTGGCTCGCGGGATTCGAAGTCGCGGCCGCGTTCGTCTTCGGTGCGGCTTTCGCCCAGTCCTCCACGACGGTGATCGCGAGCCTGCTGGCCGAGTTGCGCGAGGAAGACAGCCGGCACGGACGTCTCGGGCTCGCGATGTCGGTGTTTCAGGACGTGACGGCAGTCCCGTTCCTCGTGGCAATCCCGGCGCTGGGCATGTCGGCCGCGGCGAATTCGCTCGCGGAAACGCTGGGACTGGCCCTCGCCAAGGCGGCCCTCGCTTTCGCCGTCGTCCTCTTCGGCGGACGCTGGTTGCTTCGTCCGCTGTTCCGCCTGGTCGCCGAACGCAGGTCGGTCGAGGTCTTCACGCTTGCAGTGCTGCTGGTCGCCCTGCTCGCGGCCTGGGTCACGAACGAACTCGGCCTGTCGCTGGCCTTCGGCGGCTTTCTCGCCGGGCTGACGCTCGGCGAAACGGAGTTTCGCCACCAGGTGGAGTCGAGCATCGGCCCTTTTCGGGACGTCCTGCTCGGGGTGTTCTTCGTGGGCATCGGCATGCGCTTCGATCCGGCGGCGATCGCCGCGATCTGGCAGTGGGCGGCCTTGGGTGCCCTGCTGATCGTGACGAGCAAGACCCTGATCGTCTCGATCATCATGCGCAAGGTCGAGGCCGATCCGCGAGTGAGGTGGCGCACCGGAATGATGCTGAGCGTCGGCGGCGAATTCGGTCTCGCCCTGATCGCCGTCGCGCTCGATTCCCGCGTGATCGACCTGCAACTGGGCCAGCTCGCGATCACTTCCGTGCTTCTGTCGATGATCGTGGGTGCCGTGCTGATCTGGTTCAACCAACCGATTTCGGCGCGGTTGGCCGGAACCGCGCGCACAGGCGGCGATGCAGGTGCGCAACTGAAGGCAGCCCCGGAGCAACAGGTCGTGATCGGCGGCTACGGACGCGTGGGCCGCACCATCGCCACGCTGCTGCACTCGTGCGGCATTTCGTTCGTCGCCTTCGATACCGACCCGAAGCGGGTGACACAGGGACGCCTGGACAGGCATCCGGTGTGGCTCGGCGACATCGCCGATCCGCGCCTGATGTCTTCCATTCATCTCGGAAGAGCTTCGCTGGTGGTGATTGCGGTCGACGATCCGGATACCGCATTCGCCGCGATGTCGTACATCGAGCGAACCTGTCCGCAGGTTCCGGTCGTCGCGCGTGCGCGGGATCTCGAAACCAGCACGCGCCTGCTCGCCGCGGGTGCCGCGCAGGCGTATCCGGAGACGATCGAATCGAGCCTGCGACTCGGCACGGCTGCACTGCAGATGCTCGACGTTGCCGAGCAGCGGATCGACGAAGTGGTTCGAGGTATCAGGGACTGGGGCTATCGGCCTGTCCTGGAAAAGGAGAAGCGCGACGACTGAGAGTCAGGTCGCACCGCGGCCCTTGACTCCCGTCAACCCGTATGCTGCCATCCGGGACATACTCGCAGCTGGTCACAAGGAACGATTCACGTGAGCAAGCAGACGCCTTTCGCCGATCGGCTGCCGAAGCCGTCCAAGCGGGTTGCCGGACGCACCGGACCGGCACAGGTTCCCGCGAACATCCGGGTGTTCGGTGTCGACCTGAGCCGGGAAGAACGCGACCTGATCCGGCAACGGCTCGGCGCGAAACTCGGGAAATATGCGTCGTCGATCGAACGCGTCAGCGTGCGGGTGCTCGACGTGAACGGACCGCGCGGCGGCGTCGACAAGCTGTGCCGGATCAAGGTCGTGCTGACCGGCCTTCCGAGCGTGCTCTACGAATCCCAGGCGGCCTTCCTGAAAGATGCGCTGAACGACGCGCTTGCCGGCACCGAGCGGATCGTGCGCCGCAGCATCGAGCGCCGACACGCCATTCCGTTGAAGGAGCCTGTTCGGCGCAGACCTCTGCGGCCACGACCGCGCGAAGAGGAACCCGTGGAAGAGGAGGAGGAGGAAGGGCCCTGAGATCCCTCTCTCCCTCCCGAACGTGGTGGTCGAGCCCCCCTTTTATCGCTGAACCAGCAGACCGGCCGTGGACGCACTGACGACAGAAGAGCGCGAGAACCTCGCCAGAATGTTGCGTGAACGCAAGCAGCGCATGCGCGACGAAATTCTCGCGGGACTCGCCCGCATGCGTACCGAGGGGTACGAAGAGCAGTTGTCGGGCACCTCGGATGCCGGCGACGAAGCCCTTGCCTCGCTGATCACCGACGTCACGAACGCGGAAGTGGCGCGCGACGCCGCCGAACTGCAGGACATCCTCGCAGCCGAAGCGCGGTTTTCGGCCGATACTTACGGCAAGTGTATCGATTGCGGCGCGCCGATCACGTACGCGCGACTCGTTGCATATCCCACCGCGAAACGCTGTCTTCGCTGCCAGCAGATCCGCGAGGCAACGCGAGCGCCGAGCGGGCGTCCGTAGTCCGCACGGGCGTGCAGCCGAACGAGGAGCCGATCGCCGCACGAGCCGATGGCCGAGTCGCCGCGGTGCGCGGCAACGTCGTAGACGTGTACTTCGAACCGCCGCTACCCGAACGCCATCGCGCGCTGCGCACCGGACCCGACGGGTGCATCGTGCTCGAGGTGGAAAGCCATCCGGCGCCGGATACCGTGCGCTGCATCGCGCTCACGCCCACGAGCGGCCTGGCGCGCGGCGCTGCAGTCACCGACACCGGCGGGATGCTCGAGGTGCCGGTCGGGCGTGCGCTGCTCGGGCGCATGCTGAACCTGTTCGGCGAAGCGATCGATCGACTCCCGCCACCGGAGACTGCCGCGCGCCTGCCCCTGCACCGTCCGCCGCTGCCGCTCGCGCAACGGGTCGCGTCACGCGAGATCTTCGCCACCGGCATCAAGGCGATCGACCTGCTCGCACCGCTCGAGCGCGGCGGCAAGGCGGGCCTCTTCGGCGGTGCGGGCGTCGGGAAGACGGTGGTCATCACCGAACTGATCCACAACATGGTCGAGAGTTACGAAGGCGTGAGCCTGTTCTGCGGAATCGGCGAGCGCTGCCGCGAAGCGGAGGAGCTCTATCGTGAAATGCGCGATGCCGGCGTGCTCGACAAGACGATCATGGTGTTCGGCCAGATGAACGAGCCGCCCGGCGCGCGTTTTCGGGTCGGCCATGCGGCGCTCTCCATCGCCGAACATTTCCGCGATGCGGAGCGGCGCGACGTGCTCCTGCTGATCGACAACATCTTCCGCTACGTGCAGTCGGGCACCGAGGTCTCGGGGCTGCTCGGGCGCATCCCGTCGCGAGTGGGCTATCAGCCGACGCTCGCCACCGAACTCGCCGAACTCCAGGAACGCATCGCGAGTTCTGCCGCCGCGACGATGACCTCGGTGCAGGCGGTGTACGTGCCGGCCGACGATCTCACCGATCCGTCGGCGACGCACACCTTCGCGCATCTTTCCGCCTCGGTCGTTCTCTCGCGCAAGCGTGCCGCGCAGGGCCTCTACCCCGCCGTCGATCCGCTCGCTTCCGACTCGAAGATGCTCACCCCGTCCGTGGTCGGCGAGCGGCACTATCGCGTCGCCCAGGAGGTGCGGCGCGTGCTGGCGGAGTACGAAGATCTGAAGGACATCATCGCAATGCTCGGCATGGAGGAACTCTCGCAGCGCGATCGCGAGACGGTCCGCCACGCGCGCCGCCTCGAACGCTTCCTGACCCAGCCGTTCTTCACCACCGACCAGTTCACCGGAAAGGCCGGCGTCTCGGTGAGCCTGGAGGAGACCGTGCACGGCTGCGAGCGCATTCTCGCCGGCGACTTCGACGGCCAACCCGAGCGCGCGCTCTACATGATCGGCGCGATCGACGCAGCGCTCGGGCAGCCGGCATGAGCACGATGCGGTTGAAGGTGCTCACGCCGACGCGCGTGCTCGTCGACACGCCCGCCACGAAGATCGTGGCCGAAGCGGCCAACGGGTATTTCTGCCTGTTGCCGCGCCATGTCGACTTTGCCGCAGCCCTGGTTCCGGGCATCCTGTACTACACCGCGGAAACCGGCGAAGAGGCGCTGGTCGCGGTCGACGAAGGCGCGCTCGTGAAATGCGGCGCCGAAGTGCTGGTCTCGGCCTTGAACGCAGTGGCCGGCACCGACCTCGCGACGCTGCAGGCAACGGTCGCCGACACTTTCGTAACCCTGGACGAAGATGCGCGCCGCGCCCGCTCGGCGCTGGCACGCCTGGAGTCGGGAGTGTTGCGACGACTGGCGGCACTCGAGCGTGCGATTCATGGCTGAACGCCCGCCGACGCCCGAGCAGCGCTTTCGCGAGGACGTCGCGCGCAAGGCCGAGCGCCATCGCCGTGCTCGACGCGAGGAGCACCGCAGCATCTGGTTCTCGCTGGGTCTTTTCGGCATCATCGGCTGGTCGGTCGCTCTTCCGTCGCTCGGCGGCATCGCCCTCGGCATCTGGCTCGACGGACGTTTTCCGGGGCGGATTTCCTGGACGCTGACGCTGCTCTTCGCCGGCGTGGTCGCCGGCTGCCTGAACGCCTGGTACTGGGTGAAGCAGGAGAGCCGCGCCGAAGACAATGGGGCGAGCGACGGAAGCAGCGACGGAACGCGCAATGGAACGTGAGCTCTTGCCGCTTCTCGTCGGCCTCGCCTCGGGCGTCGCCGCGGGCGGGTTGTACTTCTTCTGGCTCTGGCGCAGCCTGCACGGGCTCGGCTCGCG
>WBZO01002670.1_pt1 | contig 17269 bp, 20 predicted proteins | sample 5204261 | NCBI WGS metagenome assembly WBZO01 (sample SAMN12412400, study PRJNA552823) | activated sludge metagenome | isolation source: activated sludge from anammox sidestream of wastewater treatment plant... | place: USA: North Carolina | collected 2017-09 | reverse complement strand
CCGAAGAACGGTCAACGAAAGATGAGTGGTTATGTTGACGTAATAAGATAATGATGAAAAAAAATCTGCTTTTGTTGTGCGTGCTTATGGTTGTGCTGAACGGATGGGCTCAGCAAAGGCCTCAATATACCCAGTACATTCTGAATAATTATATCCTGAATCCTGCACTAAGCGGAATAGAGAATTATGCAGATCTGAAAGTGAGCGCCAGAGATCAGTGGGTAGGATTAAACGGAGCACCCAGAACAGCTTATCTTACCATTCAGGGCCCGATCGGAAAAAAAGATTACAGAACTACGGCCACTTCATTTGATATACCGGGAGAGAATCCAAGAGGGCAGGCTTATTGGGAAAATTATACAGCAGCGGAACCTCATCATGGAGTAGGCCTTGTTGTGGTGAATGACCGTACCGGAAGTTTCAACCGTTTCAGCGCTGCAGGAACCTATGCGTATCATATCGGGTTAAATCCAACAACCAATCTTTCAGCAGGTTTTTCCGCAGGCATCACTATGATCAGCATTGACAAATCAAAGAATGATTTCGGTGGAGGAGATCCAAGCGACCCGGCAACCGGGAATGCCATCAGTGGTGAACTGAACCGATTGAGGCCCGATATCGGAGCAGGACTCTGGTTATATTCCCGCGATTATTTTATAGGATTATCGGCACAGCAGATCGTTCCTCAGAAACTGGCTTTCGTGGATGATGCCGCTATGCCGGTAAAAGGGAGATTGATACCTCACACTTTCCTGACGGCAGGTTACCGTTTTCTGCTCAATGATGACATCAATGCCATTCCTTCCGTGATGTTCAAATATATTAAAGGATCTTCCAAAAATGATTTCCAGGTTGAAACCAATCTGAAGCTTCAATACAGGGATGATTTCTGGGTGGGAGGGTCGTACCGCTACCAGGACGGATATGCCGCAATGCTCGGGGTGAATGTCAGCAATACTTTTAACCTGGGTTATTCCTACGATTTCACTCAAACAGAATTAAGGACCGTAAGCAAAGGCACACATGAAATTGTGCTTGGCTTTTTAATAGGAAATAAGTACAGCGAGAAATGTCCGAGGTGTAATTGGTAAAGACATCCCCTGATTTTAGTTAGAGTCTGATGATCTTCCTGGTCTTGAGCGCTGTGATCCTGCTCAGTAATTTCTGAACCTTTGCTCTTTGCTCATCGATCATTTTAAGAGTGATCCCGGTATCGGGAATGCCTTTAAGATTTGCTTTTGTAAGTTGATCGTGCAGCTCTGTCAGGTTCGTTTCCAGATCCGAATAGATATTTTTAAGGCTGTCCAGTTTGATGTCAAAAGCTGCTCTTTCGATCTTTTCATTCAGGTTATCCCAGTCGATCTGATCATAAGCCAGGCTGAGTTTTTCTTTCCATTTGCTGAGATCCAGTTTTGAAAATTCATTGAGATAAGTTTCTCTCACCTGTTCTTTTTCATCAGAGGTCATAGCATCGGCGATATACTTTTCCATGGCTTTCCATTGCATTTCCTGCAGGATCTGTTTCGAATTTGCCAATGCCTCATCAATCTGTGCCGATTGATAAGCTTTCAGTTCGGGCACTTCAGGTTTATCAAGATACTTAACATTGATCACCGGAATATCATTTGCGCTTAAACGAATGGACTCTTCCGGCATTTGTTCAGGTCTTTCATTGATTTGAGAAGCTTTGATCTTTTTCTTTTTTACTGTAACGAGCGGATCTGCTTTAATAGGGGCAGCAGGCCCTTTCTCAGTGTTTACGCTTTTATTCGAAGTGAAAAGGGCAAACGCAGGCTGAACTGCATCTGCAATTATGTTTTTATCCGCATTGTTAGATAAGGGTTTTGAAAAAATCAGTAACGCATTTAGTGCAACAATACAGATTAAAGCAGATATCAGCCCGGAAATCCTGCTGAATGAAAGAGTTTGCTTTTTAGAAACTCCCATTATGATCTCAATGCGATTCATCAGATCATTCTTACTTCCCGAAGCAGCTACTGCAAAAGAACGGTTTAACAAATTTGATTTTTCAAGAGTTAACAGGGCAGAAGCGTATTCGTGAGGATCATATTGAAATTGCATCACCATTTCATCACAGCTCTTCTCTCTTTCTGTTTCAATAGTTCTTACCAATAATTTGACAAATGGATTGAAATAAAGAATCGTTTGTATAAAATGGATGATAAGATTGATAAGATAATCATATCTGCGGATATGTGCCAGTTCATGAAGCAGAACGGACTCCATCTGTTGAGTTGTAAGATGATTGACGGCAGCGAGAGGAACGAGGATCACGGGTTTTAAAAATCCGATCGTTACCGGAGAGCTTATATGGTTTGATATCCAGATCCTGATCTTTCTTTTGATCCCCAGGTGTCCTGAAATATTTTTCACAAAAATTCTCCATTCAACTTCTATCTTTTTTATTCCTCTCGATCTTATTACCTGTACAAAGCGATAATTTTTTATGAACTGAACAAAAGGGAATACCAGCAGGGCCAAGTATAAAACAGAAGCTACAGGCAATATGGTGTGAAGCCAATCGTGTATTCTTCCATCCGAAGAATCGAGCATAAAAACAGGCAGGGCAACGTCAGTAGATGAACCAGCTTTCCCGAAAGTAAAAAATGTGAAAATGAACCAGGCAAATCCGGAGATCAACAGAACGGTTGCCAGAGAACTTCTTTTCGAAGGATCTTCAATCCGGAATAAAAAGACCATTGCCCGGAATAAGATCCATAAAAGAGCCATTTGCCAGAGGCTATTGAAAATAGCCCAGCCCAATGCTTGCATCAGTTCTGATTGGCCAATAGTGGTCATGGAGATTACTGTTTTTTAAGATCGTCCAATAATGCCTGTATCTTTTCGATTTCTTCAGGGCTTGCTTTTTGGTGATCGTTTCCCAATGCCTGTATCACCAACTGAGTAGGAGAGCCTCCAAACAAGTTGTTGATCATTCTGTTCAATAAATGCTTTTGGGTCTTTTCTTTATTTACGGCAGCCTGGTATATGTGAGTGCGCATGGAATCATCCCTTTTCACCAATCCTTTTTCATGCATGATCTGCATGAGCTTCAGCGTGGTGGTATATCCCGCTTCTTTTGTTTTTGACAATTCTTCGTGAACTTCCCGGACTGTGGCAAGACCTTTGGACCAAAGGACCTGCAGAATTTCCAATTCGCTGTCAGTGGGCTTGATGACCTTAGTGTATGCCATATCTTGTCATTTAATAGCCCGAATATACGACCTATTTCGTAATGTTAGGAAAATTTTAACCGGATTTAATTTTTATTAACAGAAATTAACAGCGCAGGTAAAACAAGTATTTAGCAATTAGCAATTGGTGAAATTGAAACACTCTTTTGCAGAAGAATTGCCTGACAAATGAAGGGAAGAATTTTGGGCCGATATCAGCGGGATTTTCAGTTGTAACTAAAAACTCTTATTTCCGTTTACAAAATCGGGAAGAAAATTGCTAATTATTTTCTTTTTTACAGATCCATTACAAACTAATTATTCTCTGACCAAAATCATTGTTTGGCACTATCGAAATAACTTAACTTTCAGTTATGAGATTCGAAAAAATTTATAATAAAGGCCAGGCACGCCTTTTTAAAAGTAACGCACTCGAGTTTTTCACCAAAGCTCATCCGCTTGTCATTTGGGGAATGTATATCCCTGTCATTACCTGGATGATCTGGTACAGCAGCGCCAGGTTAGACCAGGCGGTATTAAAAATTGTTCTGTTATTCATAGGTGGGATGTTATTCTGGAGTTTGTTTGAATACTTTGCTCACCGCTTTTTGTTTCATCTGGAACCTAAGAACAAAACCGGACAGCGACTGGTCTATATTTTTCACGGATGTCATCACGAGTATCCGCGAGATACGACAAGGCTGTTCATGCCTCCCTTACCCAGTATATTGATATCGGGAAGCGTATTTGGGCTTATGTACCTGGCAATGCGGCATAATGCTTTTATGTTCTTTCCGGGATTCATGCTGGGTTATCTTCTTTACGGTACCATTCACTACGCTATTCATGCAGGCAATCCTCCGTTTAAATGGATGAAGCCGCACTGGCGAAACCATCACCTGCACCATTATAAAAATGAACACATGGGTTTTGGAGTCAGTTCTACTTTATGGGATCATGTGTTCGGTACCATGTTCGATCTGAAAAAAGAGAAAGAAGATAAAGAAAAGGAAAAGGAATTGATGTACGGAAAGTGAGCAATACTTTTCTAATGGCATTTCGTTAGTTCAAATTATTTTTCGAAAGATTATCCCGGGATCTCAGAGCTACTTTTCTTTCTCCTGTTATGCGTTATCCTGTAAGCAAGGAGCATGGATACAAACACCGGAATCCCCAGAAAATTGATCCCTTCGATGCCGGTAAAATGAGACAGTGCGAAGCCTATGATCCCTCCGGCAACTGCGCTTCCGGCGGCCCATAAAATATAACCTAAACCGCTTTTTCTGGCTTTCTTCAATTCCCGCCTGTTCTCTTCTTTGAAATCAATATTATTGATTAGGAAGCGCTTGTAGTTTTCAATGAACTTGTTCCAGGTGTTTTCCTCTTCCGGTGTGTTCATTTCCCCTTCGGGGTCAATGTTGAAATCTGCGTTCACCTCGTACCCTTGAAATGTTACAATGATTTCCGAATCCCATTTCAACGGATCCAAAGTCCAGGAGCTGAGCAATGATGCACGATGGGAGAACTTCAGGAAACCTGCTTTCTTTTCTTTCAGGTCAAAACCTGACTGAAGAAAATATTCTTCTGTTTTTTCAGTCAGGTCAAAATGGGAGGGAGCTTTAAAACTGATGCTTATGTTCATGGCAGATCAGGATATTCTCAATGAATAACCAACACGCTTTCTTATCTGACAAAAAATTGAAATGCTCTCTTTAAAAGCGTTCTTTCTCAGTGAAAAAGAAATCACCTTCGACCTTTGCATTCGCATCGCTGTCGCTGCCATGAACGGCATTTTCGCCAACAGAGCCTGCAAATAATTTACGGATCGTCCCTTCAGCTGCTTTGGCAGGGTCGGTGGCGCCGATAAGGTTCCTGAATTCTTCGACTGCATTTTTTTTGGTCAAAATGGCTGCAATGATAGGCCCGCTGCTCATAAAATTTACCAGCTCAGTATAAAAAGGACGCTCTTTATGTATGGCATAAAATTCACCCGCTCTTTCAGGTGTGAGTCTCGTCAGTTTCAGCGCTGAAATATGAAATCCTGCCTTAATGATCTTATCCAGAATAGCACCGGCATGTCCGTTTTTCATTGCATCCGGTTTAATCATGGTAAATGTCTGATTGCTCATTGTTTCGATTTGTTTTTGCGGCGCAAAAGTAAGTCAATCCATTGTGTTTGCCGATTAATTTATGAAGAATTTAAAACAGGATTGACCTTACAAAAACTCTTTCCTTACCTTCGCAAGCATTTTATGAAACCGGTTGAAGAACTATACCCTTTACTTGCGCAATCCCGCACCACAATAATTACCATGCATCAAAAGCCTGATGCTGACGCTATGGGAGCTTCTCTGGCTCTTTACCATTTCCTGATACAATTCGGTCATACCGTTACGGTGATATCACCGACAAACTGGGCTTCCTGGGTAAATTGGATGCCGGGATGTGATACAGTGCTCAATTATGAAGCAGACAAAGAAAAGGCAGAATCGGCTTTGAATGATGCAGAGTGGCTTTTTTGTCTTGACTTTAATACGCCGGGCAGAACAAAAACCATGGCTAATAAACTGGCGCAACTGAAATGTACCAGGATACTGATAGATCATCACAAAGAACCGGATACTGCATCATTCGATTTTGGTATCAGCGACACCGGCAAAAGTTCAACCTGCGAAATGATCTATGATCTTATAATAAACTCTGGGCATGGTGATAAGATCAATAATGAGATCAGTGAATGTATCTATGCCGGTGTGGTGGGAGATACCGGCTCTTTCAGGTTCCCATCGGCAAAAGCAAGTGTTCATCTTTTGGCAGCCGATCTGAAATCAAGAGGGCTGGAACATTCTCATGTTCATGAAGCCTTATATGATAACTTTCTGGAAAACCGTCTCCGCTTTATCGGGCATGTACTGCTCAACAGGATGGAAGTGTATTATGAGTACAATACCGTGCTGATCACTGTTCCGAAAATAGATCTGCTGCGCTACGAAATAAAAACCGGCGATACCGAAGGGTTGGTGAATTTTCCTCAAACCATAAAAGGGATCAAACTGGTTGCCGTAGTTATTGACAGGGATGAAGAAAGAAAATGGAGCTTTCGCAGCAAAGGCAATTTTGACTGTAATGCATTTGCCAGGAAGTATTTTGAAGGCGGAGGACATTTTGCAGCAGCAGGTGGCCGTAGCAGTGATCCGCTGGAAGTGACCGCCCGCAAATTTGTTCAGGCAATAAAAGAAAACAAATCTCAATTACAATAAACATTTATGAAACAAACATTCAGGCTTTTATTAATGCTATTACCTCTTGCAACGATCTTTTCTTGCAATAATCTTGATTTCAAGAGAACGAAAACCGGCTTGTTATACCAGATCTTTACGGGGTCAAACTCAAAAGACTCCCTGGCAAGGCCCGGAGATATTATCAAGTTCAATGTAACCAGCAAACTCAATGATTCTCTTTTATACAGCAGTTACGACAAAGCGCCACAATACCAACAGGTGGCTTCTGATCGTGAACAGACCTATTCGCCCGCAGAAATTTTTCCGATGCTGCGCAAGGGTGACAGTGCAGTAACCGTTGCTCTTGTTGATACACTTATTGCAAGAGGTCAGCAAATGCAATTACCTCCCGGAGCTAAAAAAGGTGACCGGTTTACCGTCACATTTAAAATACTTGAAGTATTTAACAATGACAGCCTGGCCCGTGCTGATTATGATGCTGAAATGAAAAAAGATGAACCAAGGCGTATCAAAGAAGCCGAAGAACAGCAGGCAAAGATGCAAAAGCAGAGGGAAGAAGAAATGAAAAAGGAGATGGATGAGTTGCAAAAGAGCGGAGAGATAGATAAAGAATTAAAAGCAATGGAAGCCTATCTCGCAGAAAAAAATATCAAGGCTCAGAAAACAGGGATGGGCGTTTTTGTTGAAATCAAAAAGCAAGGTAATGGTCCCCAGGTTGAAGACGGAAAAATCGTTGAAGTAAAATATACGGGCAGGATCCTTGCAACAGACAGCGTGTTTGAAAGCAGTACCTACACTTTCCCGTTAGGTAAGGGACAGGTGATCCAGGGATGGGATCAGGGATTGAAACTGTTCAGGAAAGGAGGCGCCGGAACACTTTATATTCCTGGGTTTCTTGCTTATGGCAAAAACGTTGGCGCCGGTTCTCCTTTTAAACCTTTTGAAGCTTTGATATTCGATGTGGAAGTAATGGATGTAAAAGACGCAGCTCCCGCATCGGCAAACTAACTACCGGCCTTAAAAAAATTGAATAAAGAACGGCCGCCCGGTCGTTCATTATTTTTGTGTGTATGACTGAAACAACCTGACCGTTTGAACTGCTTCTTTCACGTCATGCACTCTTAAAATATCAGCGCCATTCATCAAAGCGATTGTGTTCATCACAATTGTTCCGGTCAAGGCTTGTTCAGAGCCCATTCCGAGCGTTTTATAAACGAAAGATTTCCGTGACAACCCTGCCATAACCGGGCAATTCAATTTTTGAAATACTTGCAAATGCTGCAACAATTCAAAATTATGCCTGATAGTCTTTCCGAAACCAAAGCCGGGATCTATGATTACGTCTTTCACTCCCGTATGATGTATCGAAGTGATCTTTTGCCGAAAAAAATCAAAAATTTCCTGAACCACATTTTCATAATGAGGATTGATCTGCATGGTCTGAGGCACTCCCTGCATGTGCATCAGTACAAATGGTACTTTCAATGCAGCCACCACGGAAGTCATATTTTCATCCATATTCCCGCCGCTGATATCGTTGACGATACAGGCTCCTGCTTCCACAGCGATCCCGGCCACTTTGGAATGAAAAGTATCAATCGAAATAAATGAATCCGGAAAATTTTTATGGATCGCTTCAAGAGAAGATAAAATTCTGTTCAGTTCTTCATCTGCAGAAAGAAGTTCGCTTCCCGGCCGGGTGCTTTGCCCACCTATATCAATGATGTCTGCTCCTTCATTCAGCATTTGTTCTGCCGTTCTCAATACGTTGTCAACGCCCGATCTGCGGCTGCCGGGATAGAAGGAATCAGGAGTAATGTTGATCACGCCCATTACAAGCGGCTTATCCACAACCAACGGCCTGCCTTTACAATTCAATACAAACATTAACCGATGTTTATTACTTTTGGAGCTAAAGATAATCAAAGGCGATCTTAGTTTTTGAATGAATGGATTTTAAACACAAACTTCTCTGAGAATGGTAGAACATAAAATTATGACAAATACCAGCAAACAGTATGACCGTGTCATTGCTTCCAGTAAAGAGATCTTTCTGAAAAAGGCTATAGATTATGGAACCGCCTGGCGTGTATTAAGAACGATCTCCATAGTTGACCAGATCTACATTAAAGCTCAGCGGATAAGGACCATACAGGAAATAGGTTCACAAAAAGTAGCAGACAATATACCCGGAGAATTCAAAGGCATCATTAACTATGCCGTGATTGGTTTGATACAACTTGAATTGCCTAAAGATGCTCCGGAAGAAATCGAGATAGAAAAGGTCTCCAAAATGTATGATAAAAACATTGCCGCTTCTAAAAAGATCATGATGGACAAAAACCATGATTACGGAGAAGCCTGGAGATCCATGAGCCAGTCAAGCTTTGTGGACCTTGTACTGATGAAATTGCAACGCATCCGCCAGATATTGGCCAATGAAGGAAAGACAATTGCCAGTGAAGGCATTGATGCAAATTATATTGACATTATCAATTACAGTGTGTTTGCCCTGATATTGCTTGGTGAAAATGGCAAAGGCTAAATGCACTGTCTTTTAGTTACAACAATCTTATGAAACTTACCGTCAGCATTACCAGGTTCATCGTTGGAGTACTGTTTATATTCTCCGGGATGGTTAAAGCAAATGATCCTCTCGGATTAAGCTACAAAATGCAGGAGTTCTTTGAAGCCTGGAACGACAGCTTATCTAAAGGTTCATTTTTCCTGAACGGTTTGCTCATCCATGTCTTTGATTTCTTTCACCAGCATTCATTGGCATTGTCCATAGGGATGATCGCTATTGAGATCATCGCAGGGGCTGCACTTTTGCTGGGATGGCAAATGAGGATCTTCAGCAGGTTGCTCCTGGCGCTGATCATCTTTTTTACTTTTCTTACAGGTTATGCGCTGTTGTCTGGAAAATTCAAAAATTGCGGATGCTTCGGCGACTGCATACCCATTTCTCCATTGACCTCATTTTTAAAAGACATCCTGCTTACCCTGTTGATCGCTTTTCTTTTCTTCCAGCGTAAAAAGATCAGCCCTTTTTTATCCATACGATCCAATCTTTTAACAATGCTAGCAGTAGTCGTTTTCAGCTTCGGTATTCAGTGGTATATGCTTGCTTATCTGCCTGTATGGGATTGCCTGCCATTTAAAGTGGGTAACAATATTTCTGAACAAATGAAAATGCCTGCTGATGCTGTTCCCGACAGTACGGTGATCACTTTTATTTATGACAGGCAAGGCAAAAAAGTGGAATTCACTTCACAAAATTTCCCTGCTGACTTCAATGATTCATTATACAAATTCGTGGACAGATACGACAGGGTAGTACGGAAAGGAAAAGATAATGAGCCCCCGATCAAAGGATTTTCCTTATCAGGCATAACGGATGAAGATTCCACGCAAATAGTATTGAGCCAGCCGTATGCGTTGCTCTTATTCTGCATGGACCTAACCGGCTCCGTTTCAGCGTGGCAAAACGGTTTTACTGAAATATATAATGCGGCAAAAGAAAAAAGCATCCCTGTTTATATAGTGACGACAAGGATGGATCAGGTGAACGAAGCATTTGCCGGAACTGCATTAAAGGAAATTCCCGTTTTCAAATGCGATTATACAGCCATAAGAACGGCGGCAAGAGCAAATCCTTGCCTGTATTTACTGAAAAAAGGAACGATCCTGGAAAAATGGAGTTACCGGAATTTTGATAAAGCATTCAAAAAAGTTTCATCAACCCTTAATTAAAAAACATGCTTGGTTTCATTATCAGGAAGTTTTTATACAGCCTTCTCGTTTTGGTAGGAGTAGTGATGCTGGTCTTCTTTCTTTTCCAGGGTTTTGGTGATCCTTCCAGACTGGTGATGGGCCAAACCGGTGATTCTACAACACAAGCCAACATACGCAAGGAACTGTACCTGGACCAGCCCAGGTGGAAACAATTCGTTTTCTATCTTAATGATGTATCACCTGTCTGTGTTCATAGCAGTGAAGAAATTCAAAAGAAAGGTTTAAGAGGGATTTTTATTGGAGGAAAAGAAAAATTCGGATTGAAAATACCTTATCTGCGTCAGTCGTATCAGACAAAAAGGGATGTGTGGAATGTATTGATGCAGGCTTTGCCCGGCACTCTGATGCTTGCGGTGGCGGCTATTTTCATTGCGATCATGATAGGGATTCCATTGGGAGTGCTGGCTGCCGTGAAGCAAAACAGCTGGATGGACACTTCGGCGATCTTTTCAAGCATCGTTGGGATCTCGGCTCCTTCCTTTTTTATGGGGATCATTATCTCGTACGTCTTTGGATTTGTGCTGAGCGACTGGACAGGACTTCATATTTCCGGAAACTGGTTTGACATAGATGAAGTAACCGGTGCCAGGAAACTCACACTTCAAAATCTCATTCTTCCTGCCATCACTTTGGGCATTCGTCCACTGGCCATTATCACCCAATTAACACGAAGCGCCATGCTGGACGTTTTAGATCAGGATTTCATCAGGACCGCTTATGCCAAAGGCCTTTCACGCAGGGTGGTAATATGGAAACATGCACTCCGTAATGCATTGAACCCGGTGATCACTGCTGTCACCGGCTGGTTTGCCGAATTACTGGCTGGCGCCTTTTTCGTTGAATACATTTTCGGATGGCAGGGTATAGGAAAAGTAACGGTGGATGCACTGGAGAAACTTGACTACCCTGTGGTCATGGGATCTGTGTTAATCACGGCAGCGTTTTTCATCCTCATCAATATTCTTGCCGATGTACTTTATGGGCTGGTTGACCCCAGGGTCAGGGTACACTAACCAAAAGTTAATACTGTCATTTTTTCTTCACAATTTATCCCAAAGTGAACTTTTGATTGTAATTAATGATTAAATTACGGTAGTCCTGATTTTATAAACTCATTGCCGCAGGAGGGCTTAAATTCTATGAAAAAAGTAATTACAATTCTATCAAGGAAACAACCCTACTTCAATGTGGTTTCCACAGAAACATCGCTCGATGATGCTCTTGATAAAATGAATATTGAAAATTTCCGTTACCTGATCGTAATGGATAATGAAAGATTTTTAGGATTGTTATCTGAGCATGATATCTTTTCAAAAGCAATGATAAAGAAACGGCCCCTGGAAAAAATCACTGTCGGCGAAACCATGAAAACCGGTTTCCCGATTGTTGACTCGGAAGAAAGCGCTGAAACCTGCCTGAAGATGATGCAGCTATTTAAGGTTCATCAACTCCCTGTCTTTGATAATTTCAGATTTTGCGGCGTTATTTCCAGTGATGACATATTGCAGGAAGCAGTGGAAAGCGGAGAGCGAACAATTTTTGAAGCAGATAACCTGATACCGTACACGGATTGATCAGCGCACGATCACTTCTTCAATAATTTTCTTGCCAAACGCTTCATTCACCCTTGATCTGATCTTCTCTTTCTGATAAAGCAGTTCGCTTTTGAGTGGTGCAACACTTGTTGTAATAATGAGTTTATCTCCTATGATCTGTAATTTCTCTGTATATCTGGCTATTGTTTTTCCCATGATCTGCTCCCAGACTTCTTCTATCTGCATGGCCTGAATATCTCCTTTAATTCGGCTCTGATCAAGGAATTGTTGAATAGCATCACTAAGTGAAAATTGTCCCATGAGATAAATTTAAATACTGCCCGCTGAACAGGTAAGTCAAAAGTAGAAAGTAAAAATGCAAAATTCAAAAGGAATTGTCATTGCAACAGATCATAACTGATCTTTTTAATTTTAAATTTTGAATTCATAGCTCAATCATCTGGTATGTTCGCTCCAGCGCCTTAAGATGCTGATCTAACCTTTCTTTATTTGTGTCAGTGATGAATACCTGGCCATCATTTTCGATGCAAACCCTTTTCAACAGGTTGGCAATCCGGCTTTCATCCAGTTTTTCAAATACATCATCCAGCAGAAGGAGAGGAGAGAACCCTTTTTCTTTTTTAAGCGCTTCCATTTCTGCGAGCTTCAATGCAAACAACAGGCTTTTTCTCTGTCCCTGCGAAGCAATATTTTTGAAAAGAAGGCTACCCAAAAAAATATCAAGATCGTCTTTATGAATACCGCTGCTGCTTCTTTGAGTCCTGCAATCTTTTTGACGGTTCACCTTCAGCAATTCAGGGAAAGAAGCATCGGACAGTTCACTGTTATAAGCAAATTTTAGTTCTTCGGGTTGTTTTGCAATCTCGTTATACAGTTTTTTAACCAGGGGAATAAATGGATCCAGGAATGCTTTTCTTTTTTCAAAAATAAATTTACCAGGCCCGGCAATTTGCCGGTCCAGTATATCGAGCAAAGACAGATCGCTATTCGGCTTCTCCGGCAGCGATCGGAGAAAAGCATTTCGCTGTTGAAGCAGCCTGTTATAAGTGATCAGGGTTTTCAGATAACCGGCATCCAACTGCGATAAAAGGGCATCTATAAATTTCCTCCTTTCTTCACTTCCTCCGGTAATAAGCTGTGCATCATCCGGAGCAATGACAACGCAGGGATAATGGCCAATATGCTGTGAAAATTTTTCATACGTTGACGCATTTACTGAAAATTCTTTTTTCCCGGTTTCTCTCAAAATACAAACAGCCTTTTCCACTTTCTTTTCCAGTTCAAAGTCACCTTCAATCCGGAACCCGTTCTTTCCTTGTTTTGTACTGTTGCTGTCAGATCGTACGAAATAGCTTTTGGTAAAACACAGGTAATGGATGGCATCCAGGAGGCTGGTTTTTCCTGTTCCGTTATTTCCACAGACGCATACAATACGCTCGTTGAATTCAAAATTTCTGCTTTCGTAGTTCTTGAATTGGGTAAGTGATATGTCCTTGATCCGGAACATAAATGGTGCAAGTTAAAGGGTAATCCGTAACTGCTGAAGCCGGGAAATCACAAAAGAATTTATTCCCTTTTTTGCCTTATTTTTGCAAACGCTTAATCCAACCGCCAGATGGCAGAAAAAACACAAGTAGCAAAATCTGTGGCAAATAAATTTACGAATGAGACTTACCTGTACTGGTATGAATTGATGCAACTGATCCGCCAGTTTGAATTAACGGCAGAAGAAAAATACAAAATGGAGGGAAAGATCAGGGGTTTTTTTCATGCTTATGTAGGGCAGGAGGCCATTGCGGCAGGATGCATTACGGCAACAACTCCCGAAGATCTGTTCATCACAGGATATCGTGATCATGGCCTGGCCCTGGCAAAAGGGGTTTCAATGAATAGCTGTATGGCGGAGCTTTATGGAAAAGCAACCGGTAATGCAAAAGGGAAAGGCGGCAGTATGCACTTCTTTGGCAAGGATGTCAACTTTTACGGGGGACATGGAATAGTCGGGGCTCAAATTGGTGTTGGAGCAGGGCTGGCTTTTGCAGAGCAATACCGCGGCACCAATAATGTGGTGCTTTGCTTTTTTGGTGATGGCGCTGCCCGTCAGGGAATATTGCACGAAACTTTCAACCTGGCCATGTTGTGGAAGCTTCCGGTTGTGTTCATCTGTGAAAACAATAATTATGCTATGGGCACATCGGTGGAGCGTACCTCAGTGGTGATAGACATTTATAAACTTGCCGATGGATATGAAATGCCGGCAGACACTGTGGATGGAATGAGTGCCGAAGCAGTGCATGAAAGTGTGGCAAGAGCAGTAAAAAGAGCAAGGGAAAAAGGCGGCCCCACTTTAATTGAAATGAAAACGTACCGCTATAAAGGCCACTCGATCAGCGATCCCGCAAAATACAGAAGCAAAGAAGAGTTGGACGAATACCGGGAAAAAGACCCAATCCAGCAGATCAGGAAGATTATTCTTTCAAAAGGAATAGCTGCCGAATCAGACCTTAACACTATTGATGAAAGGGTAGGTGCGAAAGTCTCTGAATCCGTAAAATTTGCCGAAGAAAGCCCCTGGCCTGATGACAGCGAAGTGACAAAAGACATTTATGTGGACAAAGACTATCCGTTCATCGTAGATTAAAAATCCTACGCGGCAAGCACAAAACTGTTATAGATAATTTCATAAAGTATAAAAATAAAATGGCAGACAAGAAAACTAAAGGTTTAACAGAAGAAGTTATCATTGCTAAAGCAAAAGATTTCTGGGATAAATACAGTAAGCCGGTATCTTACGTGGCAATAGCCATCATTGTCCTTGTTGGAGGGTATTTCAGCTATAAAAATTTTATTGTAAAACCCAAAAATGAAAAAGCGGCTGATGCGATGTTCAAAGCTGAAGAATATTACCGCATAGATTCAGTGAATCTTGCCCTCAACGGTGACGGGCAATATCCCGGCTTTCTCAGTGTCATCAGTAAATATGGGGGCACCGATGCAGCAAACCTGGCTCATTTCTATGCAGGCAGTTGCTATCTGAAACTGGGTGATGACGCTAATGCGGTAAAATACCTGAAAGACTTCAGCACAGATGCCAAAGCAGTACAGGCAAGAGCTTATAAATTATTGGGTGATGCTTATGCCGATATGGGAAAAAATTCAGATGCTTTGAATTATTATAAAAAAGCAGCACGGCATTTTACCGACGATCAGGCTAATTCTGCCGAATCATTGTTTATGGCTGCTTATTTTGCCGACAGGGTAATGAAAGATTCCAAAGAAGCGATCTCATTATACAAAGAGCTGAAGGATAAATATCCTTCCACGCAGCAGGGAATGGATGCCGATAAATACCTCGCTCAGCTGGGCGTGTATGATGCCAACTAAAAACGCAACTAAGAAAAACAAGAACAAGACCGGGCATCATCCTTCAGAAAAAAATTTATAAGAAATTGCACCAGGGAAGATGCAGGCCTGTTAAAGTTAAATAATTTTATCTTTAAAGATCCGTAAGCTTACTTTGTATCCTGATTTCTTAATCACTGACCTTGAACGTTCAGATTTTCATACCGTGTTTTGTTGATCAGCTTTATCCCCAGACCGGATTCAACATGATCAAAGTGCTGGAGAAAGCCGGTTGCACTGTTTCTTACAACAGTTCACAAACCTGTTGCGGGCAGCCTGCCTTCAATGCAGGTTTCTGGGATGATGCCAAAACGGTGTGCAGTAAGTTCATCCGTGATTTTTCCGGTGATGATTATATCGTTGCCCCCAGCGCAAGCTGTGTGGGTTTTGTAAAAAATTATTACGGAAGACTTTTCGATAATTCTTCCCTTCATCATGAGATCGCCTCACTGAATAAAAGAATATTTGAATTTTCAGAGTTCATGATCAGGATACTGCAGGTGGAGGATGTAGGCGCTGAACTGAAAGGGAAAGCCACCTATCATGACAGCTGTACCGGACTCAGGGAGGTCCACATCAAATCAGAACCAAGAAAACTATTATCCCATGTAAAAGGCCTTGAACTGGCAGAGATGAAAGATGTAGAAACCTGTTGTGGTTTCGGCGGAACTTTTGCTGTCAAATATGAACCGATCTCCATTGGAATGGGAGAGCAGAAAGTGGAAAATGCTCTGGCCACAGATGCTGAATATCTTATTTCCACCGATCTTTCCTGTCTGATGCACTTGCAGGGATATATCAATAACAAGGGATATTCTTTAAAAATACTTCATCTGGCAGATGTGCTGGCTTCCGGATGGTAAAGAAATGATCCCTATTTCAATTCTACAATCTCCCTTTTTTTAAAAATTCTTTCAGTAGTTATGTCATCTCAACTTATTTTAAATTTGAAGAAGAAAATTCTTTGATCATGGCTTATTGGCTGGTAAAATCTGAACCTTTCGTTTATAGCTGGGCTCAGTTTGTTGAAGAAGGGAGCACCTGCTGGAGCGGAGTACGCAATTATACGGCACGAAACAATCTGAAGAGTATGAAAAAAGGTGATGAGCTTTTTTTCTATCATAGCAATGAAGGGATGGAAATCGTAGGCATTGCAAGAGTGATCAAAGAACACTATCCTGATCCAACGATTAACGATGAAAGATGGGTGGCAGTGGACATCAAGCCGGTAAAAAAACTGAACAAGCCTGTTTCATTAAGACTGATAAAGGCCGATAAACGATTATCTGAAATGGCGCTGATAAATAACAGCAGGTTATCGGTGCAGCCGGTTAGCAAGAAAGAATGGGATGTTGTACTGAAACTCTCCGGAGAAAACTATTAACGCATAAGAGCATCCTTTTAGGTTTTCAAAATTTAATGCAATCAGAAGAAACTAAGCGTACTTCTATCTCAACAATGAATGACCTCTTTTCACTCACATTGTAATTTTGATCAATGAAAAAAAACAGGATCGCAGTATTGACCGGGGCTGGTATCAGCGCAGAAAGCGGATTGCAGACTTTTCGTGACAATGACGGCCTATGGGAAAATTACAGGATAGAAGATGTAGCTACTCCGTCAGCATGGAAAAAAGACCCCCGGCTGGTGCTTGAATTTTATAATTCACGGAGAAGAAATGTGGCACAGGCAAAACCCAATGCCGCTCATTATGGACTGGCAGAACTGGAAAAAGATCATGATGTCATCATCATTACTCAAAACATAGACGACCTTCACGAAAGGGCAGGCTCCACTCAGGTCATTCATCTTCACGGTGAGATATTCAAGATGTGCAGTGAAAGGAATAAAAGCCTGGTTCGTGAGATCAGGGGAGATATCAGTACCGGCGACCTTGCAGAGGACGGAGCTCAGTACCGCCCATTCATTGTGTGGTTCGGAGAACCTGTGCCCAAAATTGAAGAGGCAATGATCGAGATCAGCCTTGCCGATATTTTTGTGATCGTCGGGACTTCATTACTGGTATATCCTGCAGCAGGATTGACTGAATATGCACGGGCAGACATTCCCAAATTCATCA
>WBZO01003741.1_pt1 | contig 17275 bp, 13 predicted proteins | sample 5204261 | NCBI WGS metagenome assembly WBZO01 (sample SAMN12412400, study PRJNA552823) | activated sludge metagenome | isolation source: activated sludge from anammox sidestream of wastewater treatment plant... | place: USA: North Carolina | collected 2017-09 | reverse complement strand
CCAGGATGCGCGCCGCTTCCTCCAGCTCGCGTTCCCGTACGCCGCCCAGCGCCGAGGCCTGCGCCAGTGCCGGGTCGCTCACGCCACCCACCTCACCCCGGGAGCGCGGCCCACCAGGACGAAAGGCACGTCTTGGTCGCGGAGATAGGCGAGGCGCGGGTCGTCCTCGTGTGCCCCGTGCAGGATGACGCCGTCGGGGAGCCACGCCGGCAGGCCGTCGGCGCGGGCCGGTACCTCCTCGAAGCGGTAGCCGTCCTGCTGCAGCCGCGTGATCAGGTGCTCGAGGAACAGCATGAAGAAGGGCGTCAGGCGCCGCGTGCCGCCCGCGAGGCTCAGGCCGACCCGTAGCGCCGGCTTGGAGAGCGCGCGGGCCACGTGGTCCGGCCGGTAGGCGAGCTCCTCGATGCTGGCCCTCACGCGCTCGCGGGTGGTGGCCGAGACGCCGCGGCGCTCGTTGAGGACGCGCGACACGGTGCCGATGCTCACCCCGGCGCGGTCGGCGACCTGCTGGATGGTCGGTCGGTCGCGGGCTGTCCTCGTGGGGGTCTCGGGGCGGCGCTGGCTCACTGGCGGGGGCCTCCTGGAAGGCGGTAGCGGGCGCGGTTCTTGTAAACGCTTACGGTGCCTAGTTGGGTCGAGGATAGACAAGGGCAGGGGCGCTGTCAACAGCAGCCGTACCAGAACGTGCGGCACGCGATGGTCGGTTCGATGCGGCCCACCCTCCCATACCGTAAGCGCTTACGGAGTTGAAGGGAGGCGATGGGCTGGCCGCCACGGCTGGTACCCTATGGTCCATGACCGGCACCGTCCCCGCGGTGAGCGCGGCCCGACTCAGCAAGCGCTTCGGGCACAGGGTGGCGGTGGCGGCCCTCGACCTCAGAGTGGAGCGGGGCGAGGCGTTCGGGCTCATCGGACCCAACGGTGCGGGCAAGACCACCACGATGCGAATGCTCTTGGACCTGGTCCGGCCGACCTCGGGAAGCGTGCGCGTGCTGGGCGAGGAACCGCGCGTGGGCGGGGCCGGCCTGCGCCGCCGCGTCGGCTACCTCCCGGGCGAACTCCGCCTCGGCTCGCGCACGACGGGTCGCGACCTGGTGTCGTTCCACGCCCGGCTGGTGGGCGCCGAGGCGCCCCTCCGTGCGCGAGCCGATGTCCTGGCGGAACGCCTCGGGCTCGACCTTGACGGGCGGGTGGGTGCGCTCTCCAAGGGCAACAAGCAGAAGCTCGGCCTGGTTCTGGCCCTCATGCCGGACCCGGAACTCCTGGTGCTCGACGAACCCACCAGCGGCCTCGACCCGCTCGTGCAGCAGGAGTTCCAGCGCCTCGTGCGCGAGGCCGTGGCGGCGGGCGCGACGGTGCTGCTGTCGTCGCACGTGCTCTCCGAGGTCCAGGCCGTGGCCGAGCGTGTCGGGCTCTTGCGGGCCGGGCGGCTCGAGCGCCTCGCCACGGTGGCGGAGCTGCGCGCCCTCGCGCCGCGGCGCCTGCGGCTCCGGCTTCCCCGGGCCGAGGCCACCGCCGCGTCCGGCCTGGCGGCGGTCCCGGGCGTCGCCGACCTGACCGTCGACGCCGTCGGCGACGAGCTATCGATGGCGGCCCGCGTGACCGGCTCGCCGCGGCCCCTATTGGAGGCGCTTCACCGCCTGCCCGTGTTGGACCTCGTCCTCGAGGAGCCCGACCTGGAGGACGCCGTACTGACGCTGTACCGGCGCGGCGGAGCATCCTGATGCCACTGTTCCGCCGCTTCCTGCGCGACAACAGACGCGGCTTGCTTGGCTTCTGCGTCGGCATGATCCTGCTATGCGCCTCTTACCTCCCGCTGTACCCCTCCTTCGGGACCGCCGAGCTGGAGAGCATCTACGCCCAGTTCCCCGAGCCGTTGCGGCGCGCCTTCGGGATAGCCGGGCTGCAAGACGGCGCCGGCTACACCCAGTCCACCATCTTCGGGGTGGTCGGCACGCTGATCGCGGTGATCGCCACGGTCGGGTGGGGCGCGGCCGCAGTGGCCGGCGACGAGGAGGGTGGCGGCCTCGAGTTGACGCTCGCTCGGGGCGTGACTCGCGCGCAGCTGGTGCTGGAGCGAGGGCTCGCGCTCTTGGTGCAGTCAGTCGCGCTGGCCGGGACGGTCGCGTTGGTGGTCCTCGCCATGAACGCGCCGACCGGGCTCGGCCTCGCGGTGCGCGGGGTGTTGGGTGCGGGGGCGGCGATGGCTCTGCTTGCTGCGCTCTACGGCCTCCTGGCCCTCGCGGTCGGAGCGGTCACCGGCCGGAGAGGCGCGGCCATCGCGACGGGCACGGTTGCCGCCTTGGCCGGGTACGTGAGCAGCGTGGTGGGCTCACAGCGCGCCGGCCTCGAGTGGCTGAGCCACGCCTCGCCCTTCAGCTGGGCGTACGCCACCGAGCCGTTGCGGCATGGCCTGGACCTCGCGGGCGCAGGCCTGCTCGCTGCCACAGCCGGCTGCCTCTGGCTGCTGGCCGTCTGGGGATTGGCGCGACGCGACGTGGGCGCATGAAAGGGGCCGCGGGGGCGCGCGTGGGAGGGTCGCAGCCGGACCCTCGCCGCGTACGCTTGACAAGACTTCGGGCCTAGGTGTACTCTTACTTTTGCCGCTCGAAAGACCGGCGAGAACATTGACAGGCGAATAGAAGGCAAGACATCAGGGCTCGGACGAGCACTTAGTTCCGTGAGGGACGTAAGATCGTACGAGCCGCGAATCGGGTTTTTTCGAAAACTTGAATCGCGTGTCTGCTCATACACATCAAACGAAAAGAAATGGGTCAAGTTACTAAGGGCACACGGTGGATGCCTTGGCAGTCGAACCGATGAAGGACGTGGCTACCTGCGATAAGCCTCGGGAAGCTGGAAGCAAGCGTAGATCCGAGGATCTCCGAATGGGGAAACCCAGTGGGGCGAACCCCCACTACCCACGACTGAATACATAGGTCATGTGGAGGGAACCCAGGGAACTGAAACATCTAAGTACCTGGAGGAAAATAAAGAAACCTCGATTCCCCCAGTAGCGGCGAGCGAAAAGGGAACAGCCTAAACCGACTCCTACGGGAGCCGGGGTCGTAGGACCGGCAACATGGACTCGAGCGTATAGCGGAAGCGCACTGGAAAGGCGCGCCATAGCGGGTGATAGCCCCGTACGCGAAATGCGCGGAAGCCTAGCCGGCACCTGAGTAGCGCGAGTCACGTGGAACCTCGCGTGAATCCACGGGGACCACCCCGTAAGGCTAAATATTCCGACTGACCGATAGCGAACAAGTACCGTGAGGGAAAGGTGAAAAGCACCCCGTGAGGGGAGTGAAATAGTACCTGAAACCGTGTGCTTACAAGCAGTCACAGCCCTATGCGTACCTTCGGGTACGAACGGGTAGTGGCGTGCCTCTTGAAGCATGATCCTGCGACTTACTGGTAGTGCCGAGTTTAAGCCGATAGGCGGAGGCGTAGCGAAAGCGAGTCTGAACAGGGCGTTCAGGCGCTATCAGTAGACCCGAAACCGGATGAGCTAGCCATGGCCAGGTTGAAGCTTCCGTAAAAGGAAGTGGAGGACCGAACCCGTTGAGGTTTAAAACTCTTGGGATGAGCTGTGGTTAGGAGTGAAAAGCTAACCGAATCCGGAGATAGCTGGTTCTCCCCGAAATAGTTTTAGGACTAGCCTCGGGGGTTCACCGATGGTTGTAAAGCACTGATTGGGCTAGGGGGCTCACCAGCTTACCAAACCCTGTCAAACTCTGAAGGCCGTCGGTTCATACCCCGGGAGTCAGTCTGCGTGAGCTAACTTTCGCAGACAAGAGGGAAACAACCCAGAACGCCAGTTAAGGTCCCCAAGTCATGGCTAAGTGGTAAAGGATGTGGAGACGCTAGAACAGCTAGGAGGTTGGCTTAGAAGCAGCCATTCCTTTAAAGAGTGCGTAATAGCTCACTAGTCGAGCGTCTCTGCGCCGAAGATGATCGGGGCTAAGCCATGCACCGAAACTGCGTCAGTGCAACCAAGTTGCGCTGGGTAGGGGAGCGTTCCGTAAGCCGTTGAAGCGGTACCGCAAGGAGCCGTGGAGGTATCGGAAGTGCGAATGCAGGAATTAGTAACGATAAGAAGGGTGAGAATCCCTTCCGCCGAAAGCCTAAGGGTTCCTGAGCAAGGGTCGTCCTCTCAGGGTTAGGCGGGACCTAAGGCGAGGCCGAAAGGCGTAGTCGATGGACAGCAGGTCAACATTCCTGCCCCGCCGTCGTGGAGTGATGGGGTGACGCATTAGGATAGGCCATCCGGAGCTATGGCTATGCCCGGCGGCGTGCGAAGTCTGGAGGGACAGGAAAATCCGCCCTCCGCGTAGATGACGTACGTCGGGAAGGTCCTACGGGACTGATAACTGGTTGAATCCACGGTGCCAAGAAAAACCTCTAAACGTTGAAGCGATGGCGCCCGTACCAAAACCGACACAGGTAGGCGAGTGTAAGAGCACTAAGGCGCGCGAGAGAACCCTGGTTAAGGAACTCTGCAAAATAGCCCCGTAACTTCGGGAGAAGGGGTCCCACGTGTAAGGTTGTCAGTGATGATCGCCTGAGGTGGGCGCAGTGAATTGGCTCTAGCGACTGTTTACCACAATCACAGCACTCTGCTAACCCTTATAGGGGATGTATAGGGTGTGACACCTGCCCGGTGCTGGAAGGTCAACGGGAGGCGTGAAAGCGCTGAACTGAAGCCCCAGTGAACGGCGGCCGTAACTATAACGGTCCTAAGGTTAACTTAACGCTAGCTTTAGTAAAACCAAACTATATGCGGGAAACTCCTCAAAAGCCGCGCGGTACTAGTGGGTCCGAGGACGCCACAGTAACAATCCGCCGGATACGTGGACAATCCGCAGGGAAGGCTTGGAGTGTCCTTCACGCCAAGAACCCTCAGAGACTATACGTTTGGGGTCGACTCCCCCGGACGAGACGCATGAAACTCGAAGCTCAATGGATAGCCGGCTTCGTCGATGGCGAAGGCTGTTTTCACGTCGGGATAGCCAAGCACGACGAGATGACGATGGGAGTGCAAGTGCTCCCGGAGTTCACGGTCGTCCAACACGAGCGGGACGCCCAACTGCTGCACGCCCTGAAGGCGTACTTCGGTTGCGGAGTGGTGCGACGGAATCACGGAGACCGGCTTGCGTATCGCGTTCGCGATCGCAAATGCCTCCGCGAAGTGATCCTTCCGTTCTTCATGAAACACCAGTTGAAGACAACCAAGAACATCGAGTTCTTGAAGTTCAGACGGGTGATTCTGGCGATGGAAGACGGGATGCACCTAACGCAAGAGGGCCTCGAGGAGATCAAGCGTATCGCCGAGGGCATGAACCGCGGTCGACCAAGATAGAGTCCGGCCCTCCTGGAAACAGGACGGGGGAATTCCGAGCGAAATTCCTTGTCAGGTAAGTTCTGACCTGCACGAATGGTGTAACGACTGGAGCGCTGTCTCAACCAGGGACTCGGTGAAATTGAATTGGCTGTATAGATGCGGCCTACCCGCAGCAGGACGAAAAGACCCCGTGGAGCTTTACTACAGCTTGATGTTGATGCTTGGACTGTTCTGTGTAGGATAGGTGGGAGACTGTGAAGCCGGGCCGCTAGGCTCGGTGGAGTCAACGGTGAAATACCACCCTGAATGGTTCGATCGTCTAACCTGCACCCGTTATCCGGGTGGGGAACAGCGTTAGGTGGGTAGTTTGACTGGGGCGGTCGCCTCCTAAATCGTAACGGAGGCGCGCAAAGGTTCCCTCAGCACGGTCGGAAATCGTGCGTAGAGCGCAAGGGTATAAGGGAGCTTGACTGCGAGACGTACATGTCGAGCAGGCACGAAAGTGGGCCCTAGTGAACCGGTGGTACCTTGTGGAAGGGCCATCGATCAACGGATAAAAGTTACCCCGGGGATAACAGGCTGATACCGCCCGAGAGTTCACATCGGCGGCGGTGTTTGGCACCTCGATGTCGGCTCGTCATATCCTGGGGCTGGAGAAGGTCCCAAGGGTCCGGCTGTTCGCCGGTTAAAATGGCACGCGAGCTGGGTTCAGAACGTCGTGAGACAGTTCGGTCTCTATCCGCTGTGGGCGTAGGAAAGTTGAGGAGAGCTGCTCCTAGTACGAGAGGACCGGAGTGGACGCACCTCTAGTGTCTTAGCTGTCGTACCAGCGGCACATGCTAAGTAGCTACGTGCGGAACGGATAAGCGCTGAAAGCATCTAAGCGCGAAGCCGACTCCAAGATGAGCTTTCCCATCCCGTAAGGGAGTAAGACCCCCGGAAGACCACCGGGTTGATAGGCTGGGAGTGTAAGCGCGGCAACGCGTTTAGCTGACCAGTACTAATCGGTCGAGGACTTGACCATTTCTCGGACTTTTCCGAGAGAGACACCTGATCTTGCCTTCTATAGCCTGTCCATATCTTTCCTCTTCGTGCTCTTGGCGTCGTGGACCCACCCGAACCCATTCCGAACTCGGAAGTTAAGCACGACAGCGCCGATGGTAGTTGGGGGGCAGCCCCCTGCAAGAGTAGGTCAGTGCGAGGAGGTTATCTAGGCAAGGACGGTCTGAGGCCACGCGCCTCAGACCGCTCCGTATCCGCTCCCTAAGCGGGAGTAGCTCAGCTGGTAGAGCACTACCTTGCCAAGGTAGATGTCGCGGGTTCGAATCCCGTCTCCCGCTCCACACCAACGCGCCCGTCCGGGCCGGCCCCGCGCCGACCGGACGGGCGGTTCGGTTACGTGCCCCGACATGTGCCGCCGACCTTGAGGCAGCCCCGGGCGCCGGGCTTGAGGCTCTCACGCTGTGAACCTGCTTCGGGTTTGGGTTCCAAGTGGCTCAGGATGGCTACGCTCTTGCGGGCGTGCCGCTCAGCTATCTGCTGGTTGCGGGAGAGGCTCAGTCTGGCGTTCGACCGCGGGTGGGCACACGATGGGCGTAGTAACGCGGTCAGGGTCTTGTTGATATCCACAATCGGAGTGGCGACGCTCGGCCTCATGCTCGCCGAATCAAGGACCTACCCCCTCGGTCTGCGGGTAGCCGGCCTTGCGCTTGGACACCTCGACGCCTCCGTCCCGATTCTAGGGTAAAGCCTCGCGCTAGGACCGAGCCAGGCCCCGCCACCTTAGAAACGGTGTCACGAAACGCGAACCCGGGCTGGTTTGGGAGACATAGATTACGGGACCGCTATTGGAACACTCGGGGGCCCCGGGAATGCCGTGCCGGCGCTCCGTCGCCCGGGTGCGTGAAGAACGACCGGTTGCCGGTGGGGCCGGGCACCTACTGCCATCGATGATCCAACGAGCAATCCAGAGCGGTTCCAGAATGATCAAGTATATTTTGATGTTTGTGTAAACTAGAGTTGATGACCACCAAGCCCGATCCGCGCACGGAACTCTATGCCATCGCGGAACGCCAGGCTGGTTACTTCACCGCATCCCAGGCCCTCGAGGCCGGCTACAGCCGCGCCTCCCAGCATTACCAGCATAAGGCAGGGAACTGGCGGCGCGAAGGCCACGGCATCTACCGCCTCGAGCGCTTCCCCCACACGCCGGACGAGCACTACGTACTGCTCATGCTCTGGAGCCGAGACCGCGCCGGCACCATCCAGGCCGCCGTTTCCCACGAGACAGCCCTGCAGGCCTATGAACTGAGCGACGTCATGCCCGCCAGCATCCACCTCACCGTCCCAAAAGGCTTCAGGAAGCAACCACCCGCCGGGGTCGAGCTGCACCGCCAGGACCTGCCGGCGTCCGACATGACCGAACGTGCCGGGTACAGGATCACCACGCCCCTACGCACCCTGCTCGACGCAGCCGCTTCCACCCTCAGCGCGGAACACCTGGCGACCGCGGTGCAAGCCGCCCTCGACCAGGGCCTAGCCCGCAAGCGACTGCTGGAAGCAGCGATCGAGGACTCCCCCGATAACGTCAAGGCCCGATTCGCACGTCTCGGGCTCCCATGATCTACCGCACCGCCAGCGACTTCCGCCGGGCGCTCGAAGACCGCCTAACCACTCAGGCTCGAGCCGAGCACCGGGTGGATCCCAACCGGCCGCGCCCGCGCCACTCGTGACCTGGACCTGAACGTACCGCCACCCCCGTACCTCGACCTGTTAGATGAGCTGCAGGCGGCGGCCGAGCGCGACCTGGGAGACCACTTCAAGTTCAAGGTCAGCGCACCAACCTCGACAGGCATGCTCGCCGGGCCGCCCCAGGGCGGACAACGGTTCAGCGTCGAAGCCCTGCTCGCGGGCCGACGGTTCATGACCTTCCCGCTCGACGTTGGCCAGGGAGACATCACGATCAGGGAGCCCGACCGCATCCAGGGACTAATCGACCTCACCTTCGCCGGCATCGTCACCCCCCCGCTTCCCCGTCTACCCGGTGGAAGACCACTTCGCGGAGAAGCTGCACGCGTACACGGCTCCGCATGCAATCCGCACCCGTGTGAAGGACCTCGTGGACATGATCCTGCTGATCGACAATGGGCTCGAACCCAGCCATCTTCTTCGCGAAAGCATCTCGGCGACCTTCGAACGGTACGCACGACACCCCCTGCCACCAGCGCTGCCACCGCCACCCGCCGAGTGGCAAGAGACATTCCCTCCGCTCGCTCGCGAGGTCGGGCTATCCATTACTAACTCAAGCGAAGCCCACGCCTTCGTCGCGGAGTTCCTGACCGGCCTCCTTTCGCGTCCGCTCCGATAACGGTGAGGCCTCAGACTCTCCTGCGCCACGACGTCCACTCATCCGTCAATGACCTCGACCAGTTCAAGCTCGAGTGCCCGAAGGTGAACTGCTCCAGTTCCTGCACGACGATTACGGCAAGATGCGCAACTCTGGCATGCCGAGAGACAGTGCGCCTCGCTTCGACGAGATCCTTGCAGTGGTAGCGGTACTCCAGGAGGAAACGAACGCCATGTGCAAGGGCGTCCCGGCAGCCCGAGGGCCTGTCGAGCGTGGCAATGAGGAATCTGGACTCACACGGGGGACGCGCCGCCAAGCACGAGCTCGCGCGGTCGTCTGCAACCTGCCCTTGCTAGACCCGATAACCCAAGATCCCCTTCGGGGCGCCGCTCAACCCCGCCACGATCAACAGGATGCCGACGGCGACCCCAAGGCAGGCCGCGACCTCCAGGAAGTTCACGTCCGACAGGAACGGACCGATCGACGCCGTGATGCCCGCATCCACCTTCGTGACCGCGGGCGGGATGACGATAGCCTTGACCACCAGGGCCACGAGCGAGGCGACCAATAACCCCAAGCCCGCATACGCGTAACGCCTCATGACGACCTCCTGCCCGGCCGGAGCGCCACGCCGAGGCACCGCTACGGGGCCGGGTTGGCGCGCGACCACGGCGACCAGGTTAGCGCTGCACGCGGCGCCCGCGGGGACGCGCGTCACAGCGCCCAGGTTCGTCTCCCGTCGGCGAGCGGCCGCCAGTAGCAGGAACACGACCTCCTCGACGTAGCCGCGATTCCACCGGGCCGTCGTGCTCGACGGGTCCCGCCACGGGGGGCTCCTGCTCGTCCCCCGGCCGTCGGCGGCTGCGCCGACGTCGAGATGCTCGTGGCCAAGCGCCACGGCGGCAGCATCGTTCTCGAGTCGCGGCCGGGCGCCACGACCTTCAGGGTCACGCTGCCGCGCCGGCCCCGTTGGGCGGACGCGGTAGCCTGAACGCGTGACGCACCGCCACGACCTGCGGATCGGCGCGGCTCCCGACGACGAGGCCCTCGCCGCCTTCGCCGCCGCCGCCCGCGCCGCCGGGCGCCGCGTGGTGGTGGGCGCCCTCGTCACCGACGGCGCGGGGCGCATCTACGTACAGCGCCGCGGCGCCGAGCGGGCCGTGTTCCCCGGCTGCTGGGACCTGGTGGGCGGTCACCTCGAGGACGGCGAGACGGTGACCGCCGGCCTGGCGCGCGAGGTGCGCGAGGAGACGGGTTGGCGCCTGCGCACCGTCGGACCGGTGGTGGAGGCGCTCGACTGGGAGGCCGGCGGCGTCTCGCGCAGCGAGGTCGACTTCCTGGTCACCGTGGACGGCGACCTGGCTCGGCCTCGCCTCGAGGCCGGCAAGCACGACGCGTGGCGCTGGCTGCGCCCGAGCGACCTGGGGCTCCTGCTCGAGGGGCGCTCGGCCGACGACCGGTGGGTGCACGACGTGGTGGCGCGCGGCTTCGGGCTTCTGACCGCCTGGTGCGCCGAGTCCCCGACGGTAGCGCCGCCGCGCTCCTGACGCGCCGCCCCTACTGCTCGCCCACCGCCGCCAGCGCGGCGGGCACGTCGCCGGCCTCGCGCAGGGCGCCGGGCACGTCGCCGGCCTCGCGCAGCGCGCCGGCGGCCCGGCCGGTCAGGCCGGGGTAGAGCACCCGGTAGATGGCGAGGTTCTCATACACGACCTGCAGGTACTCGCGGGTCTCGCTGCGGTCCATCAGGCGGTAGAAGTCGTCGCGGTCCCCCTTGACGACCTCGCCCTCCAGGGTCCGCCTGACGTAGCCCTGGCCGCCGTTGTAGCCGGCGATCGCGAGCTCGACGTCGCCCCCGAAGTAGTCGAGGAGCCAGCGCAGGTACGTGGCCCCGTAACGGATGTTGCTCGCCACGTCGAACGGGTCCGCGGGCTCCTCCTTGCGCAGCTCGGCGATCCAGTCCCACGTCGACGGCACCACCTGCATGAGTCCCTGAGCGTTGGCGCGCGACACGGCCACGGGGCTGAACGCCGACTCCTGCCGCATGACCGCCCACACCAGCGCGGGCTCCAGGTCGTTCTCCACCGCCGCCTCGCCCACGATGTCGGGCCACGCCGGCGGGTAGGCGAGGCGCCAGGCGCGCAGGTCGTCGACGCCGTCGGCCAGCAGCGCTCTGGCGGCGCGCACGCTCTGGCGGTACTCGTCGAGGCTCTGCAGGTCCTCGCCCAACTGGAGGACGGCGCCTACGTCGCCGGCCGCCTCCGCGTCCCTGAGCGCGAAGAGGAGCTCGCCAACGGCCGAGGTGGGGTCGCCGGCCGTGACCAGCGCGGTGGCGACGGCGGACGCGCGCGCGGCGGCCGGCGAGGCGCCCGCGCCGAGTGCCGCCAGCGTGAAGGCGCCCACCGGGGCCGTGCCGGGGTCGGGCGCGGCCGGCAGCCCGCCGAGCCTGAGCGCGAAGAAGCTTCCCAGCGGCAGCGCGTCGAGGGCGGCGCGTTGCGCGGCCGCGTCGCCAAGGCGTTGCGCCAGCACGTAGGCGCGGTAGGCGGCGTCGTCCGCGTAGGCACTGCCGCCCGCCGCCAGTTCCAGGTAGACGGGGATGGCGTCGGCGTAGCGGCCGGCGTCCTCAAGGAGCTCGGTGGCCAGCCACACCAGGTCGGCGCGGCCCGTCAGGCGCAGGTAACGCACCGCCTCGCCCAGGTCTCCTGCGCGGTTGGCCAACAGGCCGAGGCCGTAGTAGCCGGCGGGCCCCAGCGCCGCGAACGCGCTCTGCGCCTGAGCGTTCTCCCGCAGGTAGTAATGGCACCAGGCGGCGCCGAGGGCGGCCGTGTCGTTGCCCGGGTCGGCCGCGAGCCAGGCGCGGTAGGCGCCGAGGGCCTCGCCGTAGCGGCCCAGCGCCCGCAGCGCGGGCGCCTCGATGGAGGGGGCGGCGAGGCCCCCGAGCGCCTCGAGGGCCGCCTCGTAGCGGTTGGCGTCCAGCAGGCCCGCGGCGCGGCGGTACGGGTCGGTCTCGAGCCGGACGAAGCCCGCCACGGCGGCCGGGTCGGGCATGGCGCTGCGGTAGGCGGAGGTCGCCTTGGCGGTGTCTCCCACCGCCTCGGCGAGCTCGGCGCGCAGCAACTGCAGCCGCACCGTCTCGGCGCGCATGAGCGCGTCGGGGATGCGCAGCTCGAGGGCGCGCTCCAGCGCCGCGAGGCGGAGCCGTGGCGGGAGCTGCGGCCAGGCGGCGAGCTCGCTGGCGGCGGCGTACGCCGCGTAGGAGTCGTCGGCGAACGCCAACCGCTCGAGCGTGGCGGCGTCGCCGGTGGCGCGCGCGGCGCTGAGTTCCGCGTACGGGGCGGGCACCGGGTGGAGCGTCGGGGAGGCGGCAGCGGCGGGTCGCTGCACCGTGCCCGCCAGGAGCGTTAGAAGGGCGAGCAGGACGAGCCGGAACCGCATACCCAAGTGTAAGCACGGCTGGTGGCGGCTGGGTGAGCGGCGGGTGGCACGGGGTCGGCCAGGTGACGCCGCCACCCCGCCCGGTGCGGTAGACTCCTGCCACAGTCGAGCGGCCTTTCGGCTTGTCCTGCAAGGGACAAGCCGCTTGCTAGCGGCTCCACGGGCACGCGCAGCAAACAGAGAAGGAGTACGGAAAATGGCGCTGAGAGTTCGCATCACGCCTGAGGGGTACGAGCGCCTCAAGGCCACCCTGGAACAGGAGTACGCCCGCCTGGCGGAGGCCACCACCATCCTCCAGGAGCTAACGGGGTCGTCGGACGACTACGACGACAGCGGCCTGGAAGAGGCCAAGGCGGAGAAGGCGCGCATCGAGCGGCGCATCGACGAGCTCGAGCTGCAGCTCAACCGCGCGGACGTCATCGAGGGCACCGGCCGGGGCATCGTCGACCTCGGCAGCGTCGTCACGCTCTACGACGTCAAGGCCAAGGACGAGTTCAAGGTCCAGGTCGTGTCGCCCATCGAGGCGGGCGTGCTGGAAGGGGACATCCCCAAGGTCTCCGACGCCTCTCCCCTCGGCAAGGCGCTCATGGGGCGCAACAAGGGGGAGAAGTTCAAGGTGACCACGCAGGGCGGCGTCACGGAGTACGAGCTCCGCGACATCGGCTGACGACGGCCGCCCGGCCCTCCCGACCCGATGACCCTGAAGTCCCTCAACGAACAGCGCGAGCAGCGCCTCCGCAACCTGGAGGCGCTCTCCGAACTCGGCTTCGAGGCGTACCCATACGCCTACCGACCGAGCCACACGTCCGCCGAACTGCACCGCCTCCACCCCGCGCCGGAACCGGGCGCGCGCATGGGCGACGAGCGCGTGGTGGTGGCGGGCCGCGTGATGCTACTGCGCATGCTCGGCAAGCTCACCTTCGCCACGCTGCAAGACGGCGCCGGGCGCATCCAGGTGTCGTTCCAGCGCGACAAGCTGAGTGACTACGCTGCCCTGAAGAAGGTCGACCTCGGCGACTGGCTGGAGGCGGAGGGCACGCTCTACGCCACGCGCACAGGCGAGCTGACCGTGGACGCCGACGCCTTCAGGCCCCTGGTCAAGAGCCTCCGGCCGCTGCCGGACAAGCACCACGGCCTGAGCGAGAAGGAGGCGCGTTACCGGCAGCGCCACCTCGACCTCCTCGTCAACCCCGAGGTCAAGCGCGCCTTCGAGCTGCGCGGTAAGGCCACGAGCTACATCCGGCGCCACCTGGACGGCCTCGGCTTCCTCGAGGTCGAGACCCCCGTCCTGCAGGCGGTGCCGGGCGGCGCGGAGGCGCGCCCGTTCGTCACCCACCACAACGCGCTCGACTTCGACTTCCACCTGCGCATCTCGCTCGAGCTCTACCTCAAGCGCCTGATCGTGGGCGGCTTCGACGCCGTCTACGAGATCGGCCGCAACTTCCGGAACGAGGGCATCAGCTACAAGCACAACCCCGAGTACACGATGCTCGAGCTGTACTGGGCGGGCAAGGATTACCTCGACATCCTCGAGCTGGTCGAGACCATGTACTCGGGGCTGGTGCGCGAGCTGCTCGGCACCACGAAGCTCACGTACCAGGGCGCCGAACTGGACTTCACGCCGCCGTGGCCGCGCGTGGACTACACGGGCGAGCTGGCGGCGCGCGCCGGGATGGACTTCGACCCGCTCGACGAGGCGCGGCTGCGCGCCTGGACGGCCGAGAAGCACCCCGGCGCCGCGGCTGGCGAGCTGCCGTTGGCCGAGAGACCCCTCAACCAGGTGTTCGACAAGCTGTACGACATCTACGTCGAACCCAACCTGGTCGGCCCCGTGTTCGTCATGGACCACCCGCTGGCCATAAGCCCGCTCGCCAAGAAGCACCGCAGCCGGCCGGGCCTGGTGGAACGCTTCGAGCCGGTGGCGGTCGGCATGGAGCTGGGCAACGCCTTCAGCGAGCTCAACGACCCGCTCGACCAACGCGCGCGCTTCGAGCAGCAGCAGGCGCTGCGCGACGCCGGCGACGACGAGGCCCAGATGCTCGACGAGGAGTTCCTGGCGGCGCTCGAGCACGGCATGCCACCGACCGGCGGCCTGGGGTTGGGCATCGACCGCCTCGCCATGCTGCTAGCGGACGTGCCGAGCATCAGGGACGTGATCCTCTTCCCGTTGTTGCGGCCCCAGTAGGCCGGCCGCCTTCCGCGTGCGGCGGCCGAGGAGCGGCGGCCGAGGAGCGGCGGGCCGGGCGAAGGCCTAGCCCTTCTCTGGCTGCGCGCGCGGGGCCGCGGCCAGGCCGGCCGGGGCGAGACGCTCCTCCAGCGCCGAGTAGACCTGCCCGGTGAACCGGAAGGCGCGCATGAAGAACTGCATGAGCGGCCCGGCGGTCAGGGCGAAGAGCGCCGTGCCCAGGCCGACGGTGCCGCCCATCAGCCAACCGAGCGCCAACACCGACAGCTCCGTGACCGTGCGCACCAGCCTCACGGTGCCGCCAGTCACCTTGGCGACTCCGAGCACGAAGCCGTCGCGGGGCCCCGCGCCCAGCCCGGCCATGAGGTAGAGGCCGGTGGCCACGCCGCAGAGCACCGTGCCGAGCGCGAAGACGCCCACCCCGGCCAGGTAGCTCATGGCGTGCGGGAAGCCGGGCATGGCGAGGAACGCGTCGCACCACACCCCGATAAGGACCATGTTCAAGACCGTGGCGATCCCCACCTTCACCTTGGGGCCGATGACGGAGTAGACGAGCACGGCGAGCCCGGCCAGGATCATCGCCTGCCCGATGGTCAGGGGCGTGAGCCGCGAGATGCCCTGGTGGAAGACGTCCCAGGGCCCCAGCCCGATGCCCGCGTTGACCATCAAGGCGACGGACAGGCCGTAGATCACCAGCCCGACGTTGAGCTGCACCAAGCGGAGGAGGAACACGCGCCAGGAGTGGGGGCGCTTCGGCCGGATCACTAGCGGAGCCTAACCCCGCGAGCCCAGCGGGTTAGCATCCCGGACATGTCTCCGACTGGTCCCTGGCCCGACTGGGTGAAAGACGCCGTCTTCTACCAGGTCTTCCCCGACCGTTTCGCCCGCAGCGACCGGGTGCACAAGCCGAACGGCCTGGAAGCGTGGGACGCGCCGCCCACCCTCCACGGCTACAAGGGGGGCGACCTCCTCGGCGTCGTCGAGAGGCTCGACCACCTGCAGGCGCTGGGCGTCACGGCGCTCTACCTCTGCCCCGTCTTCGCCTCCGGCGCCAACCACCGCTACCACACGCACGACTACCACGTCGTCGACCCCATGCTGGGCGGCGACGCCGCCCTGGTCGAACTGTTGGAGGCGTGCCACGCGCGCGGCATGAAGGTCGTGCTCGACGGCGTCTTCAACCACGCCAGCCGCGGCCTGCTGCAGTTCCACGACCTGCTCGAGAACGGCCCGGCCAGCCCGTATCGCGACTGGTTCCACGTGCACCGCTTCCCGCTCAACGCCTACGGCGGCGGCTCCCTCGGCTACGAGGCGTGGTGGGGCCTCGCCGCCCTGCCGAAGTTCAACACGAGCAACCCCGACGTGCGCGAGTTCATCTACCAGGTGGCCGAGCGGTGGCTCGGGGTCGGCACCGACGGTTGGCGCCTCGACGTCCCGAACGAGATCGACGACGACGAGTTCTGGCGCGAGTTCCGCCGCCGCTGCCGCGCCGTGAACCCTGACGCCTACCTGGTGGGGGAGATCTGGGACGACGCTGGGCGCTGGTTGCAGGGCGACATCTTCGACGGCGTCATGAACTACCAGCTCAACCGCGCCATCCTCGGGCTGGTGGGGCGGCAGCTCGCGCACGACGAGCTCTCGCGCAGCGGCCTCAACGGCATCGAGCGGCTCGACGCGGCGGGGTTCGCGGGCGTGGGCGCGAAGCTACTGCAGGCGTACCCGGACGAAGCCGTGCACTGCCAGCTCAACCTCCTCGGCTCGCACGACACGCCGCGCCTGGCCACGACCCTGATGGGAGACGGGGCGGCGGTCAGGCAGGCGTACCTGCTCCTCTTCACCTGGCCGGGCGCGCCCTGCGTCTACTACGGCGACGAGATCGGCCTGACGGGCGGTCACGACCCCGGCTGCCGCGGCGCCATGCCGTGGGATCACGAGGACGCGTGGGACCGCGACCTCATGGGGTACCTGAGCGCCCTGGCGGCGGCGCGCGCCCGCCTGGCGGCGTTGAGGCGGGGTCGGACCCGGCTCCTCGCGCCGGCCGACGGCGTCGTGGTGGTGGAGCGGTGCCTGCCGCACGAGCCGCCGACGCTGGCCGTAGTCAACCTCACGGACGCGCCGGCGGCGGTGCCAACGGACGCCGTGCCGGCCGGGGATTACCGCGACGAGGTGAGCGGCGCCACGCTGCGCCAAGCCGAGGGCGCGCCCCTCGTGCCGGCTCGCGGGGGGCTCCTCTTGACGCGCGCCTGAACCGGCGCACCTGAACCGGCGCGCCCGAACCGGCGCACCCGAACCGGCGCACCCGAACCGGCACGCCCGAACCGGCGCGCCCGAACCGGCGCGCCCGAACCGGCGCGCCTGCTTGGGCGCGCCTGCCGCCGCTGTCTCATCTGCACCCGGGCGCGCGGTGGGCCGGGACTAGACTCGGGGCCAAGTGGAGTGGCGCGGCCTCGGCCGCCCGCTCGGGTGCGCTGGAGCGCACGTGAGGTCCGGCAAGCGAACGCCGACCGACGCGAGGTCGGGTCGGCGCGGCGAGCGAAGCGGCCATTTCACCGAGAGGGAGGCCGCGGTGGACTTGCAGAGCAGGATCCTGGTCAGTTATTCGGTCCTGGCGGCGGCGGTATTGGCCGTCTTCCTGGTGGTGGCGCTCGCGTCGCGCGGGCCCGTCGAGGCCCAAGCGGCGGTGCAGGCGCGCGGTTACGCCATCCGACGCTGGTGGTTCCTGCTGCTGGTGGCCGTGTTCGCCGTGGGCTTCGCGGTGACCATCCCCTTCTTCCCGTACGGCAAGGCGCAGGCCGCCGGCGAGCCCGCCCACGTCCCCGTGACGGCACGCCAGTTCTCGTTCGACGACCTGCCCGGCGTCATCCCCCTTGGCGCTCACGTCGTCTTCGACGTGACCGCCGCCGACGTGAACCACGGCTTCGCCGTCTACGACCCGCACGAGGCGCTCATCGGCCAGGTGCAGGCCATGCCG
>WBZO01002494.1_pt4 | contig 17283 bp, 14 predicted proteins | sample 5204261 | NCBI WGS metagenome assembly WBZO01 (sample SAMN12412400, study PRJNA552823) | activated sludge metagenome | isolation source: activated sludge from anammox sidestream of wastewater treatment plant... | place: USA: North Carolina | collected 2017-09 | reverse complement strand
CCTCGGCTGTGACCGTTGTACCGTCCCTGACACGCACCAGACCATCGTCGGTAATTGTGCCGATCACGCTCGAATGAAGCGACCACTTGCGGACGATGGAATCGACCTGTTCGAACCCTTCTGGCTCGACGACCAGCAGCATGCGCTCCTGGCTCTCGCTGAGCATGATCTCGTAGGCAGTCATTCCTTCTTCGCGTCTGGGCACCAGCGCAACATCGATTTCCGCTCCCACGCCCCCTCTGCTGGCACACTCGATCGTGGAACTGGTCAACCCGGCCGCGCCGAGATCCTGCATTGCCACCACCGCGCCAGAGGTCAGGAGCTCCAGCGACGCTTCAAGTAACAGCTTTTCCATGAACGGATTGCCAACCTGGATAACGCCTCGATGCGACGCTTCCGGGTCGTCGACTGAGGCAAAGGTCGCGCCATGCAGACCGTCGCGTCCAGTGTCTGCGCCGATTAGCATGATCAGATTGCCGACGCCGCTTGCCTTCGCTCGGACGATGCCGTCGGCCGCGACGATGCCAATGCACATGGCGTTGACCAGCGGATTTCCTGAATAGGAGTCATCGAAAAAGACTTCCCCACCTACCGTGGGAATACCCAGACAGTTTCCATACCCACCGATTCCGCCGACCACGTTGTCGAACAGGTAGCGATTTCGTTGATCGTCGAGCTGTCCGAAACGCAACGAGTCAAGGAGCGCAATGGGTCGCGCGCCCATTGTGAAGATATCCCTGACAATCCCCCCTACTCCGGTTGCCGCGCCTTCATATGGTTCGACAGCGCTCGGGTGGTTATGCGATTCGACTTTGAATACGACCGCCAGATCGTTGCCGATATCGACGGCGCCGGCATTCTCGCCCGGTCCCTGCAAAACCTGTGGTGCGTCAGTGGGCAATCGCGGAAAGAGGGGGCGAGTGTGTTTATATCCGCAGTGTTCGCTCCACATCGACCCGAACATGCCAAGTTCGACCGGGGTCGGTTCACGACCCAGGAGCTCCAGAATCAGTTCGTATTCGTCGTCGCTGAGGGCGACTTCACGCCAGGCACCCGGGGCGATCGCAGTCGAAACTCCGTCGGACATCGTCTACACCGCCACCTGGAGAACATTGAGGGCCGAAGCAATCACCTTTCGCCCGTCGTCTCCACCAACCAGGGTATTGGTCGCTCGTTCGGGGTGCGGCATGAGACCGACGACGTTGCCGCTCTCGTTGGCAATGCCGGCGATCGCTCGCAGTGAACCATTCGGGTTGGCGTTGTCCAGCACGGCCCCCTGGGCGTCGCAGTATCGAAAAATGACCTGACCATTCGATTCGAGTCGCTGGATCGTCTCCGCATCGGCGAAAAACGCCCCATCTCCGTGGGCGATAGGCAGGCGAAGGATCTCTCCAGTCTCGATCTCAGACGTCCAGAAGGAGTGATTTTCGACTTTGACATGAATCCAGTCGCAGTGAAAACGGAGAGATTCATTACGCAGCAACGCTCCCGGCAGGAGGTGCGCTTCGGTCAGGATCTGAAACCCATTGCACACGCCAAGCACTGGTCCACCCCGCTGGGCGAACTCCCGAACCGAAGCCATGACCGGCGCGAAGCGGGCAATCGCCCCACAACGCAGGTAGTCGCCATAGGAAAAACCGCCGGGCACGATCAGCGCCGCCACGCCGGAGAGATCGGTTTCCCGGTAGTCGATCAAGCGAGTGGAGACGCCGAGATCGTTGGCGAACGCATTCCACGCGTCGTGATCACCATTGCTGCCAGGAAACGTGACCACGCCCATCTGCTGGCTCATCGCACCTGCTCCATCTGCGCAACCAGGCTCTCGATGGCGAACTCTTCGATGACGGGGTTTGCCAGAAGCTTGTCCGACAACTCGGTAACCACTGTTCGCGCGGCTGCCTCGTTCTCCGCAGAAAACTCCAGTCTGAAGAGCTTGCCTGCTCGCACGCGGTTTACACTTCGGTATCCGAGATCGTGCAATCCGCCGAGAATGGCTTCACCCTGCGGGTCGTTGACTCCAACCTTGGGCATGACTACGACTTCCGCCACCCATGCCGTGGACATCAGCTTTTTACCCTTTCCTGTTGAACTCGCAGCGGCGATGCGCTTGGTGGACCGATGAGTTTTTCGACAGCCTGCTCATAACGCTGACGAGTCCCCTGCACGACCTCCTGCGGCAATTTCGGTGCGGGCGGATTGCGGTCCCAGCCCGAGGCGATGAGCCAGTCTCTCAAAAATTGCTTGTCGAAGCTTGCCTGCGGACCGCCAGGCGACCACCGGCCGGCGTCCCAGAAACGCGAGCTATCGGGAGTCAACATCTCGTCGATGACGATCAGTTCATCGTCAACAAACCCGAACTCGAACTTGGTGTCGGCAATGATGATGCCCCGATCAATCGCGTAGTCGCCGGCAGCCAGGTAGAGTTCGACGCTGCGTCGTTCGAGATCGTCGGCCAGTGTTCTGCCGATTCGATTCCGCAACTCCTGTATCGAGATGTTTTCGTCGTGTCCGCGATCGTTCTTGACCGCCGGCGTAAAGATCGGCTCCGAAAGCTTGTCCGACTCCCGCATGCCTTCAGGCATAGGCGCAAACGCCACGGTGCCGGTGTCGCAATATTCCTTCCACGCTGACCCGGAGAGATACCCGCGCACCACACATTCGAAATCGATGCGCCGAGCCTTCCGGACGATCATCGAGCGACCTTGGATCTGCTCGCGCTCAACCGCAGAAAGCAATGAAAGCTCAGTCAGATCAGTCGTCAGCAGATGATTGGGGATACGTTCGCGAGTTTGGTCGAACCAGAAGACCGAGAGTTTCGTCAGTGCTTTCCCCTTGCCAGGGATACCGTCCGGCATGATCACATCAAACGCTGAGATCCGGTCTGACGCCACGATCAGCAACCGATCACCCAGATCAAATGTGTCTCGAACCTTGCCGCTGTGGAAAAGCGGATAGTGCTGCAGCGAAACGCGGGTCAGTGGGTCGCTCGTCACGAAGTCACACTCGATAGAATGTCGCCGCCTATTCGATCATCGGCCTCGATGTCGGCACTGATGCGGTCGAAGAGCGCATCAACGTACAGCAACTGATCCTCAGCCCGCATCTGCGCATCGATCTGGTCCGGAGTCAATCGGGCCACCACCTCGGCATCGTTTTTGAGCCGTTCGGCGAAGGAAATGGTCGGGTCATCCCAGGCGGCAAGAGCGTTGCGCTGGACGATCTTGTACGCCTCCTGTCGATCGATCCCGGCATCGACGAGCGCCAAAAGGATCTTCTGCGAATAGATGAGTCCTCCGGTCAGTTCCAGATTGTGGAGCATGCGATCTGTAAACACCTTCAGATCAGTAATGATTTCGGTGAGCAGGGCCAGCGAATAGTCGACCAGAATGAACGCGTCGGGGAATATCACGCGCTCCGTGCTGCTGTGACTGATATCCCGTTCGTGCCAGAGTGCGACGTTTTCGTAAGCCGTGACCATATACCCGCGCAGCAACCGGGCGAGACCGGTGAGTCGTTCCGATTCGTGCGGATTGCGTTTGTGCGGCATCGCAGAGGAACCCTGATTCCCCTGCCCGAATGGTTCCTGAACCTCACGGACTTCGGTGCGCTGCAGATGCCGGATCTCTGTGGCGATCTTTTCAATGGTCGCGCCAATTCCTGCCAGCACACTAATCAGAAACGCGTGACGATCTCGTTGAATGACCTGCGTCGAGGCCAAATCAGGTTTCAGACCGAGCGCGCGGCAGACCTCTTCCTCAATGTCAGGTGGGACATGGGCGTGTGTGCCGACCGCGCCGGAAATCTGGCCGACCGCGATATCCTGCCGAGCCAACTGGAGTCGCTGCCGATGTCGGCGGAGTTCGTCGAACCAGACCAGCGCCTTCAGACCGAAGGTCGTCGGTTCGGCATGGATACCGTGGGTTCGGCCGATGGTCACGGTGTGTTTATGAGCGACTGCCAGCGTCCAGACGGCATCGGTCAGCGCGACAAGTTCCCTGTCGATCACGACGCAGCCGTCGACCGCCTGCAGAGCGAGACCGGTATCCACGACATCAGAACTGGTCAATCCCAGATGGACAAAACGAGCCGCTTCCCCAATCGACTCACCGGTCGCGCGCAAAAACGAGATCAGGTCGTGATCGGTTTCTCGCTCGATTTCCCGCATTCGTTCCAGATCGCACGTGGCGGTACGGATTTTCTCGATGGCCCAGTCGGGGATACGACCTCGTTGATGCCACGATTCACAGACCGCTAGCTCAACCCGTAGCCAGCAGTCGATCTTGTTCTCGTCGCTCCAGACCCGACCCATTTCTGGCCTGGTATAGCGGCCGATCAACGTGATATCTCCTGAGAAACGAATGACAATCCGGACGAACGTCGGGCACAAGTATAGGCTGAAGCAGTGGTGAAATACTCATTCTGAACGTACACTGCGAGTGGGATTGTCTCACCGGCACATTCGGTGACGAGCAAACAAGCGCCAGGACCTGCGATGAGGTCAGCAGGTTGACGAGGTGGAAGCCGATCGAACCACTCGGCGGATGGCTTCCCGGCAGGCACAGTCGTCATGAACAGGTACAAACCAGTCTGGCAACAGACTGACAGAATCCTTTCAATGTGCCGCAACAGATACCGTCCGGTCTGCAATCCCTCTGAACTCTCGAACCGGTCCTGGTGAGTCAGGCGTGGCGTCCACCGCGTCGCCTCCGCCTCACCGCCTTGACCCTGCACCGGGAAGAGCCGTGATGTGTGGAATCTTTGGTTATGTTGGCGCCGAAACCGATATCGCTCCTCAAATTCTCGATGCCCTGCGAACACTCGAATATCGCGGCTATGACTCATGGGGGTTGGCCGTGGGCGTCAACGGTCATCTCCAGGTCAGGAAGTCGGCCGGCCGAATTGGTGGGGCGACCGTTGACTTGCCTCCTTCGACAATCGGATTCGGGCACACCAGGTGGGCTACGCACGGTGGCGTAACCGACGCCAACGCGCATCCCCACCTTGATTGCACAGGCCGCTTTGCCGTCATTCACAACGGCATCATTGAAAACTATCAGACGCTCAAAGAGGAACTGTCGGTCCGAGGACATCGTTTTTGCTCTGACACCGACAGCGAGGTGGTCGCCCACCTACTCGAACAACGCGCCAAACGAGATGGCGATCTTTCCCCACAAGGGTTTGGCGAGGTTTTCGCGATGCTCGATGGTCTGAGCGCCGTGATCGCCATCGATAACGTGACTCGAACCATGTTTGCCACCAAGCGTGTATCTCCACTGGTCATTGGATCCGGTTGCGCTGGCGGCACGATTGCGTCGGATGCGATTGCGCTGCACGGCAAAGCGGAGCGTATCTGCCATCTCGAAGATGGGCAGATTGCCGTACTGAGCGGGGACTCGATCCTGCTCTGGGATCAGACGTCGCAACGAGGATCGGCGCCCCGCTGGCAGCAGATGCCCAGGCAAATACTCGATACCGGACTCCAAGGATATCCGGATTTTATGTCCAGGGAGATGGCCGAGCAACCAGATGTCCTTGCTCGACTCGCTCGCACGGCAAATGGCGACATCAGCGCCATGGCCGCCGCAATTGCCGATTCGTATGGCACCTTTCTGGTTGGATGCGGGACAGCCTCATATGCCGCACTGACCGGGTCCTATCTCTTCAGCCGTATCGCCAGACGGCATGTCAATTACGTGGTTGGCTCCGAATTCAAGTACCACGAGCAATTTCTGACAGATCGGAGTCTCGTGATCGCTCTCTCCCAAAGCGGTGAAACTGCCGACATCATCGAAGCCATGCTCTCCGCCCGGGCCCGGGGATCCCGTCTGGGCGCCATCGTCAATGTCGAACACTCCACGCTGGATCGCATGGTCGATCTCCGCATTCCCTTGCGGGCCGGTCCAGAGCAATGCGTGCTGTCCACCAAGGCGTACACAGCGAAAGTCGCCGTGTTGACCATGCTGGCTCACGCAGTAGCCGGCCACGCCGATTACGGAAGAGAACTGATCGAGCGAGCTGCCGCCGCTCTGCGTCAAATGCTGCAACCAGCATGGACCGAGCAGATTCGCGGTATCGCCGAGCAAACACGCCTGGCGACGAACATGTTCGTCATTGGTCGAGGACTCTCCTATCCCACTGCACTCGAAGCGGCGCTCAAAATCAAAGAGGTATCGTATATCCACGCAGAGGGGTTTGCCGGGGGCGAACTGAAACATGGCGTGATCGCCCTGATCGAAGCGGGCACCCCGTGTATCGTTTACGCACCCGACGATGAAGCCCGGCGCGACATTATTTCGGGCGCCATGGAACTGAAAGCGCGGGGAGGATTTATTGTTGGCATCGGGAGTCGCAACGACCCTGCGTTCGACGTATTCGTCGAGGTGCCGGACGTCGGTGACGCGGCGCCCCTGGTTCAGGCTTTACCTGCGCAGATGCTGGGCTATTACGCGGCACTGATCCGTGGCAACGATCCCGATAAACCCCGCAATCTGGCCAAGAGCGTTACGGTGAAATGATTAGCAACGAGCAGCACCTGGTCTTCGTCGATACACACGCCCACCTGAGCGATGAGCAGTTCTCCACCGACGCTGGTGACGTGATCGATCGCGCCGCAGGGCTGGGCGTGCGTCAAATCGTCAATGTTGGGTTTAGCCAGAGGATGTGGTCGCAGGCTCGCGACCTCTCCCTTGCCCACGAAGGGGTGGGATTCACATTGGGCATTCACCCGAATAGCGCCGGTGAATGGAATCACCAGTGTCGGGACGAACTCGAACGCCTGGTCGATCTGTGGAAACCGGCGGCTGTGGGGGAAACGGGGATTGACTATTACTGGAACACCGAGAGTCGCGACGTCCAGTTGACCGCCTTTCGTGCTCAGGTGGCCATCGCCAGACAGGCAGGCTTGCCGGTCATCATCCACATGCGTGGGGACGTGGAAGCGGACATCCGATCATCGCTCGACAGCGATCCACAGCCGATGTGCATCTTCCACAGCTTCGACGGTTCACCGGCGCTGGCCGAATGGATCATCGAACGGGGCTGGATGATTGGCGCCGGCGGATTGATGACCCGGCGCAGCGCCCGAGGTCTGCAGAGCATTCTGCGACACGTTCCTGCAGACCAGATCCTTCTGGAAACCGATTCACCATATCTCGCCCCGTCAAACTGGCCGTTGAAACGCAATTCGCCCGAATCGATCCCGCTCATCGCCGGCCACCTGGCCAAAGTCAGAGATGTCCCCGTAGAAGAGATCGCCGCCGCGACCACCGCCAACGCTCGCCGCGTTTTCGGATTGCTGCCGGTGTCCGACACGTCATCGATCTTGATGGACAAGGCTGGCCGGTGACCCACACGATCGTTCTGGCCTCGGGTAATGCCGGCAAACTGCTGGAGTTGGCACGCATTCTGCCAGACGAGTTCAGTTTGAAACTGGTGAGCGAATTTGGAGTCGAGCTTCCTCCTGAAAACGGCATGACATTTGAGGAAAATGCTCTCGTCAAAGCAAAGTTCACCGTTCAGCAGACCGGCGAACTGGCCATCGGCGACGACTCGGGTTTGGAGGTCGACGCTCTCGACGGCGCGCCGGGCATCTACTCGGCGCGGTATGCCGGGCAACCACCGTCGGATGAGCGCAATATTCGAAAACTCCTGGCTCAGCTTGGCGGTCTCCCTGCGGAACAACGCACCGGTCGTTTTCGCTGCGCGATCGCCCTGGCTGCTCCATCGGGAGCTACGCTCGTCCGAACAGGGACCGTCGAAGGATCAATCGGTTTTGAGCCACGAGGCACCAATGGTTTTGGGTATGATCCGGTTTTTGTGATTGCAGATGGTCGCACCTTTGCTGAACTCACACCGGATGAAAAGGATCGGATCAGCCATCGAGGACTTGCCCTGCGAGCTCTTGTCCCTGAAATCGCCGCTTTTGCAGACCAGAATGTCGATCAACGATGACCTCAACTTCTGAGCTTTCCACGTCGAGACCTTTGCAGGGTCTTGCCACTCGCGCGGAATCATTCCGGGACTGGCGAGACTCGGCACTGTCTCGCGGTGTCTTGCCCATCGTGCTGATCGCCGGGTCCCGCGGGAAATCGACGGTCAGTCACCTGCTGGCGGAAATGCTTGGCGATACGGTTCGCCTGGCAACGCGATCGCCAAACGGTGTGGTGATCCAGGGTGAGGCACAGGAAGGAGAAATCGAACCGTGGTCTCGCGTTGAGTCGATGCTGAGATCTGGTGAACTGGATATCGCCTTATGGGAGGTGGACTGGCCAACCGCCATCACCCTCCCGCCGGAAATGAACATCGCCACACTGGCTATCACCAATGTCTGCGCGAATCGGGACGAATGTCTGATCTACGGTGACGCCCGACTGGCGATGAAATCACTTCCCGTTTTGCTCAAAACATTACCCAGAAACGGCACGCTGATTCTGAATGGAGAGGATTTCCTGGTCGCCGACCTGGCTGAGGGACGAGAAGCCGCCACGCTCTTTGTCGGTCAGGGAATCGACTCTCCGGCCATGGAAACGCATTGGAGCGCCGGCGGAGCCTGCGCGTGGGTCGAATCGCACCATCTCTGTATCGGCGATCGGCGTTCGCCCGTCCGCCTGCTCAACCAGTCGGATATCGGATTTGCCCTTGGGGGTATCGCCTCGTTCCAAATTCAGAATGCATTGATGGCATCGTCGATCGGCTATGCCATCGGGCTGCGGCTGTCAGCGATTGCCGCGGTACTGCGGACATTTCGCTCCGATCCGCGATTGATGCCCGGGTCTTTCAATCTGACCTACACGAGCGGCATTCAAACGATTATCGACCGCCCGGCCCCTTCCTGGTACCTGCGACCTGTCGTTCGCGCCCTGCGCGACTATCGACAATCGAGACTGTTGACAGTGATCGGCCAATTGAACGGGGTGCCGGAGGAGGACTTTCTGGAGATCGGCCGATTGCTCGGTCGGGTCAGTTCGGCGCTCTTTGTGGCTACAGGTCGAGCCGCAGACGGATACGACTGGACCCCGATACGAGAGGGAGCCGCCAGGAACGAAGTTCCTCCGGTCGTCCTGCCATTTGCCACTGAGCAGGCCGCGTTCAGAAAAGCGGTCTCGATGGCCCGCCAGTCCGATTTGATCTATTTCCTCGCGGCGAATCCGGAGTCGTATCTCGGCACAACGGCTGTTCGCCCACCGGTTGAGCCGGGTATTCCGCCAGCGTTTGGCACAGCCCCTCGTTCATAAGACCTTCAACCGAACGCGGCCAACTCCCGGTGCGCACTGTCGACCGTGACGGTGCCGTTTCCCAGCATCTGTTCGAGAGAATGGACGAGATGCTCATCTCCGTCGACGAGCAGCGAACGGCTGCGGAGCAAGCGCTCCTCTCCGCCAATTCGCAAATGAAAAACAACACTGTCCTCGCCTTCGTGACTCTTCAAAACCCGATCGACTCCGCGCATAAGGTCGACGAGATCAGCGTTGTCGCTGAGATCAGGAAAGTGGATATGAACGGATTTGGTCGGTTTATCAAGCACATCGATGTCGGTGGTCACTCGTTCGCAAATGAGCTGTGATCGGTCATCGCTGATCTCGTAACGAGCAAAAACATCGAGAATCTCATCAACTTCAATGCTTTCCCCAAACTCCTGGTACTTCTCTGGGAAGAGAACGAGTTCGATCGATCCCGTCAAGTCCTCCAGCTCCGCCACCGCCATCGACTTGCCGGTTCGAGTCACCAGCCGCCGCATTCCGTTGACTCTGGCGATGAGCCGGACTCTGGCATTGTGACCGCGGTCGGGCAGTTCAGCGATCTGTGTTCGGCCGGCGGTTCCGGCCTTGCGCAACGCCTCTTCAACGGGATGTTCGCTGATGTACACCCCCAGCAACTCTCGCTCCCAGGCCAGGCGCTGCTTCATAGGCAGGTCATCCGAGAATCCTTTGGCCGCCGTCGGCAGCAACCGAATCGGTGCCGGGGGCTGAATCTGCAGATCGAAGCCAAGCTGCCCTCGGGCGGCAGCTTTGCGCCGATCGATCGCAGACGTGATTGCCGGTTCGAGCATGTTTAGAACGACCCGACGAGACCCAAACTCATCGAGGGCTCCCGCTCGTCCCAGCGATTCCGCCACTCGTCGCGAAACCTTCGACCAGTCCACCATCTCGCAAAAGTCGTCGAGCGATCCGTAAACGCCTCCGGACATTTCCTGGCGCGCCTCGACAATCGACGCCGCGGCTCCTTTGCCGACATTGCGGATTGCCCCCAGGCCAAATCGAATACCTTCCCGGCCATCATCAGTCTTCTCGACGGTGAAATCGACTTGCGAGCGACTGACGCTGGGGCCCAGGATCGGGATGTTCAAACGACGGCATTCGGCAATATCGAGCACGATACGGTCGGCATTGTCGCTACTCGACGTGAGCAAGGCAGCCATAAACTCCACCGGGTAGTGCGCTTTCAGATAGGCCGTCTGCGCACCGATGACGGCATACGCGGCGCTGTGCGACTTGTTGAAACCGTAGTTCCCAAACTTGCCAAGCAAATCGAAGATGTCATTGGCCAGCTGTCCGCTCAGCCCGTGAATCGCGGCCCCTTCGACGAAGGGGGTTCGGTATGACTCGAAGAACTCCTTGTTCTTCTTGCCCATGGCCTTTCGCAGCCCATCGGCCTCTGCCAGTGAAAAGCCAGCAATGGCGTTGGCCACCTGCATGACCTGTTCCTGGTAGACGGCAATGCCGTACGTTTCCCTGAGGATCGGTTCCAGATCCGCGTGCACGTAGCTGATTTCCAGCCGGCCATGCTTGCGGCCGATGTACTCCGGGGCGTTCTCCATCGGACCGGGTCGGATCAGCGCCATCAGCGCGATGATGTCTTCGAAACGTTCCGGAGCAACGTCCACGGTCATGCGCGTGGTCATCCCGCCTTCCAACTGGAAGATCCCGTGTGTTTCCCCTCGCCTCAGCAACGCATACGCGGCGTCATCCTCCAGAGGGATATTCTCCACCGTGAGATTCGGGTCCTTGGCATTGGCCAGCGCCACTGCTTTGCCGATGATTGTCAACATCGTCAGGCCAAGGAAATCGATCTTCAGCAGACCCAGACTCTCCAGTTGACCCATCGGGAACTGCGTGGTGATTTCACCTTCACTCTTCCCCCCGGCACGCTGCAGCGGCACCGTGTCGATCAGCGGTCCTCGCGAAATGACGACACCCGCGGCGTGCGTCGACGAATGGCGAGCGATTCCCTCCACCGTTTTGGCTGTGTCGATGAGTTTGCGGAGATCGGTGTCCGATTCATAGAGGGCTTTGAGTTCAGGGACTCCGTCGATCGCCTCTTCCAGTTTTATCTTGGGGGTGTTGGGAATCAGCTTGGCCACCCGATCGATCTCGGGCAACGACATACCCATCGCCTTGCCAACGTCCCGAACCGAGGCCTTGGCAGCCATGGTCCCGAAGGTAATGATCTGGGCCACCCGGTCTTCGCCGTACTTGTGCACGACGTAGTCGATGACTTCCTGCCGGCGATCGTCGGCGAAGTCGATATCGATATCGGGCATGGAGATACGGGATGGGTTGAGAAACCGCTCGAAAAGTAGACCGTAGCGAAGCGGGTCGAGTGCAGTGATGCCGAGCGTGAAGGACACCATGCTTCCGGCGGCCGAGCCGCGTCCGGGTCCGACCAGGATGCCGTTCTCTTTGGCGAAACGCACGAAGTCCCAAACGACCAGGAAGTAGTTGGTCAGTTTCATCTGACCGATCACGCCCAGCTCGTACGCCAGTCGTTCGCCGACTTCGCCGGTGTCGTGACCGTAGTATGCGATCGCACCTTCGCGACACATCTTTTCCAGATACTGATGATTTGAGAGACCGTCGGGAGCGGCGAAGTCCGGCAGCTGGTACTCGCCCGTCGACAAATCGAGCTCGCACATTTCGGCAATCCGCATGGTATTGGTCAGCGCTTCGGGCACTTCACTGAAGCGGTCCCACATTTCCTGCGGAGATTTCAGATACAACTCATCGGTTTCCTGCTTTAACCGGGTGGGATCATCGAGCGTCTTGTTCGTCTGAACGCAGACCAGGATTTCCTGAGACGGCGCGTCGACCTGTTGACAGTAGTGGACGTCGTTGGTGGCGACGAGCGGCAGATCGAACGATTTGGCCAGCGAAATCAACTCCGGATTGACCGCTCGCTGCTCCTTCAAACCATGATCCTGAAGTTCGATGAAAAACCGGTCACGCCCGAAGATCTCGGCCAGTGACCCCGCGTAGTCACGGGCCGTGTCCGGCTTCTCTCTGAGGAAATTGCGCGCCAGCGGTCCGCCCAGACAAGCGGAGGTCGCGATGAGACCAGTGGCATGCTGCGCCAACATCTCGCGATCAATTCTGGGTCGGTAATAGAACCCGTCCAGCGCGGCTTTGGAGGCCAGATGCAGAAGATTTCGATAGCCCGTCGTGTTCTGAGCCAGCAGCAGCAGGTGATATGAGTTGCGCCGTGCTTTACGCTCAGCTTCGTGCGCATCCGGAGGAGGTGGCGCGGCCGGACCCTCCGCAAAATAGGCCTCCATGCCGATGATCGGATGCAGTCCGGCGTCAGTCAGCTTGTTGTGCCATTCCATGGCGGCGTACATCACACCATGGTCGGTCAGGGCCAGATGCCGAATCCCTTTTTCCTGAGCAAGCTGCACATATTCATCGATGCGTCCCATTCCATCGAGCAATGAAAACTCGGTGTGCAGATGCAAATGAGCGAATTCGGGCACGGGAGCGAACTTTCCAGCGACGGATGCGGGCCGCCGATGAGGTCAGCAGATTGATGCGGCAAGGATACTCCCTCGCCGCAAACTGCGGTTCAGCCGAGATCACAACACAGCGCCAGGTGCTTCACAACTGGCAACAACACGACCCTGTGCGACCGGTTCGGCGCGGGGTGCCGGAAAACCGACGCACAGGGTCTCAATTGAATGCGAAATGATCAGGCAGCGGCGCTGACTTTGCCGCTGTCGCCACTCGTACGCATGGCGAAACGCGCCTGCTGAGCCAGGAGATGCAGCACCTGCCGCATGTTCTCCCGATACTCGCTCGGCACCGCTTCATCTTTGAGCAGATCGAGAACCTCGCCCAGCACAGGTTCGCTGGAGAGGAGATTCGTCACATCGCGCGGCAGAAAGCCCGCCGCGGCCAGCAACGCATCCCGCTCACTCTCGCCAAGGCCCAAAGCTCCGCCAAGCCTGTCGACCGCGTCTCGAGTGGGCATTCTTGCCCCGCCTTCCAATCGGCTGACGTAGCTGTGATCGAAATCAGCCCGTTCAGCCAGCTTGCTTTGTGACACACCGCGCCTTTCACGGAGTGCCTTCAGGAGCTGTCCGAATTCCGACATGCCTACCCCCGCACCTGTGACCAAAAGACACAGCCCAATGCGCTGCGCCAGCGAGTCAACGCTTCGAGTGACTCGGTGACACCATCCTACCAGCTTGAGCCCCTGGAGTCAATCCATTGACAGACAGATATCCACATTACCCACATCGATGTCGTTGTCTCCGGATATTACAACAGTGCGCTGAATCGAGTGTCGTTTGTACTGGCGTTGCGCTGTCGAAACATGGCCGGACACAGCTGGATTGAGCCTCGGTCGGTACCCTTTCCTCCCGGCAAGGCTGCCGTTTGACCGTCAGACAGTCTCAGGTGTGACGTACACTGCAACCGTGGCAACTCACGGGCCATCGGGTTTCGACAGCAGGACATGCAACATGGTGGGGAACTCCATCCCGGCGCCCGGGCATTCCGAGTCCTCTTCGGTCGATCTCGATCGGGAGACACTCGTGCTCCATGGTGGCGAAGTGGCTATTGCCTTGCGGCGCGATATCCGCGAAGCCACGGCCCGTTTGCTCAGTTGTGGCGGACGACTACCGCGTCTCGTGACCGTCAACACCTCAGGAAATCCGGCCGCCGCCGCCTATCGACGGTCGATCGTGAAAACGCTGGAGCGGGTGGGACTCAGTCATGAGTCACTGGATCTTTCAGATGATGCGGACAACGACGATCTCAGGGACCATCTGGAACGCCTCTGTGCCGACGCGACGGTGACAGGTGTGCTCGTGCTGATGCCCCTGCCAGCACACCTCTCTGGTGATGTCGTCAACGACGCGCTCGATCCGATGAAAGATGTTGATGGGATCACCCCCGCCAATGCCGGGCGTTTGCATCTGGGATTGCCATGCCTGGCGCCCAGTACGCCGCAGGGCGGTGTGCTCCTTCTCGATCACTATGGCATTCCGATCGAGGGCGCTCACGCAGTGGTGGTGGGGCGCAGTAATGTGGTCGGCAAACCCCTCTCAGCGCTCCTCCTGCGCAGACATGCAACCGTGACGATCTGTCATAGCAAGACACCTGATCTGGAGCGCTTCACCAGACAGGCCGACATCGTGGCCATCGCCACCGGTACACCCCGCTGGTTGAATCGATCACACATTCGGCCCGGTGCCACGGTTCTCGATTTCGGCATCAATGTGGTGAACGACAAGGTAGTCGGCGACGCTGACTACGCAGACCTGCTGGGACATGCCGGTGCGATCACGCCAGTACCCGGAGGAACCGGACCGGTCACGGCGTTGGTCCTGGCGCGCAACACTGTTGCTGCGGGGTTTGCCCAATTGGGCGGCACGATGGATAGCCTCGCTTCACCGTTCGATGAACTCGTCTGCCCGATTTGAGCCCCCGCACGGACGACGCAGGTGCATACGCGCGATCGATCACTGCTCTCCCGCGAATGGCGCCCCACGTTTGACGCTGTGGCCGCGGATTGTTAACCTTTGTCGCTGGTTCAGGGATGAGCCGACGTAGCTCAGCGGCAGAGCAAGGGACTCATAAGCCCTTGGCCGGTGGTTCGATTCCACCCGTCGGCACCAATGCTTCTATTGAATGCTTGCGGAAAGACGTTTGGTTTGGCGCACCCCTTGCGCGTTGGACTCGACCAGCGCATGCTCCTGCGCCTCGATCGCCTCGGCTTCCCTCCCGGCGCTGTGGTGGGGATCGCCTTCTCGGGCGGTAGCGACTCGCTCGCGCTGGCCGTGGCGATGTCGCGCTGCGCCAGGATCCGTGACATTCGCCCCGTGCTGCTGCACATCGACCATCGGCTGCGGCCAAATTCGACTGAGCAGGCAATCCTGGCAGCGCGTCTCGCTGAATCGATTGGATTGCCCATCGACACCCTGGCCCTTGCGCCGGGACTGCCTGGCCGGGCTTACGGTCGAGGGATAGAACATCAGGCTCGGCTCGAACGCTACGCCGCGCTCGCCGAACTCTGTGCGGCACGAGGAAGTCAGTTCCTGGCCACTGGTCATCATCGCGATGACCAGGCCGAATCGGTGCTACTCCATCTCTTCCGGGGCGCTGGTTCGCTCGGTCTGGCCGGAATGCGGGAAGTGTCTCCACTCCCGGTAGCGCTTGGTCAACTCGACGGTACCGCGGATCTGTGGCTTTGGAGACCCCTGCTGGGCGAGAACAAAGCCGAACTCTCAGCATACGTGCACTCGACCGGTCTTGTACCGCTGGACGATGAGAGTAACGAAGAAACCAGATTTCGGCGCAATGCGATTCGACACGACATCCTGCCAGTGATCGATCGACACTTCCCCGGGGCGATCACCGCCATCAGTCGAGCGGCAGAACTGATCGCCGAGGATGCCGACTATCTCGACGCAATGGCGGTCCAGAGCTACGAGCACATCCGGACTACGGGCAGCGGCATGGCGATCGACCGGCTCAGTCAGTTGCCAAAGCCGTTGATGTCGAGGGTTCTCCTCCGCTGGCTTCGGCAGTCAGGTGTTCCGGATCCGACCCGGGAGCGCGTGGAGAGCATCATTGAAGCCCTCTCCATCCTGGATCGGGGCCAGCACCTGGAGGTTGGAGGTGGCTACTGGGTGATCAACGTCGGCGGCGAACTCCGTTGTGCGCTGCCCAGGCAGCTCATCGACCGCCTCATCCGCGATGCTGGACTTCTGGCAAAGCCCGAACGTGCTCCAACCTACTCGCCACCACAGCATGGGGACTGCCGCGAATGGAGATCTGACTCGTGGCGAATCCAGCTGTGTCTCGATGCCGAGGGAATCACCACGCGCAATCAGAGGATCGTCGTCACACCTCCAGGTGCCGAGATCACGATTCGCGGACTGCAGGATGGTGACACCTGGTTGCTGACTGGACGACCGGTGCGCGACTCGCTGCGCTCGGCCGGATTGCACCCGATTGCTCGACGGTCCGTTGTGTGTCTGGCCATCGGAAGGCAGATTGTGGCCGTGCCGGGGCTTCAGTCCGTCGATCAGGGCAAGAACATGGCAGGATTCACCGAAACATTGCTTGGTTGGGAAGTGAGCAAGAAATGACGAACAAACACGAGGGGATCGGGCGAGTCCTTATCGAAGAAGCGGAGATTCAGCAGGCCGTGCGCGATATCGCGTCGTACGTGGACGCCGAGACTCGCGGCCAGACACCGCTGTTGATCGGGGTGCTGACCGGAGCCGTGACCTTTATGTCTGATCTGATGCGAGCCATGCAGAACCATGTCGAAATCGACTTTATGGCAGTCTCCAGCTATGGCGACGACACCGTCAGCTCAGGTGTCGTGCGGATCGACAAGGACTTGAACAAGGACATTGCCGGTCGGCATGTTGTTGTCGTAGAAGACATCGTCGACAGCGGACTGACTTTGCAATACCTCCTCGATCATTTGAGCAGGAGGGACCCAATGCGAATCACCGTCGTCGCACTCCTCCGGAAGAACAAGCCGGATGCCATCGACGTACAAGTAGACAAGACAGGATTCGATATCCCGGATGAATTCGTTGTTGGGTATGGACTGGACTACGCCGGACGGTACAGAAACGTGCCGTTTATTGGGGTTCTCGATCCCGGCGCCGTTCGCGAATCAACATAAACGAATGGTACAATTTCGACTCGTGCCGCGATCGAGTTTGCCCACCTCGCTCGTTCGCTATCGCGGCCGGAGGACCACAACACATGGGTGATCTCAGACGGTTTCGCAGCGGCACCATCTGGCTCGTGCTGATCGTTGCGGTGATCGCAATCTGGTTTCTCGTCGTGAACAACGGCGAATCGACGACCAACAAAGACTTCTCGGCCGTCGCGCAGGACATCAGGGCTGGTCGCGTCCATTCACTGTCGATGTCGGAGGGCAGCAGCACGATCCGCGTCCGATATATCGATTCCGATGTCAACGACGCCCGCACCATTCTGCCCTCAAACACCACGATATACGAAGCGCTGGACGCCTATGGTGTCGATA
>WBZO01003740.1_pt1 | contig 17285 bp, 12 predicted proteins | sample 5204261 | NCBI WGS metagenome assembly WBZO01 (sample SAMN12412400, study PRJNA552823) | activated sludge metagenome | isolation source: activated sludge from anammox sidestream of wastewater treatment plant... | place: USA: North Carolina | collected 2017-09 | reverse complement strand
AGATCCAGAATATCGCTACCAGCAGCATGGTGCCCATGCCCAGTTTGTAGTACTTCGAGTCGTACCACAGCGACATGTCATAGCTCGCGCTCGACGCGCTACTCGTTGTGCCATACGTTGTTGCCATTTTATTTGCCTCCTATTAATAAATGGGTAGAGATGTTTTGCAAGGAAAAATTATTCCTTGTTTAACACATGGTTTTAGACAGGCTTTCATTTAGCGAAAGTTCCCGTTTATTCATCAAAACGACTGTGCAATGAGCGGTTAATTATTGTTATGACGCCCAGCAATGGATATTTTAAAAATTAATAGTCTTTACTTCAAGTGGTTAAGTAATATTTATTGCGGGTCAACCATGGAGGGTTGTCACATTGATGCAATAAAAATGTAACTGTCATAAATCTGTAACATTGCTACTTTATAACGCTCGTCATCTTTATCGATTGAATTTTTAACCACGGATCAGAGACTGATGATGAAACTAAATAGATTTATCTTGATGGCGATCGTTGCAGTTAATCTAGGCATGTTATCCAATGCGTATGCTTTGGATCTATATGTTGATACGACAACCAAGCAGATTTATGCGGAACCGGGGCCAGGGCGTGTGCATATGGGGACGTTTGTGAAAGCCGAGAGCACGCCAGCCAAAAACGAACCACCTAAAGTCGTGGAAGCACCATTAAAAACACCGGCAGACTCTGGACAATTGGCTGAAAATCAATCCGAGGAAATGAAAAAAAGAAGATCTGCGGAACGTCTTGCCAGAATTTCCGAAAAGGCGGAAAAGGCCCGGTTTGTCAATCAAGTGTCCTTGCTTGAAGAACGCATGAAAGAAGTAGAAAAAATTCATGGCACTTTTGACGATCGCGGTTTGCATTGGGCAACCAAGGACGGCAATTTTTCTATGTCGCTCAATGGCCGTATTCAACCGGCTTCGCAGTACAATTTTGAGAATGATCCAAATCCGGCATTTGGTGCCAACACTGCAAACGAATTAAACAGCGGCATGAATATCCGCCGGGCGCGTTTAGGGGTTGAAGGTACTTTTTTCAAAGTATGGGATTATAAATTTGAGTACGATTTCAGCCGCGGTAACGGATCGGTCGGATCGGGAATTACCGATGCTTTTGTGCGTTTGAATCATACCGATGCGCTGTCCTATAAACTGGGTTCGTTCAAGGAACCGTTTAGTTTGGAAGAAGCCGCCAGTAACCGCTATCTGACTTTTATCGAACGGCATATGTCGGTTAACTCCTTCGTCGATAACCCGAATACCTATAAAACCGGTATTGGTGCCAATTATGCGGTTAGAAGGTGGCAAACCGGGATTGCGTTTCAAACGGAACCGATCGGTTCATGGTCTTCGGCTTCAACATCGGTCAATGCCAACGGTAACCAGAACCGTAACAACGGCTCGGGCGATACCGGCTGGCAAGGCATCGGCCGGATCAGCGGCAGACCATGGATGGAAGACGATACCAAATTCCTGCATCTCGGTATTTCGGCTGGCCACACGAATGTCAATACGCAGTATCGCGCCGATGGCACGATGGTTGGTGAGGGACAAATCGGCGGCGGGGGGGGTATGTCGTTCTTCGCGTTTCCAGGAACCAACGTCGACCGGACCAATATTTTGAATACCGGTAATTTAAGCACCGGCGCGCTGGGCAATCCCAATCGCCGCGAAGTCACCAGCTACGACCGCTTTGGTGCAGAGACCTGGTTTGTGTACGGCCCATTGTCGTTGCAAGGTGAATATTTGCGTACCAATATCAATGGTGTCGGTTACGATAATGAACATCTGACGGGATATTACGGTTTTGCAAGTTACTTCCTGACCGGCGAATCTAAAGCGTATCATGTCAGAAACGGCGCGGCGAACCGGATTAAACCGAACCGTCCATTCCAGTTTAACGGATCGGGCTGGGGTGCTTGGGAAATCGCGGCCGGTTACGATTACATCGATATGAATTCGGGTGTCATTGCGGGCGGTAAAGCGGATATGGTTAGATTCGGTTTGAACTGGTATCCGCATTCGAACGTTAAATTCCAGGCGAACGTGATACATGTGCTCGATATCAATACCGCCAGGACGCCGATTACCAATACCGATGGTTACTCCGGCGGCGCCGGCGCCCGTACCAATGGCTGGAACAATGGCGACTTGAGCGCTTTCCTGACCCAATGGACCATCGACTTTTAGTTGAAAGTATTTTGGGTGCGAATAGCAATCCTAATAAACGGGAGTACGAAATGCCAAAATCATGCAATGTTAAGGTACTAATTTCTTTATTCTTATTGAGTTTCTGGATCAGCGCTGCCGGAGCCGTAAACGCACAGTCAGTGGTTAAAATCGACGGTTCCAGTACTGTTTATCCGATTACTCAAGCGGTGGCCGACCAGTTTCAGGAAGTCAAGCAGGGGGCAATTCAGGTGACGATTGCTGTCTCCGGCAGCGGTGGCGGTTTCCGGAAGTTTTGCCGGGGAGATATCGACATTGTCAATGCTTCCCGCCCGATCCTGAAAAATGAAATGAAAGAATGCAAAAATGCCGGGGTGCAATATGTGGAAATACCAGTGGCGTTCGATGCGCTGACGGTAGCGATCCATTCCGGCAATACTTGGAGCAAGACCATGACGGTTGCGCAGTTGAGGAAACTCTGGGAACCGGCAGCCGAAGGTAAAATCACCCACTGGAATCAAATTAATTCGATATGGCCGGCAGAAGCAATCAAACTGTTCGGTCCTGCGAGAGATTCCGGTACTTACGATTATTTTACCGGAGCAATCACTGGAAAAGCGAAGTCAAGCCGTACAGATTTCACCAGATCCGATGATGACACCAGCTTGGTGCAAGCGGTAGCCGGTGATAAAAACGGCTTGGGTTTTCTCGGGTTTGCGTATTACATTGAAAATCAGGATAAGGTCACTGCAGTGGCGATTGACAACGGTACTGGTCAAGGAGCGGTTCTGCCGTCCGTAGAATCTGTTGAAGACGGCAGTTATCAACCGTTATCCAGACCCATGTTTATCTATGTCAGCCTCAAAAGTGCCGGGAAACCGGAAGTAAAGGAATTCGTCGAGTTTTATCTCAAAAATGCCTTGCTATTGGTCAAGGAAACCCATTTTTTTCCATTGCCGCCACGAGCCTATACAACCATGCTGGGGCATTTCAATAAAAAAAGAGCGGGTACGGTTTTCAATGGCGTGCCGGTGATTGGCTTGACGATTGACGAATTGATCCGCCGGGAGGAGCGCTTGCAGTATGAAAATTATTAGGGAAGCGCAGCAGATCGCTTGCGCAGGCAATAATCAGCGTTTTCTTAGCTTGGAGAATTCATAGCATTCCTGCTAAAAGCGGTCTTTATGCGGTTACAGTACGGAAGCGGGCAAAAAATGCGGAACGAGTACGCGTCGCATTTTTTGCCTGTTTTTTCTGACATCGGTTTGCGCTTCATTAATGTTTTTTCAAAATGCCGCGGCATTCATTTATGATATGGATTGTTCCCCGTAATTAAATGACGCCATCGCGCTTTCGATAATCAATCAGATCATGCCTTTCAGCCCAATCATTCTGTGGACAGATGCACTTGTCTATTTGTTTGTCTTAACAGTATTTTTTTGGGTTTGGTATGTGCGTCGGAACGAACATCTGCTGATGCCATGGAAGCGTGTAGGGCATAGCGCCAGCGGAATGTCGGCACTGACGGTGCTGCTTTTTTTTCTGTTGGCCGGTTTGCTGGATACCGTGCATTTCCGCCCGGCGCTCGACCATAAGAGTCCGAGTGGCGAAACGATTTACAGCGTCGAAGTATTGAGTCTGCTGGATTTAATTTTAACGCCGCTACGCACCAATGTTGAGAAAACCTATTCCGCGCCGCTGGCAACTCATTTGTACGCGAAGGAGACGATCGAATCACCGGATGGCGGGCAAGTGCGGGCCTTCGCCCGGCTGGAATTCGGCGGTTCGCATTTGCAGGATCCCGAGAAAGAGTATTTTCCGGATATTCTTGGAAGAATCGTTAAAGGCCTGGCATACGGTTTTCTGGTGTGGCTTGGCATGGCAATTTGCTTAATTTCGTATCTGTCGCGCCGCCATCAACAAAATTTCCTTCAAAGTATGTCCGCGATCTGGCGGCGAACCAGCGAAATTCCATGGTACGCGATCCTGATCACGTTATTGATTTTGCTATTGCTGATCGGTTCCAGTGCAATGCTGGCGGTGCACTATCATGTGTTGGGTACCGATAAAGTCGGCCAGGATGTTTTGTATCAATCGCTTAAAAGCATCCGCGTTGCATTGGTGATTGGAACATTGACCACGCTGATCATGCTGCCGTTTGCTTTGCTGCTGGGGATCATGGCCGGGTATTTCCGGGGTTGGATCGACGATGTGATTCAGTATATCTATACCACGTTGAACTCGATTCCCAGCGTGCTGTTAATTGCGGCGGCGGTGCTGATGATGCAGGTTTATATCGAAACGCATGCGGAATTATTTGAAACCATTGCATCACGCGCCGATTTACGGTTGTTGTTTTTGTGCATGATTCTTGGTGTGACCAGTTGGACGAGCTTGTGCCGCTTGTTGCGCGGGGAAGCGCTTAAATTACGCGAATTGGAATACATTCAGGCGGCGCATGCGTTCGGGGTCTCGCATTGGCGCATCATCAGCCGCCATATCTTGCCGAATGTGATGCACATTGTGCTAATTGCAACCGTCATGGATTTCAGTGGATTGGTGCTGGCCGAGGCAGTATTGTCCTATGTTGGTGTCGGTGTCGATCCTTCGATGATCAGCTTTGGCACCATGATTAATGCCGCGCGTCTGGAGATGGCCCGGGAACCGATGGTGTGGTGGGCTTTGCTGGCAGCGTTCGGCTTTATGTTCACGCTGGTGTTGAGCGCCAATCTGTTTGCCGATGCGGTGCAAAACGCGCTGGATCCGCGTACCCGGACGTTGAAATTAAGCAGTCGTTTTTTTCAACGGTATGGAAAAGATGAGATTTCTCCAAACAAGACTTCCGGCTCCATGACTCCGGCAGGTTCATCCAATTCGAAATGAAAACTTTGCTGGAAATAGACGATCTGGCAACGATATTGCATACCGGCAGTTTGCCAGTCCGCGCGGTCGATGGCTTGTCGTTGAATATTTTGCAAGGAGAGACATTCGCGCTGTTAGGTGAATCCGGCTGCGGCAAGTCGATGACGGCTCTGTCGGTTATGCGGTTGCTGCCGGATGTGGGTGAAATCGCCGCCGGACAGATCAGAATGCATGGCGTGGATCTTTTGCAATTGCCCGAGGCGGCTATGCGCAAGGTTCGTGGTAAGCAGATCGGCATGATTTTTCAAGAACCCATGCTGAGCCTGAACCCGGTGTTGACGATCGCCGAGCAAATTGGAGAAGTATTAGAACAGCATCTGAATCTGGCGCCGGCGGCGATGCAGGCGCGTATTCAAGAATTGCTCGAGCAAGTCGGTATTCCGGATGCGCAACGGCGCATGCACGAATATCCGTTTCAATTTTCCGGAGGCATGAAGCAGCGCGTCATGATCGCGATGGCGTTAGCCGGTGAGCCGGAGCTGTTGATCGCCGATGAACCGACCACTGCCCTGGATGTTACGATTCAGGCACAAGTGCTGGATTTGATGCGGCATATCCAGCGACACACGCGCATGGCAATATTATTGATTACCCATGATTTGGGGGTGGTGGCGGAAATGGCGCAGCGCGTGGCGGTGATGTATGCCGGAGAAATCGTTGAACTGGCGCCCCGCTCGGCTTTTTTTCAGCAACCGGCGCATCCCTATTCGCAGCAATTATTCGCTTCGCTACCCGGTAAGCATAAACGCGATCAAGCGTTGACGGTAATGAACGGCGTTGTGCCGTCGTTATCTCAGCAATTCAGCGGTTGCCGTTTTGCCGACCGATGCAATCAAGTAATGGCGATTTGCCGTGAGGCGGTTCCACAATGGCATCAGCTCGATGATGCGCATCAAGTTCGTTGTCATTTGTATCAATCCGGTGTGAACCACGCCCTGCCGGTAACCGGCGTGAGTTCACCAGGGGTTGCGCTGCATACTGAAACAAATCGAACGGAACAAGTGTTATTGCAAGTGGCGGATCTCAAAGTGCATTTCCCGGTTCACAAAGGCTTGTTCAAACGGGTGGCCGGGCATATTAAAGCGGTTGATGGCGTGTCGTTTCAAATCGCCGCCGGGAAAACGCTGGCATTGGTCGGGGAATCCGGTTGCGGTAAAACGACCATAGGCAAAAGTATTCTGCAGTTGATTCAACCCACTGCGGGAAGTGTGCGGTTCAAAGGGCAAGAATTGACGGGCTTGAAGCGGAGCCAGTTAAAACCGGTGCGTTCGCAGTTCCAGATTATTTTCCAGGATCCCTATTCGTCATTGAATCCGCGCATGCGTATCAAGGAAATCTTGCAAGAAGGCATGAGCGCGTTGAAAGCCGGTGCCGTCAGCCCGCCAGCGAATGACGGAGGTTTACAGGACAATTCAAGCGAGCTGGAAATCGATTCGTTATTGCAACGAGTCGGATTGCCTGCTGAGGTAAAATGGCGTTATCCGCACGAATTTTCCGGTGGTCAGCGTCAGCGCATTGCCATTGCGCGTGCTTTGGCAGTGAATCCAAAACTATTGATTTGCGATGAACCGACCAGCGCTTTGGATGTTTCGGTGCAGGCGCAAATTCTGAATTTGTTAAAAACGCTGCAAAATAACTTGGGGCTTGCTTTTTTGTTTATTACCCACAATATCGCTGTTGTAGAATATTTGGCGGATGAGGTTGCTGTCATGTATCTTGGACGGATCGTCGAACGCGGGTTGATCGATGAGGTAATGGGGAGTCCCAGGCATCCCTATACCCAAGCATTGTTATCGTCGGTTCCGCGGATCGCAGCAGACGCGGATCGGCAATTTGTTCCGTTAAAAGGCGATTTGCCGTCACCGGCTGCGCCCCCGGCTGGCTGTCATTTTCATCCGCGTTGCGCGCAGGCGATGGCGGTATGCCGGGAGCGTTATCCGTCGGCCAGCTCATTCAGTGCAACGCATTCCACACACTGCTTTCTTTATTCACCCGAACAGATTTCTTGAAATTATGAGTATTCAAAACGAAGTGGCGCGCCGCCGCACATTCGCTATTATTTCACATCCCGACGCCGGGAAAACCACATTGACTGAGAAGCTGCTGATGTACGCCGGGGCGATTCATATCGCGGGCAGCGTTAAAGCGCGCAAAGCCAGCCGGCATGCCACATCCGATTGGATGGAGATCGAGAAGCAGCGCGGAATCTCGGTGGCGAGTTCGGTCATGCAGATGGAATACCGCGATTGCGTCATCAATTTGCTGGATACGCCGGGCCACCAGGATTTCTCGGAAGATACCTACCGCGTATTGACGGCGGTTGACGCCGCGCTGATGGTGATCGATGCTGCCAATGGTGTAGAAGCGCAGACTTTGCGGTTGCTGGAGGTGTGCCGCGCCCGCAACACCCCGATCGTGACATTTGTTAACAAAATGGACCGGGAAGTGCGTGAACCGCTGGATTTGATCGATGAGATCGAGCGTACGCTCGGCATGTCGACAATCCCTTTTACCTGGCCGGTTGGCATGGGAAAGAATTTTCACGGCGTGTGCGATTTGAAGAATAACTGCATGCGGGTTTTCCAACCGGGATCCGATCGCGTTGACAGTGATAATGAAGTGATTGCGCAATTCGACGATCCGCAAATCCGGCAGCGGTTTGGCAGGGATTTGGATGTCGCGTTGCAGGAAATCGATTTGATCAAAGGCGCATCTCCGGTTTTTGATCACGCGGCATTTCTTGCCGGCGAGCAAACACCGGTTTTCTTTGGCTCGGCGATCAATAACTTCGGCATACGGGAAATCCTCGATGCGCTGGTGGATCTCGCGCCGCCGCCGGAGTCGCGTAATGCTATTCAGCGGGAAGTGCTGCCGGATGAAAAAAAATTCTCCGGTATGGTATTCAAAATCCAAGCCAATATGAATCTTGCGCATCGCGACCGTATTGCGTTTGTGCGTGTTTGTTCCGGCCATTTCAAACGCGGCATGAATTTGAGAGTGGCGCGGAACGGCAAGGATATCCGCACCAGCACGGTGGTGTCGTTTTTGTCGCAACGGCGCGATATTCTCGAAGAAGCCTATCCCGGCGACATTATCGGCATACCGAATCATGGCACGCTGCAATTGGGCGATACATTAACCGAAGGCGAAATTTTGCAATTTACCGGTTTGCCATTCTTCGCGCCCGAGATTTTCCGTACGGTTGAGATTGCCGACCCGCTACGCAGCAAACAACTCAAGCTGGGTTTGGCGCAGTTGGGCGAGGAAGGGGCGATCCAGGTTTTCCGTCCGCATCTCGGCAATATGCTGTTGCTCGGGGCGGTCGGCACGCTGCAATTTGAAGTGGTGGCGCACCGTTTGCAGCATGAGTACGGTGTTGCGGCCCGCATTGCTTCCGCCAAGTATCAGTTGGCGCGATGGATTACCTGCGACGATCCGCGCGAGTTGCAACGCTTTATCGAAGCCAACGCGCACCGGATTGCGTATGATGCGGTTGATGCGCCGACCTTTCTCGCGTCGTTTGGCGCGGAACTGAGTGTAGCTCAGGAAAATTGGCCTGCGATTAGTTTCCATAAGTTGCGCGAGCATGCCGGCCTGGTTTTCCAAAACCACTTGAACGGATAGCGCGAACCATGACGGTTTGGCAAGGGCTGTTGCTATCGTGCATGTTTCTGGCTTTGCCATTGCGCGCGGGTGATGCATTATTGTTAAGTCATGAAAAAACAACCCGGTTTGTCGTGATCGGTGACATGCCCTATACCGATGCGGAATACGCATTGCTGGAACAACCCGACGGCGCCCTCGCCAAAGCGATTAGAGCCACTGATCCGCCGGTTTTAATTCATTTGGGTGATTTCAAAAGGGGGCGGTTGAGTTGCAGTGACGAGCTGTTGCAAGATCATTACCGCCAGATTGCGTTTCTAAACCCGCATAAGACAGTCTATACACCCGGCGATAACGACTGGACTGATTGTGATCGTTTTACCTTATCGGTTCGTTACGATGAGCTGGAACGGTTGAATTTCCTTCGCCAGCTTTTCTTCCATCAAGATCAATGGCAATTGACCAAGCATATTCCGGGCTTGGTCCGTCAGAACGGGTTTGTTGAAAATGCCCGCTGGCGCATTGGTCCGGTTATTTTCGCGACGTTGCATATTCCGGGGACTAACAATGGCCGCAAGGAGATCTTGCGGAGTAATTTGGATGAGGCATTGAATGAAGCGGATTTTCGCGATCAATCGAATAAGCAGTGGCTAAGCCAGTTATTCGCAGAAGCGGAAGCTGCGCAAGCCGTCGTGATCGCTTTTCAGGCGGATATTTTTGACTTTGATCACGATAAGCCGGCATGTGCGCCCGATAACCGCACAGATTGCGACGGCTATCGCATGCTGCGCGATGAAATCAAGCGGCATTCGGCGCAATTCAAGAAACCGGTGCTGGTTGTTCATGGAGACACTCCGGCCTATTGCTTGCTTCAGCCGTACGCGGTGATCCCGAATCTGTGGCGGCTTAATGCGCCCGGCGATTACAAATACATTGATGCTAGCCAAGTCGTATTTGATCCTGACAATCACGACATGCCATTTCGTGTAACCAGCTTACTCGACCAGAAACACGCACCAACCGTTTGTGAGGATGGGCTTTTTTAATCTTTCTCGCTTTACTTTGATCACGTTTTCGGAATAACTTTAACCATGATATTCAGTATGACCGGCTTCGCGGCCGCAAGCCAGGAAACACCCTACGGATCGTTTAATCTCGAAATTCGTTCCGTCAATAACCGCTTTCTTGATATCCAGTTTCGCCTGCCGGATGATTTCCGCCGGCTGGAAGCTGCGATGAGGGAATTGCTGACCGCGCAGCTCAGCCGTGGCAAAATTGAGTGCCGGCTGTTGTTCTCACCGGCTCATACGTTGGACATTGATCAACAACTTAATCACAGTTTGCTGGAGCGATTGATGCAATTGGAGCAGACCATCAAAACGCGTTATTCTTCCGCAGCTTCTTTAACCGTCGCAGAAATTCTGAAGTGGCCGGGTATGCTCGAAAGTAATGCAGCGCCAAGTGAGGAATGGGACGAAATCGGTATGATGCTGCTGCAAACTGCGCTAAAGGATTTAAAAGCCGCGAGGATGCGCGAGGGAGATAAGCTGAGATCGATTTTGCTGGATCGTATTTTGCAAATGCGCCAACTGCTGCAAATTGCATCCCCGCGCATCCCGGCATTGATTGCTTCGTTCGAGGATAAATTACGCGCCCGGCTGGAAGAAATACTCGGCAATAATGAGAACGAGCGGATTCACCAGGAAATCACGCTATTTGCCAGTAAAATCGATGTCGATGAAGAGTTGTCGCGCTTGCAAGCGCATCTTGACGAAGTGGAACGCATTTTGAACCAAGGCGGTGCGGTGGGTAAACGATTGGATTTTATGATGCAGGAATTGCACCGTGAAGCCAACACCATCGGTTCAAAGTCGGTTGATCTCGAGATTTCCCGGATTTCCATGGAATTAAAGGTGCTTGTCGAACAAATGCGTGAGCAAGTGCAGAATATTGAGTAATTGCTTGGAAATCCAGGTTAGAGCGTGGATGTGGCTGTTAAATTGATTGGTATCGGGCTACAGCAAAAAAATAGTCGCTAATCCCAGGAAAATAAAAAAGCCGCCGCTATCGGTAACGGCGGTAATCATGACACTGGAACCCAGCGCCGGATCCCGGCCGAATTTACGCAAGGTCAGCGGGATTAATACACCCAGGGACGCCGCCAGTAACAAGTTAAGCATCATCGCCAGCGTCATAACCAATCCCAGTTCGGCATTCTGATAAATGGCAAATGTGAACAAACCGATGATGGTTCCCCAAACAAGACCGTTCACTAAACTGACGCCGATTTCCTTACCGAGCAATTTCCAAGTGCTGCGCGTGTTTATCTGTTCCAATGCCAGTGCTCGAACAATCATGGTAATTGTTTGATTTCCCGAGTTGCCGCCGATACCTGCAACGATCGGCATCAAAGCGGCCAACGCCACCAGCTTTTCGATAGAATCCTCGAATAACCCGATAACCCGGGATGCGATAAAGGCGGTAATTAAGTTGATCGCCAGCCATCCCCAACGATTCTTGACACTTTTGAGAACCGGTGCAAAGAGATCTTCTTCTTCGCTTAAACCAGCCAAATTCAAGGCTTCGTTTTCAGCCTTGTCACGAATAAAATCAATGACCGTGTCGACGGTGACACGGCCGAGCAATTTGTCGTTTTCGTCGACGACCGATGCAGAAACCAAATCATAGCGTTCAAACGAATTCGCGGCTTGCTGGGCAACATCATCCGGGCGCAGCTTGATGATTTCTTTAGTCATCACGTCGGCGACCAAGGTGTCCGGGTCGCTTACTAATAAGCGATTGATGAGCAATACGCCTTTTAACTGTTCATTCCGGTCGACAACGAACAACTGGTCGGTGTGATCCGGCATCTCCTCAAGCCAGCGCAAATAGCGCAGTACGACTTCCAACCGCACGTCTTCACGGATGGTAATCACATCAAAATCCATCAATGCGCCCACGGAGTCCTCCGGATAGGACATGGCGGCGCGCAATTGTTCGCGTTCTTCAATGGGCAATGAGCGAAAAACATCTTCCATGACTTCTTGCGGCAAGTTAGGCGCAAGGTCGGCAATTTCGTCGGCATCCAGATATTCTGTTGCGGCGACCAATTCTTGCGTGCCCATGTCGGTGATCAGCGTTGCTCTAACCGCTTCGGAAGTTTCGAGCAAGATTTCGCCGTCCCGGTCGGATTTGATCATGCTCCAGATCAGTAACCTGTCTTCCAGCGGCAAAGCTTCAAGAATGTGCGCAATATCTGCGGGATGCAGTTGATCTAAAAAATCCTGCAGTTCAGAGAGGTTTTTTTTCTGAACCACTGACTCGCTTAACGATAGATCGGGAGAGTCCTGCAAATTCACCAAGCCTTCGACTAATTTATACTTCCGCAACAGAAATGTGATCTGTTGCAAGGGCGTTTGCGAATCTTCTTGATCGCTATTATTGGTTTCGGTCATGGTCGATTGATAGCAGCAAGCCAGTGGATATTGAAAATGTTTGCAGGTTTATACACGAAACAGTTTGCAGTTGGATGACCGAAAAGTATAACCCTCAGCGCTGCATCAGTACCAACATTTAAAATTTTTCTATGCGGGTCAGCCACCGGGTTAAATTTTATTGGCGGATTTCAGCATTGCGATTACCGGTTTTGTTTGAGGTTTTACGTGGCGCCACACAAAAAATGATTCGGCTGCTTGTTCGACCAGCATGCCGATGCCATCCGCGAGCTGCCGTGCCCCATGTTGTTGCGCGAATTTAAGGAAAGGTGTGTGCGCATCCAGATTGTACATCATGTCGTACGCCAGCTCGGCGTGTTTGAAAGCACCGGGGCCGATGCCGGGTAATTCGTTGTGGAGACTGGCAGAGGTAGCATTAATGATGATGTCGAATTTTTCTTTAGAGAACTGCGAAAAATCGCCAGCGGCAATATTGCCGTACATCATGAATTGTTCCTGAAGCGTTTTCGCCTTACTAATCGTACGGTTCGCAACGGCCAGCAGCGCCGGGTGCTTTTGCAGCAGCGGTAAAATGACACCCCGTGCGGCGCCACCGGCGCCGAGCAGTAAGACGCGTTTTGCAGCTATCGGGATCGACAAATTCAACTCGATATCGCATACCAATCCGGCACCGTCCGTGTTATCGCCTAAAATTTCATCGTCATCGAATTTAAGGGTATTCACAGCTTGTGCAATCGTTGCACGCTCGGTGAGACGGGTCGACAGTTGAAATGCTTCCAGTTTGAAGGGTACCGTAACGTTGAGTCCCTTGCCGCCCTGCTGCCGGAAATTCTCAACAGTCAGTTTGAAACCGCCGATGGGAGCGAGCAACGCGGTATATTCCATAGATTGCTGGGTTTGTTGAGCAAAAGCGGAATGTATCAGGGGCGATTTGCTATGGGAAACAGGATTGCCAATTACTGCATACAAGTCGGGCATAAGCGGATGGATTAATGATGTTTCAAAAAATGTTGAGATTTAAAATCAGTTAATCACTGACTCAACAGCATGTCGGTAGAAGCAAACACCCAAGTCCGGGTAATGTGCAGGATATCCGTATCCTGGCTGATATCCGGCGGGAAGGGCGCAAACCCGTTTTGACCGGCAAGTTTCACGATATTGATGGCCGCTTCATCGAGAACTTTCTTGCCGGAAGACCGGTTGATTTCGATCGATTCCAAGCTGCCGTCCGCGCGGATTCCAACGGTCAGTTGCAGGTTGCCGTAGAGCTTTTCTTTCCTGGCCGCTTCCGGATAATTCAAATTGCCGATGCGCTCGACTTTCAAACGCCAATCCTCTACGTAGCGTGCAAAGCGGTATTCTTTGGTGCGGGCGCCGACAAATTTTCGTTTAGGACGTTTCTGATAAGTCTCGTGGTCTTGATCGATCTGCGCTCTTAGCCGCGCGATATCAAGGCTTCGCAGCAATAATTCGGATGTATCCGGCGGATTGGCCGGTTTGATTTCATCGGTATTATCCGCTGCGCTCGAAAGTTCGATTTGCGGCACTTCACTCACCGCCGCCATCAGTTTCTTTGCTTGCTGTTCCAGTTCTTTGACTTTCTGTTGCGCGATCTTGTCATCGACAACCGGCTTACTTTTGGGCAGAACCGGGAAAGGTGTTTTTGCCTTGCGATCATCATCGGTGTCGCCGCCGCCGTCGAGATTATCTTGCGCGAGCAACTTGCTTTCTTTGGGCGGTGCCGGTGTTTTACTGTTAACCAGTACCACTTCCAGCGACGATGCAATTTTGTCAAAACTGGGTTGTGGAAACTGAAAGGCAACCCCGAAGAGAATAATACCGTGTAATAGCAACGATACAGCCATCGCGATCGATAGGCGATTCGTTTGTAACGATTGATAGCTGTCCTGATTCAGGGACTGAGTTCCCAGTGTTTGAGTGATCACAGCAATTCAGGTGAACCTTGAAAGTTGAGAGTAACCTGCCATTAAAGATGCGTTATTGTAGGCAACCGCTTTTTTCTTGTCACATATTCTTGGTGAAATAGATAAGTGATGTTTTATGAATCCTGTTTTTGCAGGAATTCCGCATGAAAGGTACGTTCCAGCAGATCGATTTCAGAGAGTCTGAGTTTGACATAAGCGCCCGGTGCAATTTCCGGCAATGATGCTACCCTTGTAACCAGGGGAATATGATCCAGTTTAACCAGATTTTCCTTAATGACTTGCGCATTGATTGTCTGTATTTTTTCCTGCAGCAACCAGCGCAAGCACCAATATCGTTCCATGGATCTTTGGAATTCGCCGTAGATCCCGTAAGCAGTTTCAAAGTCGCGCATCGCGATCAATAAATTGTTGCTATCCCTGGAGTAGGGTGGCGGTTCATTGCGCAGCAGTGCGATAAGCTGACGCTGGTTGATGAGATCAACATAGCGCCTCATCGGGGAACTGCTCCAAGCGTACTGTGAAACCCCAAGACCTTGATGGGGAGCGGGCGAAGTGCTCATTTTTACTTTGCCATTCATCTGGCTGCGGAAGATACCGGTAATACCTGCATCCGTTAATTGTCTTCCCCATTCGGTATTAACGTAAATCATTAATTCCGAAACGACTTTATCAATCGGAGAGCCGCGGCGGCGCTCAATGATTGAAACATGTTCGTCATTGATTTCGAAACTGTAGTCGATTTTGTCATTGTTGGTGTCATTCGACTTGCCGCGCAGTTTTTCCAGCTTGCAAGCAAAATTCCATAAAAAAGTCAGCTCTTTGCTGAGGGCGTGCTGCAGATGCCCCTTGCTCAATGCATCGTCATTAAAATGTTGTTCCAATTCGTTATGGCGCAAATTGGCGGTTATTTTTATCAACTCGATTCTGCTTTCTATACCGGTAACCGTGTAGTCATCCGATACTTCAAGGTAGAGGGAAACGACCGGGCAGATTGCCTGTTCCGCCAGGGTAAAACGGGTGATCACGCCGTCAGGCAACATGGTGATTTTGTTGCCGGGTAAATAGACGGTCGATAGGCGGGTCGCAGCCAATTGATCAAGCGCCGACTCGGGGGGGATTCCCAGGGCGGGAGCGGCTATGTGTATGCCGATACGGAAACTTCCGAAAGATAAGGGGGTAACCGAGAACGCATCGTCAATTTCAGTCGTGGAAGCATCGTCAATGCTGAAAGCGGCGGCATCCGCATGCGGCAGATCGACGATATTTTCAACCGCTGGTTGTGATTCCAGTTCGCCAAATCCGGTACCTTCCGGGAAAAATTCCCAGATGAATTGATTGAAATGGTAATCGTGAGAGGATGGAATGGCGCCGCACTTTTCCATCAGTTTGACAGCGGAAAGTTTTTTCTCGGTACAGACGATTTCGAGTGCTTTCCATTCGGTGGAGTTTTTATCCGGCTTGTAGAGTAGCTGCGAGAGAGAGGGTTTAAATTCCTCGGGTAAAATGAATTGATTCAATTGCTCAACATAGCGTGCTTGCTGTTCAGCCAGCAATCGCTTCCTCTCCTGACCGGCTAATGCGGCTTTGAGCGCATCGGGCGGCGCGGCTTTGTAACGGCCATGTCCTTTTTTATAAAAATACATCGGGGCGTTTTGTAAGAGCAACAATGTCGCAGCAGCCTCTACCGGATTCGGCGTATGTCCGAAGTAATCCGTTGCAAGGGCGTCGCTCGCGAATTCAATTTCCTGCGCGCAACATTCCCAAAGAAAATTCGGATCCAATTCTTCCGCTATTTTTTGTACATGCCCCATAAATTCCGCCAATGGGGGCGTATCGAACCGGAATAACACTGCGGATGCCTTAATCTTTGATCGCTTGCCATGTACAGCTTCAATTTGCAATGAAGTATTGTTGTCAGCCAGAATAGCGCCTACTTTAAAGGTTCCAGCTTCTTCATAAAAAACATTCATATCGTTTTCGGGGTCGGTCGGATAAAATCAGACTCAAGGATAGAGAAAGGGTGAAGAATCATCTCAGAATAAATGCCATTGGCATTCGATTTCTTAAGAACGATGACACTATAAAATCGAATTAGCAGCTTTATATTATATACCGGAGCGCTAAGTGATAAAAATAAGATAGGGATAGACAGTTGTCAGTACGAATAGTGCCAGCATGATTGGAATCACTTTAATGTTTGCTGATTGCATCCATCCGGCGAACTGATCAGGAAAATGCAGGAAGTCACGGAAATGAAATACATCAATGTCTTTATAGCAATCGCAATGGTTTTAATGGTTGCATGCTCGTCGACCAAGAACCCGCCATTCCCGAGCCAATCAGCGAACGCTGGATCCTGGTCCGGTAAAACCGGGGTGAAACTGCTGGCTGATATAGGCGGGTATCAATATACAATCACGACACGGAACCCGGTAGCGCAAGCTTATTTTAATCAAGGACTGATAATGAGTTTCGCGTTTAATCACAATGAAGTAGTGCGCGCTTTCCTCGCCGCGCAGCAACTGGATGAAGCTTGCGCTATGTGTTATTGGGGCGAAGCGTTAGCGCTTGGTCCGAATATGAACGTGACCAGTAATGGTCAAGCGGTATTGCCGCCGGAAGTGCATGCTCAGGCATATGAAGCCATACAGAAAGCGCTTCAACTAAAACCTTTGATGAGCGCTAAGGAGCGTCATTTTATCGATGCATTGGCAGTACGTTATAGCAATGATACTGCCTCATCCAGAAGCGAATTGGATATTGCCTACATGAATGCGATGCGCGAACTGTATCAACAGTATCCTGACGACAACGATGCTGCTTCATTATTCGCGGAATCAATGATGACGACCATGCCATGGGATTATTGGATTGACCCGGAAACGCCGAAAGAATTGATGAGAGAAGTCATCCATGTGCTTGAAACCGTATTGCGCCGCTCGCCCAAACATCCGCTGGCTTTGCATTTATATATTCATGCGGTTGAGGCCTCATCGTCACCGCAGCGCGCTGAAAACGCGGCGGATACTTTGCTCGATTTAATACCGGATGCGGGGCATTTATAGACCCGGCCAATAAATAGTTTGAACTTTGAGTGATATTGCATGCCCATAGAAGAATGGAGAAAATAGATGCAAGAACCTTAAAGGATGAAGCGCTGCATGAACGGCGGC
>WBZO01001138.1_pt3 | contig 17287 bp, 18 predicted proteins | sample 5204261 | NCBI WGS metagenome assembly WBZO01 (sample SAMN12412400, study PRJNA552823) | activated sludge metagenome | isolation source: activated sludge from anammox sidestream of wastewater treatment plant... | place: USA: North Carolina | collected 2017-09 | reverse complement strand
ACCGGGAAGTTCTTTTCCTGTATAAATAAAAAAGACCATCATTTGCATCTTCTTTTCTTTCAGTTTTTCCTGCAGCAGGATTTTTTGTAAACGGTAGGCTTCCCGGATCAATCGCTTGATCCGGTTTCTGTCCACGGCTCTTTTAAAATTCTTTGCCGGCACACTGACGCCGAATTGAAGAGGATATCTTTTTTCATCAGGGCCGGCATTCAAAAGATAATAAATATAAAGCGGGCTTACACTAATCTTCTTGCCTTCATGAAACAGGATCCCGATCTGCTTCCTGCTCTTCAGGCGTTCTTCTTTTCCCAATGTAAATTTGCCGGCCATATTGCAAAAATAAAATAGTCCTGCCTGAGGCAGGACCATTCATTCAATTAACCCATCCTTTTTTCAAGGGAGGATCACTTTAATTTTCTCTCATCTGACACCGTCAGCTTTTTACGGCCTTTCTTGCGACGGCTTGCCAATACTTTACGTCCGTTAGCGGTTTGCATGCGCTTACGGAATCCGTGAACGGATTTGCGGCGGCGGCGATGAGGTTGAAATGTACGTTTCATAATCTTTTACTTTTTCACTGTTCATCCTCCGGAGAGGATCTGAAATACGGCCCGGGAGAACGGACCAGGTTTCAATCTGCAACAGGTCACCACACCTGTTGTTTGTGAAAGGATGGCAAAGGTAAGGGTTGTGCCTCAGATAACAGAAATGAAAAAGCAGAATTTTGAGAGAAATCCATGGGAATAAATAAATGAACTAAAACACTAAAGATCAACGTGTCCGGCCATTATTTCCTCACCAAAGAACTTAGCGGCATGTTCATTGAAATCGTCTGCAGAATCTGTAGTGTAAAAAAACCGCTTTCCCGTTTTACTGCACCTGTTTTCAATTTCAGGATGACGTTTCAGGTAATCTTTCAAACTGTCCGCAACGATCTCGCCTTGTGACAACAGCCTGACCCCTACGGGTAAATATTTTTCAATTTTATCTTTCAGAAGCGGATAGTGAGTGCAGGCAAGCAGAATGACATCAATATCATTTCCTTTTTTAAAGATCTCCTGGATATTCTTTTTGATAAAATGATCTGCAGCATGGCTCTGATATTCGTTGTTCTCCACCAGCGGCACCCACATGGGGCAGGCTTCCTGATACACTTTCACTTCAGGGAAAAATTTACTGATTTCGATCGGATAAGAATTGGAAGAAACCGTTCCGTTTGTAGCCAGGATCCCCACACTCTTTGATCCGGAATACTCTCCTATTTTTTCTGTGGTGGGGCGTATCACTCCCAGCACCCTTTTATCGGGTGCGATCACAGGAAGATCTTTTTGCTGAATGGTCCTTAATGCTTTTGCAGAGGCTGTATTGCATGCAAGAATAACGAGAGAACAGTTTTGACTAAAAAACCATTTCACACATTCCAGCGTGTAACGATATACCGTTTCAAAAGAGCGGTTACCGTAAGGGGCTCTTGCATTATCTCCCAGGTAAATGTAATCATACTCAGGCAGCGCCCTGACGATCTCTTTCAATACCGTCAGTCCGCCATAACCTGAATCAAAAACACCTATGGGTCCGGGAGTTTGCATACGCAAAAATAAGAACGGCCCCGGTGAAACAACCCGAAGCCGTTTTTCATTTACAATTTGTTTTTATTGATTCCCTCCTGAGGGTGGTTGTAATGTCTGGGAACTTAATCCCGGTTTCACCTGAGGCGGAAGTTTTACATTCAGCTTTTGAGCCACTAAGGGCAAGATATCATCTCCATCCGGGGCAACAAGAAAAGCTTCTTTATTGAAAATGTATGTATATCCTTTTTCAGCAGCCACCGCTTTAATGGCGTCCACTACTTTTTTGTAAATCGGAATCAGCAGTTCATTTTGCTTATTTTCTATGGCCTGCTGAGCTATAGCCTGCCAGTTTTGTAATTCGTAAGCGCTGTTCTGCATTTCCTGCCGGATCATTGCACGCACGGAAGCGGGTGTTTTGGAAGAATCCTTTCCATTTACAATGCTGTCTTTACGCAGGTATTCGGACAAAGTAAAATTGTATCTCGGTTGCAGGGTGTCGTCATGATAACGCTGAACGATACTGTCCACCTTTGCTGTTTCCGGCATCAGCTGAACCATATTATCAACGCTGACATATCCGATCTTCCCTTGTGCATTTGAAGCAAAAGCCATGAACAGGCTTGCGATCACTGCTGCTATTTTCATATTTTTCATAATGATCTTCTTTATCATTTATCAGTCAAAAAAGATGAGAACCCGATTCCCGTAATAAGATTAATAAACAGGGAAATTTGTTGCTCTCACAATTATTTTAACAAATTTTAATTCTTTACGCCCAATTCCCTGAGTACATCTTCGCTTTTATCCAGTTTGGGGTCGGCAAAGATAACTGTAATTCCCTCACTTTTATCCAGCACAAAGTCATATCCTCTCTGTGAAGCGATCTTCTGCACGACATTATACACCCTGTCCTGAATGGGTTTGATGAGTTCCTGTCTTTTCTTGAAGAGGTCGCCTTCAAATCCAAAGCGTTTGCGTTGCAGGTCGCGGAGATCCTTTTCTTTCTGGAAAAGCTGATCTTCCCTTTTTTTTCTAAGCTCATCACTAAGCATGACCTGCTCTGCGTCGTAATCTTTATACATCTTATCCAGCTCGGCCTGCTTTGCATCAATCTCTTTTTGCCAGCCGGCAGCAATGGCATCCAGTTGTGTCTGTGACTGCGAATATTCCGGAAGCTTGTCGAGTATATAGCGGGTATCAATGATCGCATATTTCTGAGCATTGATTACAGCGGCTGTAAAAAGGAAGCAGCTTGCCAGCAGAATTATTTTTTTCATAGTCGTTCTGTTTAAAATGAACAATTTATTATTCGGATCGGAAACAGTTTATTGATAAAATTCTCAAACGATATTCTTTGTAATCAGGAGTCCCTGCATCATCTTCCTATTCCGGCTCATAACCCAGCATAAAGGTAAAGCGTGAAGCATCTTTAAGCTTGGTTCCGGGAGTAAGGCGGTCGAAACCTATTCCATAGTCAAACCCAAGTAAACCAAACATGGGCAGGAAGAATCTCATCCCCACACCGGCGCTTCTGCGCAAACGGAACGGGTTATAATCTTTGAAATCATACCACCCATTTGCTGCTTCAAAAAACGCCAGACCAAAGATCGTGCTTCCGGGATTAGTTACCAGCGGGTAACGCATTTCCAAAGTATATTTATTAAATATGGTGAAAAATTGAGATGCGCTCTGCTGATCGGGGTTTACCGTAGGATCTGATGATTGATAAACCGGGTAACCTCTTTGCGATATTATGTCATACCCCAGCAATCCGTAGTTATTGGTAAGTCCGGCATCACCCAACTGAAAGCGTTCGAACGGTGAAAAATCAAGGTTCTTGTTATATCTTCCCATGAATCCATATTTGGCAGCCACTTTCAATACAAACTGCCTGCTTTTGTCCGCTCCCATCGCTTTGCCTATAGGCACATACCATTCCGCATTGAAACGCCATTTATGATATTCAGGATTCTTATAAGGATTCTTTGAATCAACAAGTCCGGGATCCAATAAAGAATAAGGCGGCGTCACCTGCACACTGGCCATAAAATTGGAACCGCTTACCGGATAGATCGGGTTCGGCCCGGCAGAAGATCTTTGCAGGGCGATTCGAATATTAAAATTGTTGGATACCCCGTCACTGAGATTCTGGAAGATCGGATATTTCTTGAGTTTGTATTGAGTAAAACTCAAAGTATAAATCAGACTGAAAAAGTCGTCAGGCCATTTTAACTGTTTACCCAGTGATACGGAAAAACTGTTTGCTTTCAGATAACTGGAGTCTGACCTTGCTTTATCAATAAATCCTGTGTACGGATCAAAAGCATTGGAGTATTTGCTGTTGTTGTAAGCAATGGTAAGTGAATTTCTCTTTTTGCCGCCCAGCCAGGGTTCGGTAAATGAGAAACTGTATGAACGGAAGGCACGTCCGTTAGATTGAATACGAAGGCTCAGTTTCTGTCCGTCGCCCTGTGGCAGCGGATCCCATGCAGACCTCTTGAAAATATTATGGATCGAAAAATTGTTGAAGGACACACCCAATGTTCCGGTAAGGCCGATGCCGCCCCCCCAGCCTGCAGATAATTCCAGCTGATCCGAAGATTTCTCTTCCAGTTTCCAGTTGATATCAACAGTTCCGTCTTCAGCATTGGGTACCACTCCGGGATCAATGGATTCCTGATTAAAATATTGCAATTGTCCCAGGTCACGCTGGGAACGGATCAGGTCGGCACGGCTGAAAAGATTTCCGGGAATGGTGGTAAGCTCTCTCCGGATCACATAATCTTTCGTTTTTTCATTGCCGGAAATGGTCACATTTTTGATCCTTGCCTGCGGGCCTTCCACTATGCGGATCTCATGATCTATGGTATCATTATATACAGCAGTTTCTACCGGATCGGCATGGAAAAACAAGTAACCGTCATCCATATACAAACTCCCTATATCACCTCCTTCCTGAGATAGCTGCTTGCCTAAACGTTTGTTCAGTATGTCAATATTGTAAATATCACCCTTGCTGATACCCAGGATGGCATTCAATAATGTGTCAGGATATTTTGAATTGCCCTTCCAGGTGATATTTCCGAAATAATATTTATGCCCTTCTTCCACTTTGATAGCAATATCCAGGTTGCCATTGCTTGCCTTGGTGATCGCTGTGTCCAGGATCTGAGCATCCCGATATCCGAGCGAATTATAGTAGTTCAATATTTTATCCCTGTCTTCATCAAACTTTTTCGGATCCAGCTTAGCGGAGCTGAACAATTTAAATCTGAAATAGGGATCCAGGAGCAGCTTTGTTTTTGTGAAAGAAAGAAATCCCCAGTCTTTCAGATAAGTGCTGAACTCCGGCCTGTGTTTTATTCCGAAACGGGTGGAATCCTGAGTCGGATGCAACGTGAACCGGCTCATTTCTTTAGTGCCTTTCATTTGCCTTTTCAACTTGTTACCGTCCATCTGCTCATTACCGTAGAATATGATATCGTTGATACGGACCTTTTTGCCTTTGTCTATATAGATGGTAAGCGAGTTGGAGTTTGCAAAAGAGGTGTCGGGTTTTTCAACAATATTCACTTTCACATTCTGATAACCCTTGTCCTTAAAAAATTTAGTGGATACTTCGGTGATCCTGCGCCGGGTGTTTTCAGAAATGATCGTCTGCTTTGCCAGTTGTATCTTGCTCTGCAGGTCTTCGGCCTCGGATTTTCTTACCCCTACAAATTTGAAATTCCCCAGGCGGGGCAATTCCTGAACGCTGATCTCGATATACACTTTATCCCCTTCTATCCTGGTGATATAGATCTGGATATCCGAAAATAATTTCTGTCTCCAAAGATTATTGATGGCTTTCGAAAAGATCTCTTCCCCGGGGTGACGAAACTGATCACCTACCTGAAGACCGGAAATAGAAAGTACTATAGCCGTATCGAGATAACGAACTCCGGTAATCTCAATTCCGGCAATAGTGTATTCTTTTACAACCCTGGCATTTTCCCAGGCCAGCAACTTAGGATCAACGGATGTAGGATGGGTGGTATCCTGAGCATGGAGAGAAATAGCGGAGATCATCACCACTGTTGCAAAAGCACAAATTCTAAAAAGAAATCTTCGCATTTTTGGTTGTTCTGTTCAATCTGATTCTGCTCTGCAGAACTGCAATCAATTTATTCTCCTTGTGTTACTATGAGAGCCCGAATTTTTTTCAGGCGGCAAATTAAAGGTAAAATATCGAAAGTCTTTGTTAAAACAGCCTATTAATTGGGCTTATAGGGTAGTTCAGACGATCTGTTCACTGATCTTGCCAAAGCGCCTTTCCCGGTTCTGAAAGTCAATGATGGCTTCGTACAGGTTCTCTTTTCTGAAATCGGGCCAGCGGACATTGGTAAAATAAAGCTCCGCATAGGCAAGCTGGTACAGTAAGAAATTGCTGATCCGGTATTCACCACTGGTGCGGATCATCAGTTCCGGATCGGGAAACCCGCTGGTACAGAGATATTGCTGCAAGGTGTCCTGGTCTATATTCTCAATCTCCAGCTTCCCCTTTTTTACCTCATATGCAATATTTTTTACAGCATTCAGCAGTTCCCAGCGGCCGCTGTAGCTCAGGGCCATGATCAGGTTCAGTCCGGTATTGTCTTTAGTGATCTCCAGGGCCTCCTTCAATTCATTCCGGGCATATTCGGGCAGCATGCTCATGTCTCCGATCACATGAAGTTTTATATTGTTTTTATGAAGGGTTTCTGCTTCATCCCTTATTGTATTCACCAGCAGTTCCATCAGACCAACGACCTCATATTCGGGGCGGTCCCAATTTTCCGTGGAAAAAGCGTATAAAGTTAGATACCCGATTCCCAATTCCGCACACCCTTCCACAATATTACGGACGCTCTCCACCCCATGCACATGGCCGAACAAACGATCCTGTCCATGTTCCTTTGCCCAACGGCCATTCCCATCCATTATGATCGCAATATGTCGGGGGAGATGTTCTTTATCTATTTTATCGAGCAGTTGTGACATACAGTGATGATTATTCAAAAAAAACTTACAGAGCGCAAAGTTATTGCAGATTTCAGAGACATGATAAAGTTTACGGTATGCAGGAATTTGGTCTCCCGGCTTTTTACTTTCTCTACTTCGCAGTAGGACATTTATATGATTGCAGATTGAAGCTGATATACAAAATTGCTGTGCCGAACTGGTCTTTCTGCTTGCTGTTGCCCCGCTGGCGGCCGGGAATACCGATCGGTTCTCCCAATTCATAAGAACGGTCGCTTAGCAAGAAAGCATCCGAAGGGCTTCCATCCGGTTTGGGGGGGAATGTTGCAGGGCTGACATAAGTCTTGCTTACATCATCCAGATAGTCGGTGTTTGTGATCCTATGCAATACCTCAAATCCGATATTGATCCTATCATTAACGGCATACTTGATGCCCATCCCTATAGGAATGGAAAGAGCCGTAGTGCCATACGATTTCCGGTCAGGATACAAGGGGCTTCCCTGCCCTTCAGTGCCTAAGGGCCTGAGGTAAATTTTTCTTCCCTGTAAATAGGCATAAGGGTCATAGCTGAATACACCCACTCCGAATGTAACATAAGGAGTGAAGTTCTCTGTGGGTTCTCCCGGCATAAAGCGGAAGAAATTAAAATCACCCTGCAATGATAGTTCCCATACATTGCTGTTAAAACTCAGGTTGCGCCGGTACATGAAATCATTATACCGGTTATAAATGTCTGAGTAACCCACCCGGGCATAAGTAGCTCCGACACGTACTGCGATATAGTTGTTCAGGTTTTTTCTGAAAAACATTGAAGCTGCCATTTTGGGCCTGTTGATCCTTGCTCTTGTATTCAGATCGCCGAAATAATGGGCTGCCCCCAGGCCTACTCCAAACTCCCCTTCCTGATGTATTGCAAACTGGCCAAAACTTTCTGCAGAGAAAATATTGGTCATGAACAATATGGAAATTACTGCTACAAAATTTTTGATCATACGTCCAAAAAGGTTTCAGAACTATATAAAACGAAAAAATAACCGATTTCTTGCCATGAGCCGCCCTTTTTAATTTCTTTTGTCTAATCCCCAGGTCAGCTTATTCCTGAGTGTCTGCAGAAAATTGTCTTCGCTGAGACGAATCAGGTTCAATAAAAAAGCTTCTTTTCTTACAGCCAGTTGTATATTCTTACTCACGATTTCTCTTCTTGAATCAAGCGCACAAATGATCTTATCGGTCCGCCCTTCAATTTCAAAGGAAATAATATTATTATCCGGAACAATAATCGGACGCACATTGAGGTTATGAGGCGCCACCGGTGTAATCACAAAGCTTCCCGTTTCGGGGAATACGATCGGCCCGTTGCAACTCAACGAGTAACCAGTAGAGCCGGTCGGTGTTGCCACTATCAGCCCGTCGGACCAGTAAGTATTCAAAAATTCACCATTCAGATAGGTATGTATCTTGATCATGGATGCAGTGTCCCTCTTATGAATGGAAAACTCATTTAAAGCATAAGGCACATTGCCGAAAAGAGAAACGCTGGCATCCAGGTGGATCATCGTCCGCTTATCAACAATATAAGTCCTGTTTACAATCGCTTTTACGGCTGTTTGCACCTCATCGTGACCGATCCCGGCAAGAAATCCCATTCTTCCGAAATTGATACCCAGTATAGCAATATTCTTATTACGGACCAGAGTGATGGTGTCCAGCAGGGTACCATCGCCGCCCAGGCTGATCATGAATTCTATCTCATCGGTCAGTTCTTCCGAACGGGAGAATACCATTGTATTCAAAGGCAACCGGACCTTTTCAACGATCTGTTCATAAAAGTGTTCATAAACGACAGGTTGAATTTTTTGCTTGTCCAATTCATCAAAAAAGAGCTGTACATCTTTCTGCTGTTCCTCTTCCATTATCCTGCTATACACTGTTACTTTCATGAATTTAAAAATTTGACTTCTTATGTAAAAATAGCCCGTTTTTACCTAATTGATTAAAGGTGAACTCGAGTTTGAAAGTAAAATCATAATAGGTGAGAATGTCTATTCCAAACCCTCCGGAATAAAGCATCCGGTTCACCAAAAAATTATTACCGGGTTGAGGATTATAAATATACCCTGCATTCCCATAAACTTTGGCAAATACACGAAAAGGAATACGCAACGGCTCGTCCCGTTGACGTTTGAGAAAATTCCCATGAACGGTAACCAGCTCTCTTGTAATTGCTGCTTTCAGATAACCACCTGCCACTCCATCAATAACATAATATTCATAACCCTGCATGAACACATCACCGTAGCCGAGTAATCCCTGATTAAAAAACGGTTGTTTAAAAGGGAGTTTAATAGTACTGAATGAACGAAGATTAAAGTAAGTCTTCTTACTCAAATGCCAGTTGGCTGACCCCTGCATATTAAGCTGCCACGCATTGATCACATGATCTAATCCTTTTTTGCTGAGTGTAACTTCAGCAGCATATCCACTGGTCGGGTAAGGAATATAATCCAGGTCATAATAATTCATGGTATAAAAAAACTCCGGGTAACTGATATGAGTCCTTCCATTGAGATAATAGGAAGGATTCAGTTCAGCTATGGTGTCACTGATGCTCTGCACATGATATCCGATTCCAAAACGATGGCGGGTTTTGATGGCTTTTCTGTAGGTAAGTTCTATTGTGGCATCCATAAAGCTTTGCAGATACCTGCTGCTGTCCTTTATAAAAGCCTGCTTATTCTCAATAGTGTTATAATTCACTTCCTTTTTTTCCCCTAATGCAAATTTTACATTCATTCCCCAGCGTAAAGCTTTGTCAATATAAAGCCGGTCATATCCAAAAGAGAATTGGTGTGTGTAGCCGCTCATCAGCCAAACGCTCAATTTATCGTTCCGCCCTGTTGCATTATTATAAAGAAGTTTTACTCCATAATTCACACGGGAAAGACTGGCATGTTGCTCCACGATCCACTGGTTAAGGTTCCTGTCTATTGGCCGAAAATACGGAAGAGGAAAAAGATACCAGCGCTCTTTCACTTCCACCAACACATCCACATTATATCCTTCAAAACTTTTCAGGGCCACAATAGCATCATTAAAGAGTGATGTGTTCAGCAAATTTTCCCTTGCCCGCTGAAATTTTGCAACAATGTCCTGCAATTTGTATTTATCCCCCTGCTTAAAAGAAAGCTCTCTTAAAATGATATCAGGCTTTGTTTTCTTATTGCCGGTAATGAAAATACTTCGAATGATAAAAAGATTTTCATTGTGATGCTCTGTTTGCTGGCTATCCGCCATCGGAACGGGGTGAGAAAGTGTATCTCCGTCAATACTTTGAGCCTTCAAAATTGGGCAGGCAAACAGCAAGGCAAAAAAAAGCCATAAACTATATTTCATTTCCCGCCGTTTCAAAAGCTGTAAACAATAAAAGAATTAAAGTTAATCTCTTTCCTGTCAAAAAAAACTGAAAGTATCTCCCTCAAATCTTCAGATAATTCATCAGGTTGTCATAATTATTACGGAGTTCTTTTTCATTATGCTCTTCTCCCGAATAATAAATGACATCATATTCATATCTCTGGAAAGTGGCTACGAGTGCGGAAATATCGGTTTTGTTCACCTTGATGGTCACTTGTATAGTACCCGACAAAGGATCAGTAGTAGTGTTAAGCTGAATAATTTGTGCATCGTTGGCTTCCACCAGCTTACTGATCTCATTAAAAGAATACTGTTTTTGATGTATTTCCACAACGATCACTCCTCCGGATTCATTCAGGCTCATGAATTCGGCAGCATATCTCAGCAAGTCATTGTAAATAATCACTCCGGTGATTTCATTCTCATCATCTACCACCGGTAATAAGCTCAAGGCATTTTCACCGGCAACACGTATTGCTTTCAAAAAATGCTCATCCGCTTTGATGGAAGTGCTGGCAAAAGATTGCTGCAATGATTCCAGTTCAGCATGATCATTTTCCGATTGCAGCAGGTCTTCTTCGCTGATAATTCCGATATATTTATCCCCCTCCACGATGGGAAGATGAGTGACATGATTTTCATTCATCAGCTGTAATGCCTGATGTACTTTATCATGGAGGTGAAGATAGGGGATCGTCTGGGATTGTAATTTTCCTGTTAACATATGGATAGCGGCTTTTTCCTGTTACTCAACATTTAGTTTATTGTTTCAGGCATGCTGAGTTTTTTTAAAAATTTATGCAAAATTACATTGAACTCATCCGGAACTTCCATCATAGGAGCATGCCCGCACTTATCAATAAAGTGAAGTTCGCTGTTTGGAATGAGCTTGTTAAATTCTTTTGCAACAAACGGTGGGGTGATCGTATCATTATTTCCCCATATTAATAACGTGGGTTGTTTGATTTGATTGAGTTCCTCACCCAAATTATTTCGTATCGCACTTTTTGCCAATGCAATGATCTTGATGGCTTTCATCCGGTTATTCACAATTCCAAACACTTCATCCACAAGCTCTTTTGAAGCCACCTTCGGATCATAAAAAGTCAGCTCGGTCTTTTTTCTTATATATTCGTAATCACCTCTTTTAGGATAACTATCCCCCATTCCGCTTTCAAACAATCCGGAGCTTCCCGTAAGTATCAGAGATTTGATCCGCTCAGGATGTTTCAATATGTGTTTCAAAGCAACATGACCTCCCAAAGAATTTCCTAAAAGGTTTATATTTTCATATTCCCTTACTTCAATAAAACGATGAACAAATTTCTCAAGGCCGCCTACAGAGGTATGCAAAATGTCGAGGTCAAACAGCGGAAGTGAGGGCACAACCACTTTGTAATGGTTACGGAAATAATCTATTAATCCGGAAAAATTACTCAATGCTCCGAAAAGACCATGTAAAAGAAGGAGCGGTTCTCCCGTACCTTCTTCAACAAATCTGAATTTGTCCTGCTGTTTTATTTCATAATCAAATGCCAAGCAGCATTCTATTTGCTGCTAAAGTAATTGTTTTGCTTCAATAATGATAGAGAATTGATTATCAAGGAAGCAAATTTTAGGCGCCTAAGCCATTCTTTGGCCAAGATTTCCGAAAAAGCCCTGAAGGTCATGAAACATATTTTCAAATGTAGGAACCAAAGCAGCAAAGCTGTTGATCGCCCTGGGGCCCCAGGGTTGTACAAAAAAATAAGTAACGGACCTTTCAATGGTAGCCGGCCGGATGAACTTCATTTGCTCCAGGTAAAAGAGAACAACACTGAAAACGGTCACATAAAGGGCAATATAAAATATCATTCCTCCAAGTCTGTTCAACCATCCCAGCATCGCAAACTGAATACTTTTTTCTATCACACGTGCAATAAGATGGACGATCAGCACAACCACTAAAAATACAAGGGCGAAAGCCAGCAGCGGAAGCCATTGTTCTGAAACTTTATCCGAATCGCTTAACCGTGCTGCTACTACAGTGGAGAGCTTGATAGCTGCAGCCAGACCGATAAAAAGAGCAATGAATGAAAACACACCTACGATCAGGCCGCGCTGATAACCTCTGATCATAGCTAAAATGACCACGAGTGCAAAGATGATATCAAGGAGCATGGTAGTATGATTTGGTGGATAACCCTGTAACGTAGCTTCCGGAAGTAAATTTTGCTTTATTGTACTGGTCGTTATTTATTTAACAACTCCTTTACCAGAGCAGAAATAGTTTTTCCATCTGCTTTTCCTGAAAGTTGTTTGGTGGCCACTCCCATCACTTTTCCCATATCGGCAGAAGAAGAAGCGCCTGTCTGTTCAATTATCTTTAACAGTTCAGGCTTTAATTCCTCTGCCGTAAGTTGTTTGGGTAAAAATCTTTCGATCACTTCGATCTCTTCCAGTTCTTTCTGAGCCAGGTCATTCCTGTTTTGTTGCTGATAGATCTCCAATGAATCTTTTCTTTGCTTCACCATCTTCTGAAGCAGTTTTATTTCATCAGCTTCTTTCAGTTCGCCGCCTGCACCTTCGGCGGTTTTTGCAAGAATGATCGCAGCCTTGATCGCACGTAAAGAACGGGTAGCTTTTTCATCTTTTGACAGCATGGCGGTTTTCAGTTCCGCCATAATTTTTTGTTCCAGGTTCATAAAAAAATATTTTATGCTTTACTCTGCTGGGTTTGCTTTTGCCGGAATTTATTTAAGAATTCGCTTGCAAATTTTTTGATCTCATCTGCCTGGTCATCATGCCGGGTAGCCCGGCTGTAGGTGTCGGCCATGGTCATAAAGGTTTGATAAAAGAAATCGGCCATCTCATCCACCATCATGTCTTTGGTCCAGAGATCAATACGCAGGGCTGTCTTGTCTTTTCCATCCCAAAAAGATAAGAGCATGGCCCTTGCATGCTGGGCATCATCATGGCTGACATCGCTGGCAGACCATTCTATTGCCTGCGGTGTGCGGCTTTCATCCAGTGTCACATCAATTTTTATTGTAGATTTACTCATAACTGATTTTTAACGGGGCAAAGTTAACCGAAATCATCCGACTGCTTTCAGGATGCATTGCCATAATGCATCGGCAGATTTTTCCCATGTGAATTGCCCGGCTCTTTCCTTCCCAAGTATGATTTGCTTTTTCCGAAGCCCTTCATCCTTGTAAATAAGCATCATTTTTTCTGCTATGTCATTAAAATCAGAAGGGTCACAATAGAGCGCTGCTTCGCCGGCAATCTCCTGCATGGATGAATTTGAAGAAGTGATCACCGGCACTTCACATTGCATTGCTTCAATTACTGGGATACCGAACCCTTCAAACAAAGAAGGATAAACCATGGCATAGGCAGAGCCGATCACATCACGCAATTCAGGGTTTTCAAGATAACCGGTCATGACCACGTCACTTCTATACTTATAGGTCTTCAATTTCTCCATAAACGTATCAGACTTCCAGGCAAGCCTTCCATTAAGCAGCAGCTTCATTCCGCTCTGTTGCCGTTTTTTAAAAACAGAAAATGCTTTCAGCAGGTTCTCAGGATTTTTCCTCGGATGAATGGATCCTGTATAAAGGAAAAACTCTTTTTGGCTTCTTCGCTGGCAGGATGAAAACCGTTACTCACCCCGTTATATACTACATCTATTTTTGATAAAGCGAAGTTTTTGTAATGCGAAAGAACATCATTCTTCGAAAACTCAGAAACGGTGGCAACAGATGCTGCTGTTTTTAAAAATTTCGGAGTGTATCTTTTATAATACAAATAATGCGACTTCCTGATGAACGAAGGATAATGAAGGAATGCAAGATCGTGAAGCACCAGGCATTGAGGGGTCTTTGTATTCAGGGAGCAAAAACCATCACAGGAAACAAAAACATCCGCTTTGTACTTTTTTAAAACCGCAGGGATCTTCACATCGTACCATAATTTCCAGAGCAAGGGATGACGTGCAGGAGGTCCGGTGACTACCGGTTTTATATTTTCGCTGAAAATAAATCTTTCCTCATAAGGCCTGTCGAAAATGAAAATGAATTCGTGTTCAGGATAGTTTTTAGTGATACGAAGGAAAATTTCATAAATAAAACGGCCATATCCTTCCAGGTATTCTTTCAGTAAAAATCTTGTATTGACTGCTATTCTCATTTGTAAAAAGCAAAGATAAATTCAGGTTGTATCATTTTTTGTCTTAAAACAACATTATGGCATTGAATAAGCAGTATTTTCTGCAAAACAGAAGGGAAATCCATCAATTCCGGTACAATTATTTTACGAAGTATTTAAAATCTTATTGTCACAGATTTCCGCTTATTCTGCAAGAACATTTGCCCTCATTTATTGTAAGTTTTATGTAATTAAAACAAGCGGTTTTACAATTGTTTTCATTGAGACCTCTTTCTATTTTTATCATTAAATCCATCTAAGTGAAAACAAAAAATCCACCTTATGATAAAACTCTACCCGAAAATCTTTTTTACATTACTGTTCAGTTTCCTGCTGCAATGCTACGGCCTATCGTTGCAGGCACAATGTCATGGCGGTGTAATACCTGGAGACGTGGCTTATGATACTACCGTGACAACCGGCAGCGGTAATTACAGTACTGTATTCAGTTTCCCGAAATTCGATCCATCGAATGGCATGGTCACCTGCGTAAAGCTTTGCCTTACTATTACAGGAAGAGTATCCATGTTTCTTGAAAATAATGTAGTCTCTCCAACAACTTATAATATTTCTTATGACAGAAACGATACATTAACCGGTCCGGGTTTAAGTTCCCCCATGAAAAATAACATCACCGTAAATTATGGTCCTTATCTTCTTGCAGCATCTGACGGAACAACAAATTCAGGGCCTGATTATATGACGATCGGGCCTGACACTGTTTTAAGATCTGTAAGTATTTGCATCACCCTGACCGATTCTATTGATCTGGTACCTTTCTATGGTGTGGATTCCGTTCATTACACATACAAGATCAAGGCAGGTGCAAATGTAGCAGGAAGCGGAGATTACAATTTCGGCGTATCCACACAAGGCAGTGTGAATTACAAACTGCAATACTGCTACTGCCCCACCGCAGTCCTTCCTTTGAATATCAAAAACTTTTCGGTGATCAAAAAAGGCGATGACCGTGCCTCAGTCGAATGGACCAGCCTGGACGATCCCAATTCCAATTATCATTATGAAGTGGAAGTAAGCAAGGATGGTTATCATTTCTCTTCCGTAGGTTCGTTACCGGTGAATCCTGTAAGTCCCGACTATAAATTTTTATACGTAATGGGGGAAAATGCAAGCGGACATTATTTCTTCAGATTGAAACAGATCTATTCCAACGGCTACACCCGTTTCAGTGAAATAAAATACATTGATCTTGACCGGTCATCCTCTCCGAAATTTACTTTATATCCCAACCCTTCCGAAGGCGCTGTTGGTATCAAATTTGATAATATCCAGTCCGGCCAATTAGTGGTTCAAATATTCAATTCACAAGGCCAAAGAGTGTTGCAAAAAGAAATTGAAGCGGCGGGCTCGTCCTACCGTCAGCTGACCATGCTGCAGAAAGGAATGTACTGGCTGAAAGTCACGGATATTACCAGCCGCATGTCCTCCACCCGTCAACTCTTTATTAAATGACCTCTTAGGTGGAAGAGGATGGTGGCTTGTAAAAGGGGCTCTGATTCAGAGTCCCTTCTTTTTTGCTAAATAAGTAGCAGGAAAGAAAACAATCTTTCCACTTATAAAACTCTTTTTCTACTTTTGTTGCCTTACATTACTCTTTCATGGAATATAACACAACAAGAAATATGCTGGCCATGCGTGAATATGGAAGACATGTGCAGAAAATGATCGAACACCTTTTAACCATTGAAGATCCTGAACGGCGCCAGCGCAATGCCCAGGCAGTGATCGAACTGATGGGTTTTCTGAATCCCCATCTGAAAAATGTGGAAGATTTTCGTCATAAACTCTGGGATCATCTTTTCCTGATCTCGGATTTCAAGCTGGAAGTGAAATCTCCTTATCCCATTCCTACCCGGGAAAAATTAAAAGCAAAACCGGAACCACTTCCTTATCCTAAACGTCATCCCAAATATTCTCACCTGGGTAAAAACCTGGAGCTGGTAATTAAAAAAGCTTTGCAGGAAGAAAATCCCGACAAGAAACTAGGGTTTGCCAATGCAGTAGCATATTATATGAAGCTCGCCTACAGCAACTGGCACAAAGAAATGGTGCATGATGATGCTATTCAAAATGAACTGGGAAACATTACCGATCATCAGCTTACTTTCACCACTACGCCTTTTGTAAAAGCATTTCGTCTACAGCAGGACAGCCGCGACAGGGGCGGATACGGAAAACAAAGAGGAAAATTTCAGCACAGAGGCAGCAATGGAAGAAGAAATGATAGCCGTAACGGTGGCGGATATAAAAAGAAGAGATACTGAATCTCCATTCACGTTAGTAAGATTTAAATAATAGCCTATCTTACTTACCTAACCCCTGCTTCAATATAATTGGCTTTGTTCCGGTCAAAGAATTTGCAATTTGCAATATGTTCTTTAATTTTTCTGAACTAAAAGCCCGTTTTTCATCATTAACTTAAAATTCCCTTTTAAGGGTTAGAATAATATGCATTCCTTTGAAGTAAGCGGCGGTAAAAAACTTTCGGGAGAGATCGTTCCGCAGGGAGCCAAGAATGAAGCGCTTCAGGTGATCAGCGCTGTTTTACTGACTCCTGAAAAAATTACCATCAGCAATATTCCGGACATTCTCGATGTTAATCTTCTCATTGAATTGTTGAAAGAAATGAACGTGGAAGTGGAGAGACCACAAAGAGACACCTGCACTTTCAGTGCTGCTGATGTGGATCTCGATTATCTGCGCAGTGAAACATTCAGGAAAAAAGGCGGGCGGCTGCGTGGATCGGTGATGCTGGCCGGGCCTATGCTGTCACGATTCCGCAAAGCTTATATCCCCAGGCCCGGTGGAGATAAAATCGGTAGAAGAAGGCTGGATACACATATCACAGGATTCGAAAAACTCGGAGCTTCTTTTAATTATAATAAAGAAGATGGCTTCTTTCACCTGGAAGCTCCTCATCTGAAAGGAGCAAATATGTTGCTGGACGAACCTTCAGTAACAGGCACCGCCAATATCATCATGGCGGCGGCAATGGCCAAAGGAACGACCACCATTTACAATGCTGCCTGCGAGCCTTATGTGCAACAGCTCTGCCGCATGTTGAATAAGATGGGCGCAAAGATCAGCGGT
>WBZO01003739.1_pt1 | contig 17290 bp, 13 predicted proteins | sample 5204261 | NCBI WGS metagenome assembly WBZO01 (sample SAMN12412400, study PRJNA552823) | activated sludge metagenome | isolation source: activated sludge from anammox sidestream of wastewater treatment plant... | place: USA: North Carolina | collected 2017-09 | reverse complement strand
AGCCGGGTCATGTCGCGGATGACGCTCTCGGTGAAGCGAGCGATCCTTCGTGCTTGCATGGGACTATCGTCTCCTGGCGGGTTTGCGCCCGGCGGGCGCGGGTGCGGGCGCTGGGGCTGGCGCGACCCGCTGATGGGAATAGAGCCGGCGATAGAGGTCGGCGTTGCGGAGGATGATCTGGACGTAGTCGCGGGTCTGGGTGAAGGGGATGGTTTCGACGAACTCGGCTGGTTCCCGGAACTCGCCCCAGGTCTTCCATTTGACGACGCGGCTGGGTCCGCCGTTGTAGCCGGCCAGGGTCTCTTCGATGCTGCCGTTGCGGAGTTCGAGTTGCTGGCGGAGGTAGTAGGACCCGATTGCGAGGTTGGCGGCGGGGGTCTTGAGCAGGGCGACGCGGTATCCGCGCACGCCGGCCCGCCGGGCCAGGGAGCGGCCGGTGGAGGGCATGATCTGGGTCAGCCCGATGGCGCCGGAGGCGGAGACCGCCTTGGGATCGAACTCCGACTCCTGGCGGACGAGGCCGGCCAGAAGGTACGGGTCGAGGTTGCGGGCGGCGGCGTGCCGGCGGATGGCGTCGTTGTAGGGCATGGGGAAGGCGTGGCGCCAGAAGGAGTCGGGAGCGCCCTCGGGCGGGAGCCAGAGGTAGCCGGTGGCGGTGGCTTTGACGTAGCGCAGAGCCTGGGCGTGGTCGCCGCGGGCGGCGGCGATCTGAGACAGCGCGACCGCGCAGGGGTAGGGTTTAGCGCCCTGGCGGACGCCGAAGCGGATTTCGCCTTCAGCCCAGCGTTCGAGCCCGGCGCGAGCCAGCAGGCGGGCGCGGGCGAGGCGGGATTCGGTGGGCGGGTCGGGCGCGAAATCGGCGCGGCGCTGGCGCTGAGGCCAGGCGATGGAGGACAGCAGCGTCTCGGTCTCGGGGTGGACGGCGGGCGCCCGGGCGATTTCGGGCTTGGCCAGCCGCCCGCGGGCGAGCACCGCATAGTAGGAGTTCGGGAAGCGACGCACGATCTCGGTGAGAAGGCGGCGGGCGGCGGCCGAATCGGCGCGCGCTTCCGCGTCGCGCGCGAGGAAGTAGATTGCGGCGCCGGCCTTTTCGGACGAGGGGAAGCGGCGGAGGTGATCCTGGAGGGCGGCGGCGGCGCCCGGTTCTCTGGCCAGCCAGCGCCGCCAGACGACCTTCCAATGGCAGACCGCTCCGTCCTCGCTGGCGGGGAACGAGTCGGCGCAGGCCTGGTAGAGCGGCGTGTACCGGGTGAAGTCGTTTTCGACGAGCAACCGCCCCGCGGCGGCGACCAGGGCCCGCAGCCGCCATTCCGATTGCGGCGCGATTTGCGCGATGGACTCGGCCGCGGCGATCATCTCATCGAGGCGGTCGAGGCGGAGGAAGCAGGTGACGAGGTGGGCCTGGCGCTCGGCTGCGGTTTCGGGAAAACTCATGCGGAGGGGGCGCAGCCATTCGAGCGCTTTGGCGGTTTCCCTGTCCCGGAGCAGGGCCGCGGCTACGCCGTTCTGGGCGCGCTCGCGCTCCTGTCCCGCGAGCACTCCGGCGAGCCGCTCGTACTCCTGCCGGGCGGCTTTGAACTGGCGCGCCTCCAGGAGGCGGGCGGCGCGCTCCAACAACGCGCCGGGCATGACGGGCGGATACCGGGCGCCCAACCCGGACTCGATGCGGGCGAGGGCGGCGGCGGCTTCGGCCGCCTGATCGGCGGCCGGGTAGCGGACCCAGAGCGTCTGCCACGCGGCGGCGGCCGAGACGGCGTCTCCCGCGCCTTCATGCGCCCGGGCGAGGGCGGCCAAGCCGCCGGGCTGGGGCCAGAACTCCTGCGGCACACGGCCGAGCAGAGCGAGAGCCAGCTTGGGCTGTTCGAGTTCGAGCCAGGCCTCAGCGCCGAGCACCACGGCGCGGCCGGAGAGGGCCGAGACGGTCCGGGCGGAGAGCACAGGCTCGATCGCGGCGGCGACGGCATCGAAGCGTTTCGCCCGCGACAGCGCCTGGGCGCTGAAGAAGGCGGCATAGTCGGCCAGTTGAGGCAATGAGCGGCCGGCCTGGCCGAACAGCGCGACGGCCTCGTCGAGGCGGCCGGCCTCCAGAGCCTGGGAGCCGCGTCGGAATGCATCGACGCCCGGTTGCGCATGGGAGGGCGTGGCGGCGAAAGCCGCCGTAAGCAACGCCGCGGGCAGCGCGGCTCTAAACCAGCGGGCCGGGGTATTCGGGTCCGAGCAGCGAGGCATCATCGTTGGCGAGCGTATGGAGAACCTCCAGGTGGAAGTAGTCGACCATGGTCGGCGTGTGCATGTACTCGTGCTTGAACTGAGCGCGGCTGCGGTCCATCTCACCGCGCAACGCCATGTAGAGGCGGGCCTGTTCACGGCCGTTGCGCACGGCCTCAGCCTGATAAAGCCTCATTTCGGCGACGCGGACGCGGGCGAAACGCTGCGCGCGGGCGTGAATCTCCTGGTCTTCGCGGGTGAGCGATTGCCAGTCGGGCGGGGCGCCGGAGGTCTTCACCGCGGCGGCCGGAGCGAGGGCAACCAAGGCTCCCGGGGCGGCATTCGCGGCGGCGCGCTGGGCGGCCTGGCGGGCGTCGAGCGCCGCTCCGGCGAGGGCCGTGACGACCTCGATGGCGTTGACATCGAGCGGAGCGTTCAACGGCGCCGCCGCGCCGTCCACCATGACGACCGCGGCCACGCGGCGCTCACGTTCGGACTGGCCGGCGATCACCGGCAGCAGGCAGATGCGCCGCTCCTGCGAAGCGCACTCGGCGCCGTCGACGAGCGCGGCGATCTGATCGCCGAGTTCGCCCGCCGCGCCCATGGAGATGACGGTATCCAGCGACTCGATCACGGTCTGGAAGGCGGGGGCGGCGGCCAATTCGACCGTCAAGCCGGGCGCGGCAGCCGAACGCGCCCCCTCCAGGTTAAGCTTGCCGTCGAGCACACTGAACAGCCACACACGCTGGCCGAAGGCGGAAACGCCGTCGAGCAGGGAGGCGGACCATGCGTTCAGGTCCTCGGATTGCTCCAGGCGCCTCGCGCTCTGGTTGAGTTTCTCGCTGAGTTCCCGGGCCGCCGAGGCGCGGGCGCGCTCGGTCTCCTGCGCCAACCGGGCGGAGACGCGGCGTTCGATCTCGCTTTCTGCGGCGAGGCGAAGGGCTTCGAAGCGCTCATCGAAAGCACGCGCGACGTGGTCGCGCCAGCCGCGGTCGATGAGATCGTGGATGTGTTCCACCTGGATCTGCCAGGCGGCGCTGATCTGCTCGCGCGCCAGGTCGCGCTCGGCGCGGAAGAAATCGCGCGCTTCATCTTCGGGCGCCGCCGCTCCGGTTTGAACCGGCTGAATGAGCTCGTCGGACATATAGCACTTCGAGTTTAGCGCGGACCGTCACCGCAGCCGCGGTTCGATCGTCCACTCGGGCGGCGAGAGGCTGCCGGAGAGCCTGAATTGACGTCTCGGTCCGGCGAAATCGAACGTCCAGCCGGCGTCGCCCCGCGTCGCCGTGCCGGTAAACGTCTCGCCGGCGGCGAACGCTTCGAGACAGGAAAAGCGCAGCCGTTCACGGCTTCTGCGCGCATCGTAGTCGAGGCAGGCCTGAATCGAGCGGAGCGGCGGATCGGCGAGCGCAGGCGTTCGCGCCGTCACCTGCGCCTCGACCGCCAGCGATTCCTGCAATCGCTGTCCGAACCCAAGCCAGGCGGCGCTGAACTCGCTTTCGAGGAGCGCCGGCCCCAGTTCCAATCCGTCCGCGCGTCCCCAGATGCGATTGCTGACGGCCTCGCCGCCGAGCAGCGCTTCATGGCGGCCGGAGAAGCGCCCGCCCCCGACGGCCGCGCTGAGATCGGGGATCTCCAGGCGCGCGCCGTCCCAGTAGAAGCGGGAGGCGACGTTGGCAGCGTCCAGTCCCGCGAGTTGCAGGGAATCGATGCGCAGCGTGCCTTCGACGCGGCGATCGGCGAGCCAGGCCGGAAGGGCCGCACGGGTGCGGAAGGTGCGTTCGATGAAGCCCAGAGCGCGGCGGAGCGCGGGTCTGAAGAACCGGTCGAGTTGTTCGCCATCCACCTGTCGAAGGGAGAGATCCAGCTTGTACGGGCGCGGCGCGCGCGCGGAGAATTCGAGATCCGCGCGGAAGGGCCAGACGCCCCACTGTCCGTGCGCCTTGCGCGCGCTCCAGTTGGCGCCGCGCAGGGAGACGGAGGCGCGTTCGAGGGCGACGTCGGGCGCTCCTGAGACGGCGCACCGCGCGCGGCGCAATTCGAAGTCGCCGAACCAGGCCGCGGCGCGCTCGGGCGACGAGGGACGCCGCTCGAAGCGGAGTTCTCCCCCGATTTCGCCGGCCGCGCATGGCTCGAGCGCGCCCACGGCAGGGACATTCGCCAGTTGGTTCAACGCGGCGCGCAGGGCGCCGAGCGGGACGGATTGCGTCGCGAGCCGGAACTCGGCGGTTTCGTTTTCCACTTCCCATCGCCCGCTCAGCTCCACGACGGCGCCGCCCGGGGTGCGGGTCTGGACGGGCTCGAGCCTGATTTCACTGCCTTCGACGGCGACCGCCGCCTGGTCGAAGGTCAACGGACCGACGTCATTGAGCGTAACCGCGGCATCGTGGAGGGCGACGCGCCCCCGGATGGGCGCCTCGTGAGCATACTCGATGGCGCCGTGGACCTTGCCCGCGACGGCGAGCCGGTCCGGCGCGCGCATTCCGAACCGCCGGGCGAGGTCGATGAGCACGGGCGCGGGCAACCCGTCGAAACCGAACGAGGCGGACCACTGCGGCCGGCTCAGGAGCCGCCGGCAGGAGGCCTTGAGTTCGAGGGGGAGGTTTTCATCGCCGGCGGCGGCGACGGTCCGCACCTGGAAGAGCTGCCCGATCAGGTCGAGGCGGCCCACGTAGGGCAGCGTCCAGGCGGTCCCGCGAAAGCCGAAGAAGCCCTCATCGCCGGGGCTCTCGATGCGCAGATTCCCTTTGATCCCGACGTTGCCGATGGGTCCGTCCAGTTGGGCGCGCGTGGAGAGCCGCCCCTGGAGTCCGAGGTCGCGGCCAGTGATGAGGGTGAGGACTTCGCCGGCCAGGCTCCGCTCCAGTTCGATATCGATCTCCAGGCGGCCTTCGGCATTGGGGCCCTGCGACCACTTTCCGCGGCCTTTGAAGCGTCCGAAGCCGGACTCCGGGCGGTCGGTGCGCGCGGGGGAGGCCTCATAGCTCCACGCGAGTTCGCCGGCGGGTCCGCCGCCGGGCTCGAGGTCGAGATCGACGTCGTTGAGGAAGAACGGCGACTTGAGGGCGTTTTCGCGGAAGTTGATTCGCCCCGCGCGAATCTCGACACGTTGTGCCGGGGCTCCGCCGCGGCGGCTGAGCATCGCCTGCAGCAGCGCGGGCACGTTCCAGCCGGCGTTGCCGGCGCGGGCCACGTTGATGCTGGCTCCCACCAGCCGAACCGGGCCGATGCGGATTGCGCCGAGCAGCAGCGACGGCCAATGGAGGCCTGCCTGCAGCTCGCCTACATAGGCGACCGGCTCGAGGCCGAAGCGCGGATCTTCCGGGATCACGACGTCGGAGGCCGCGACGCCGGCGAAGGGGAAGAGTTGGTAGCGGACTTCGCCGATCTCGACGCGGCGGCCCGTGGCCCGGCTGAGCGCCCGGCTGAGGGGCTCGCGCGCGGCCGCTGCGTCGATCTCCGGCGCCAGCAGCGCGGCGGCGCAGAGCAGCACGGCGCAGACCAGCGCCGCCAGAGCCAGACGACCCGGCCGGACCTTCACCGGGCCTCCGCGGCGGCGAGCAGGGCTTCATACTGCTCCGGGGTGTCGATGTCGGCCACGACGTTCGGATCATCGACATCGACCCACGCGGCGCTGTCGAAGCGGCTGTGGATGAAGTCCCGCGGCGTGGAATCCGGCGGCCAGGCGAGCAGCGGGGCGATGAGGCCGTGATCGATGAGCACGGGATGGCCGCGCCGCTGTCCACGCCAGCGCGGAACGACGAGCGGCGCGCGGAGGCGGCGCCAGGCTTCGAGGATCGCATCCAGGGTCGACTCGCGGACGCCGGGGTTGTCGACCGGAGTGAAGACGACGGCCGGCGTAGCGGCGGGAAGGGCCGCCAGGGCGATCCGCAGCGACGACAGCATGCCGCGCCCCGGATCGGGGTTCAACAGCAGCGCCGCGCCCGCGGCTGCCGGGCAGCCGGCGGCGATGCTGCCGGCGTCGCGGCCGAGCACGACGTACGGCGCGAGGCCGCGGCCCTGGCAGAGCCGGATCTGGCGCTCGAGAAAACTCATGCCCTGGAACTCCAGCAGTGGTTTGGGCCGTCCCATTCTGCGGGAGTCTCCCGCGGCGAGCAGGATCGCGGCGGGCGGCGCTGCGGTTGCGGTCACTTGAGAGGAACCTTCGTCTCCAGGCCGGTCAGGATCGACTTGGAGAGCGCGCGCCAGCCGCTGGCGGCGTTCCTCCGCACGGCGATCATCTCGGCGGCCACGCTCACAGCGATCTCCTCCGGCGTGACCGCGCCGATATCGAGGCCCATCGGCGAGTGGAGGCCCTCGAAGCGCGCGGCCGCGATGCCTTCCTTCTCCAGTTCACGCAGCACCGAGATCGTCTTGCGCTTGCTGCCGATCATGGCGATGTAGCGAGCCGGCGTCCCGGCCAGCAGCCGCAGGACGCGCATGTCGTCGCGATGGCCGCGCGTGACGACGATGAGATAGCTGCCGGAATGAAGCTCGAGCGCGGGGATCAACTCCTCGTAGGCTCCCGCCAGGACTTCATCGGCATCCGGAAACCGTTCGCGGCTGGCAAAGCTCTCGCGGTCATCGACGACGGTGGTGTGGAATCCGCACAACGCGGCCACCTTGGCCAGCGCCTTCGAGATGTGCCCGGCGCCGAAGATCACCGCGCGCGGCTGGGGTTCGACCGGTTCGACAAACACCTCCAATTGCCCTCCGCAGATCAGGCCGTTGTCATAGGCGGCGTCCTCGCCGAGCGAGAAGCAGAGCCTGCGGCTCCGGCCGGACTCCATCGCCTCGCGGGCGGCGTTCCACACCTCGGCTTCGACGCAGCCCCCGCCGATCGTGCCGACCAGCGAGCCGTCGTCGCGCACCAGCAGTTTGGCGCTGAGGAAGCTGGGAATGGAGCCGTTGGTCTGAACGATGGTCGCCAGGGCGCAGCGCCGGCCCTGCCGCCGCTGCCTGACAAGCTCCTCGAATACGTCCATTCAGTCTGAGTTTATCGCGGGTCCGTGTTGGCGGGGCGTTACGCCGCTGGCCGCCGGGCGGGCTATGCTATCATGGCGCGCGAGTGAGAGAAGAACTGCGCGTCGCGCCGGGTCTGGGGTTGATCTTCGACATGGACGGGGTGGTGATCGAATCCACGGCGATGCACACCGCCGCCTGGCGAAGGTACCTGGAGACACAGGGGCTCGCGCGCGAGGGCTTGACGGAGACGATGCTGGGCAAGCGCAACGACGACATTGTCGCGGCGCTGTTCGGCGGCGGGCTGAGCGCGGAAGCGGTGGGCGAACATGGCGCGGCCAAGGAGCGGATCTACCGCGAGCTGATGGCGCCGGTGTTTGCAGAGCACGTCGTGGCGGGCGCCGCAGGGTTCATCGCGGCGGCACACCGGGCCGGCATCCCCTGCGCGCTGGCCACCAACGCGGAGCCGCTGAACGTGGAGTTCGTGCTGGGGCGAAGCGGATTGAAGGAGTGTTTCCAGGCGATTGTGGACGGCCACCAGGTCGCCAGGCCCAAGCCGGATCCGGAGATTGTCTTCACGGCCGCCGCCAGGATCGGGCTGGCCGCCGAAAACTGCATCGTGTTCGAGGATTCGCCCGGCGGCATGCGGGCGGCCCGCGCGGCGGGCACGCGCCTGGTGGCGCTGCTGACGACGCTCGCAGCGGCGCCGGGAGCCGACCTTGCCATAGCCGATTTCAACGACCCGCGCCTGAGACCATGGCTCTCGACCCTGTCTCCCAGATCAGCCTGTCGTCGCTAGCCGTCGCCGCCGTCTCGATCGGCCTGGCTTCGTTCGTCTGGTGGCGCCGGCTGGCCCGTCTCGGCGCGATGCGCGACGTCGTGGAGCGCATCTACGCGCTGTCGGAAGAGATTCTGGACTGGGACACGCAATCGGGGCTGCGCGAACGCGTGCTCGCGGGACTGTCCGGCGTATTGCCGGTCGAGCACGTACAGTTGCTGGGCGAAAGGCCGAAGACGGAGCCGCCGGGAGTGGTGGTGCTGCCGATGAGCTTCCGGGGCGAGACATCGGGCTGGCTCGAACTGAGGGGGCCGGGTCTCAGACCTCGCAACGAAGAGATGAGCGCGCTTGGCCATCTGGCGAACCAGATCGCGATCGCGGAGAGGCTCCGCGAGCAGCGCGCGCTGCAGGACCGGCTGTTGCGGAGCGAACGGCAGGGAGCGGCGGGGCAGCTCATTTCGAGCATCGCCGCCGAGCTGAAGCCGCCGCTGCAGCGGCTGCGCGACACGCCGGGCGCGGCGGGCGCGCGCGAAGCGGCCGAGGCGCTGGAAGTGCTGGACCGGCTGCTGTCCTTCGCCCGTCCCGACCGGGGACCGCGCACGCGGGTCGAGATCGCGGCGATGCTCCGCGACCTGCTGGAATTGCGCAGCGAGCCGATGCGTCTGGCGCTGCTGCGAGTGGCGCCCGACGTGATCGAATCGCCGCTGCCGGTGATCGGTTCCCGCAGCCAGTTGGAGCAGGCGTTGCTGAACGCGGTGGTGTTCGCCGAGCAATCGCTCAGCGCGGCCGAGCAGCGCGTCATGCACCTGACGGCGCGCAAGGAGGACAACTGGGTGCTGGTGCGGGTGCGCATCGACGCGGCGGCGGGCGATCAGGCCGAGTCCCTGCTCGCGCTGAGCCGGGACGTCGTCGAAGCGCACGAGGGCAACTGGCGGATGTCGTCGGCCGCGGGCGAGACCGTGATCGAGATCCGGCTCCCGGCGGCCCCGCCAGCCGAGGCTCCGCGCGTGCGTCAAGCGGCGCGCAGTCTCACGCTGCTGGCCATCGAGCCGGATGCCGGGAGCATGCGGCAGTTGGCGGAGGTGCTGGCCGGCTGCGGACACCGCATGGCGCCGGCCGCGGGGGCGGGCGACGCGCTGCTGCTGGCCGCCCGCATGCCGTTCGACGCGGTGCTCGCGGTGGAAGCGCTTCAGGATATGGATTGGAAAGAGTTCCAGGCGCGCGCCGCGCAGGCGGGCATACGGCTGATCATGCTCCTGCCGCGGGGCGCGCCGGCTCCGCCGAACCTGCTCCTGATCCGGCTCCCGGCGGACGAATCCGAGGTCCGCTCCGTGCTGGCGCACCTGGAGCGGGAGCCGGTCCGGGAGCGCGCCTGATGAAACGAATATCCTGGAGGTGAGGATTCCACCGATGGTGAGAGCCGCTACCCTGAGCGCCGGTTGCCTGCTGCTGGCCGTCGTCGCGGCCGGTCAGGCCGCCAGGAAGTGGTCCGGCCCGCGTCCCGAAAAGCCGGACGTCCCGTTTCTGCTGCACGTCGACAAGCTGGTCGAAACGGAAGCGGGGATGGCCGTGGAGGCCAAGTCGAAGGACGGCTCGCTTTACACGGTGCCGGGCGCGGGCTCGCCGGTCAAGACGCCGATGCCGGAGCCCATTTTCCTGTTTCAGGCGGGCAAGACCAATCCTGAACGGATGACGCTGTTCCGGATGGAGACCAAGGACGGCCGGCGAAGCCTGCTGTTGCCGGATCCCGGCAAACGCAAGAAGGACGCGGCCAGGCCGGTCTTCATGCTCGTGACCGCGCTCGACAAGGGTCTGTTCAAGCTCGAGGTCAACGAGTACCTTCCCGACGGGGAGTACTGCCTGTCTCCGGACGGCTCGAATCAGGTTTTCTGCTTCGCGGCGCAGTAGGGATCGACGAGTGTTCGCGTTTGCCGCCGGGAGCGCATTGGGCAGCGTCGCCATCTTCGGGTTGTTGGCGGCAGGGGCCGCCCGGCCCTGGGCGGTCTGGCTGGTCGCGGCGGCGGCTCTGGCCGGCGCGCTGCGGCAGGCGCGATTCACGCCGGTCCGGCCGCATCCGGCGTGGCTGCTGGCGGCTCCGGGCCTGCTGCTCACCTTCGTCAATGCGCTCGCGCCGGAGACGCAACCCGACGCCGCCGGTTACCATCTCGGGCTGGTCGCGGCGTGGGCGCGGACCGGGGCGTTCTCCACGGGCACAGGCTTCTACGAGATGCTTCCGTTGGGGCTCGAAACGCTGTTTCTGCCAGCGTACCTGCTGGCCGGCCCAACCGGCGCGAAGCTGGTCCATTTCGCGTACTTCGCCGCCAGCCTGCCGCTGATCGCGCGGATCGGCCGGCAGTGCGGCATCGAACCGGCGCGCGCTGTCCTGGCGGCCGTCTTTTACTCCTGCACGCCGGTCGCGATGGTGGCGGCAGCGTCGGCCTACACGGACGCCGCGCTCGTGTTCTTCACGCTGGCGGCGTTCTCCGCGCTGATCGAAGGCCGGAGCGGCTCCGCAGGACTAGCCGCCGGGCTGTGCTTCGCGATCAAAGTCTCCGGCGGGATCGTCGCGGCGGCGGCCGCGGTGTGGCTGGCGGTGAGGCGGGAGTGGGGCAAGCTGGCCGGCTTCGCGGGCGCGGCGCTGATTCCCAGCCTGCCCTGGGTGGTGAGAACCTATCTGCTCACCGGCAATCCGATCGCGCCGCTCGGCAATGGCCTCTTCCCGAACGACCACTTTCACGCGCACACCGAGCGGATCCTGACCTCGTATTTGTCCGGCTACGGCGCCGAGGGGTGGGAGTTCTGGCGCTCGATCCTGTGGGGCGGCGCCGCGCTGCAAGGGCTGATCGGTCCGGTGTGCATCCTGCTGCCGCTGGGGCTGCTGGCGTTTGGCCGGCGCGAGACCCGTCCCATCGCCGCGGCGGGGCTGGTGCTGCTGCTGCCGTGGGCCGCCAACCACGGCGCCCGCTTCGTGCTGCCGGCCGTGCCCTTTCTGGCGCTTGGCTTGAGCGCCGTGGCTCCGCGGGCCGTCACGGCCGCCGCCGTCGCCGCGCACGCCGTGCTGGCCTGGCCGGGCGCGCTGAGTCTCTACGCGGACCGCGAGGCGTGGAGGCTCACGGGTTTTCCCTGGCAGGCAGCGCTGCGCATCGAGAGTCCCGCCGCTTACCTCGCCCGCGAGCTCTACGAATACCGGTTCACGAAGCGGGCCGCGGCCCGGATCAAGCCCGGGGAGACGCTGCTCGATCTGTACGGTTTGCCGTACGCCTATCTGCCGGTGGTCCCTCTCGGCCCCCTGCCCTGCGCTGCATTCGACAACCTCGTCTACACGTTGAACTCGGCCCGCGGCGCGCCGCCGGAACTGCTGCACGGACTCGAATGCCGCTGGCCGCCGCAGTTCCTCCGCGAGATCCGGATCGCCGTGGAGGCGCCCTGGACGGCTCCGTTTTCAATCGCCGAAGCGCGGCTGTTGCGCGGCGGCCGGCCCGCCGGGATCGGGCGCAACTGGTGGCTCGATGCATGGCCCAACGGCGGAGATTCGCCACTTGCCATGGACAACAACAAGGCTTCGCGCTGGAGCACGCTGGACCCGGCGGCCGGCGGCGAGTGGTGGGCGGTGCGATTCGACCGTCCCGTGCCCGCCGATGGCGCGCTGTTCCACATTGTGAACGCCGCGCCCTCCCTCCGGCTGAAGGTGACCGTGACGGACCTGGCGGGGCAGGCGAGCCAGGTCTGCCGGGACGCGCCGTTCCGTCCCGGGCCGGTGGTGTTCCACCGCAAAGCGGCGATGGCCTTCGTCAGGTCCCGCGGCGTGCGATGGATCGCCGGCTCGCGGCGGGGCGATGGTCACGCCGCGCTGATCCGCGAGTTGGAGATGGCGCCCGCCGCGTTCGGCGTGGCGATTGTCGAGCGCGTCGACGACCTGATGCTGTTCAGGGTCGAGGAGTGACGGGCCGGCGGCGGCAAAGCCGGCCGGCGCAGACCGCCCCGCTCAGCTCCACAGCCGGTCGTTGATTCGCTCCTTGATGTCCCACTGCGGCGCCGGCTCGAACAGGCCCGGCTCGCGAAGCTGTTTGAGAATGGCTTCCTCGTTGAGCTTGAAGCCGAGTCCCGGCCCTTCGGGCACAGTGATGTAGCCGTTGTTCACGATGGGTTTTTCGACGCCGTCGACGATGTCGCCCCAGCGCGGGTTGTCGACCGAGTGGTTCTCGAGCACCAGGAAGTTCTGCGTCGCCGCCGCGACATGCGCGCTGGCAAAGGCGGAGACGGGGGAGTTCGCCATGTGCAGCGCCATGGGGACGCCGTAATCCATGATCAGATCGCCGATCTTCTTGGTCTCCAGGATGCCGCCGCTGGTGGCGATGTCCGGATGCAGGATGTCGACGGCGTGATTCTTCGCCAGGTGGATGAACTCCTCTTTCAGGTAGATGTCTTCGCCGGTGCAGGTGGGCACGTCGATGGAATCGGTGATCTTGCGGAGGAGCTCGGTGTGGTACCAGGGGATGACATCCTCCATCCACGCCAGGTTGAGTTTCTGGAAGGCTTTGCCCAGCCGGATGATGGAGTTCACACCGACGTGGCCGAAGTGGTCGGTGGCCAGCGGAACCTCGTAGCCGATGATGTCGCGCACCTGGGCCAGGTAATCGGCCATCAGGCCGATGCCCTTGTCCGTGATCTCGAGGCCGGTGAACATGTGCTCGGTCGGCAGGGGACGCGGTCCCGGGAAGGAGCGCGGACCCGCGGGCGGCTGGGCGCCCTGGCCGGCCTGTCCGGGCTGCCCCTGCGGGCGGATGAACACGCCGATATCGCCGCCCGCCGGATAGCTGAGAGTACCGGGCTGGCTGGCGACGATCTGCACGCCGACGTCGGCCTTGAAGTAGGTGTAGCCCTGTTGCTTGCGTTCCTTCATCCGTTCGGCGAACGTTTTCGGGTCGCGCATCATCGGCGTGTCGCAGTAGCAGCGGACGCGATCCCTGAACTTGCCGCCGAGCATCTGGTAGATCGGAACGTTGTACACCTTGCCGGCGAGATCCCACAAGGCCATCTCGATGCCCGAGACCCCGCCGCCCTGCCGGGCGTGGAAGCCGAACTGTTTGATCTTCCTGAACAGCTTGTCGATGCTGCAGGGGTTTTCGCCGACGACGAGGCGTTTGAGCTCCATGACGTACGTGCGGCTGGCGCCGTCCCGGTTTTCACCGATCCCATAGACACCCTGGTTGGTGTCGAGACGGATCAGGCCTCCGCCGACCATCGCCATGCGCACGTCGGTAATCCGCAGTTCCGACGGCCTGGAAGCGGTCCGCACGTTCTGCTGGTAGGCCTCCAGCGACTGGTCGTCCCAGAAGGACGCGCCGAAAACGCCCGCGGCGGCGCCGAGGAATGAGCGGCGCGGGACTCTCGATTTCATCTGACCCATGAGGCACTCCTGTCAGTGGAAGGTGGAGCGGCCGGCGCTCCATCCGCCCAAGACACTATCACGTCTGATTCCGGATTGGCGCGCGGCCCGCGGGGCGGCCGGCCGGGCCGCTCCGAAGGCCGCGGATGATCGGGACCGCTCAGCCCGCCAGGTAGCGCCGCACGGTGGCCAGCAGCTCGGCGGCGTGGATGGGCTTGTTGAGGAATGCGTCCATGCCCGCCTGCCGGCACGCGCCGCGAACGTCATCGTTGGTATCGGCGGTCAGCGCGAGGATCGGCACGCGCTCGTAGCCCGGCAGCTCGCGGATGTTCATGGTGGCCTCGATGCCGTTCATGCCCGGCATCTGGACGTCCATGAGGATCAGATCGTATTGGCGCGCAGCGGCGGCCGCCACGGCCGAGGGTCCGTCCGTGGCGGTGTCGAACTCCACGGAGCCTTTCGCCAGCAACGCGGCCAGCACCTGCAGCGCGATGCGGTTGTCCTCGACGACCAGCACCCGTTCGGACGCGCCGGCCGCCGCTTCGCCGGCTGCCGCGGGAGCGGGCGCATGCGGCTGAACTGGGATGCGCAGCGGGATTCCGGCGCGGATCAGCGTGTCGCCGCCCGGCATGGTTCTCAGGGCGAGGTCTCCGCCCATGAGCCGGGCGACGCTGCGGGCCAGCGCCAGGCCCAGGCCCAGGCCGTCGAAGCGGCGGCTGAGGCCCTGCTCCACCAGGTCGAAGTTCCTGAGCTGATCCTCGACGGCGGGCAGTCTCCCGCCCGAAGGAGGATGCGAAGCCGAGATGCGCAGCGCGAGCTCGTTGCGGCGAACGGGCCAGCCGCCCTCGGCCACCTCCACGGCGATCGAAACCACGGTTCCGTCGGCCACCGTTTCGCTCCGGCGCCGGGCGTATTGCAGGATCAGCGTCAGCAACTGCCGCACGCGGTGGGCGTCGCCGATCAGCGTCCCCGGCAGGTGCGAGGAGACATGAAACGAGACAAACTCCCGCTGTTCGGAGTGGCGCTGGCGGAACTCCTCGAAGGCCGCATTCAGCGTCTCGGACACCTCGAACTCGGAGTCGTCGAGCGTAATCGAATCCGACGCGAGGGCGGTGTAATCGAGGGTGTCGTTCAACAGTTCGTAGAGCGAGGAGGCGCAGGATCGCACCGCCCGCACGTAATCGAGCTGCTCAGGGTCGAGGTCAGTCTCCAGCAGCAGTTCCGCCATGCCCAGGATGCCGCTGAGCGGCGTCCGGATCTCATGGTTGAGACTGGCGAGAAAGTGCAGTTTGACGGCGCGTGATTCCTGCTCGCCCGCTTGAGAGCTGGGGTTCGGGTCGAAGCGTGGGGCGGGCCGCGGCCAGGTCGCGCTCATCTGAGGCTATCCTTTTCATCGGCATGCGCCTGTCCCGAGTTTAGGCGAACTTTCGCGAGAGCCTGCAGGCGGACCGAGGCGGCGTCCGCCGGAACCGTCCTAACTATTTGAAAACGCTAGTCTTCGCTACGGAAGAATCCGCCCAGCGACTCCAGTGCTCCGCGCTCGTCTCCGCCCGCCGATGTCGGCGTCATCTCACGCCGCAGCTTTTCGAGCGTCATCGACTGGACGATGACGCGGCCCGGACCGGTGAGACTGGTCAGGAACAGGCCTTCGCCTCCGAAGATCGCCGTTTTGATTCCCCCGGCGAGTTGAATGTCGTAGGAGACGCTTTCCTCGAAGCCCACCACACAACCCGTGTCCACGCGCAGCTGCTCGCCCGGCTGGAGTTGGAAATCGATGAAGTCGCCGCCGCCGTGGATGAAGACGTGGCCGGGTCCGGTCAACTTCTCGAGGATGAAACCCTCGCCGCCGAACAACCCCGCCCCGATCCGCTTCACCAGCGCGATGTTCAGTTGAACGCCGGCTTGGGCGCAGACGAAGCTGTCGCGCTGGACGAGCCAGGACTGTCCCGGCTTGAGGTCGATGTCCTGAATCCGCCCGGGGTAGTTGCCGGCGAAGCCGACTTCACCCTGGCCGGAGGAACGGAAGTAGGTCAAGAACAGCGACTCTCCCATGAGCTTGCGTTTGAGCGCGCCCCAGATCTTCTGGCCGAGGCTATCGCCCATCATCTTCGTTTCCCAGGAGATCGTGTTCGTCATGTAGAGCATCTTGCCGGCCTCGGCGTAGACCTCCTGTCCGGGCCGCAACCTGAGGCGAACCACTTGCAGGTTGTCACCCTGAATGGTGTAGTCGAGCGGTCCGGCGTCGATCACCGGCGGCATATAGCCGGCCGGGTTGGCGGCGGCTCCGGAGCCCGGCGCGGGAGTTCCGCAGCGCGCGCAAAAGCGGACCGCGGCGGCGATTTCGGTTCCACAACTGGTGCAATAAGGCATAGGTCGAGGTCTGAGGAGCGGGCCTCCCTCGTAGGTTACAAAGTTCGGCCCCTCGCGAGGAGAATACGAAGCCGGCCGGGTTCGAGTTCGCACAATCGAACGGTTCCGGGCGGTTGAAAGCTCAATCGAACGCTTCGACGATCAGGCGGCCATGCCCCCAGACGGTCTGCCGGCCGACACAGGCGTGCTCGGCGACTTCGAGCCAAGGCAGGTATTGACGGAAGTCGCCGGCATAGTCGCAGTGGCCCATGAAGCCGCCGAGCGGATGCCGCTGCCCGGTGCGCGAACTGCGCCGTTCACCGCCGAAGTGGACGATCTCCCCGCCCAGGCTGCGCACCTCGCGGGCGTTGTCCAGGAAACGCTTGAAATCGATCGCCGGCGGACCCGCGCCATAGAACGACCGCAGCGCGCTGATGCGGTCTCGCAGCCGGGCCATGAGGATGGCGAACTCCGGCGGCGCGGATGCGGGGACGCCCTTGATTTCGGTTGGCGTGGTGAAGCGAACGCGAATCCGCGGCGGGGCGGATGCGCGGGGCGAGAGGTCCGCCACGAGGCGGTCCGTATGGAATTGCTCCAGCGCGGCGGAGCCTCCGGAGAAGGCGCTGAGCGAGGCCAGCGCGGCGCCGAAAGGCGAGGGATCGCCGGTAAACACCGCCAGGTCGACGAGGAAGGGTTCGCCCGGCTCGAATACCGCGGCGTTGAGATGGCTGGCGTGGAGGACGAACGGCCGCGGAGGATGCCGGAGGCCGCTCGGGCCTTTGTCGCGAACCGGTCTGAACAACTCCGGCTCGAGAGCGAAGCCGAGCAGGCCGCGCAAGGCGTTGGCCGCCTGCGCCGGGAAACGCAGGCGGCCCGCCGGACGGAAGACCGCCCGGCAGGCCGTGAATGCAAAGTCGAGTCCTGGCGTCACACCTTCAATCAATTGGTGAGCGAGATATAAATCAGCGGCGAGACTTGACCCGTAGGTCTGGGGTTGGTGGGCGTGAGAAAGCTAGGCACGTTCTTGTGAACGACTCCAATCCAGTACGTGCCGGTCTGAGGCATATCGTTAGGAATCTTGAACTTCAACAACCATACGCCGGGCCGTTCCGGGTCTGTTGTTGACGAGACGATTTCCCTTGCCTCTCTGAACGATGTGTTCGAAATCCACAGCAAGACACGGAGATCAGCGGTAGGAATGTCCATTCCACTGGCCGCCCCGTCATCGGGAAGACCTTCAACAAAACCGTGGCCGGTAAGCCGCACGGTGACCGTCGTGTTGATAGCGGCTCGATTGGTGCTGGAGTTTCGAGAACCGTCTTCGTTGAAGGCGATGGCGTCGGAGAGCGGCGCCGCCGGCGTCTCGGTGATGACGGCCGGAGAGACGGAGGTCATGTTCACGGTCGAATGCGCCACGGTCTCGCCGGTGCTCACTCTCTTCACCAGGAACTCGGCGTTGCCGCTGCCGGGCGCGGATTTCGGGATGATGATGCGGGCGTCATCGCCGGTAACCTTGATGAACGGCGCCCTGGCGCCATCGACGGTCACCTCGAGATCGTCCATTTCCAGCGGCAGCGGCGAGTTCGTCACCTCCGTGCCGGAGC
>WBZO01003738.1_pt1 | contig 17296 bp, 16 predicted proteins | sample 5204261 | NCBI WGS metagenome assembly WBZO01 (sample SAMN12412400, study PRJNA552823) | activated sludge metagenome | isolation source: activated sludge from anammox sidestream of wastewater treatment plant... | place: USA: North Carolina | collected 2017-09 | reverse complement strand
AATAGCTGGCCGGACAACGCCAACCTCGACAAGGCGCGCCGGCTGCTCTGGCCGATCAAGCAGAAGTACGGCAACAAAATCTCCTGGGCCGATCTCCTGATCCTCGCCGGCAACTGCGCCCTGGAGTCGATGGGCTTCAAGACCTTCGGTTTCGGCGGCGGGCGCGAGGATATCTGGGAGCCGGAGGAGGATGTTTACTGGGGTAGCGAGAATACGTGGCTTGGCGACAAACGCTACAGCGGTGAGCGCGAGCTTGAAAATCCGCTGGCCGCCGTGCAGATGGGCCTGATCTACGTGAACCCGGAAGGGCCGAACGGCAACCCGGACCCGCTGGCCGCGGCCAAAGATATCCGCGAGACCTTCGGGCGTATGGCGATGAACGACGAAGAGACCGTCGCGCTCATTGCCGGCGGCCATACCTTCGGCAAGACCCACGGCGCCGGCCCGGCATCCCATGTCGGCCCTGAGCCCGAAGCGGCGGGCATCGAGGAGCAGGGCCTGGGCTGGAAGAGCAGCTACGGCACGGGCAAAGGCAGCGATACGATCACCAGCGGCCTGGAAGTGATATGGACCACCACGCCAACCAGGTGGACTTCCAACTTCCTCTGGAACCTGTTCGGCTACGAATGGGAGCTGACAAAGAGTCCGGCCGGCGCGCATCAGTGGCGGCCAAAGGGCGGCGCCGGCGCCAGGACCGTCCCGGACGCCCACGACCCGTCGAAGCGGCACGCCCCCGCCATGCTGACCACCGATATCGCCTTGAGGACCGACCCTGTGTACGAGCAGATCGCGAGACGCTACTACGAGGATCCCGATCTCTTTGCGGACGCATTCGCCCGGGCGTGGTTCAAACTGACGCACCGCGACATGGGGCCGCGCTCGCGCTACCTCGGTCCGGAGGTCCCGGCGGAAGAATTGATCTGGCAGGACCCGATACCCGCGGTCGATCATGAGCTGGTTGATGCGCAGGATATCGCGGACCTCAAGCGCAGAATCCTCGCCTCAGGCCTGTCGATCGCGCAACTGGTCTCGACCGCCTGGGCGTCGGCTTCCACCTTCCGCGGCTCCGATAAGCGCGGCGGGGCGAACGGGGCGCGTATCCGCCTGGCGCCGCAAAAAGACTGGGAAGTCAACCAGCCAGCCCAACTGAAGACGGTGCTGGACACTCTTGAGGGCATCCAGACGGAATTCAACAGCGCGCAGTCGGGCGGCAAGAAAGTTTCGCTGGCCGATCTGATCGTCCTGGGCGGCTGCGCGGCTGTCGAACAGGCCGCAAAGAATGCCGGCTGCGCGGTGACTGTCCCCTTCACGCCGGGGCGTATGGATGCGTCGCTGGAGCAAACCGACGTGGAGTCATTCGCCGTGCTCGAGCCAACGGCGGATGGATTCCGCAACTATCTCAAAGGTAAATACTCCGTATCGGCGGAGGAGCTGCTGGTTGATCGGGCGCAACTGCTCACGCTGACCGCCCCCGAGATGACGGTCCTCGTCGGCGGTATGCGCGTCCTGAATGCCAACTTCGGGCAGTCCCAGCACGGCGTTTTCACCGCCCGGCCAGAGACGCTGTCCAATGACTTCTTCGTGAATCTGCTCGATATGCGCACCGCGTGGCAGGCGAGCGCAGACGACGAAAACGTGTTCGAAGGCCGCGACCGCGCCACAAACGAGCTTAAGTGGACCGGCACTCGCGTCGATCTCATCTTCGGCTCGAACTCCCAGCTTCGCGCTCTGGCGGAAGTCTACGCCTGCGCGGACTCCCAGGAGAAATTCGTGCACGACTTTGTGGCGGCGTGGGACAAAGTTATGAATCTCGATCGCTTCGATCTGGCCTGATCGCCGCTGAGCGCCCTGGCGGCATGAGGCTGCGGGAGGCGAAAGCTCACCTGCGCAGCTTCAGCCACCCCGGCTCGCGATGATGGTCTTGAGGCTCCTGTGACATTCCGGCGGGGATACAGGGGCAACTGCTACCAGAGGGCAGGCGTTACTCACCGCCTGTTCTCTGGTAGTTTTCATTCCCCTGCCCGGATGCTGGCGTGTAAAAGTCTGTTACACGCGGCCGTCCGGCGAAGTGGCTAAACCTCAATGGCAGCAGGAAGGGGGAATATCCGCCGCGGCATCGTCCTGCAGACAGGGCGGCGGAGCGTCGGCTTCGGTCAGCTCATAGCGGCGCGGCAAGGCCACCACGTACGGGCAGCCGTTCTGGTGACCGCAGGCCCCGCAGCGGGCGGCGGGAGTCCCCGTCTGGCGGAGCCGTCCCTTGCGCACCCAGTAGTCGATCAGGCCGTCCAGCACCCCCGGCTCCACGCCGAGCCGCTCAGCCATCTCCGCCATTGAGAGCGGCGTCTTGCTTTCTTCAAACGTCTGCAATACCTGTTTGAGCAAGGTAGCCATAGGGGATTCCTCCGGTCAACCCAGACCGAGCAGCCGCCCGCCCTGGTATACCAGCACGGCGGCCAGCCAGGCGACAAGCAGCGTATAGCCCGACTGCGCCAGCATCCAGCGCGTCCCGAATTCGTGGCGCAGCGCGGCGGTAGTGGCCATACACGGCACATAAAGCAACACAAACACATTGAAGGCAACTGCCGCCAGCGGCGTGAAAGCCTGCCGCAGCGCATCCTGCAGGGCGAAGCTGTCTTCCGCCTCAGCCGGCTGATTCAGGATATTCAGAAGCGGCATTTCGATACCGGGCAGCAGGTTGACCGTGCGCGGCACAATGTTGACGATTTCCTGCGCGGTCAGGAGGGTGGCCCGGCCGAAGTCAACGACAATCTCAACGAGATCTTCCCCCAGCGTGGCGGCTGTCGGCTCTATGTTCGCGCTGCCGGGCGATGTGGTATAGAGCTGATTGAGGGTGGCAATCACCGCTTCCTTGGCCACAAAGCCGGTCACCAGCGCCCCGCTGGCTTCCCATGTGCCAAAGCCCGCCGGCGCGAATACCGGCGCAATCAGCCGGCTGGTCGCCCCGAACAGGCTGTCCTCCAGCGGCACATCATTGAAGCTGCCCTCCGGGTTGACGCCGGGGGCCGGGATCGCGCTCAGCAGCCAGATAGCGATGGAAGCGGCCATAATGACCGTGCCGGCGTGGGTGAAAAAGTCGCGGATACGGTGCCACATGGGCAGGAGGACATTCCTCCAGTGCGGCCAGTGGTAGGGGGGCAGCTCCATCACGAACAGCGGCGCAGGCTTGTCGCGGAAGGCCACCCGCGTCAGCAGCAGGCTGGTCAGGACAGCCACCACGATCCCCAGCAGATACATGGCGAACACCAGGCTGCCCGATGCCGCGCCGAAGAAGGCTGCCCCGAAGATCAGGTAGATCGGCAGCCGCGCCCCACAGCTCATGAAAGAGACCAGGAAGCCCGTGATCCGGCGGTCGAGCGGGTTTTCCAGTGTGCGGGTGGCGTACACAGCCGGCACGTTGCAGCCGAAGCCCACCAGCAGCGGCAGGAAGCTCTTGCCGTGCAGCCCCAGCCGCTGCATGAAGCGGTCCATAATGAAGGCGGCGCGGGCCATATAGCCGCTATCTTCCAGGATAGCCAGCGCCAGATACAGGAACAGCAGCGGCGGCACAAAAACCAGCACCGCCCCTACCCCGGCGATCACGCCGTTCACCAGCAGCGCTTCTATCCAGGTCCCGCCCAGCCCGATTGTCGCCAGCAGCGCAAGCGCCCAGTCCGTCACCGGCCCGCTGATCACGCCGTTAATCCAGTCCATGTAAGGCACGCTGACGTTGGCCGTGATCTGAAAGACGACGAGCATGATCGCCAGAAAGATCGGAATGCCCCAGAAAGCATGGGTCATGATGTGGTCGATCCGATCGGAGCGGGTGGCCGCGTCGGCCCGGGGGCGGGTGATAGCGCCGCGCACCAGGCTGGTGATGAAAGCGTAGCGGCTGTCGGCCAGCAGGGCGTCGGGGTCTTCTTCCGTCTCCGCCTGGATCCGGGCGGTGGCCTCATTCACCGCGGCCAGCAGGGCCGGGTTGTGGGCAACTTCTGCCAGCAGCGGCTCGTCCGCCTCCAGCAGTTTGATAGCCAGCCAGCGGCTCATCCAGGGCGAGGCGTAGCGGCCGTTCAAAGTGGTATCCGCTCCAATAACCGGGAGCAGAGTCGCAATCTCGCGCTCCAGAATCGGGGCCAGAGGGACGGACGGCGCGGGGCGGGGCACAAATTCGGCCAGCTCCGTCTTGAGTTCCTCCAGGCCAATTTCACGCGGCCCGACGGCCGATATGACCGGGATGCCGCCCAACCGCTGGGAGAGCTTCTCCCGGTCGATCTGGATATGGCGGCGGTCGGCCACGTCAGCCATATTCAGGAGCAGAATCAGGGGGATGTGCATCTCCAGAAGCTGGACAACCAGGTACAGGTTGCGTTCCAGATTGGCCGAATCGACCACAGCCACCACTACGGCTGGCTCTTCTTGCAGGATGAAGTCGCGGGCAATCACTTCTTCCGGGGAAAAAGCGTTCAGGCTGTACGTGCCGGGGAGGTCCACCAGCATATACTCGCGCTGGCCAATTCTGAGGCTCCCCTCTTTCTTTTCCACTGTTTTGCCCGGCCAGTTGCCGACATGCTGCCGCGCGCCGGTCAGGGCGTTAAACACAGTGCTTTTGCCAGAATTTGGGTTTCCAGCCAGGGCGACAGTGAGAGTGTTGTGGGCCATATGTGTCAGTCTGCCGGGGAAGGCTGATGTGGCGCTACAACAATCTTAGCGGCAATGCCATGGCCGATAGCCAGGCGGGAATCGCCCTTGAAGGCCAGCAGCATGGGGCCGCCCGAAACCCCCTGGATGATGCGCACGGGCATCCCGACATTCAACCCCAGATCGGCCAGCCGCTTATGCAGCCGCTTGCCGCCGCGAATCGCCACCAGGTCCACCGTGTCGCCAGGCGAAGCCAGGTTCAGGGGGTAAGTATCAGCGCGATACATATCGGGCTTGTCGGACATGAGCAACTCTCTTCGGCTGAACAGGGGGTCTCAACCTTTCCCTATTGTCGCAGGGTATTTCCAATTATGCCAGATTACGTTTGGCATGATCAATGACGCAACACATAACACTGGATGATTATTGTCATATTTAAATTCCAGCCCGGAGCATTTTTTGGATACGGCCTCCGGATCGGCTATAATCTCCCCGGTATCACTCTTTCGACCGACTCTTATTTCTATGGAGAGACCGTGGTGATCACTCTTGACCACATTGACGTCACCCCCACCACCGCTTTACCCCCGACCCTCACCGAACGATACGACCGGCTGAAAGCGCTCCTGCGAGAAATGGAGCGCGTGATCGTGGCCTATTCCGGCGGTGTGGACAGCGCGTTGCTGGCCCGTGTGGCTTATGATGAGCTGGGCGACGGCGCGCTGGCCGTCATCGCCATCAGCGAAAGCTACAGCGCAGCGGAGCTGCCGGAAGCGCTGGCTCTGCTGGAGGAGCAGCACATCCCGTTTCTGACGGTCCGCTCGACAGAAGTAACCGATCCGCGCTACGCCGCCAACCCGGCTAACCGTTGCTACTTCTGCAAGGGTCATCTGTACGACCTGCTGCGGGAGATTGCGCGCGAGCGCAACTTCCCGGTGATTGTGGACGGCTCCAACGCCGATGACAGCGGGGATCACCGTCCGGGGCGGCAGGCCGGGCGTGAGCATGGCGTGCGCAGCCCGCTGCTGGAGGCCGGCATGACCAAGGCTGATATCCGGGCGCTGTCCCGCTGGCTGGGTCTGCGCAACTGGAATAAGCCGTCGATGGCCTGCCTGTCCAGCCGCGTGCCGTATGGGCAGTCGATCACGCCGGAGATTCTGGCCCGGATCGACCGGGCGGAGGGCGCGCTCCGGGCGCTGGGGCTGGGGCAGCTTCGCGTCCGCCATCACGACACGCTGGCCCGTATCGAAATTACAGCGGAGGATATCCCGGCGGTAGTAACCCACCGGGAGCGTATCGTAGCCGACCTGAAAGCTGCCGGGTATGTCTACGTCACGCTGGATTTGCAGGGTTTTCGCAGCGGCAGCAGCAACGAAGCGCTCAAGGCAAAGCATGGCTGATCGTCACGCCTCAATAGAGCCAGTTGGCGAGTTCGCCCGCGTCGATCACGACCGGGCGGCTCGCCAGGGGATGCCGGAATTTGTCTATGCCGGGCATAAGACCCCGGAGCAGGTGGCCGCTATTATGACCCGCATGGTGGAGCGGCAGAGCTACGCGCTGGCCAGTCGCGCCACGCCTGACCATGCCGCCGCCGTCGCGTCCGCACTCCCCGCGGCCTGTTACGATCCGACTTCCGGCCTGATTACGATCGGGCGGATGCCGTCCCAGACTGCCGGGCTGGCTATTGTCGTGGCGGCGGGCACATCCGACCTGCCGGTGGCTGAGGAAGCCGTCGGGCTGCTGGATTTCATGGGCGACCGCGTGGAGCGCGTGTACGACGTGGGCGTGGCCGGTGTGCATCGCCTGCTGGCCGTGACCGACCGGCTGGCGGCGGCTGATGTCCTGATCGTAATCGCCGGGATGGAAGGCGCGCTGCCGACAGTGGTAGGCGGCCTGGTGGACCCGCCGATCATCGCTGTGCCAACCAGCGTGGGCTATGGAGCCAGCTTCGGCGGCCTGTCCGCCCTGCTGGGGATGCTCAATAGCTGCGCGCCGGGCGTGACTGTGGTCAATATCGACAATGGCCTGGGCGCCGCCGCCGCCGCCCACCGTATCCTGCGCCGGTCTGGCCTCCGGCTCTCCGAAGGGAATATGCCTGCATGACCCGTGTCGCCTTTCTTGACCCCTTTGCCGGCGCCAGCGGCGATATGCTGCTCGGCGCGCTGCTGGATGCTGGCTGGCCGCTGGCCGACCTGCAAGCCGTGGTCGATTCGCTGGCCCTGGGTCAGGTGGAGGTCCGCGCTGAGCGCGTCCACAAGCATCATCTGGCCGGCACACACCTCACCATCCACGCTCCGGGCGCGCAGCCGCTCCGCCACCCCGCCGATCTGCTGGCAATTGTGGCCGGGGCGCATATCGCCCCCGCGGTCCGCGATCGCGCGGTCGCGGTCATCGAACGGCTGGCCGCGGTCGAGGCGCGCGCGCATGGCATCCCGGTCGAGGAAGTGCACTTCCATGAGGTCGGCGCGGTGGATACGCTGGTGGATATTGTCGGGACGCTCGCCGGGTTCGCGGCCCTGGGCGTAGAGCGAATCGTATCGGCTCCGCTGCCCTGGTCGCGCGGGACGGTGCAGACCGAGCACGGCCTGCTGCCGGTGCCGCCGCCGGCGGTGGCCGCCCTGCTGGAGGGCTACCCGGTGCACGGCGTCGATGTGCAGGGCGAGATGGTCACGCCGACCGGGGCCGCTCTGGTCACCAACCTGGCTGACTCCTTTGGCCGGATGCCGGATATGGTCGTGCAAACTGTGGCCTACGGGGCCGGGACGCGCGACTGGCCGGACCGGGCTAACCTGCTGCGGCTGGTGCTGGGCGAGGCGGTGGACGGCGGTATCGCGGAAGTAGAGACGCTCACTGTTCTGGCCTGCAACCTGGACGACATGAATCCGCAGTGGTACGGGCCGCTGGCCGAGGCCGCTTTTCATGCCGGGGCGCTGGATGTCTGGCTGACGCCGGCCTATATGAAGAAAAGCCGCCCGGGCATTGTCGTCGAGGTGCTATGCCGCCCGGCAGAGGTCCCCGCCCTGCGCGAGATGCTCTTCCGCCAGACGACCACTCTGGGCATCCGCGAGACATCGGTGACCCGGTGGGCGCTCCCCCGCCAGACCCGGACGGTGCAAACTCCCTACGGCGATGTGCGCATCAAGATCGGGGATCTGCCCGGCGGCGGCTCCAAGATGGCGCCGGAACATGACGACTGCGCGGCGCGGGCGGCGGAGCACAACGTCAGCGTGCGCGAGGTGTGGCAGGCCGCCCTGAACGCGGCGGCGGACAGCGCCGCACCGCACCCCTGAGAGCTGCGGGCGAATTCTCCATATCGGCAACAGAGCGCTGCCCCCCTTCCGGGGACGGGCATTTCAACCTGCAACAATCGAGCTGGCGAGGTTCCGACGTAGCGAAAAAGATCAGCCAGACGATTGGCGGTCCATTAATTCTGCCGAAATGTGAGGGTTTGTACTTAATCTGTCAATGCAGGGGAATTTCAGGCAAAATCGGACTATTCACAAAGTCCAGAATGCCTATAATGATATATGGATACGGTGTGTATTGTAAAAGAAGGTGAGACATGAAACACTTCACAATGGAAGAGCAGGCAACGGTTCAGGGAACCAAATTCATTGTCAGTGACGACTTGCCGATGATCTCACAGTATCCGGCTACGCCGCTGGAATTCGTCAATCCCCGCGTGCAGCATCAGCTTGAGCTGATGATGGCTATCCGGAGCTTCGCGGAAGCCAATGATCCGGCCGACATCGTCCTGCCCCTTGTCGATCGGGACTCCGAAATGGCGGTGAGCCTCCGGGCCTGGAAGCCGCTGGATCACTACCACCAGCGGGTGCGGGAGCGCCTGCTGCCGGTGCTGGCTGGCGTCGGCGATATCCTGGCGCGGAGCGGTATCCGCGTCCCGGTCCGTTCTCGCAACGGTGATTACCTGACTTTGAAGTAGGCAGCCGGCAGTTTCCCGCTGGCTGTCCGCAGCTTACGCCCCGCCCTCCGACTTTCGCCAGCGAAGGCGGCCGGGGGGCGAGGCGCAGCGCACCAGGGATACGACCCGGGCCGGAAGTTAAAAACGGCCGCTGGCGCGCCCGATCCGCAAACATGTCGCTTGCTGCACGGGAGGTCAGTCAGATGCCCGCGCCAGAGGAGACTTCCCCGCCCACCACAACCTCACTCGTCCCTGTGGCGACACCCACCCGCAAATCGACACATCAATTCCAACAGCCTGGCAGGTCGCTTTCGCCAGCGCGGTAAAATCCTGTTCCGGAGTTAGCTGGTAATGTTACAATTGCTGTCTATCCACAGCAGTCGAGGACACTCCTATGAATAACCTGCGACAGCTCCTGCTATCCGCCCTCCTGCTCGCCGCTATCCTCCCGCTCCCCGCCGCCGCCCAGGGGGACCCGCCCGTGGGCCGCTTCGATATTGGCGGCTATTCGCTTTATATCGAGTGCGCCGGGGAGGCTGTGGAGGGCGTCCCGATCGTGATCATGGAGCACGATCTGGCGACTATCGGGCACACCTGGCTGCCCGTGCAGCGCAACGTCGCCGGGTTTGCCCGCGTCTGTACGTATGATCGCGCCGGCCAGGGCGGCAGCGATCCAAGCCCCTTGCCCCGCACTGCCGACACGTTTGTCACCGAGCTGCACGCCCTGCTGGAGGCGGCGAACGTGCCGGGGCCGTACATCCTGGTCGGGCTGAAGTGGGGCGGTATGACCGTCCGCCTGTTCGCCTACCGCTACCCCGAAGAAGTGGTCGGCATGGTCCTGGTTGACGCCGAGCATGAAGATCAGGATGCCGCCTTCGCCGATCTGGGGATGCCGGAAGAAGTCACGCGCAACCGCACGACGTGGAGCACGCCGGAAGGAGTCACCCTGGCCAACCGCGAGGCGACGCTGGAGCAAGTCCGCGCCACGCGCAGCGACACGCCCGGCGCGCCGATCCTGGGCGACATGCCGCTGGTGGTGCTCTCCCGCGGGCAGTTCCGCGCGCGCGTCAACCAGAATATCCAGCAGGCCATGGAGCGCTATCTGGTCTGGCGGTCCCTGCAGCAAGATCTGGCCAGCCTCTCTACCAACAGTGTCATCGTCCTCGCCCGCAACACCGAAGAAGCCATCCAGAATGAACAGCCGGCGATAATTACGACGGCGATCCGCGCTGTAGTGGAAGCCGCCCGGTCGGGCCTGCCGCTGGATTTTGAGGACCCGCAGCCGCCCGACACCGGATCATCCTCCGCCCGCCCCACGGCGACAGCCACGCCCATCGCGGTGAATAATCCACTCTTCCCGGCCGGGACAACCCTCACCATTCCTCCGGTCGGGGTGGTCTACCAGCTCCGGATTGAGCCGGGCAGCCTGATGCTGAGCGGCATATGCAGCATCGGCGCGGCGGCTACCGCCGGGGAGACCGTCCTGGCCGCTGACGGAAAACGCTGGATCAGGCTGGACTGCGCCGGCAGCATCGGGTGGGCGCCGGAAGCCGATTTCGCGGAATAACGTCGGCACGTCCGCGCGTCTGACGCCCTGGCCCGCGCCGTTCAGGATGTCAGGGGGTGTATAACTGCCGCCAGACAGGGTATAACCGGGGTATAACATGTGGATAAGCAGGAGGATCTCCTGATGGACGTGTGGGAAGCCATTCGCAAAAAACGAGCCGTGCGCCAGTTCCGCCCGGAACCGCTGCCGGAAGAAGCCGTGCGCCGCATCCTCGACGCCGGGCGCCGCGCCCAGAGCGCCAAGAACTCGCAGCCGTGGGATTTCATTGCCGTGCGCGAACGAGCCACCCTGGAAGCCCTCGCGCAGACCGGGCCGTGGATGGGACATGTGGCCGGGGCGGCGCTGTGCGTCGTGATCGTGACGCCATCCCCGGAAGGCAACGATCGCTACCCCTGGAATATGTTCGACGCCGGCCAGAGCGCCGCCTACATGCAGCTTGCCGCGCAGGAGATCGGCGTCGGGTCCTGCCCCGGCACGATCTACGAGGTCGAAACCGTGCGGACGCTCCTGGGCATCCCGGCGGATAAATCGGCGCGGATTGTGCTGTCATTCGGGATTCCACAGGCCGGGCAGGTCCACCCCCCGGCAGTCCCCAAAGGCGGCCGCCGCCCGCTGGAGGAAGTCGTACACTGGGAGAAGTGGTGAACCTGGGAGATGCGGTAATAATGCCGATGCAGACGCTGGGAATCAGGCAACATGACTGACGCAACGGCCCGCGGTCTGGGCATCGATGACCTCATTGGTGAGAAGCGAACACAGGTGCTCGCTCTGGCGGCGCAGTACGGCGTGTCGAACGTGCGCGTATTCGGCAGTGTGGCACGGGGTGAGGCCACGCCAGAGAGCGACATCGATTTGCTCATCGTAGCTAATCCGGAGTGGAGCTTGCTAGACCGGATTCGGTTCAAACTGGCGCTTCAGGAACTGCTGGGCAGCCCGGTGGATGTGGCGACCGAACAGACGCTCCATCCGCGCGTCCGCGAGCGCATCCTGCAGGAGGCGATGTGGCTGTGAAAGACGCGCGCCTTTACCTCGATCATATGCTGACCGCCATCGCCCGTATCGAGCAGTACACACAGGATGGACGGGATGCCTTCATGGCCGCCCCAATGGCACAGGATGCTGTGAGCCGCAATTTCGAGATTATTCGAGATTATAGGAGAAGCTGCGAAGCGCATCCCGATCGAGACACGGGAACGCTTTCCGGCAGTCCCCTGGGCAACAATGGCCGGGTTCCGCGATGTCCTGATCCACGAGTACGACCGGATTGACCTGGAAGAGGTGTGGCGCACCGTCGTGCGTGACCTGCCGGACCTGAAAGTGTAGCTTGCAGGTGCTCTGGCCGCGCTTGAGACTGGACATGAGGATGACTCCGGGTGACCGCACCGGGAACTATCCGGCAAGGGGACGACATGCCCCTTTTTGAGGAGCATACAAAATGCCTTACGTGGATATCGCCACCGGCGCGCGCCTGGAGTATGTGGATACCGACCCGTCGGGGGAGCGCCCGCCCCTGCTGGCGCTGCACGGGATGCTCGGCACGGCGGTCCGTCACCTCGGCGGCGTGATCGACTGGCTGAAGGATGATTACCGCGTCCTGGGGCCTTCCCTGCGCGGCTACGGCCAGTCCCGCCCCAAGCCCCGCCGCTTCCCGGCCGACTTCTACCGCCGCGACGCTGACGACGTGCTGGCCTTCATGGACGCGCTGGGCATTGAGCAGGCTCACGTGCTGGGCTATTCCGACGGCGGCGAGATCGCCCTGCTGTGCGGCGGGCTGGCTCCGGGGCGCTTCCGGTCGGTGATCGCCTGGGGAGCGGTGGGGTTCTTCGGCCCGCTGGTGGCGAAGGTGGTCACCGCCCCCGGCTACCGCGACCGCCTGGCCCCCACGCCGACGGAGATGACGCTGCACGGCATTATCGACCGCGACGCCTTCGCCCAGGAATGGATCGACGCCGTGCTGGCCACGATCAGCGCCGGGGGCGATGTCAGCCTGAGCACTGCCGACCGGATTGCGGCGCCGCTGCTGATGATGCTGGGCGAGCAGGACACGCTCAACCCGGAGGAATACGCCCGCCGCTACCTGCAGCGCGCCGGGCACGGCCGGCTGGAGATGTTCGCCTGCGGCCACCCGATTCACGATCAGCAGCCGGAGCAATTCCGCCGGGTGGTGAGCGTCTTCCTGGCGGAGGCCAGCGCGGCGGGCGCGTAAGCGGGGTGCTAACCGGGCGCCCGGCTGGCAGGCGCAAACATTCACCGATCACTCATGCTGGAACAGCCTGACCTGTGCTACAGTAAATCACCGAAAGACTGATGAGGGCAGGGATGCCATGTCCCGGCCTGCCTCTTGTTCAAAAAGGATAACGATCTTGAAGAAACTGCTGGTATTCACCCTGCTGACGGCAGCGCTGGCCGCCGTCCTGCCCATGACCGCTGTCACCCCCGCCCGGGCGCAGGAAATTCCGCGCACGCCAGCCGAAATCTGCGCGGCAGCGACACCCGCCGAGGCCGGCTCGCGCGGCCCCTTCAGCGCTGCCGAGAACGTGCTGCAGGAAGGTGTCGATTATCTGGCTGTCCTGTGTACGAGCGCCGGCCCCATCCTGGTGGACCTGTTTGAGACGCAGACGCCGCTGACCGTCAACAACTTCGCGTTTCTGGCCAACGCCGGCTTCTACAACAATACCAACTTCCACCGCGTGATCTCTGACTTTATGGCTCAGGCGGGCGATCCGACCAATACTGGCGCCGGTGGCCCCGGCTACCAGTTCCCGGATGAGATCGTGGACGGCCTGGTGTTTGACCGGCCCGGCCTGCTGGCGATGGCAAATGCCGGCCCGGGGACGAACGGCAGCCAGTTCTTCCTCACCACGGTGCCCACTGACTGGCTGAATGGCGCCCACACCATTTTTGGCAGGGTGCTGGCCGGCCAGTCTAATGTGGAAGCAATCGAGGTGCGCGACCCACAGCAGGCTTTTGGCCCCGGCACGATGCTGGAGACGGTCGTGATCCTGGATGATCCGGCCAGTGTCATCGTGGAAGAAGAGACGCTCACCCCCGCCACGCGCGAAGACGTGGAGGCGGCCTGGGCCACCCTGCCAGTGAAAGTGATGAATGTGCTGGGGCGGTACAGCGTAGTCTTTGCCGGCGCGCCAGACCTGCCGGAGATATTCAGCCTGGATGAGGCTGTGACCGCTGTAACTGATGCGCCGGCCGGGGCCAGGTACGAATACAGCGCCGCCGCTTCGCTGGTCAACACGGCCTGCGCCCTTGACGACTTCCCGATTTATGCCCTGAACTACCGCATTGACGTCTACACGACTCCTGAAGAGGCTGCCGCGGCAGCAGACGATCCGGCGCTGGCCGAACAGCAGACCGCCGAAGGCTTCACCGTCGCCGAAGCTCCGCTGGTCTGGCCTATCTTCACCCGTCCGTTCAGCGGCTGCGGCTTCGATGATCTGGTGCTGGCCCGCCAGATCGTCCCTCACGGGCGCTTCCTGACGACTGCTGAGGCCGTCACAACCGCCGAAAACGTGCAGATCGCCCCCTTCCTGCCGGAAGCGTTCACCACGCCGCTCTTCCAGGACGCCCTGCACACGATCGTGCGGCCAGAGACGGCTGCTGAGCTGGCCCGGGCGCGAGAGACGCAGTTCAGCTATGCGTCCTACGCCGATCTGCCGATCGGGACCAGCGAAGAGGGGCTGCCTCAGCTCGGCTCCCTCGATGCACCGCTGACGATCTATGAATATTCGTCCTTCGGTTGCCCGCACTGCGCCAACTTCCACGGCAGCCAGTTTGAGCAGCTCAAGGCTGATATTCAGGCCGGGTCAGTGCGCCTGGTCTTCGTCCCGATCAGCAACCAGTTCTCCGTCCTGGCTTCGGCGGCATCCTTCTGCGCCGCTGACCAGGGCGCGTTCTGGGAGATGCACGATATCCTGTTCGGGTTGCTCCAGCGGTATGGAGAAAACGCCTTCAGCCCGTCCAAGATTCAGGAGGCCGCTGGCGTGCTGGGGCTTGATACCGGGGCCTTCAGCGCCTGCCTGAACAGCGCAGATACAGGGGCGCGTATCCAGGCCGCTAACGATCTGTTCACCGCGCTCAACCAGCGATATCCGTCCGTAACCGGCACGCCGACCCTGACCTTCAATGGCATCCCGCCGGAATGGGGATCGGGCGCGCCGGCCATGGATTATATCCGCGAGCAGATCGCCGCCGCTGTGGCCAGTTAGTCAAAGGAAATCTTAACACGGGCGTTCAGTACGGGCGTTCAATTGAACGCCCGTACACCCGCCGCTATGGCCCGGCGGGGTCAGTTCCCGTTGCGCGTGCCTTCGCCGTTATAGCCGCGCCCGATCGCCCGGTACTCAAAGCCGATAGAGCGCATATAAGCCGGGTCATAGATGTTGCGCCCGTCGATCAGGATCGGCCGGGCCATCAGGTCGCGCACCCGCTCTTTATCAAGCTGCTTGAACTCATTCCATTCGGTGACAACGATGACGGCATCGCAGCCGGCGACCAGATCGTAGGCGTCCTGACGGAGATCGATCCAGGGGTGCGTGCGGGCCACATTGCTCATCGAGACCGGATCGTACCCGCGCACGATCGCCCCCTGCGCGCGCAGCATCTCGGCGATGCTCAGCGCCGGCGCTTCCCGCATATCATCCGTGCCGGGCTTGAAGGCCAGCCCCAGCAGGCCGATCACCTTCCCATTGAGATTGCCGCCCAGCATTTCCTGGAGCTTGCGCACGGGGATGCTCCGCTGAAAGTCGTTGATCTCGATCACGGCCTGCAGGAGCTGCGGGTGTTTGCCGCGCAGCGTCGCCATGTGCTTGAGGGCTTTCACGTCCTTCGGGAAGCAGCTCCCGCCGTAGCCCACGCCGGCGCTGAGGAAGCTGCGGCCGATGCGCTTATCGAAGCCCATGCCGCGCGCCACTTCTTCTACATCCGCGCCCAGACTCTCGCAGATATTGGCGATCTCGTTGATGAAGCTGATCTTGGTCGCCAGGAAGGCGTTGGAGGCGTACTTGATCATCTCAGCCGTGCGCAGGTCGGTCACCACAATCGGGGCGCGCAGCGGCAGGTGGAGCTGGGCCACCGCGTCCGCCGCCGACTGATTTTCAGAGCCAAGCACAGTGCGATCGGGGGCCATGAAGTCGGAAAGGGCCGAGCCTTCGCGCAGGAATTCCGGGCAGCTCACGACAGCGAATTCGATCGGCTTCGGCTGGGTGCTGCGGATAATTTCGGCAACCCAGTCGCCTGTGCCCACCGGGACCGTGCTCTTGTTGATCACGATCAGGGGATGCTCCATCACCCGGGCCAGGGATTCAGCCGCCATACGCACATACTGCAGGTCGGCCTCGCCATCTACGCCTTCCGGCGTGCCGACGCAGATAAAGACGAATTCGGCATCTTTCGCCGCCACGGCATAATCCGTGGTGAAGGACAGACGGCCCGCCCGGACATTACGGGCGACCATTTCAGCCAGGCCCGGCTCATAGATCGGCATGATGCCGCTCTCAAGGTTGCGAATCTTCTCCTCATTGATATCCAGCGCCACCACCCGGTTGCCCAGATCGGAGAAAGCCGCCGCCGTCACCAGACCGACATACCCGACACCGATTACACTGATGTTTTTCATAGTATAGACTTTCCTCTTACTACAAATCCGCGATAAAAAACGATGGCAAAAAGCAGCCCGGCTAACATTCTGGCGCCCGCCGGTTTCTCGCCCCGGAGACGCTGCTCATTTATACACCCGGCGCGGCGATTGCTCACTTCTGGCCGGGCGGGGAACCCTTTTCTGTGGCTCAGCCTGATGAGCGTGCTCATATGCTGCGCCGGGCAAGGGCTTTAGCCCCTTGTCTGCCCCACAGACGCCGTGGTCAGTGCACGGCGGCGTCCTCGTCGGGGAGGAGCATCACGCGCATGAACCAGCCGTGCGGGGCGTCTTCGTTCAGATCACCCCAGTGCAGCCTGTAGTCTTCGCGATCGCGATAACCCAGCTCGCTGATCTCTGTATCGGTCAGGTTATGGCAGTCCACCATGCGAATCTCGGTCACCTGCACCTGGCAGACGATGAGATCGCTCTCCAACGGACAGACCGCCAGGATATCGCCCTGGCTGGTGGTAAACTCGCCGTAGTGGTTGACCTCATTGACGTGCTTGCCGTGCTGCCAGTAGCGCCAGCGTTGCAGCGTCTGCCAGTCGGCGCCAACGCGGTAGTAGTCGGCGCCTGTCGCCACCGTCAACATGGCTGTCTTGGTCCGAGCATCCAGCATCCGCTCTGGATATTCGATTTCGATCACCTTGATGACATCGTCCATTAGTTCCATATCAACCTGCATTATACCCCGCCGCCTCTACCGATAAAGACCCATTTTCGACCATCCCCCGGATACGCAGCGGAGGGAGCAACAGTAGAAAAAGGGGGATGGCCGACAAGGGGCTTAAGCCCCCTGTCAAGCCCCTACCGGGTGATTAGCCTGACCCGTTCCGCGCCCAACCCCATCTGAAACGGTCTCATCACTCGGGTCGATTGCGTTGTGGAACACCATCTGCTATACTGACGGCCAACCACCTGTCTACGTATCGGGAGGAAGACCCCATGTCACAGTCCTCTGCCCAGGATACTTCCGTCGTCGTCATCGTCATCGGCATCTACATGATCCTTCTGGCTGTTATACTCCTCTGCATCGGCGCCGCTGCCGTCGGTTGCGGCGGTGTCATGGGCGGCCTGACCAGCTTCATGGCCAGCCAGTCTGAGGCCCCACCGGATGCAATGACCGGCGTCGCCGTAGCGACTGGCCTGGCTACGGTGGTAGGCATCGCCACCCTGTCCGCCGGCGTAGCATCGCTCGTTGTCGCCATCGGCCTGTTCCTGACCAAGCCCTGGGCCTACCTGGGCGCGATTGTCATGAACGCCGTTGTGGTCGGCCTGGAAGTGCTCAATATCCTGACCGGAGCGCCGATCGTGGTCCCCCTGCTGGTCATTCTGGCCAGTGGCGCGGCGATCCTCTTCCTGCTTTACGATCGGGGCGCCAAACAGGCTTTGGGCCGGGCGTAGCCCCCACGCCCGTATTCAGTTGGTAACAGGCGGCGGCTCGATACCGCCGCTTTTGCATCCCTCACGGGCCGACCAGCATCTGCGCCGCGCGGCGGCCAATCTCCACCGCGTAATTGGT
>WBZO01003736.1_pt1 | contig 17308 bp, 13 predicted proteins | sample 5204261 | NCBI WGS metagenome assembly WBZO01 (sample SAMN12412400, study PRJNA552823) | activated sludge metagenome | isolation source: activated sludge from anammox sidestream of wastewater treatment plant... | place: USA: North Carolina | collected 2017-09 | reverse complement strand
CCTCTATCAGCGCCGCGCGCTCGCACCAATGACGTGTCGGTCATCTCGGCGCCGCCGTTCACCTTGTAGCGCATCCTCGTTTCTTACGGAACACCGGGGCCGCGCGCGGGCCTGAATTGCTCAGAAGGCGCTTCAGTTCGCCGCTGGCGATCAGGCGCCCGAGGTCTTCGGCGCCCCCGATCAGCACGCCCCTGACGAAGACCATCGGAAAAGTCGGCCATCCGGTCCACATCTTCAGTGCATTGCGCCGTCGCCAGGCGCTGAAGTAATTGCCGTAGGACAGGTAGTGGTACGGCACGCCGGCGGCATCGAGCATCCGGCGCGCCTTGCGCGGAAACGGATTCTGCGCCATGCCCACGATCAGCACCGGATGTTCGCGCATCGCGGCCTGCACTTCCTGCACGATCGCTGCATGGTGACCGGCGACGCGCTCGCGTATGGCCGGATGGATCCGTGATTCGTCGAGTACGCTGCGTGGCATGGGATTCCTCCACCCCGTAGCGTAACGCACTCGCGCAGCCGCTCGTCAGCGGGTTCTCGCCATCAGATGCCTGGCGAGCGCGTGCCACGCGGGCAGCGACGTGGGATCGTTCGCGGAGTTGCCGGCCACCGGAGTCGAGGCGAAGCGCGCGATGACCATTTCGGCTGCAGGATCGATGTACAGCGCCTGCCCGTGCACTCCGCGTGCCATGAAAGCGCCGTGCTCGTTGTGCGTCACCCACCACATGTTGCGGTAGGACCAGCCCGGGAGCAATTCGTAGCCGGCCCTGGCGAAGTCGGCCGGATTGCCACCGCGCCTGATGTTAGCCACCGCCATCGCCGGGATGATCTGGCGGCCGTTGAAAGCGCCGTTGTTGCGGATCATTTCGCCGAAGCGGGCGAGGTCGCGCAAACCGGTACTGAGCCCTCCTCCGGCGAACGGAGTCCCGATCGAATCCACGGACATGTAGGCATCCTGCTCGGCGCCGAGCCGACTCCAGATGCGCTCCGAGAGCAACTGCGCGACCGACCGGCCCGTCACGCGGGCAATGATCCAGCCGAGCGCATCGGTGTTCGCGGTGCGGTAAGCGAAAGCTGCGCCATGCGCACCCTGGGGCTTCACCGTCTGCAGGAACTCGTAATAGCCGCGCGGACCGGTGTAGTTCTTCGGCTTGGGCAGCGGGTTGCCGGCTGCGGCGTGCAACCAGATCTCGGCCGTCGGGTCAGCGTAGTCTTCACTGAAGCTGATGCCGGTGGTCATGTCCATCACCTGCCGGACGGTGGCGCTACCGAAGGCCGAGGCAGCCAGTTCGGGCACGTAGCTGTCGACCCGCTGGCCCGGATCCAGTCGGCCTTCGGCCACGAGCATCGCTGCCAGCGTGCCCACGAAAGTCTTCGTAACCGACATCAGGCCGTGCTGGCCTTCCGGGCCGAGCACGCCGAAGTAACGCTCGTAGACGATGCGCCCCTTGTGCAGGACGACGATGCCGTCGGTGTAGTTGGCATCGAGGGACTCTCGCCAGGTCATCGTCCGCTGCGCACCCAGCGGCGTGAACGTCAGGCTGTCGATGTCGTCGCGCAGCGCGGTCGGCAGCACCGCCACCGGGCCCAGGCCCCGCGAAACGTTCACGGTGGGCATGAGTTGACGGAAGTTCGAGACGCTCCAGCGCAGCGCCGGGAAACGCCAGTACGAACCGTCTTCGAAGCGCACGACGCGGTCCGGCGGCGGCGGCGAGCCGACCATCCAGCCGAGCTTCGCGGGATCGCTCGCCCGGGCGTCGGGGTAAGTGTCGGGCCGATCGGAAGACGCGGCGGTCGTGCCCGAGGCAAGCGCCAGCGCCAGCGAGGCAGCCACGATCAGGAACTTCGGTCTTTGCGCCGGCGACACTGGATTCTCCGCAGGCAAAGTGATGGAGTGCGGTGTTCGTTGCTCGTGGGCGACTACGCGGCGCCGCGAGGGCGGCCGCGAACCGGTGGCCGATCGCTACCCCGGGGTGGCGAAGCTGCTGCCTTCTTCACGATTCCAGACTCTTTCGCGGCAGGCGCCTTCTTCACCGCGGGCGGCTTCGCCGAAACGCCCGCCTTCGCTGCACGGTCCGCACCCGGCCTGGCGCGCCGGGCCGCGGACAGCATCGAGGCGAACTCGCGGTTGAAGCGGTCGGTGATCGTCTCGGGGTCGGGCACCAGGCGGGCGTCGGCGACGACCGCGAGCGTGACCTCTCCCCGGTAGCTGAGAATGCTGATCCCCATGCCGAGGTGCTCGCCGGGGTGCGGCACCCAGAACATCACGCGCTCGATGGGCACGCCGGCCACGTAGAGCGTGCGCGGCGAGCCTGCGACGTTGGTCATCACGATGCTCGCCTTGCTGCTCAGCATCGACGAAGGGATGTCGGACACCGCCTTCGGCGTGCGTCCGAAGATGTCGAACAGCAGCCGCATCGCCACCGGCTCGGGCGAACGTTTCAGCGCGTCCATGTGCACCTTGGTCAGCTTCAGCCGCTCCAGCGGCCTGCGGGCACCGACCGCGAGCTCGAGCAGGACCAGCCCGAAGTCGTTGCCGAGCTCGAGCGCGCGCTCCGGGGGGCGCAGGTCCACCGGTACCAGTGCGCGCAGCGTGGTGCTGTCGACTTCGACTCCCCTGCCCTCCAGATAAGCGCGCAGCGCCCCGGTCATCGCGGCGACGAGGACGTCATTGACCTTGGCATCGGCCAGCGCACCGATCGCCTTCACGTCGGCCAGCGCGACCGGCTCCGACCAGGCCACGCGCTTGGCCAGCCCGAATTCGCCCTTGAACGGCGATTGCGGGTCGTCTCGCTTGAGGAGTTCCGTCAGCAACATGCCGGCCCCCCCGGCGATCAGTGCGGCCTTCTCCAGCGCCGGCCCGGGATCCCTGGCCAGGTCGAGGGCAGCGCTCGCGGTCGACCTCATCGCCCGCACGGCCGTCTCCACCAGATCGAAGGCCGACCCGAACCACCCCTGGTCCGCATCCTCCGGCAACTGCCCGGGCGCCTCCTGCGCCGCCTCCAGCGGCGCGTCGGGCGTGAGGTCGTACAGGCGCATCGACAGCGCGGTCATCGCAGTCCCATCGCCGATGCAGTGGTGAAAGCGGGTCACCAGTGCGCTGCCGCCGTCGACGCCGTCGATCAGGTGCACCTGCCACAGCGGCTGCAGGCGATCGAGCGGAGTGCTCACGATGTCGGCGAGCATCGTCGCGAGCGCGCGCCGATCGCGTGGTTCGGGCAGCGCCACGTGGTGCAGGTGCTGACCGATGTCGAAGTTCGGCATGTCCTCCCAGTGTGGCGACGCAATCGGGAAACCGTGCTCGACCACACGCTGCCGGAAGCGCGGGTAGTCGCGCAGGCGCGCCTGGTACAGCGCCCTGACCTTGGCGAAATCGAGCGGTTCCCGGGTGAGGGCGACGCTCGTGACCATCGCGAGGTTCGCCGACCCGTCCATGTGGAACCATGCCGCGTCCACCGGGATCATCTTGTGAAGCGCCATCGCCTGTCTCCGTTGCGCTGGGTTCGGGTCGCGCCGTCGCGATCCCGGGATCGTCAATCGAGGATGCGCCTGATTGCGTCAGTGCGTTCGCGATTTCCTCGCGTTCGTGCGGCGCTCGGCGCCGCTGCGCACCGCCTTGGGCATCGCGCGCCTCGCCCTGCCGCGGAACTCGTCGAACGCTTCGGCCAGCGCCCCCGTCAGCTGCCGCGGATCCGGCACCGCGGTTCGGGCCGCAGTGAAGCCGAAGCCCATCTCGCCAGCGTAGCTGGTCATCGTGACGTTCAGCCCCAGCCCGTGCGTGACGATCGACATCGGCCACCAGGTACGCATGCGCGCGCCGGCCGCATAGAGCGGCGCCTCCGGCCCGTGGATATTCGAGATCACGAGGTTGGCCACCGGCGTCACCAGGTTGGCCACGCGCGAACGCCCGTAGAGTTCGACCAGGCCGCGCAGCACCCATGGCACCCCGATCGACGGAAAGTCCATCGGGACGGCCCCTTTGACCCGGTGCACCATCGCCTTGAGCGCCTCGGCCGAATCGTGGATCGCGCGCAGCCGCAGCAGCGGATCGGCGACGTGCGTATGCAGGTTCACCGGAGGCATCGTGGCCCGGATCGTGTATTCGGTGTCGCCCGCCTCGCGCAGCGAGATCGGCATCGCCGCGATCAGCGGCATGAGCGGGATGCCACCGTGGCGCGACAGATAGCGTCGCAGGGCTTCGCTGCAGAGCCCGAGCACGAGGTCGTTGAGCGTGACCGCCAGAGCGTCCGCGAGTCGCTTCAGCGAGTCCATCGGCAGCGACAGACCGGCGAAGCTCCTCTCGGCGGTGATCTGCACGTTCAGCGGGGTGCGTGGCCCGAACATGAAGTTCCTCCGGAACAGGCTGCCGCCTGCTCCCGCCGAGGGGCCGAACACTCCTGCGATCGCGCGGGCCGCATCGGGCAGGCTGCGAACCAGGTCGAGGTACTTGCCGGCGTCGTGGCGCACCGCAGCCGCAGCCAGCGCCATCGCCCCCGGGTGCTGCGCGGGACCGCGGGCTGCCTTCGGGCGGCGGATGGCTGCCGGGCGCGGCGATGCGTCGAACAGCGTCTTCGTCAGCACCATGCCGGCCTGGCCGTCCAGCGCCGCGTGGTGGACCTTGAAGTAGTAGCCGACCTGCCCGCTCTCGAGCCCGTCGATCACGAACAACTGCCACAGTGGCCGCGCGCGGTCGAGCAGCCGCGCGTGCAACCGGGCAGCGCAGTCTTCGAACTGCATCATGTTGCCGGGCGCCGGCAGCGTCACCCGCCGGACGTGGTACTCGAGATCGACCGCGTGCTCGTCGATCCAGACCGGATTGGCGAACCGCAGCGGCATCGGCGCGAGCCTGCGGTGCAGCACCGGCGCCAGGTGCAGCCGCCGCGACAGTTCGCGCGCGAGCGCGGCGTGGAAACTTCGGCCGTCGCCGTGGGCAACGTCGAACAGGCACAGCGACGCGATCTGCATCGGCGTCTGCGCCGTCTCGAGGTGCAGGAACGCGGCGTCGACGCCGCTCAGGGGCTTCATCTCTTCTCTCCTGCGGTGTGCCGCCTGCCGCGAACCCGGTCTCGAAGCACTCGGGTTTCTTCGACCCAGATCAATTCGCTTGCAAGAACAAGACCGTTATATTGACGCGGGTTTTCCAGTTCGGGAACGAGGCGTCCGCAACGGGCGCCAGCCCGAGCAGGGCTTCACCCGAAGTATCCATTTTTGCGACAAGCTCGAACCAGAGGCGGAGACACATGAAAGAGACCAACCTGATCAGGCGGCGCAACTTGCTGAAGGGGGCTGCGGCGGCAACCACGGTTTCCGTCATGGGCTGCGCCAGTCAGCTGACCGCCAGTTCGCGGCCACGCGTCGTGGTAGTGGGAGGCGGCTGGGGCGGCCTTGGCGCGGTGCGCACGCTGGCGGCCGGCGGCAAGGTCGACGTCACGCTGATCGAGCCCAACGACGGCTTCATGTCGTGCCCGCTCAGCATTCTGTACATCGCCGGATACGCCCAGGCCAGCGACTTCCAGCGCAGCTACCGTGCCATCGACGCCCTCGGCGTGCGTCGCGTGAAGGATCGCGTCATCGACATCGATCGCGCCGGGCGCAAGGTGAAGACGGCCACGCAAGACATTCCCTACGACTTCCTCGTGTTGGCCACCGGCCTCGAATACATGGAGGAAGCGCTGCCGGGCTACGCGGCGGCGCGGGATCAATTCCCCGTCGGCTTCCGCGCCTTCGAGCAATCCGCCGTGCAGCGCCAGGTTGCCGCTTTCGTGGAGCAAGGGGGGAACTTCGTCATCACGGTGCCGAAACCGCCCTATCGCTGCCCACCGGCGCCCTACGAGCGCGCCTGCATGATCGCCCACCGCATGAAGGAAAAAGGGACCAGGGGCAAGCTCATCGTCGTCGACGCCAACAAGCATCCGATGCCGCCGCCGCTGGCCAAACCGCTGGAGACGGCGATGCGGGAGATGTACGGCAGCCAGATCGAATACATCACCGAAGCCGACCCGAAGTCCATCGATGCCGGCAGGAAGGTGCTGTCGACCAGCAAAGGCGACATTCCCTTCAGTCAGGCCAACATCATCCTGCCGATGCGCGCGCCCGGACTGATCCGCAAGGCTGGTCTCGGCGAGCGTTTCGCCGCCGTCGAGTTGCCCACGTTCCAGAGCAAGGCGGACAAGAACATCTTCGTCATCGGCGACTCCCAGGGCTCGCCGCTGCCCAAGAGCGGCCACCTCGCCTTCGGTACCGGCCAGCAGGTCGGCGAGCAGATCCTCGCCACCATCGCCGGCAAGTACAAGGAGGCCGGGCTTGGTGACGAAGTCACCCTGCCGGCGGCGATCTGCTGGGGCAAGGTGTCCACGTCGCTGGCCATCAATATCAACGTGGCCTCGAGCATCTCCATCGGCGATCCGCCGAAGATCAGGTTCCAGGTCGATCCGGCCGCCAACGCCGCTTCGAGCAAGGGCGCGATGGACTGGGGCAGGGACATGTGGAACGCGATGCTGGGGTAGCAGGGAGTCGGGCTGATCCGTAAGCCGGTTGTTCGGCGGGTATGCCTGGATGCGCATCCGGGCATACCTTGACAGGCGCAATCCTTTTTTCCTATAAGTCCCTCGACCTGCGCGCGAATCGTGCGAGGTGGCCATCTTGCCGGGTTCGTGCCGCAGCGAGCCGCCTCCAGCCAGAATCGACGATGAAATTGATCGACACGTTGCAGGACGAGCACACGCTGATCGATCAGGTGCTCGGATCGTTTCGCAGGTACGTCGGCGCACTCGATGACGGAACTGCCGATCCGGATGACGGCAGACGGTACGCCGCGTTCTTCACCGCGTTCGCCGGCCATTTCCATCACGAGCGCGAGGAACGGGTGCTCTTCGATGCGCTCGTGACGCAGGCGGAACTGCCACGCGAGCGCGGACCCGTGCATGCGCTCGTGCGCGAGCACGCCGAAATGGAAGAGTGGCTGCGCGAGATGGCGCCACTTCTCGAACAGGGGCTGCAATCCGAAGACGATCGTGTCCGGCTCCGGGCGCTGGCGACCCGCTACTCGCAGACACTGTGGCGCCACATCGACGCGGAAAACTCCGTGCTGTACCCGGAGGCGCAGGAGCGGCTCCGCCGGTACGGGGTTCGCGAGTTGCCGGATCGACCGGCCAGCGATGCAGAGGCGGCCGCGCGCGAGGGCGTCACGGCCCTTCTGCTGCGTTACCCGCCGATCGAGGACGAGGCGCTCACGCGCGGCGAGGGTTGTTTCATGTGCGCAGCCTACGGAAAGACCTGCGACGGACTCGAGGCCGAGTGGTGGACCGAGCTCGAGTGGGAAGACTTTTTCAACAGGTGAGCTTTTTCGACAGGTGACGCGAGCGACCCGGATCGCCCCCCGTAACCTCGACCCCCCGGTGCCGGCGCCGCGGTGCGCCTGCGGCAAACCGCCCTCCTGAGCGAAAATCACGGAAACGCCGGATCACGGCCCGTTCCGCCTCCCCTTCAAGGATCGCTCATGCCCGTCTACCGCTCCCGTACCTCGACCGCCGGCCGCAACATGGCCGGCGCCCGCGCGCTGTGGCGTGCGACCGGCATGAAGGACGAGGACTTCCGCAAGCCGATCATCGCGATCGCGAATTCGTTCACCCAGTTCGTCCCCGGCCACGTCCACCTGAAGGACATGGGTCAGCTCGTGGCGCGCGAGATCGAGGCTGCAGGCGCGGTCGCGAAGGAATTCAATACGATCGCGGTCGACGACGGCATCGCGATGGGGCACGACGGCATGCTCTACTCGCTGCCGAGCCGCGAGCTGATCGCCGACTCGGTCGAGTACATGGTCAACGCCCACTGCGCCGACGCGCTGGTGTGCATCTCGAACTGCGACAAGATCACGCCCGGGATGCTGATGGCGGCAATGCGGCTGAACATCCCCGTGGTGTTCGTCTCGGGCGGCCCGATGGAAGCCGGCAAGACGAAACTCTCCGCGCACCGGATCGACCTGATCGACGCGATGGTGATGGCGGCCGACGAGAACGTGTCGGACGACCAGGTGGCCGAAGTGGAGCGTTCGGCCTGCCCGACCTGCGGCTCCTGCTCCGGGATGTTCACCGCCAACTCGATGAACTGCCTCACCGAGGCGCTCGGGCTCGCGCTCCCGGGCAACGGCACGCTGGTGGCCACCCACGCCGACCGCGAGCAGCTCTTCAAACGCGCGGGCCGCCTGATCGTCGAGGTGACCCGGCGCTACTACGAGCAGGGCGACGAGCGCGTGCTGCCGCGCGCGATGGGTTTCGAAGCGTTCGAGAACGCGATGGCGCTCGACATCGCGATGGGCGGATCGACCAACACCATCCTGCACCTGCTGGCGGTCGCGCAGGAGGCTGGCATCGACTTCACGATGAAGGACATCGACCGGCTGTCGCGCGTGGTGCCGCAGTTGTGCAAGGTCGCGCCCAATACGCCCGAGTACCACGTCGAGGACGTGCACCGCGCCGGAGGAGTCATGGCGATCCTGGGCGAACTCGAGCGCGCCGGCCGGCTGCACACCGGCGTGCCGACGGTGCACAGCCCAACCCTGAAAGACGCGCTCGAGCACTGGGACCTGATGCGCAGGCCGTCCGACGAAGTGCAGACCTTCTTCCGCGCAGGTCCGGGCGGCGTGGCGTCGCAGACGGCCTTCAGCCAGAGCGCGCGCTGGCCCTCGCTCGACACCGATCGCGCCCGCGGGTGCATCCGCTCGGTCGCGCACGCCTACTCGCAGGAGGGCGGCCTGGCGATCCTGCACGGCAACGTCGCGCCCGACGGCTGCGTGGTGAAGACCGCCGGCGTCGACGATGCGCTGCTCGTGTTCGAGGGCCCCGCCTGCGTGTTCGAATCCCAGGACGAAGCCGTCGAGAAGATACTCGGCAACCGGGTCAGCGCCGGCGACGTGGTCGTGATCCGCTACGAGGGCCCGAAGGGCGGCCCGGGCATGCAGGAGATGCTGTACCCGACCTCGTACATCAAGTCGAAGGGCCTGGGCAAGGCCTGCGCGCTGCTCACCGACGGGCGCTTCTCCGGCGGCACCTCGGGCCTGTCGATCGGTCACGTTTCGCCCGAAGCGGCCTCGGGCGGTGCGATCGGGCTGGTGCGCAACGGCGATCGCATCCGCATCGACATCCCGAACCGCCGCATCGACGTGCTGGTCGCCGACGACGAACTCGCACGGCGCCGCGCAGCGCAGGACGCGAAGGGATGGAAGCCGGCCGAGCCGCGCAGGCGTGCGGTGTCGGCCGCGCTGAAGGCCTACGCGAAGCTGGCGATGTCGGCGGACAAGGGAGCGGTGCGCGACCTGTCGCAGCTGGATTGAACCAGCACGGCGGCCTGTCCGGGACCGGATCCGCACACGCAAGACGCTGCGATGACCGACCCGGTGCTGCGCAGCGACCCTTCGCCCAGGCCTCGGTCAGTGTCGGCTTCACAGCTCGATGCGGCCTGTCTGGTCCATGCAATCAGCCCGATCCTTTGGCTGCCCCAGGCAGCATTGATTGCCATGGGCGTGTCACGGCTGCAAAGTGGCGCAGGCCTGGCCGCCGTCTCGTGGCTTGCAGCCGGCATCGTGCTCGCGGGTGCGCTGCGTGCCTCGCTCGAAGCCTGGAGTGCCGGACGCATGTTCCACACGGCGCGCGAGCGCCTGAGTCAATGGCGTGTGCATGCAGTTGCTGCCCTGGCTGCGCGCTCTCCACTGGATCGCGCCCGAGCGCACGCCGGCGCAGTCGCGAGCGCGCTGGCAGAGCAGGCCGACGCGATCCTTCCCTGGCAGACGCGCTATCACGGCGCCATGTGGCGCGTGCGCCTCATGCCCGTGCTGATACTGCTTCCGGTGGCCTGGTACTCGTGGGCCGCGGCAGCGGTGCTCATGCTGGCAGCCCCTCTCATTCCCGTGTTCATGGTAATCGTGGGCTGGCGGGCCCGCGCCGCCAGCCAGGCACAGTGGCTGCAGATGGGCAGCATGAACGCTTTCCTGCTCGATCGCCTGCGCGGCCTGCCGACGCTACGCGCACTGGGCAGTACGGAGGCCACCGCGCGCCGCCTGCGGGCCAGCGCCGAAGACCTGCGCCAGCGCACCATGCGCGTGCTGCGCATCGCGTTCCTGTCTTCGGCGGTGCTCGAGCTGTTCGCGGCACTGGGTGTCGCGATGGTCGCGGTCTACGTCGGGTTCCACCTGCTGGGGCACCTGGATTTCGGTGCCTGGGGGCAGCGTCTCAGCCTGGGGCAAGGGCTGTTCATTCTGTTGTTGGCGCCAGCCTTCTTCGAACCGTTGCGAGAACTGGCTTCCGTCTGGCATGACCGGGCTGCCGGCATCGCGGCGATGGAGGCCCTGGATCGGCTGCACGCACGTGGATTGCCTTTGCCGGACAGCGCGCACCACGCTTCGCCTTCGCCGCACGCATCGGCAGCGGTGGCACCGCCGCGCGTCAGGATCGAGAACCTCACATTTGCGTTTGCCAGCGAAGCCCCGGTTTTCCGGAACTTCGCCCTGGACGTGAAGCCCGGGGAGCATGTCGCACTGATGGGCGGCAGCGGCGCAGGGAAAACGGTCCTGATATCGCTGATTGCCGGGCTGCTGCCAGCTTCGGAAGGTCGCATCGAAATCGGCGGGGAGGCATTGACCGCGGCCTCGGCGCGGCGCTTGCGTGAGCGCATGTGCTGGATGGCGCAACGCCCGCACGTGTTTTCCGGATCGCTCGAGCGCAACGTGTCCCTCGGACGCGTGGCGGTGGAGAACACGCAGGTGCGCCAGGCGATCGAGTGGGCACGGCTCGACAAGGTGGCGCAAGCGCACCCCGGCGTCTCGCTGGGTGAAGGTGGAACGGGCCTGTCGGGTGGCGAAATTGCGCGTTTGGCCCTGGCGCGTCTGATGGCCGCACCGCATGCCGATCTGCTGCTTGCAGACGAACCGACCGCACACCTGGACACGGAAACCGCCGAACAGGTGATCGAGTCTCTCGTGGCCCTGGCCCAGGGGCGTACCCTGATCGTGGCGACACACGATCCCGCGCTTGCGGCGCGCATGGACCGCGTCATACAGCTGTCGGCGGTTGCCGATGCCCCGGAGCGCATCCAGGGAGGATGGCATGGCGCGTAGAGCGGCCGCGGCCGTATCGGCCCTGCTGCCCGCGGTGCGAGCCACGCTTGCCGGATCCTCGCGCCGCATGGTGCTGGGTGCTGCGTTGGCGGCATTGACCGTCCTGGCGGGCATGGGTCTGCTCGGCCTGTCGGGATGGTTCATCGCCGCAACAGCGATCGCGGGCCTGCAGCTCGCCAGCGCCCTGGCGTTCGACATCTTTGCGCCGTCGGCCGGCATCCGCCTGCTGGCAATCGCGCGCACCGCTTCGCGCTATGGCGAGCGTCTCGTCACGCACGATGCAACGCTGGCCACCCTGGCGCAACTGCGCGAACGCATCTTCCGAAGCTGGGCGCGCGCAGGGAACATCCAGGACCTGCTGCGCCGCCCGGCCCGCGCGTTGTTTCGCCTGACCGGCGACCTCGATGCGCTGGAGTCCTTCTATCTTCGCCTGCTGGTGCCGGCCGGCGCGGCGCTGGGCGCGGCAATCCTCGGCACCGTGCTGCTCGGCGCCATGGCGCTCTGGTTCGGCATCGCGCTGGGCGTCTGGTTACTGGTCCTCGGCGCTGCGGTGACTGCCGTAGTGCTTCGCCGCTCCCGAGTACCCGCCGCACGACGCGCTCTGCTGACCGAGCGTCTGCGCGCCCAGGCTGTCGATCTGGTGTCCGGCCAGACCGAGCTGGTCATGGCCGGACGCCTGGCTGGCCAGTGCGCTGCGCTCGAGCGCACCGATCGCCGCCTGGCGCGTGCCGATCGGCTTCTACACCGCCTGGACGTGTCCGCTGGTGCCGTCTACGACATCGCTGGCAGCCTCACCCTGGCCCTCGTGCTGCTGGGCGTCGGCGTGCTGGCCGACCAGGGCCGGCTCGGCACGCCTGGCGCGGCACTGGCACTGCTGATCGCGCTCACGGCGATGGAGCCGTTCGCAGCGCTGCGGCGAGGCGCTCTGGAGGCCGGGCGCACATGGCTGGCAGCGCGGCGCCTGTCGCCACATTGCGCCGATGACAATGCGGCGCCTCCGCCTGGCGCATCTCCCGAGGCAGGCTATGCGATCACCCTGCAGCGGGTATCCGTACGCTATCCGGACAGCCCCGTCGATGCCCTGCAGTCCGTTTCGCTGGCGCTGGTCTCTGGAACACGCGTCGCCGTCGTGGGCTCCAGCGGCGCAGGCAAATCGACACTCATGGCCGTGATCGCAGGTGAACTGACACCGCGCGAGGGAATGATCCGTTCGCAGCCCCACGCCTGGCTGAGTCAACGCACCGATCTTTTCCAGGACAGCCTGCGCGACAACCTGCTGCTGGCCAGCCCCGAGGCCACTGATGCGTCGCTTTGGCATGCGCTCGAAGCGGCGGGCCTCGCATCCGGGATTCGCGGTCTGCAAGCCGGACTCGACACCCGGCTCGGCGAAGGGGGACTTGGCTTGTCCGGCGGGCAGTTGCGCCGCCTGGCGCTGGCGCGCCTGCTGCTTCAACCCCATCCGCTGTGGCTGCTCGACGAGCCGACCGAAGGGCTCGATGCGGCGACCGCCAGGGACGTACTTGCGCGGCTCGACGCGCTGGGCGCTGGCCGGGCCTGGCTGATCGCCACCCACCTCCAGCGCGAAGCGGCACTGGCCGACCGTCTGCTGGTGCTGCGCGGCGGCCGCGTCGAAGCCGAGTATTCGCGCGGCAGCGCCGGCTTCGGAACCGCATTGGCCGCCTTGAGGCCCGACTGATTCATTCAGGCAGATACGATTCGATATCGATAGAGGAGACCCGCCATGGACTTCGACATCGTCAGCCTGTCGCGATTGCAGTTCGCGATCACGGCGCTCTACCACTTTCTTTTCGTTCCGTTGACGCTCGGCCTGTCGGTCCTGATCGCGATCATGGAGACGGTCTATGTGATGACGGGTCGGACCATCTGGCGCGACATGACCAGGTTCTGGGGCGTGCTCTTCGGCATCAACTTCGCCATGGGCGTGGCCACCGGCATCGTGATGGAGTTTCAGTTCGGCATGAACTGGAGCTACTACAGCCACTATGTCGGCGACATTTTCGGCGCACCGCTCGCTCTGGAGGGGTTGATGGCCTTCTTCCTGGAGGCGACCTTCGTCGGCCTGTTCTTCTTCGGCTGGGATCGTCTCTCCAAGGTGAAGCACCTGGTCGTCACCTGGTGCGTGGCGATCGGCTCGAACTTCTCGGCACTGTGGATCCTGATCGCCAACGGCTGGATGCAGAACCCGGTCGGCGCGCAGTTCAATCCGCAGACCATGCGCATGGAAATGACGGATTTCTTCGCCGTGCTCACCAACCCGGTGGCACAGGCGAAGTTCGTGCACACCGTCTCCGCCGGCTACGTTACGGCCGCCATCTTCGTGCTCGGCGTCGCGGCCTGGTACCTGCACAAGGGCCGGCACCTGCACCTCGCCAGGCGCTCCATGACGGTTGCAGCGTCGTTCGGCCTCGCCTCCGCGCTGTCGGTCGTCGTGCTGGGCGATGAGAGTGGCTACCTCTCCACCGAGCACCAGAAAATGAAGCTGGCCGCCATCGAGGCGATGTGGACGACAGAGCCCGCGCCCGCCGCGTTCACCGCGTTCGGCTTTCCTGACCAGAGCGCGCGAAAAACCCACTATGCAGTTCACATACCCTGGGTCATGGGGCTGATCGGCACACGCACGCTGACCACTGAAATCCCCGGTATCGACGATCTGGTTGCGCGGGCCGAGGCGCACATCCGGGATGGCTTGGTGGCATACGATGCCCTGCAAAGGATCCGTGCCGCCGGAAGCGGGGCCGGCGTGCCGCCCGAGGCGCAAGCGGCCTTCGAGGAGCACGGGCACACGCTGGGCTATGCGTTGCTGCTCAAGCCCTATGTCGATGACCCTCGCCAGGCCACGCCCGAGCAGATCGCCAGGGCTGCCCTGGACACCGTGCCGCAGGTGGCGCCGCTGTTCTGGTCGTTCCGCCTGATGGTCGGCCTGGGCTTTTTCTTCATCCTGCTGATGGGCGTCTTCTTCTGGCTGTCGGCACGACGCCGGCTGGATGCATATCCGTGGCTGCTCAGGGTTGCCGTATGGTCCATTCCTTTGCCCTGGATTGCCGCCGAGTGCGGCTGGATCGTGGCAGAGGTGGGGCGCCAGCCCTGGGTCATCGAAGGCGTCTTGCCGACGGCTGTGGCCGTCTCGAATCTCGGCGCCTCGACCGTCCTCCTCACGATCGCGGGCTTCGTGGCGATCTACACCGTCCTGCTCATCATCGAAATGAAGCTGATGCTCGAGGCGATCCGCAGGGGACCCGATGCCTCTACGTCGCCCGAGAACGCAGACCAGGCTACCGGCTCGGCCGACCTGGCCCCTGCGCGGTAACACCGAAAGGAGCTGGAACATGATCCTCCACGAACTCATCTCCTATGACGTGTTGCGCCTGATCTGGTGGGCGCTGCTTGGAGTGCTGCTGATCGGATTCGCGCTCACCGATGGCTTCGACCTGGGCATCGGCACGCTGCTGCCCTTCGCGGCACGCACCGACATCGAACGCCGCACCGTCATCAACACGATAGGCCCGGTCTGGGAAGGCAATCAGGTCTGGCTGATCCTGGGCGGCGGGGCCATCTTCGCGGCCTGGCCGCAACTCTACGCAGTGTCGTTCTCGGGCTTCTATCTGGCGATGTTCGCCATCCTGTTCGCACTCATCTTGCGTCCCGTCGCATTCAAGTTCCGCAGCAAGCGGGAAGAGCCGGCCTGGCGCAGCCGCTGGGACTGGGCCCTGTTCGTGGGAGGATTCGTGCCAGCGCTCATCTTTGGCGTGGCGATGGGCAACGTGCTGCAGGGAGTGCCCTTCCGGATCGCGGACGACATGCAGATCTTCTATGACGGATCGTCCTTCGGTCTGCTCAATCCCTTTGCCCTGCTGTGCGGCCTGGTGTCCGTCGCGATGCTGGTCATGCACGGGGCCGCCTGGCTGCAACTCAAGACCTCGGGCGTCCTCGCCGAACGAGCGCGCGGTTTCGGCATCGTGGCGGCGCTGCTCACCATGGTGCTGTATGCGGTGGCGGGCGTCGTGCTGGCCAGCTTCGTGACAGGCTATGCAATCACGAGCGAAATCACGACTACCGGCGCATCGAACCCCCTGCTCAAGACCGCTGTGGCGCAAGGCGGCGCATGGTTTGCCAACTACACATCGCGCCCCGCACTGTGGGTGGTGCCGGGGTTGGGCCTGGTGGGCCCGATGATCGCGGCGATCGCCCTGGCCGCCCGGCGGCCGCTGGCTGCACTGCTCGCAGGAGGCACGGGCATCGCGGGGATCATCACCAGCGTGGGCGTCTCCATGTTTCCGTTCATCCTGCCTTCATCGATCGATCCCTCGGTCAGCCTGACCGTGTGGGATTCCTCATCGAGCCATCTCACGCTGTTCATCATGCTCGTTTCGACCGTCATTTTCATGCCGCTCATCCTGGCCTATACCAGTTGGGTGTTCTCCGTCCTGCGCGGCAAGGTCGACCCGGATGCCATCCAGGAAGGCAAAGGCCATGCGTACTGATCCATACGCTTTCATTCACAGGACAGGACATTGACCATGTGGTACTTCGCCTGGATTCTCGGCTTGTCTCTGGTGGCTGCCTTTTCCGTTCTCAATGCAATGTGGTTCGAGTTGATGGAAGACGATGCGGTCCGCCGCGACCGGCTGGAGCCGCAAAAGCGCTGATCCGGCCTGCACGACCGGACCCGAGGCGTGCCCATCGCGAGTTCGATCGCCGAAATCCGCCACCCTATGCTGCCTGGGGGTGAAACCGCTGCCGTGGGCATGGGTCGCGCCGCCAGTCTCGTCGATCGCGTGCGCGAAGGGTTCAGGAGCCTCCGAGATCGGTCTTGTGTCATCCCCCACAGGGATCTATCGCGGCCTATCGACTCTTCGCATGCGATTTCTGACGCGCGCGCAGACGATGCTCCACGAGGAGAAAAAGCGGCGTTGACGCTTGAACAGGTCGACGTCAAGTGCCACGATCAATGGTTCGTCCGGTACGGGCCGACGCACATGCGGATCACCACCCCCCGGGCCGGAAGACAACGGCCGCTTCGTCCACGCACTGAAGGAGCTTCTGTCCAATGGCCAGGATTGAGCCGTTCGAGGCGCACACCGAGCGCTACGAAGCATGGTTCGAACGCCACGACGCGGCCTACATCTCCGAGTTGTTGGCGCTTCGCCCGTTCGTTCCGCTGACCGGGCGAGGTCTGGAGATCGGCGTCGGCAGTGGCCGCTTCGCCGCGCCGCTGGGCGTGCAGGTGGGCATCGATCCATCCCGGGCGATGCTCGATCGAGCGCGTGCCCGCGGCCTCGAAGTCCTCGAAGGAATCGCCGAAGATCTTCCTTTCGTGGACGACAGTTTCGATCATGCCCTCGTAGTCACGACGCTGTGCTTCGTCGACTCGCCCGACGCGATGCTCGCAGAGGCCCGGCGCGTATTGAGGCCGGGCGGTGTTCTCGTGATGGGCTTCATCGATCGCGACAGCGCCCTGGGCCGCCAATACGAAAAACACCGGGAGGCAAGCGTCTTCTACCGCGATGCGACGTTCTACTCGGCAAGCGAAGTGGAGCGTCTGGTGACCGGCGCCGGATTTTCCGTACTGTCGTGGGCACAGACGCTCTCCCGTTCGCTCGAACAGACCGAGCACATCGAACCGGTGCGCCCGGGGCGAGGTCAGGATGCTTTCGTGGTCGTTCACGCCAGGAACGACAAGCCCTCGCGCTGAACGCGGCGCGCCCCCCGCATGCAAACCACCTTCCGGAGCGCCCTGCTCACCAGCCTCACGGCGACGGTAGTGACCTCGCTGGGCATCTGGACTTCAACCGGTTCATGAGACAGGCTCAAGGGTCGTCCGCCGTGCGTGCGAGCCGCTCGGCGAGCGCGCCGATGATCAGCGCGAAGACCGCCAGCCACAGCGACAGCACGAGCATGTACGCAAGTCCGAAGTAGTGCGCCAGCAGCGGCAGCAGCGGGAGCTTGATCGCCCGCGCGTACAGTGCCACCGCGACCAGCGCGTCGCGCATGCCCTTGCCACGCAGCCCGGCCAGCAGCGAGTACCACGCGTAGACCGGCCCGGTCGAGACTGCGTATTTCGGCCCATCGTGACCGCCCGTTTCGGCAACGTGACCGCGCATTTCGGCCGAATGTGACCGCGCATTTCGGCGCATCGTGACCGGCCGTTTCGGCAACGTGACCGAACGTTTCGGCGAT
>WBZO01003735.1_pt1 | contig 17312 bp, 8 predicted proteins | sample 5204261 | NCBI WGS metagenome assembly WBZO01 (sample SAMN12412400, study PRJNA552823) | activated sludge metagenome | isolation source: activated sludge from anammox sidestream of wastewater treatment plant... | place: USA: North Carolina | collected 2017-09 | reverse complement strand
GATTTTCCCGCTTTACGGACGGCGGACGGCGGCCCGCTGCGCCTGCCGTCGGCACTGGGCATCCCGCGGTCGCTATCCTTCGCGCCGGAAGGGCTGGCCGGTGGGAATCTCGACTGCGAGACGCCGACGCTGATTGTCGGCCTGGCCGGTTGGCGTGACTTCGATCCGGTTCTGTTCGCTGGCGTGGCCGGCCTCGAGCGCTTCCGCCCGATTCACGTGGACATGCCCGGCCGGCGCGGCGGGTGGGACCTCAGCCCGACGGAGCTGGCGCATCGCTTCGACGCCCCCGCCTACCGGGCGGAAGTGGCGCGGCTGGTCCAGGGGCGGCTGCGCGGGGAGGGGCGCGTCGGGTTCCCGGCGGTGCTCGGGCTGCACGATCCGGGCGTGCGTGAGGACATAGCCGGACGGCTGGGCGCCCCGGTGTTCGAGATTCCCACGCTCACGCCTTCCGTGCCGGGGACGCGCCTGTATAACACCCTCAAGCGCTGGCTGCTGGAACACGGCGCGCGCGTCCAGATCGGCCATCCGGTCACCCGCCTGCTGGACGAAAACGGACATGTGACCGGTGTGGCCGTCGCCAGCGCCGGGCGGGAGACGCTCATCCGCGCCGATGCGGTAATTCTGGCGACGGGCGGGCTGTATGGCGGCGGCTTACTCAGCGATGACCGGGGGCGGGTGTGGGAGCCGATAGCCGATCTGCCCGTCCTGGCGCAGAATGAGCGGGCGGCCTGGTTCCGGCCACATCTGCTCGATCCGCGCGGACACCCGGTACACGGCTTCGGTCTGGCGGTGGATGAGCAGCTACGCCCGCTGAACAGAGAGGGAGGGCCGGCGTATCCCAATCTATTCGCGGCGGGGCACCTCCTGGGCGGGCTGGAGCCGGTCGCCGGGGGATATGACGAGGGGCTGGATCTGGCTTCGGCTTACGCCGCTGTCCGGGCGGCGCTGACTGCGAATCGGGATTGAGGGAGCGCGACCTGTATGACAGAAAATGGCCTGCTGCACCTGCTGGAAAACACACCGTTCACCTCCGATCTGTGCATCAAGTGCAACATCTGCACCGCGCACTGTACGGTTGTGCCGCACACGGATCTCTTTCCCGGGCCGAAGCACGTCGGCCCGCAGGCCCAGCGCCTGCGCGAGCCGGGCGCGCCTTCGGTTGATCACAGCGTAGATTACTGCTCCGGCTGCGGCATTTGCACGCTGGTCTGCCCGCACGGGGTGCGGGTGATGGAGATTAACACCCAGGCCAAGGCGGCCATGGTGGAGACGAATGGCCTCAGCCTGCGCAACTGGTTTCTGGGTCGTAATGAAGTCTGGGGGCGCCTGGGGACGCCCTTCGCGCCGGTGCTCAATTTCTTCATGCGCCGCCGCCTGCCGCGCCTCCTGGCGGAAAAGACATTCGGCATCTCGGCGCGTGGGCCGATGCCACGCTGGGCCGGGTATACCTTCCGCGGCTGGTGGTTGAAGCGGCAGCGGGCGCGCCGGCAGACCGACCGGCCTCCGGAGGCCTGCAATCCAGCGCGGACGGTCGTATACTTTCACGGCTGCGCCACCAACAGCTACGAGCCGCATGTCGGACGGACGGCGGTGGCTGTGCTGGAACATCTGGGATTCGACGTGATTGTGTCTCCGCTGCGCTGCTGCGGCCTGCCGATGCAGTCCAACGGCGATTTCAAGGCAGCTCGCCGCTACGCCCGCACCAATGTCGCCTGGCTGGAGCCGTACGCCCGGCGCGGCATCCCCATCGTGGGCACGTCGGCGAGCTGCATGATGGCCTTCAAGAGTGACTACGAGCATATCCTCGGCATGGCGGATGAGGCGACGCGGACAGTGGCAGCAGGCGTCTGGGACTTCATGGAGTTTTTGCGCCATCTGCATGAACAGGGCCGGCTGGATACAACCTTCCGCCCGCTGGAGCGCCGCCTGCCTTACCATACGCCGTGCCAGCTCAAGGCGCACGGGATCGGCCGCCCGGCGCTGGATGTGCTGGCTCTGATCCCCGGGCTGATCATGCAGGAAATCGACGCCGATTGCTGCGGAATTTGCGGGACCTACGGCTACAAAGCGGAGAAGCGGGAAATCGCCGAGGCGGTCGGAGGGCCGATCGTCGAGCAGGTGGCGGCAGGCGGCTTCGAACAGGTCGTCTGCGATACGGAGACCTGCCGCTGGCAGATTACGTCGCTGACCGGGGCGGAGACATTCCACCCGGTGATGCTGGTGGCGGAGGCTTATGGCCTGCACATGGCGGCGGTGGATGATCCGCTCCCGGCGGGGCGGGGCGCTCCGTAGCCCGCCGCGCCCGCCGCCGGATGTATCGATCTCAGTCCTGCGCCCAGCCCTGCGCCCGCTCAACCGCGCGCTGCCAGCCGGCGTAGAGCGACTCGCGCTGGTCGGCGCTCATCTGCGGCGTGAACTCGCGGTCGGCGCGCCACTGCCCGGCCAGATCATCCGGGGAAGCCCATACCCCGGCGGCCAGGCCGGCCAGGAAGGCCGCCCCCAGCGCCGTTGTCTCTGTGACGGCGGGGCGTTGCAGACTCGTCCCCAGGATATCTGCCTGCATCTGCATCAGCACATCGTTCACGACCGCGCCGCCATCCACCCGCAGGCCGGCCAGAGGAAGGCCGGAATCGCCGATCATGCTCTGGGCGAGGTCGCGAGTCTGGAAGCAGATCGCCTCCAGCGTTGCCCGCACGATGTGGGCGCGGGAAGTGCCGCGCGTGATGCCCACAATCGTGCCGCGCGCATAGGAGTCCCAGTAGGGCGCGCCCAGCCCGACGAAGGCCGGCACGACGTAGACGCCGCCGGAGTCGGGCACGCTGGCAGCAAGGGGGGCCGTCTCAGCGGCGCTGGCGATCAGACCCAGCCCGTCGCGCAGCCACTGCACCGCCGCTCCGGCGATGAAGACGCTCCCCTCCAGCGCGTACACGGCCGGGCCGCCGCTGAGCTGCCAGCCGATGGTCGTCAGCAGGCCGCTGTGGGAGGCAATCGCCTCTCCACCGGTGTTCATCAGCATGAAGCAGCCTGTGCCGTAAGTGTTCTTGCTCTGGCCGGGGGCGAAGCAGGTCTGGCCGAAGGTCGCCGCCTGCTGATCGCCGGCGATGCCGCCCACCGCGATTGAGTTACCGAAGATCGCCGGATCGGTCTCCCCGTACAGGGCGCTGGAGGGTCTGACTTCCGGCAGCAGGCTCCGGGGGATACGCAGCCGGCTCAGGATTTCGTCATCCCAGTCGAGTGTGTGAATATTGAACAGCAGCGTGCGGCTGGCGTTGGTCACGTCGGTTATGTGCAGCCGTCCGCCGGTCAGGTTCCAGATCAGCCAGGTGTCCACCGTGCCGAAAGCCAGCTCGCCGCGTTCCGCCCGCGCCCGGACGCCGGGCACGTTGTCCAGTATCCAGGCGACCTTTGTCCCGGAGAAGTAGGCATCGGTGACCAGGCCGGTTTTCTGGCGGATGGCGGTGTCGAAGCCGGACGCCTTGAGCTGGTCGCACAGGGGGGCCGTGCGGCGGCACTGCCATACGATGGCGTTATAGACCGGCTCACCGGTGGTGCGGTCCCAGACGAGGGTTGTCTCGCGCTGGTTGGTGATGCCGATGGCGGCGAAGTCGGCGGCGGACAGGCCAGCTTTGCGCATCGCTTCCAGAGCGACATCGCGCTGGCTGATCCAGAGATCGCCCGGGTCATGCTCGACCCAGCCCGGCCGGGGATAATGCTGGGGGAATTCCTGCTGGGCGCTGCTGATCGGCGTGCCGCGATCGTCGAAGATAATGGCGCGGGAACTGGTCGTGCCCTGATCCAGGGCCAGAAGATAGCGGGGCATGGCTGGCCTTTCCTTGGGGTGAAGATCAAGTGAATACAGCACAGGCTGTTCCTTTCAAGTTATAGTGGAGGTGACGGGGGGTGTCAAACTGGAGACGGCGCCCGACGGGCAGATTGTGTCCTGCTCCTGGGCGGAGAACGGCGTCGAGATCGCGACCGGCCTAACGCCGACGGTAGTCCTGCCGGTCGGGGTGCATATCATCACGTTCACCGTAACCGATGACGACAGCCTGACCGCGTCCGACGAGGTGGTGATCACGGTGTTGCGACGCCGGCCTCCGCCGCCAGCGCCGGTGCCCGATAGTTGCTTATCGGGAACAACAGGAGCTTCCCGGAGAATGCGATGAGCTTCACGTCGGAATATGGGAGGGCGCGGCCTATCCTGCAGGCCGCGCCCTCTCTTTTGATCTAACCGGTCGGCTGCCGATCAAAATCGGCGCTCAAAGTACCCGTAGACGAACCGGATCGCCTCCAGCGCAGAGCGCGGCTCGCGTTTGGCCGTCTCCAGGCTGCGTCCCAGCCCGCTATCAGAAAGCGCCTTGTCATCGGCCTCGGCTGCTATCCGGGTGATCAACACGGCTACCGCCTGCGCGTCGGCGGCGAAGTCTTCCTTCAGCCGCCGCTGGTCATACAGCCGCATCCCTTTCCACAGGCTTTCCACTTCAGCGTGGAACGCAGCCAGGGTCAGGGCTGGCGGCTTTTCGGGTGGGAAGGCCGCGATCAGGGTCTGCAGGAACCGGCGGGTAGTGTTGCTTTCGTCATAAAGCGCGTTGACTGAGCGCCGGCCCAGAAAGTGGTGCATAGCCTCGCGATCAACATTAGGCTGGATGGACTGCCCCCCGGCCAGATTGCCGCCGATCCAGAGCAGGGCATCCAGCGCTGCCCGCGGCGTTTCGCTGCCGGCCAGGAGCTTCTGATCGTGGAGCGCCCGGTTTCGGTTTTTGCTGCGCGCCCCGCCCAGGGTGAGAATTATCTGGCCTATTGCCAGCAGATTAGCCGCGATCTGGCGGCGTTCTGGCTCCCCGACGCCGCCGGTCATGCCATCCAGATCGCTGCGCAGACGGTGCAAGGTGGGGTAAGGCTTCTTCTGATACGCTGCCTGCATGTCGGCCAGGAGGGCGGCCACGACCCGGACCTGTTCCGACAACCCCTCAAAGCCGGCCCCATCGGCCATGATGTTCAGGATTACAGTGGCCTGGAGCATTTCGCCCACTCTGGCCCCCAGCTTGCGTCCCACCTGGTCAGGGATCGTCCGCGCGCGTTCCTGCGGAACCTGTCGTACGTAGCGGCGGAACAGCTCCAGCGCGGCTTCGCGCAGCTCCTGGTTCCAGTTGAGCAGCGTCCACAGCCGGCCCACAATCGGCAGCCCCTCTTCCCGCCCATCCAGGCTGTTCGTGATGACAGCGGCCAGAGAGACGGCAGGCTCCGCTTCCTGGCGGCGGGCGTAGACCTGCACCAGCCGCAGCGCCACCTCATAACCGACCGGGATCACCAGCAGCGGGTCATTATTCAGGACTTCGGCCAGCCGGTCCACCACCGGTTCCAGCGCTGGATCGAAATTCTTGTTCACCAGCGCGCCGCGGTAGGCCATGGCGCAGGGGCCCAGCTTCAGATCATAGCGGGGCAGCGCCTCCAGCGCAGCCAGAAGCTGCGGGGTATCCAGCGAGGTTTGCTCGAACACCGCGCTGACCCAGGGGCCAAACTGGGCCTGGTCATCGCCGCGGAAACGGGTCGTGGAGATGCGCTCCAGCAGCGTCACAACCTGCCGGTAGTCGCCGAGCAGCAGCAGAATCTCAGCCAGGTAGCGCGGCCCCGGCTCTTCCACCAGCGCCAGCAAGGCCGGCTGGCTGAAGTCCTGGACGACATGGCGCAGGACGACTTCATATCGCCCGCGCCAGGGGGACCGGGCCAGCTCCACCAGCCGGCTGAGGGTTGGCGTGTCGATCAGGTCGGGGCGTTCGAGGGCGGTGATCCATTCGATCAGTCGGGCCAGCACCACCAGATTCCAGGTATCGCCGAAGGCATCGGCCATCTGCACCAGCATGCCAGCGGGAGCGGGCGTCGGCTGGCCGGGGTGGAAGTGCTCCAGGCCGTCCCTGACCGGCGCAGGGAGCTGGCGGGTGAATTCCTTCATGCGGGCCAGCCGCTGGAAAGGCGCCGCCGGCAGGTGATCGACAGCCAGGAGGAAGAGCATCTGAGCCAGATCGCTCGACTCATTCGCCAGCGGCAGGGCGCTTTCCAGCAAATCCGGCGCCGCCTCGCTGATCATCAGGCGGTCGGGCGCTTCTTGCAGCTCAGAGAAGAAGGCGATCACCGCTTCTGTGTTGCGGACGGCCACCAGTGTCTGCAAATAAGCGGAGGCGGCGGTATAGGCCCGCCGCTGCCACTGTGACCCCTCCGGCCCCAGAGGATCAGCCAGCCAGCTCGCCAGAATGCGATAGACCAGGTGGGACTTGCCCTCGTGAATGGCCTCGTCGAGCATGGCCAGAGCCGCTGTCTCGACATCCTCGTACAGGCGGGCCAGCGGCGCGATAACGTCGGCCGGGCCGGGGTTATCCAGGGCCAGCGCGAAGGCCAGCAGGTGACGCACATAGCGCACCCGCAGATCATCAGACAGCGTCGGGTCCTCAGCCAGCACGGAAGCAACCATATCCATGTCGGCTGGCTGCCCTTCCGTCACGGCGGCGTCCAGGGACATGCGCCGGGCGGCCCAGCCGAGCGCCTGCACAAGCGGATCCTGCCGGGTCAGCCGCCAGCCCGCCGCCTTGGTCAGCCCGACCATCTGCTCGACCGCGACGATCGGGTCTAGCCGGAGCTGCTGGATGGTGATCCGGCTATACAGGTCTTCTTCCGGCATGGGGCCGGTTAGCTCGCCCGACTCCCAGTCGTAGCGCAGCACATTCTCTGGCGTATCCTCCCCGGCTGTGAAGGCAATCTGCACCGGCATCGGATCGAGGCGGGGCATGGACGTGGCGAAGGTCACGCCGAAACGCGCCGGTATGGGCAGCAAAGCCAGCAATCCCTGAATGAGGCCCATCTGTACATTCAAATCCCCGGGGGCGTGCAGCACGACAATCGGTATGCCCTGAATCAGCGCCCCCAGGAGGGCGGCAATAACCTTGAAGTTGTCCTTCATCATATAGATGAAAGCGGAGAGGTCATCCGCCTGTTCTTCCAGCGTCGGCGGGGAGATCGTCCAATCCAGCGGGGGCAGGTTGCGCTGGGTAGCCGGCGGTATTGACGCCATCATCAGGTCCTGCAACAGGCGGACACGCCCTGCCGCCTGGCGCAGGCTTTCCGCCGTCAGCGGCACATAGTGCACCCCCGCCTTGCCCGTCGCATCGATGAAGGCGTGGGCCAGGATGAAGTCCACCGTCTGGCCGCGGAATAAGCCCAGCGCCCCGTCGGGATTTTCCTCCTGAGACGGCGGGAGGAGCGGCGCCAGCCGTTGGAACTCATCCCAGTGGGCGCGGGTCAGCCCGGTGGAGAATCCCTCCATCTCACCCGCGGCGCCGCGCCCATCACCGCCGCTCGGGCGGTGATACAAGCGTGGAAGTTTGAAGGTCGATGTGTTCACAGACCACTCTTGATTTCAACTCACCTTCGAACGCGCCTGTGATTCAGGGCATTGCAACTTTCCAGACCCCTGAACCGCGCCCCACTGAGCAGAGAGACGCAAACTATCTCTGATCTCTGTTCGCACCTCTGCAGAAAGCTCGCGATCGCCAGCTCAGGCCGCCGGCAGCGGCAGCGTGAAACAGAATGTGCTGCCTTGCCCCTCTGCGCTGTCCGCCCATATCCGCCCGCCATGACGCTCCACGACTGTCCGGGCAACCGTCAGCCCCAGGCCAGCGCCTTCAGCGTCCGCGCGCGGGTTGATCCGATAGAGGCGGTCGAAGATATAAGGCAAATGGACCTCCGGGATACCAACCCCGGTATCGCGCACGCACACCAGCACTTCGCGATCGTCAGCGTCCGTGCTGATCACGACCTGCCCGCCGGCCGGCGTATACCTGATCGCGTTGTCGATCAGGCCCACCAGCACCTGCCGCAGACGGGCGGCATCCCCCCATACAACGGGGATACCCTCTCCATCGTACCGCAGGATCACGCCTTTGTCTCCGGCCCGGGGCGCCATTTCATCACAGATTGCGGCAATCATCTCCGGAAGCAGGCAGATTTCGCGCTCCAGAACGGCGCCAGTCTCCAGACGGGCTATCTCCAGAGTAGCGGCGATCAGGCTTGCCGCCCGCTGGGATATCGCCTGCAGGCGCTCCACGACCTCGCGCTGCTGGGCGCTCAGTTGCCCGGCCCGCCCGATGAGAGAAGCTGTGGCGCTGATCGCTGCCAGCGGATTTCGGAGGTCCTGACTCAGGCTGCTCAATAGCTCCAGCCGCGTATTATCCAGATGGCGGAAAGTCGTCACGTCTCGCAGGACAACCATCCGGCCCGTATGCGGCAGCGGCGTGATCGACGCCCATACCGCCCGGCTGCGCGCCATGTCCAGCATAGCGGCGCGATTTTCAGCCCGCGGCGTCGCGCTCAGAAATTCCAGCAGGGGTGTCTGCGCCAACACAGCAGACATAGCAAATCCGGGTTCGCGCGGCAGCGGCACGCCCAGGAACTGTTCCGCTGCCGGGTTAGCGAACAACAGGCGATCCTGCAAATCGAAAGCCAGCACCCCTTCGGCCATATTGTCCAGCACGGTAGTAACTTTGATTCGTTCGTGCTCAGCTTCATTATACAGGCGGGTATTGATCAGAGCGTGAGCCAACTGCCCGGCGATCGCCTCCATCTGCTGAATGCGCGCCAGGGTCGGGCGGCGGAGGTCCAGCGGACACGCCGCTGCGATCCAGCCCAGCTCGATACCGCGAAGCCGCAGTGGCACAAACAGGAGATCTTCCGGGTGCCACTGCGTTTCCGGCAGCGGGGCGGGATTCGCCACGCCGGGCCGGATAAAATAGCGCCCGGAGCGCAGCGCCGCCACGACGTCGGCGGCTTCTTCCAGCCGGTGATCGACGAAGTAGGACTGGCTGATTGTGAAAGCCGGGCGCTGCCACGGCCGGTCTTCGTAGGCGGGGAGCGGCTGCTCCCGGACCTGGGCCAGCCAGCGATCATAGGCCGGCCCGCCGGTCACCCAGGCCGCCGGCCGCCAGACGCCGGCGTCAAAATCCTGCAGCACAATCACGACTGTCTGCCAGCCCAGAGACGCAGCGATAATCTCAACGACCTGCTGCAGCAGGGAATCCGGGGACTGATCAACCTGGAGGATATCGCTGATGCGCAGCGTATCGGCCAGAAAATCGGCCCGTTGCCGCTCTTCTTCCACCAGCCGGGCATTCTCCAGCGCCGCTGCCGTCAACCCGCCCAGCAAAGACGCGACCACCTGCTGGCGGGCAGTCAGCGCCTCCGGCCGGCGGTACAGGGCGACCAGCATCCCCAATAGCGCCCCTTTTGTAGTGCGCAGCGGCATGGTCACCAGCCCGTCCAGGCTCGCCGCCGGCAGCCCATCCGCGACGGAATCTTCTTCCGGGGTCAGTTCCGCCGCCCAGCCTGTCTGCATCTGCGGATAGGCCAGCCAGGCCGGGTTCGCGCTCGCCTGATCGGATAACTCAGCCATAATCCGCATTTGCGCGACCGGGGAGAGATGGCGGGCCGTCACGGCGGAAAAGGCGCCGCTGATCTCATCGTAGGCGAAGATGGCAGTCGCGTCGGCTTCCAGCAGGGTCAGCGCAGCATCCGCCGCTCCGGAGAAGACGGCGTGCAGGCCGGCGGAGGCATTCATCAGCGGAAACAGCCGCTGGAGGACCGTGATCGTCGCGTCTCCGGTCATGATGGGTGAATTTCCGTGCCGGATTGTCTCATAATTTCTATTATCGGCAAAAGCCCCCGGCTTGACCAGTTTCATCGCGTTTTTCTAACAATGGGGCCGGGGTGCACCGGTAGGAAGGATCGGGGATGCGCCCACGCCTTTTGGGGGTTTACAAAATACCCATCAAGAGTACCATTAGTGTCGAGCCAGGTGCTCAAACAGTCTCACCGCGAGGTCCAGAAAAGGTTCTGATGAACGAGGACAGTAGTTCCAACGAACAGGCGCCGCCGCTACCCGGCGGGCAGGACACGCAGCGTTAGCCCTCCCCCCTTCCTTTCGGCGCCGGAGACTGACGCACCCGCGTGATGCCTGCCCCGGCAGGCCGCCCTCCGGCAGCCCGGTATCCTGACCAAGATATTCGGCAGCACTAATATCCCGATTGATCGAGCCTGGACGCAGTATGTCTTGGTTTTCGCTGCGCCTGCAGGGTCAGCTCAAGCCGAACGGAGGAGGCCATGATCACGATTCTCAAAAGCGTTGAAACCGGCCTGGAAACACAGAACGAGTTCAGCGGCGGAAGCTGGGTGAGCGTCATCGACCCCAGCCCGGAAGATATCTCCCGCCTGCATCATGAGCTGGGCATCCCGACTGAATTTCTCATCTACCCCCTCGACCTGGATGAGACGGCCCGCGTGGAAAAAGACGAAGGCCTCCTCCTGATTGTGCTGCGCATCCCGTGTTTTCAGGGCGAAAACGTCGATATCCCGTATACGACCATCCCACTTGGCATTATCCTGACCGAAAAACTGATCATCACCGTCTGTCGCATGAAGATCGATATCGTCCCCGAGTTGCTCGACGGGCGCATCAAACGGCTGTCCACGGCCAAGCGCAACCGTTTCATCCTGCAAATTCTGATGAGCACGGCGACCAAGTACCTGCGCTACCTGCGCGAGATTAACCGGTCAGTGGACGCGCTGGAAGACAGGTTGCAGGCTTCGATGCGCAATCAGGAAGTGCTGGGGCTGCTGAAGTACGAGAAGAGCCTGGTCTACTTCACCACCGCCCTGCGCTCCAACGAACTGATGCTGGAGCGCCTTCAGCGCAGCCAGATGTTCAAGATGTACCCGGAGGACGAGGAGTTGCTGGAGGACGTGCTGATTGAGACACGCCAGGCCATCGAGATGACCAACATCGCCAACAACATCCTCGCCAGTATGATGGACGCCTTCGCCTCCATCATCTCCAACAATCTGAACGTAGTCATGAAGTTCCTGACTTCGGTGACCATCGTCCTGACCATCCCCGGCATCTTCGGCGCCCTGTACGGCATGAATGTCCGGCTGCCGCTCATGGATCACCCGGCGGCGTTCTTCATGATAGTCGCCGGATCAGTCGGGCTGATGGCGCTGACGGCCCTGATCTTCGTGCGGCGCAACTGGTTCTAGGCGGCGGATAAGCCTACTTCCAGTCCGGGTCGTGGTCATCCACTGTGTTCGCTGTCAACGCGACCAGTCCGCTTCCGTCGGCGTCCGCCCGCCAGATCTCAAAGTCGCCGCTATCGCGATTCGAGGCGAATATGAGCTGGCTCCCATCCGGTGACCAGCTCACCGGGTTCTCCGGGAAGCCTCCGTTGTTCCCGATAAGCAACTGCACATCCGCCAGGTTGGCGTTGAGCCGGTACACGTTCGCCGGCCCATCCCGGTCGGAGAAGAAGATGATCCCGCTGCCGTCGGGGACCCAGGCCGGGTAGCGGTCGGCGGCGGGGTGACTCGTCAGCCGCTGCAGCCCCGTCCCATCGACGTTCACCACGTACAGCTCCTGGTTGCCGTCCCGGTCGGAGACGAAGGCGATCCGGCCGCCATCCGGCGACCAGACCGCGTACCGGTCCAGGGCTGTGTTGTGCGTCAACTGGCGGACATTACTGCCGTCGGCGTTCATGACGTAGAGGTCGAAGTCGCCGTCGCGGTTGGATTCGAAGACGAGCTGTGTCCCATCTGGCGACCAGTCCGGGTAGTCATCCCAGGCCGCGGTGCTGGTGAGCTGGCGAATATCGCTCCCGTCGGCGGCCATGGTGTAGATATCCCAGTTTCCGCTCCAGTCGGCGACAAAGCTGATCCGCGTCCCGTCCGGCGACCACTCCGGCATCCACTCCTCCCCCGCATGGGCCAGCACCCGCTGTACATCCGATCCGTCTGGCCGCATGGCGTAGATATCGCGATTGCCGTTCTGAACCGTGCTGAACAGCACCGCCCGGGCGGGCGGAGGCGTGTCAATTGTCACGATCTCCGGCTCAGTCAGGGTGCCACTCCCGCCGTACAGCAGCCGACCATCGGGGAACCAGGCGATGTCCATAACAGACGGCACCTGAACAATCGACAATAGATTCCCCGTTATCGCATCCCATATTAGTATCTGACCTGTGCCAGTAACTGCAATTCTGTTGCCTTCGCTCCATGCGAACTTGCGGATATATTCATTAGAGCTTGTGCCTGCGAGAATCCGCACAGTCTGCCCCGTACTGACATCGACAATATAAACAGTACTGCGCGCGTCCACACCCGCGATCTGACTCCCATCAGGACTCCAGGCAATATCGGTCACATCTGTCGCTCCGGAGAATTCTGTACTCAACTCACGCGTCCAGGTAACCGCATCTGACAAATACAAATATGACTCATCAGCCGTTGCCACTTGACTCCCATCGGGACTCCAACTGATGTTGAGGATCGATGGCTCACCCCCCAGTTGATCTAAGACTGCTTCGCCTGATGGAATATTCCAGACCATAAGGTGAGGACGGAAGCGCGAGCCAGCCCCGGACACCGCGCGCGCAGCCAGTTGAGTTCCGTCCGGGCTCCAGGCGATATCGCCGGAGGCACTCCACGCCGACAGTTCTGCTACCATATTACCAGCGGTTGTGTCAAAGATGCGGACAAATCCCGGTAGCATGTTGCCGCCGCTAAAACTGGCCGCAAGCCATTCGCCGCCAGGGCTGAACGCCAGGTCTCGCACGCTGAACACTCTTTCGTCCTTAGGACCTACCTCAGTGGGATCTAATATAGTGTGAATGATCTCCTGAGTAATGGAATCCCATATTCGGATAGTGCGGTCACCAAAAGCAGCAGCGTAGTACTCCTCACTGGCGGCGACGCTGCTAATGCCATGTCGTTCGGTCCGCCCGCTGGCGGTTATCGCGGATAGTGCAAGTAGAAGGCCAATCAGCCCAACCGCTATCTCGTGATGCCTGACTCGTAAGGGTTTCATTATTAATAGTTCCTTCTCAGCGTGGATAGTTGTATGGTGTAGCCGGCTGCGGATAGGAGATCGTTCCCCAATAACATGAGAGAACTGAGTAGGAAGACGAATTACGTAAATCACGATCAAAGTGCACCACTGGCAGTATAAAAGTTGAATACGCCGGACGATACCCGTTTCCGGGAAATACACCACCTGGATAGCCCGGAGAACCGATGGCCGCCATTTCCTGCCGGAAAGGAGTTAGGAAGTCCACATTCGAACCCAGTACTTCCGCTGGTGTTAACCCTTGGCAGACATCGACAGGTGTCGTAATAGGCCTGCTGTCTGAGCCAGTTGCTGAGACACGCCCGAATCCGCCATTGGTTGGATCGCAGTTGAGATAGCTATCAAGGTTACTGGCTTCCGATACTGGGCAGTGCGCGGACAGATCCTCAATCGCATTGGAGATCGCACCCTCTGAGTCTAGATAGACCTGCTGGAAGAAATTGTATTGCCACTCCTGCCTGGCATCTATGGAAACACCACTTTCCATGTAACACGCTAAGTATCTTTGAAGCCACTCAATTACAGCTGCTTCGCGATCGAAATCCTCTGGTAACGGTATTATTGTCTGGTTAGGGTCCAGCACGGCTTTGTAGCCGATTGTCATCGCCGGAACGCCAGTGATCCCAAGATCTGATGCCAACGGCCAGCATTGGTCCTCCATCCATAATATATTGGAGCCTACATAGGGGTCATCATCTTCGCCCCTGTAGTATGATCCGGAGCTTCTGAGTGGTTGGTTTCCCAGTGACCCCTTATAGTTGATCGTGAAGTACTGATAAGCACCGGGACTGGCTCTGTTGGAATTGGCGCGCTCGTAATTCAATATTCCATTCAGCATCGTCTGAACATCCATATACAACAAATCACGACATCGTGGTGATGCAATTGGATCATCTCGATGCACCGTCCACAAAATCTCTGCACCGCCATCCGGAGTCCATCCCTGCTGAAAGCAATTCTGGTAGTTCTCTGGATCATGAAGGAACTCGTTACCTTCACTTGTTTCGTTGAATATGGCCCAGAAGATCATGGTGCTGTAGTCAGATAAATCAAGATTAGTCAGTTCGGTGGTAACCGAGACCTGGGTTGTCATAGTGATAGACTGTGCAAGGCTGACCAGCGTCACATCAATGGCGCGTTCTCCGCTGCGCTTGCTATGACCCGAAAACTCAATTTCCCAGGTCTCTCCAGCGTTTATCGAAATATCTTCCTGATGTGCAGTATGGTTATAATCGTTCACGAGCAATTGCGACGAACCCGGTGTGCGAAACGGCACGTGCTGCTCCATCTCAGTGAACGGTATGAGGTCGGGGGATGACGTAAACGGAAAGAGCGAGATATTCAAGTCAGTGATGTTGGCAGCAGTGTTATTTGTAATGGTCAGAGTGAACTGCCGGTGCTGATACGGAATGCCAGATTCGACCGTAAGCGCGACCGTGAATGGCTCAGGTATCGGACTCGGTGTCGGGGTGAGCGGTACGGAGTCGGCGAAGGCGAGGTGCACCCAGTCGAAGAGGACGCTGCCCGAATTGCCGGTGATGCTGATAAGCTGAATGTAACGGGCGGCGATGGGGCCGGTGTGGGCCCAGTCGGTGAAGTCGTGCAAGCCGAGCTGCTCCCCCCACCCGGCGATAGTCGGGACATGGGCGTACACGCGGTTGAAGTATTCGTCGTACAGGACGAAGCCATAGCGGCGGCCGATGCCCTCCCAGGTGATCCATGCCCGGTAGAAGACGTGGTTGAACAGCCGCGTCTGGCCGAGGTCGTAGATGGAATTGAGGATGTAGCCGTTGGGGCACTCGACCGTCACGTCGTTCCAGCCGAGTCCGATCAGGCCGATGTTGTCAGCGACCGTGCCGAGCGACTGGCTCTCGCAGCGGAGCGGCTGGTCCAGCCAGGCGCTGACGTAGAAGGGCGATCCGGCATCCCAGAGACCTGCTGTGGCGGGCGCGCCGGAATACCAGCCGCCGTAGTCCGCCTCGTTGTAATCCCAGTAGATGGATTGCTCGTCCACGATGACCGACAGCGGGCTGATCATGCCGCCTGCCGGCGTCGGCAGCCAGACGCTGATGTCATCCACGACCAGCGCCGTGCCGCCCAGGTTGCGCCCGGCGAAGGATATCGTGCCCGGCGGCAGGGGCGCCGGGTCGAGCGCCGTCAGGACCACCGCGCCGTCCACTGCCACGCGCAGGTCGCCGTTCTCGGCATACAACCCCAGCTCGCGCCACCAGCCGGCCGGGAGCGTCCCGGTCTCCGCCGTCGCCAGCGCCGCCTCGTTGCGGTACAGGGTGACGCGGCCCGCCGCGTCCAGGGCGGCGGTGTAGGCTCCCGCCTCGCTCTGCAGGGCGCTCAGGCGGAACTCCCCCGCGCTGAACAGGACGCGTATGTTGGCCGCCGCGGCGGACGCCGTGTGCAGCCACGTCACCGGCGTCTCCCCGCCCATGATGCCCAGCGCCAGCCCGGAGTCATAGGGGACGGCCATCCAGCCGGGTCCGAGCGCCCAGTGCGCGGCGGTGTAGGCCGGGTCGTCGAATGTGTCCGCGAACTGCGGCCCCAGCGGCCCCGATGGCAGCGCCGTCGCGGTCGGCGTGAACGTGGCGGACGCGGTCGGGGTCAGCGTTTCCGTCGTCGTGCCGCTCGCTGTCGGAGTCTCGGTCAGGACAGGAGTCGGTGATTCGGTCGCAGTCAACAACTCCGTCGCGGTCTCCGTTGCGCCGGGGAGTGGCTCCGGGGTGAGGGTCGGCGTTTCTGTCGGCGTCTCTGTCTCCGTCGGCGTGAGGGAGGGAGTGGGGGTCTCGGTCACGGCCGGAGGATCGGTTGGCGCAGGCGTCTCAGATATTACGGGGGGGGGGTAAGAGTAGGCTCCTGGGCCACGCCTGAGAGCGCGCCCGGCAGCAGGAGGGCGATCAGCAGCAGTCCCAATACAGCCGCGCGGCGGCAGGTCACACCGGTCATGGTCTCCCCCGCAAATGTGTATAGAACAGCGAACTACGCTCTCAATGACACCAGCATATAGTATTATTATGCTGCGCGTCAATAGGGATGAAGCAGGGAACAGGGAGGCGGGCGGTCGAGGCCTACCCCCTCACCAGGCGCTACTTCCAGTCCGGGTCGTGGTCATCCACTGTGTTCGCTGTCAACGCAACCAGCCCGCTCCCGTCGGCGTCCGCCCGCCAGATCTCAAAGTCGCCGCCATCGCGGCTCGAGGCGAATATGAGCTGGCTCCCATCCGGCGACCAGCTCACCGGGTTCTCCGGGAAGCTCCCGTTGTTCCCGATGAGCAGCTGCACATCCGCCAGGTTGGCGTTGAGCCGGTATACGTTCGCCGGCCCATCCCGATCGGAGAAGAAGATGATCCCGCTGCCGTCGGGGACCCAGGCCGGGTAGCGGTCGGCGGCGGGGTGACTCGTCAGCCGCTGCAGCCCCGTCCCATCGACGTTCACCACGTACAGCTCCTGGTTGCCGTCCCGGTCGGAGACGAAGGCGATCCGCCCGCCATCCGGCGACCAGGCCGCAAACCGGTCCCTGGCCGGATGGTTGATCACCTGGCGGACGTTGCCCCCGTCGGCATTCATGACGTAGAGGTCGAAGTCGCCGTCGCGGTTGGATTCGAAGACGAGCTGTGTCCCATCTGGCGACCAGTTGGGATAGTCGTCCCAGGCGGCGGTGCTGGTGAGCTGGCGGATATCGCTCCCATCGGCGGCCATGGTGTAGATATCCCAGTTCCCGCTCCAGTTAGCCACGAAATTCAGTCGCGTCCCATCCGGCGACCATTCCGGCATCCACTCGCTGCCCCAGTGGGCCGTCAGCCGCCGCTCGGTGCTGCCATCCGCGCTCATAGTGTACAGCTCGCCCTGGCGCACGAAACCGATGACCTGCTCCGGGAGCGGCGGTGGAGGCGGCGGGGGCGGCCCCGCGCTCCACCACGACGGGTCGTGATCGTGCACGCTGTTGGCCGTCAGGGCGACCAGCCCGCTCCCGTCGGCATTGGCCCGCCAGATTTCGTAATCCCGGCCTACCCGCCGCGAGGCATAGACGAACTGGCTCCCGTCCGGCGCGAAGCTCACCGGGTTCTCCGGCCAGTAGTTGCCGTTATCCGTGATCAGTGGACGGACATTCGTCCCGTCGCGGTTCATGAGGTACAGGTCGATGCCGTCGGCGCGATCAGTGAAGAAGACGATCTGAGCGCCGTCCGGCGTCCAGGCCGGGTAGCTGTCATTCGCCTCGTCGATGGTCAGCCGCCGCTGGTCCGAGCCATCGGGATTCATGGTGTAGATTTCCTGCCCTCCGTCACGCTTCGAGACAAAGGCGATCCGGCCGCCATCCGGCGACCAGACCGCGTACCGGTCCAGGGCTGTGTTGTGCGTCAACTGGC
>WBZO01003734.1_pt1 | contig 17313 bp, 16 predicted proteins | sample 5204261 | NCBI WGS metagenome assembly WBZO01 (sample SAMN12412400, study PRJNA552823) | activated sludge metagenome | isolation source: activated sludge from anammox sidestream of wastewater treatment plant... | place: USA: North Carolina | collected 2017-09 | reverse complement strand
AGACCGAGCGGATAGCGCGCAAGATGTACCGAACCAGGGATGAGGCTAAAGCCGACGTGTTCGATTACATTGAGCGCTTCTACAATCCCAAGCGCCGACACTCGACGATCGGCTATATGAGTCCGATGGAATTCGAACGGCAGGCAGGATTAGTTTAGGCGGGTGTCAACGAAACCGGGTGCAGGCCAATGAGTGTTTTTCATGAGATAATGTATCAGCGAGGGTTCTGGATTTTACTCGGCGCCGCACTTGCGAGTCAGAAAGCTATCTGGGGAATGCAGAGGCCAGAAAGCAGCGCCGTGGTTTGATAATTTAGATAATCCTTGCTTATCGCCATTTGTATAATTCGCTAAATGCGCGCGCTGTCGACCACCGTCCAGCCGAGCGCCTTGAGCTGCTGCTTGGCGAGCGGAGTGGCCTGGCCGGTGATGCGCAGCTCGGCCTTGCCGGCGCGCCCGAGCCGCTTCATCGAGTCGGTGATGTCGCGCATCGCGCGGCCGGTATTCTCGGTCCAGGACAGCGCATCGAGCGGCAGGAAGCCCATGACGCCCGATCTCGTCAGCGTGAAGGGAAAGCCGCCGAGCGGCACGAAGCCGGTGATGACGCCGGTCTTCTCCTGATATTCGGCGAGCAACTCCGCCTGCCGGCGCATGAAGAACGCGGCATCCCGCCGGCCGACGGACGCCGCGCGCGAGATGAACACGTCGCGGCCGGCGACCGGGATCGCTTCCAGCGACGTGACGATGATTGCGGCGTCGAGCGGGGTGTAGTTGCGGTTGGTCAGGAAGACCTCCGTGAGCTTCGCATCGACGCCCATCGCCGCGAGCTTCTGGCGGCCGATATCGAGCAGTTGCGCGGGCGTGGAATCGCGCGCCATGTTGGTCAGGTTCGCGCTGGTCGAGGCGTTCGAGACGATCAGGCCGCCGACGCCGGGGATCGCCATCAGCGCGCCGCTGACGAGGAGGCCGCCGGTCGCCGCCGCCTGCGACAATTGGGTGAGCTTGTCCTGCAGCGGCGGGAAATCGGTATAGGGATCGACGCCGAGCTTGACCGCAAGCTCGCGCTTGCGGCGGCTTGCGCCGGTGAGGTCGGCGATCGGGTCGCCCTGCACCTTGCCGGCATTGTGCGCGCTTGATCCGATCTGGCCGAACAGCGAGCCGATGCCCGACAGCGTGTTGCCGACGGTGCCGAGCGGATTGACGAGAAGCTGCCCGGCGAACCTGATCGGACTCAAGCCTGCTTCGGCCAGGGCCTTGTTGAACGCCTCCGAATTGGTCACCTGATCGAGCTCGCGCAACGCCGCAAGCTCGAACTGCCGGGCGCGCATGAGCGCGTCGCCGATGACCTCGAAATCGCCGTACGGCGTCTTCACGCGATAGATGCGCATGAAGCCGTCGCTCGTGACCGGGCTTGCGATCGTGTAGTTCTGGCCGGCGGCGCTGATGCCGGGGATGAGATTGGACGGGAAAGAGCGCGGCTTCTCGAATTTCTCCGCGGCCTGCGCCGATGCGCCGAGCGCCGTGCACGCGGCCGCGACCGTCGTCAAAATCCTGCCTGGCGTCATCATCGGCTCCCCCACTCAAAAACAAGTCTAGTCCCGAGAGGCTGCAAAATCACGCTGAATCGGCCGCACGGCGGCCATTCTATTCATGGGCGTTTGATGCGGACCGCGCCGCCGGCTCACGGACGCGTCAATTGGCCTCGTTGCTGACGTCACCTATGATGATGGCGCAGACACATCCGCGGGAACCGATCGCGGGCCATTGTATTGTCGTGGACTTCCCTGATGGTCGGGACAGGTGGAGACATCCGAATGCGGGCTGCATTCCAGACGACCCTCGCGGCGCCGGACATTCTCTTGCGCCTTCAGGACGTGACGGCGGCGACGGATCGCTGCGGCTTCTGGCACGAGGCCTATCGCGCCGTCCGTGCGGAGACCGAGCGCCGCGCCGAGCGGCTTTCCGCCGAGGACCAGGTCGTCCAGTCGATGCCCGACGCGAGCCCGACCAAATGGCATCGCGCGCACGTCACCTGGTTTTTCGAGCAGTTTCTGCTGCGTCCCCATGTGCCCGGCTACAAGAGCTACAACGAAGATTTCGCATTTTTGTTCAATTCCTATTATGTCGCCGCGGGTCCCCGCCACGCGCGTCCCAAGCGCGGGCTGATCACGCGCCCCGGCGTGCAGGACGTCGCCGCCTACCGGGCCCATGTCGATGCCGCCGTGCTCGACCTGATTGCGGGTGCCGACGCGCGCACCCTGGACGGTATTTGTCCGGTCGTCGAGATCGGCCTGCATCATGAGCAGCAGCATCAGGAGTTGCTGCTCACGGACATCCTGCACGCCTTTTCGGAGAATCCGCTTGCCCCGGCCTGCGATCCGCAATGGACCATGCCCGCACCGGCCGTGCGCGGCGGGGAAAGCACGTTGCCGGAAGGAATCCAGGCCATCGGTTACGGCGGCGAAGGCTTTCATTACGACAACGAGCGGCCGCAGCATCGCGTGCTGCTGCAAAAGGTGCGGATCGACCGCGCGCTCGTCAGCAACGGCGCGTGGCTGGAATTCATGCGCGACGGCGGCTACGAGACGCCCGATCTGTGGCTGTCCGACGGCTGGGCACAGGTCCAGAACGAAGGCTGGCGGGCACCCGGCCATTGGCGCGAGGTCGACGGCGCGTGGCATCAATTCACGCTCGCGGGACTTAAAGCCGTCGATCCAGACGCGCCGGTCTGCCATGTGAGCTATTATGAGGCCGACGCCTTTGCACGCTGGCGCGGCGCGCATCTGCCGACGGAGGAGGAGTGGGAGACAGCCGCCCGCCTCGGCCTGATCGACGATGCGTTCGGTCTCGTCTGGCAATGGACGCGCAGCGCCTATCTGCCCTATCCGGGCTATCGCGCGGCGCCGGGCGCGCTCGGCGAATATAACGGCAAGTTCATGGTCAGCCAGATGGTGCTGCGCGGCTCCTCGTGTGCGACGCCGGATGGCCATGCGCGGCTGACCTATCGCAACTTCTTCTATCCTCCGTCGCGCTGGCAGTTCAGCGGCCTGCGTCTGGTGCGCTATCCGCACGCGAGGTAGATCATGCTCCCCCACGCCCCGAGAGCGAAACAAGACCCGCATGCTGTCCCCGAGCGGTCCGATTTCGAAGCCGACGTTCTGGCCGGTTTCGCCGCCACGCCCAAACGCATTCCGCCCAAATATTTCTACGACACCGAAGGCTCGCGGCTGTTCGAGGCGATCACGCGCCAGCCGGAATATTATCCGACGCGCACCGAAACCGGCATCCTGAAAGCGAAGGCGCGCGAGCTTGCCGGCATCGTCCCCGCCAATCCGGCGCTGATCGAGTTCGGCAGCGGCGCCTGCACCAAGGTCCGCATTCTGTGCGATGCCGTGCCGGGGCTGGCCGCGTTCGTGCCGGTGGATATATCGGGTCCGTTCCTGAACCAGCACGCGGCGGAGCTTGGCAAAGCCTATCCGCGGCTCGCGATCCATCCGGTCGCGGCCGACTTCACAAAGCCGTTTTCGCTGCCGCCGGCGGTTCGCGATTTGTCGAAGACCGGTTTTTTCCCCGGCTCGACGATCGGCAATTTCGAGCCGGAGGAGGCGGCGGCGTTCCTGCGCCTTGTGCGCGATGTGCTCGGCGCGCACGCGTTCCTGGTCGTCGGCGTCGATCTCGTCAAGGACGAGGCGACACTCGACGTCGCCTATAACGATGCAGCCGGGATCACCGCGAAATTCAATCTCAATCTGCTGCGCCGGATCAACCGCGAATTGCAGGGCGGCTTCGATCTTGGCGCCTTCCGGCATCGGGCGTTTTTCAATTCCGCTCGCAGCCGCATCGAAATGCACCTGGTGAGCGCGAAAGAGCAGACGGTCGCAGTCGCCGGACGTTCGTTTTCGTTCGCCGCCGGCGAAAGCATCCATACCGAGAACAGCTACAAGTACAGCCTCGATTCCTTCGCCGCGCTTGCGCGCCACAGCGGCTGGGCCGCGCATGCCGCCTGGACCGATCCGGACCGGCTGTTCTCGGTCCATGTGCTGCGCGCGGTGTGATCGCCTCCTGCCATGACGAGGGGTGGGCAGGCGCGCTCCTGCCCATCGTCGCTGCCGACCCCCGTGACGGACGACGGGCGGTCTGGCTATAGTCCGGCGGCTTTCCGACAACGCCACCAGACATCAGGGCGCACAATGAAAATTGCAGGATTTCGCGGACCGCAGGGACTTCGTCTCGGTATCGTCGAGGGCGACCAGGTGATCGACCTGCAGGCCGTCGATCCGGCTGTGCCGGCCGATCTCGCCGCCATCCTCAGGAAAAATGGCGGCGACCTCTCCGCGCTCGCAGCCCTTGCCGGCAGGGCGCCGACGTCCGCACGGCTTCCGCTCGCCGGTCTGTCGTTCGCGCTGCCGGTCGCCAATCCGGGCAAGATCGTGTGCCTCGGCCTCAATTACATGGAGCACGTCAAGGAAGGCCGCTATGCCGACAACGTGCCCAAATTCCCGACCTATTTCATGCGCGGCCTGACCTCGCTGACGCCGCATCTTGGTCCGATCGTGCGCCCGCAGGTCTCCGACACGCTCGATTACGAGGCCGAGCTGGTCGCCGTCATCGGCAGGCGCGCGCGCCACCTGACGATGAGCGACGCCTGTTCGGTGATCGCGGGCTGGTCGTGCTTCAACGACGGCTCGGTGCGCGAATGGCAGAAGCGTACGACGCAATGGGACGTCGGCAAGAACTTCGATTCCACCGGCGGCTTCGGGCCCTGGATGGTGACCGCTGACGCGCTGCCGGCCGGCGGCAAGGGCCTGAAGATCGAGGCGCGCCTGAACGGCAAGGTGATGCAGTCGGACAATACCGACAATATGATGTTCCCGGTCGCCGAGACGCTGGTCGATCTGACCAAGGGCGTCACGCTCGAGCCCGGCGATCTGCTGGTTACCGGCACGCCGTCGGGCGTCGGCCAGTCGCGCACGCCGCCGATCTTCATGCGCGGCGGCGACGTGTGCGAGATCGAGATCGAGGGCATCGGGACCCTGCGCAACCCGATCGAGGACGAGCGCGCCTGACATGCCACGCATTACTGCCGACACGCTGCGCGATTTCGTGCGCGATATCTTCGTCGCCGCCGGCTGCTCGGCGCCGGAGAGCGCGCGGATCGGGAAATATCTGGTCAATGCCAATCTCACCGGCCACGACAGCCACGGCGTGGCGCGGGTGCCGCGCTATGTGAAATGGAAGCAGGACGGGGTGTTCTTCGCCGACCGCGTGGTCACGCGCGTGGTCGACACGCCCGCGATCGCGATCGTGGACGGCCAGTTCGGCTTCGGCCAGACCACGGCGCCGCAGGCCGTGATGATCGGCATCGAGAAATGCAAGGCGATGGGTCTTGCCGCGGTCGGCCTGCGCCGCTCCGGCCATGTCGGGCGGGTCGGCGAATGGGCGGAGATGGCGGCCGGGCACGGTCTCGTGTCGGTGCATTTCGTCAATGTGGCCGGCAGCGTGCTCGTCGCCCCGTTCGGCGGCGTTGACCGGCGCTTCTCGACCGCGCCGTTCTGCGTCGGCATCCCGCGCGAGGGCCAGCGGCCGGTCATTCTTGACTTTGCGACCTCGCTGGTCGCCGAAGGCAAGGTGCTGGTGGCGAGCCAGGGCGGCAAGCCGCTGCCCGCCGATGCGCTGATCGCGCAGGACGGCACCAGAAGCGCCGACCCGCACGTGCTCTACGGCGACTACACGCCGGCCGGGCTGCGCGACTACAAATACGGCACCGGGGCAATCCGCGCGTTCGGCGAGCACAAGGGCTCCGGCCTTGCCCTGATGTGCGAGCTGCTCGGCGGCGCATTGACCGGCAACGGCGCCTCGGCGCCCGACAAGCACTGGTCGCAGGGCATGTTCTCGTTCTATGTCGATCCGGAGAAGATCGACCCCGGGCATTTCTTCCCCGCCGAAGTGACGCGGATGCTGGCGTTCGTGAAAGGCTCAAAGCCCGCCGCGCGCGTCGGCGAGGTGCTGGTCCCGGGCGAGCCGGAAGAGCGCAACCGCGCCGAGCGGCTGGCGAACGGCGTGCCGCTTGCCGACGATACCTGGGCGGCCCTGCGCGCGGCTGCCCGCAGCGCCGGCCTTGCCGAGAAACAAATCGACGGCGTTGCGTTGTTGTCTGCGTGACGAACCGAACGGGAGAGCCTTCTTGAGCAACGTGATCACGATCTGCGGCAGCCTGCGCCAGCACTCCTACAATGCCGCGCTGGCGCGCAGCCTGCCCAAGCTTGCGCCGGCCGGCATGACGATTTCGCCTGCGCCCTCGATTGGCGACCTGCCGCTCTACAATCAGGACATCCAGGACGAGGGCTTCCCGCCCGAGGTCGAGGTGCTGGCGGCGGCGATCCGCGCCGCCGACGGCGTCATCATCGTGTCGCCCGAATACAACTGGACGATCCCCGGCGCGCTCAAGAACGCGATCGACTGGGTGTCGCGCCTCAAGGAGCAGCCGTTCAAGGCCAAGCCGGTGGCGTTGCAATCGGCCAGCACGGCGCTGCTCGGCGGCTCGCGCATGCAATATCACCTGCGCCAGTGCATGACCTCGATCGACGCCTATCTGTTGGGGCGCCCGGAAGTGTTCGTCACCTTCGCTCCGCAGAAGTTCGACGAGACGACGCTCGCGCTGAAGGATCAGCCGACCATCGACATTATCAGGCAGCAGCTTGCCGGCTTTGCGGATTTCATCGCCCGCGTGGCGACGAAATCCTGATCCCGGAGCGGGAAGCGCCGCCCCCCGCTAGCTTAGGCCGGCCATCCCGTTGACCACGGGATGGAGTTCGAGCGCGCCCCGATAGATCATCTCGAGGGCGACGTAGAGGATGATGGCCAGGCCGATATAGGCGATCCAGCGGTGCTTCTGCAGGAGCTGGGCGATGAACGAGGCCGCCACGCCCATCAGCGCGATCGACAAGGCAAGGCCGAAAATCAGCAGGACCGGATGCTCGCGCGCGGCGCCCGCGACCGCGAGCACATTGTCGAGCGACATCGACACGTCGGCCACGATGATCTGCCAGGCCGCCTGGCCGAACGTCTTGCGCGGGGCGTGCGCGGCAATGGTTCCGTCCGCGTTGATGTCGACGCCGCTCAGCGCCTCGGCCGCCTCCATCTCCTCGACGGCAGTGGTGCGCAGTTCGCGCCACATTTTCCAGCTCACCCACAGCAGCAGCAGGCCGCCGGCAAACAACAGACCGACGATCTTGAGCAGTTGCGTCGTCATCCCGGCAAACACGATGCGCAGCAGCGTCGCGGCGATGATCCCGATGATGATCGCCCTGGTCCGCTGCTCCTGCGGCAGGCCGGCGGCGGCGAGGCCGATGACGATGGCGTTGTCGCCGGCAAGAACGAGGTCGATCATCACGACCTGGAGCAGGACGGAGAGGGCCTCGGCGCTCAGCAATTCGGCGGTCAGCAATTCGGTCATGGGTCGGTTCCTCTATCGCAGAGGGAATCGCCCGCTCTTGTCCGCCCGTGCAGCGCCGTCCCGGCCGCAGGCCGGTTCGATAGCGTGCATGTCAGCGCAGGTCGCGCCGCAGGATGACGGATACAAAACAGGCCACTCCCTAAGACTTCCAGTCCGACATCGCAGCTCGCGGAGCTGCCAGAGGGGCCCGGCCTGGCTTTCGGTTCGCTCTAATGAGCGCTCGTCAGTTGCTCGAACAGCGCGACGGCATGCTGCGGTTCGCTGAGCATGCCGGTCGCCATCCAGATCAGCGCGAAAATCGCGGCGACATCCCAACGCGTGATGTCGCGTCCGCGGTGATCCGCCGCGGACCGGTACGCCGACAGGCCGAGCGTCACGGCCGCGACGAACGACGCGGCGGAGATGATCGGCATGACCAGCGGGAGCGGAACCGACCAGACATGCAGGAGGCCGAACGCCGCCGCCGTCGTGACGCCCAAAGCAAGCGCGATCCGCAAGACCAGCGGGTCGCAGGCCGCTTCCGGCGCAGGGCGTGGTGCAGGTCTCCAATGGGTCATTCGTCGCTCCGGTGCAGAACGACGGTCTGCCCGGACGCCCGGTGCCGCTAGCGGATGCCGGAGCCCGCGCGTCGCGCGGTGACGCGATCGCGATGCAGACCGTTCGGGTTCTGCCCGGGCAATCTAGGAAGGCGGTGCCGGAGCGAGTATCCGCACCGGTTGGGGTGTATTTTTACGGGGCCGGCAGAAGGAAACCGCCTCGCGGCGCGCGCCCGCGCGCGTCAGGGCTCCAGGCGGCCGAGACGGATGGCCTGGCGCACGAGCACCGCGACGCTCTCGGCCTCCATCTTGTCCATGATCTCGGCGCGATAGCTCTCCACGGTGCGCGCGCTGATGTTGAGGCGGGCGGCGATCGCGTGGCTGGTGAAGCCCTGCGCGACCAGGTCGAAAATCTCGATCTGCCGCGGCGTCAGGCGCGCAAAGCGCTGCGACACCGCGTCCTCGGCCTTGCGTGAATCCTGCTGCTCGAAGGCCAGCGACAGCGCGCGGTTGATCGCGGCCACGAGCTTGGTGTCGTCCACTGGCTTCTCGATGAAGTCCTCGGCGCCGGCCTTGATCCCCTCGACCGCCATCGGCACGTCGGCATGGCCGGAAATGAGCACGACCGGAAGCGCGATCTTGCGTCGCTTCAACTCGCGCACGAGCGTGATGCCGTCCATGCCCGGCATCCGCACGTCGGCGACGACGCAGCCGCGCCGCTCTTCGTCGACCGTCTGGATGAAACCATCGGCCGATTCGTGGGTCTCGACGTTGAAGCCGAACACGCCGAGCATCTCGGCGAGCGCGTGGCGTACCGAGGCCTGGTCGTCGATGACGAATATCGTCGGGCCGGCCATGCTCACACCGCCCGCGTCTCGCCGAGCGGCAGCGACAGGCGAAACTCGGTCGCGCCCGGTGCCCGCGACTGCAGCCAGATTTTCCCGCCGTGCGATTCCATGATCGAGGCGCAGATCGGCAGTCCGAGCCCGAGCCCCTCGTTCTTGGAGGTGGAGAGCGGATGGAAGAGCTTCTCGGCCAGCTCGTCGGGCACGCCCGAGCCATTGTCGGAGACCGCGATCTCGATGCGCCGGGGGGCGTCGAACTGTTGCGCGGACACGCGAATGCGGCCGTCGGTCCGGTGCGCGCTTGCGATGGCGTCCATCGCATTGCGGACGAGATTGAGAATCACCTGCTGCAACTGGATGCGGTCTCCGTAGATCGGGGGCAGCGTGTCGGGAACGTTAAGCTCCACCGCAACCTGATTCCACGAAGCGTCGGTGTGCACAAGCGTCAAGGCCTGGTCGAGCATCTCGCGGACTTCGATCGTGGATTCGTGCGGGCGGCCGCGCCGCAGGAAGTCGCGCATGTGGCGCACGACCCCGCTGATATGGTCGATCTCGGTGATGGCGGAGGACAGGTTGCGGTCGGCGCGCGCCTGGTCGCCGCCGGTGCGCAGGATGTGCTGCGCCGAGCGCGCCAGCGCGCGCGCCGCCGTCATCGGCTGGTTGATCTCGTGCGCCAGCGTCGAGGCCATGCTGCTGACGAGGTTGAAGCGCGCGGCCTGCGCGGCCTCGGCTTCGGTGACCTTCAGACGCGCCTCGGCCTCGCGCGCGAGCCGGTCGGAGGTGCGCCGCTCGCTGACCACGACGCCGACGATCAGGCCGGTGGTGGTGAGGACCAGCATCAGCATCTGCAGCTCGGTGAAGGCGCGCGCGTCATAGTCGTTGATGTGCAGGAGCGCCACCACGCCGAGCTGGGTCACTGCCAGCGCGAGGCAGGCGCCGTCGAAGCCGTAGCGGACGGCCGCGATCACGGTCGGAACGAAGAGCAGATAGAAGAAGCGAAACCCCGGCGCGCCGTCGCTGACCGCCATGACCCAAAGAGCGGCGACGAGCACGACGATATAAAGCGCTGCCTCGGGCAGCACCGAGCGAAGCGCGGGTAGCGAAATATGCCGCCGGTCGAAGACGAAGCGCAGGATGAGCGGCGTCGTGACGGCGATCCCGATTATGTCGCCGATCAGGAGCGGCACCGAGGCATGCGGAAGGTCGCGGACGTCGAACGTCCCGAAGGCCAGGAAGAAGGCGCTCAGCAGCACGCTGTTCACCGCCGCGCCGGCAACGCCGACGGCGAGCAAGACGAGCACGTCGCGCAGGTGAACGAGACCGATATCGAGCCGGAAGTAGCGGCGCGCGGTTGCCGCCGCAAGTGAATAGCTGAGCGCGACGATCGCGCCCACGCCGAGGACCAGCGGCCAGTCGAGCTTGCTACGCAGCACGAGGCTTTCGGCGACGATCACGCCGGCAAACAGGATCAGGCCGCTGCCGCGGCCGGCAAAGATCAGGAGCGCGAACAGCGCCCCGAGGCCAGGATTCCACGGGGTGACGGGGAGCCCCTTGTATTCGTGGAGGAAGCTCGCCCATTCAAGGCCTAGATAGGCGGCAAGGAACAGTGCGGCGACGGCAATGCGCGCGGGAAGGCCCGGCGACGCGGACAGGAAGAAGTTGCGCCCGGTACCGACCGGGGGGAGGAAGCGGTCGTCCTTGTTGACCGTCAGGTTCACCGGTGAAGAGCGCTCCGCTCGCCGGGCGACAGGACGCCCGCACGCATGCGGACTATAGCCGCCGCCTTCCGGCGGGCAACGGCTGGCGGTTGCTGCTACAGCGCCTTGCCGGCGAGCCAGTCCGCGCCGCGCCGGTAGAGCGCCTCCAGCGCCGCGCCGTCGAGGCCGGGCATGTCGGTCTTGACCTTGTAGCCGATGCGCGCCTGCATGTAGGCCAGATGCCGGTAGCCTTCCGGAAACTGCATCAGGAGGGTCTGGTCGAGCGAAAGCCTTGCCGCCGGATCGACCGGATCCAGCCGGTCCTTCTCGTAGATCGGCTGGCGCAGCACGAGGCCCCAGCGGTCCTGACGCTTTTCGAGGAAGTCGTAGAAGCGCCCGGTGCACACGACGTCGCACGGAACGCCCTCGACCGGCGCGCGCTGGGAGATCGTCATCTTGGTCTGTGCGATGGCGCGGTTGCCGGCCAGATCGACGGTCATGCCGCCGAGGAAATGCAGGATGCGCACGCCCTTGTCGTAACCCTCCTGGCTGACCCTGATGAACTCGTCCGCCGTCCCCTGAAACCAGGTCGCCATCATGCGTCCGTCGTCGTGCCAGACCGTGCGGAAGCGATCCCACATGCGCGCGTCGCGCCAGAGCGCCCAGTTTTCGATCAGATCGCGGATGGCGAGGCGGTCGGCGGTGTCACCCTGGGGCATAAGCTTCATTTCCCTTTGGTCATGCCCGCGCTTGTCGCGGGCATCCACGTCTTGCGACAATGTCGCCGAGGCGTGACCTCGTCCTAACCGGAGTTGATCGGACATGGCAAGGCTTGCAGGCCGCAGCGCAATCGTCACCGGCGGCGCGCGCGGCATCGGCGCGCATTATTCGCGCGCGCTGGCGGCCGCCGGTGCCCGCGTGATGATCGCCGACATTGCCGACGGCACGGCGCTGGCCGCGCAGATCGAGGCGGCTTGCGGCGCCGGGACGGCGGCAAGCGCGGTCTGCGACGTCAGCGATGAGGCGCAGGTGATGCGCCTTGTCGCCGGGACGGTCGAGCGCTTCGGCGGCATCGACATCCTGGTCAACAATGCCGCGCTCTATGCCAGCCTGCCGCCGGTCAAGTGCACCGAGATCGATGTTGCGTTGTGGGACCGGGTCATGGCCGTGAACGTGCGCGGACCGTTCCTGATGGCCAAGCACGTCGCCCCGCACATGATCGCGCGCAAGGCCGGCAAGATCGTCAATATCGCCTCCGGCACCGCCTACAAGGGGCTGCCGGATTTCCTGCATTACGTGACGTCGAAAGGAGCGATCGTGTCGTTCACGCGCGCGCTGTCGCGCGATCTCGGCGGCCACAATATCTGCGTCAACACGCTGGCGCCCGGGCTGATCCTGAGCGACACCGGTCTTGAAAATACCGCCCATCTCGACCAGTCGCGCTCCTCGGTGATCGCCAGCCGGGCGATCAAGCGCGACGGCTATCCCGCCGACCTCCTGGGTGCGCTGATCTTCCTTGCGTCCTCCGACAGCGATTTCGTGACCGGCCAGACCATCGCGGTCGACGGGGGCTCGGTGAATACCTGATATGCCCGGTCCGCCGCCCTTGTCGCGGTGAGGGGACCTAATATAGTTGCAAACAACAGCGAAACCCGGGAGGAAACCATGGAAGCCGCAACGGTGGGCAGCCAACCGCGCACCGACAAGAAGGCGCTGGTTTACGAGGGCAGCAAGGATCCCAGGCGCGCGGCCTTCTACGAGAAGATTTCGCAGCGCGACATGACTCCGCTGTGGGAGGTGCTCAAGGACCTCGTCACCAGGGAACCGCGCACGGCCTGCGTTCCCGCGATCTGGCACTTCGACGAGGTCAAGCCGCTGGTGATGGAATCCGGCGGGCTTCTGACCGCGCAGGAAGCCGAACGGCGCGTGCTCGTTCTGGAAAATCCCGCGCTGCGCGGCCAGTCGCGGATCACGAACACGCTCTATGCCGGCCTGCAGCTCATTCTGCCCGGAGAGATCGCGGGCGCACACCGTCACACCGCGTCCGCCATCCGTCTCATCCTCGACGGCGAAGGCGCCTATACCCAGGTCGACGGCGAAAAGACCGTCATGAAATACGGCGACTTCGTCCTGACGCCGAACTGGACCGCGCACGACCACGGCAACGAATCGAAGGTGCCGATGATCTGGCTCGACGTGCTCGACGTGCCGACGGTGAATTTCTTCGAGACGGCGTTCGCCGAGCATCTCGACGACGCGGTGCAGAACACCGCGCGCGTCAACAACGATTCGCTCTGGCGCTTCGGCTCGGGCGTGCTGCCGGACGGCTCGGACACCTCGATGATCCGCTCGCCCGTAGTCAACTATGCCTATGAGCGCGTGCGCCCGATCCTCGATCGCCTGAAAAAGACCGACGAGGTCAATCCGCATCACGGTTTCCGGCTGCGCTATGCCAATCCGTTCAATGGCGGCTGGTCGTCGCCGACCATGGGCGCGCAACTGTCGCTGATGCCGGCGAACTTCAAGGGCGAGAGCTATCGCTCGACCGACGCCACGATTTTCGTGTGCCTGGAAGGAAAGGGTGCGACCCGGATCGGCGAGGAGACGCTCGACTGGGGGCCGCGCGACGTGTTCGTGGTGCCGACCTGGAAGCCGTACGCGCACCGCACCGAAGGCGAGAGCGTGCTGTTTTCCATCTCCGACCGGCCGGCGCAGGAAGCGCTCGGCATCTGGCGTGAGCTGAACTGAAGGGCCGCGCCGCGGGACCGCGGTGCGCGTGCTCAGGCCTGGTTGACGGCAAAACCGCCGGCGCGCTCGAGCGCGATCTGGCCGGCGGCCGCGGCCGCCACCCAGCGCGCGGTCGCATCCACGCCGCCGAACGAGAAGAAATGCGCGCCGACATCGCCGAGCCGCCTGTCCTCGCGGGCGTCGGCGAGCGCGCGCACGATCGGGTCGGGCGCGCTCACGGTGAACAGGTTTTTCATCAGCCCGGCCTGGCGGGCGGCGCCGGCGGCGGAGGCCTTCACGCCGCAGCGCGCGGCATAGCGCAGAAGCGTGGTCAGGCTGGTCGGCCCCGCCATGCCCACGCGCACGCGATGCTCGATGCCGAGATCGCGCACGCGGTCGATCCAGCGCACGATGGCGCCGGCATCGAAACAGAACTGGGTCACGATCTCCACCGACAGGCCGCTCTGCTCGGCGGCGTCGATCTTGGCCGCGAGCATGCGGTCGAGCGTCTCGGGCGCGAGCAGGGGATGGCCCTCGGGATGGCCGGCGATGCCGGCGGTGCGGATGCCGTGGCGGCCGAGCAGGCCGCTCTCGATCAGTTCGAGCGCGCCGGCGTAGGGCCCGGCGGCGCGGTCGCGGTCGCCGGCAATGACGAGCGCACGCGTCACACCCGCCTGCGCTGAGAATTTCTCCAGCAGCGCCGACAGTTGCGCCGCGGAGGCGAAATTGCGTGCGGCCAGATGCGGCACCGGCTCGAAGCCGGCCGCGTGCACCGCGACCGCCTGCTCGAGCACTTCCTCGGGCGCGCGCGTGGGAATGGCGCTCAGATACACCGCGGTGCCGGGCGCGGCGGCATTTTTCAGCGCGGCGATGTCGGCGGCCTTCGGCCGCGTCGCCTCCAGCGAATAACCGGACAGGAAGGCGGCGATGCGGGCGCGCACGGCGTCCTCGGCGGCGGCGGGATCGAGGGCGGGGGCCGTGGCGATCATTCGCGCCGCCTCGAAATCACGTAGGACTCGTCGTTGAACCACAGCCCGTTATGCTGGCGCAGCACCTCGCGCGTGGCGTCGATATAGCGGCCGTCCTTCACCACTTCGTTGAGGCGGTCGTCCTCCACCTGCGCGACATAGATCGCCGCGTTCCAGGCCGCGAGCGCGGTCGAGGTGCCGATCGAGCCGGTGACCTCGCTCGGCAGCGTATGCATCTGGTACTGGAAGATTGAGCGGTTGTCGGCATAGGTGTTGAAGTTGAGGTCGCGCGCGGCCGGCCCGAGCGCGCGCTTGACCTCGCGCAGGATGGCGTGGCGGTCGTGCTGGAACGGATTGTCGCCGGGCCAGACCTTGTCGACGATTTCGGTGCCCGGATCGCGGCCGTGCGAATGGATCGCGATCAGCCGGCCGCCGGGGCCGAGCGCGCGCGCCAGCGGCGCGATCACCTTGCCGGCCTTGAACTCGGCCGGCGCGCGCAGCCGGTAGGGCTGCGAGGCGATGACGAGATCGAAATCGGCGCTCGCCTGGCCGCGCTTGGGGATGACCGGATCGAGCATGAACTTGTGGTCCTGCCGGTAGAGCACCAGCACGACCGGCCGCTCGTAGATCGGGTTGCCGGTCTTGGCGCTGACGCCGGCTTTCCAGTTTTCCGACAGGAAGTCCTGCAGGCCGGTGATCTGCTCCTCGAAATCGTGCGCCGTGTTGCCGGTGAGCGCGACCTCGTTCCAGACCAGGCTGCCGGCGGCGGCCGGCGACTTCACGGTCAGCCACGGCGCTTCCGGATAATACATGTTGGTGAGCACGAGCACGGTGCCCGGGTGCTCGAAGAAGCGGTCGGGCATCTTCTCGAGCGTGAGGCGGATGTCCTCGAGGCTGATTTCCTTGCCCGAGATATAGAACGGCATGTTCGGATATTTGTGATGCATGGCGCGCATCACGCGCGTGAGCACGGTGCCGTCGCCCATGCCGGCATCGAACACGCGCACCGCCGGCGGCCGCGGATGGATGTTGGCGAGTTCGAGCGCGACGCGGTTCGCCACCACCCACTTTTCGGAGCAGGTGTTGACGAACAGGAGATATTTCTGCCGGTTGTCGAAGAAGCGGAAATTGCGCTGCGGATCCATGCCCGCGGCGGTGGAGGCGATCGGGCGCAGCACGGGCGCGCTCGCCCCGTTCTGCGGAGCGTGCGGCAGCGCGCGCTGAATGACCATGGGACGGATGCTTTCCTTGCCCGCGTTCGTGTTCATGAAGGTGCGGATGCGGTCGAGCGTCTCGGTGGTGATGCGCCCGCCGTTGCGCAGCCGGCTGGTCAGCTTGCCGTCGTTGACGGCCCGGCGGCCGAAAGTGGATTCGGCAAGCCCGGACTGGCGGCAGTAATCGGAGATTTCCTGAAGCAGCTCTTGTGCGTTCATCGCACGCTCGTCCCTTGGTGTTTCCTCGAAGCCGGCCGCCCTTTGCGGGCGATCTCGTATCGCGAAATCGAACGCCGGACGGGCCGCCCGGTCAACCACAAAACAGCCCACCATGTGAGTGGGCAGTTAAATGGGCAAAATCCCAACCATATCTATGCTGAAAAATATGAATTTTGAAGGCCATGCCCACTTCCGAGGCTTTGGACTCGCGGGCGATGCCGCGTAAACGTCGAATTTAATGGGATTCGGCCCACAGCACAGGCGCGCGCCATCCCCGGGCCGGGCGTTCCGGCCGATGCGAAGGGGAGGCGGAGCGCCGCGCGGCGCATCAGCCTTCACTGTCGCCGCATCGTTTTTGCGATGCGGCCGCCTCGCGGCGCTCCGCGCAGATAAGTTTACGCAATCTGCGCAAGCTTGATTGCGCGCGGCGTTTTCACTGCTGCACCTGATCTCGGGTTTACCCGAGATCGGATTCGAATAATGCGCAAGTCGGCTATAGCCGACTTGCGATTCCGCGCTTTCGTCCGCGCATTCCGGCGCGGATCGTCAGCCAGCTCCTGGCGGGAGGCCGTAGTGCCTCCGGGCGGAGCCCCGATGCAGCCCGGGGGCCCGGCGAACGAAGCCGGACACGCGGGCGCCGCACCTTCCTCCGTCAGACTGGCGTCACCGGTCGACGCCCCTTGCCGAGGAAGGCGATAGGAATATAATCATTATAGGAATATTGTCAAGGCGAATTGAAGCCGTTCTGGGATTAAATTTTACCAAGCGTTAACCATGTCAACGCAGATTGATGCTCATGCAGAACACATCCCATGCGGTAATGGCTCAGCGCATCGAGCCTAAAAATAGCCCTGATGATTTTCCGACGCCGCCGTGGGCTACGCGTGGTTTGATGGAGCACATTATCGGAAAGGAAAATGATGTCGCGCAAATGACCTGTTTGGAACCCGCTTGTGGAGCAGGTCATATGGCCAAAGTCCTCAAGGAATACTTTTTCGAAGTACACAGCGCTGATGCGTTCAATTACGACTACGGCTCTGTTCAAGATTTCTTGACTGCAGCCTATGAAGGCGACAGCTTCGACTGGGTAATCACGAACCCACCATTTCGCCTTGCGGAAGAATTTGTAATCAAAGCATTGCAAGTAGCACGCGTCGGTGTTGCAATATTGGCCCGTTCCGTATTCTTGGAGAGCGTCGGTCGCTACAATGGCATTTTTAGAGATGCTCCACCGACGATTTTTGCTCAGTTCGTCGAGCGAGTGCCAATGGTTCGCGGAAGGCTAGATAGCAAGGCTACAACTGCGACCGGGTATGCATGGCTTGTTTGGCACAAAAGCAAGCGTGATCTACCACGATTGATGTGGGTCCCCCCCTGTCGCAGGCAGTTAGAGCGCCACACGGATTACCAATAAATTAGGTTTCGTTTTTATCGTAGGCAGCCCGAGCTTTTTCAAGAATGGCGGTCGCCGCGCCACTATCTCCAGTACGCAAAGCTTTCAAGGCCTCCTCAACTGATCGTCTTAGATGTCGCCCCTTGATTCCCGGGGGACCTTTTGGCGGTAATTGTTCTGCTGGCGCAGCGGTGACGACGCCAAACTTCGTTCCGTCCTTCACTTCTGCAATTCGTCCCTGATTGACTCCGAACCAAGC
>WBZO01002976.1_pt1 | contig 17313 bp, 18 predicted proteins | sample 5204261 | NCBI WGS metagenome assembly WBZO01 (sample SAMN12412400, study PRJNA552823) | activated sludge metagenome | isolation source: activated sludge from anammox sidestream of wastewater treatment plant... | place: USA: North Carolina | collected 2017-09 | reverse complement strand
GCCACAATCGGGCTTCCAGAAGACCGGATAGGCCAGCGCGCCGGCGATCCCGGCCAGAGCGCCGGGGTCGTTGACGGCACATGTGCGCGGGGTTCGCCCGCCGCAGGCTTTCACCAGCTCCAGTTGACGCAGTTTCGAGATCTCTAGTTCGTAGGCGGCGGCGCCGTTGATCACCTCGACGCGCCGCGACTCCAGGTGGCGCAGAAAGGCCAGGACGGCGAACTGGGCGTGGCCATGGCCACGCCAGGCGGCCGAAGGGCTCATGCGGCTGAGAAACAGCGCGGGCAGGTCGCCGCGGTCGGCGTCCCAGGCGAGCGCATCAGCCCGCCAGCGCTCGTAGGGAACGCCCGCGGCGTCAAGCTGGCTGAACAATCCCTCGAACCAGGCCGGGTGCTCATAGAGAACGGCGAGGGCGTGGCGGCTCAAGCGACGCCCCCGGCCGCCGCGGTGCGCCAATCGGGCGGCACCTCGCCCGGCGGCAGCAGCAGCCCCTTGTCAAGGTAGCGAACCTCGTGCGCGAACCGCGCGGCGTGGGGGTCGTGTGTGACCATGACGATCGTCTTGCCGTGCTCCTCGTTCAGCTTCTTGAGCAGGGTCAGCACCTCCTGCGCACTCTGCCCGTCGAGGTTGCCGGTCGGCTCGTCGCAGAGGAGCAGATCGGGGTCGGTCACGATCGCGCGGGCGATGGCCACTCGTTGCTCCTGGCCGCCGGAGAGCTGGCGCGGGTAGTGGCCCAAGCGGTCACCGAGGCCGACGAGCTTGAGGGCCGTCAGGGCGTGCTGCTGCCGCTCGCCCCGCTTGAGGTGGGTGAGCTTCAGGGGGAGTTCGACGTTCTCCAGCGCGGTAAGTACGGGGATCAGATTGAAGGTCTGAAAGACGAAACCGACGTGGCGGTTGCGCCAGCGGGCGATCGAAGAATCGCTGACCGACGCAAGGTCGGTCCCCAGCACTTCGATCCCGCCCGAAGACGGCCGGTCCATGGCGGCCATCAGGTGCAGCAGGGTCGACTTACCCGAGCCGGACGGACCCATCAGCGCGATGAAGTCGCCGCGCTTGACCTCCATCTCGGCGTCCTTGAGGGCGACAACGTGGAACTCGTCGCGGACGTATTCCTTTGTCAGCTTGCGCGTGCGGATGATGACTTCACTCATCGTGCTCCTGCCTTCCCGTGCCTCGATTCATTGTCTCCGGCGGACCTTGGCTCCGTCCTTCAATCCGGCCGGCGGGCTGACCACCAGATCCTCGCCGCCGATCAATCCATCCTCGACCCGCAGGCCCTGGGGCGTGTTGCCGCTGGTCCGGATGGCGCGTTCCACCACCTTTTCGCCCACGACAATATAGACCTTGTCGTTGCGCACAGTCGCCGGCGGGATGTAGACAACCGGCCGGCCGGCTGCCGCCGGCGCGCCCGCTCGTTCTTCCGCGACAAAGGCGACCGACGCGTTCATCTCGGGGCGGAGTTCCTCCGTCGGCTTGAGGACCTTCACCTTCACCTGAACTGTCGCTTTCTGGCGGTTGGCTTCGGGCGAAATCTCGTCGATGACGCCATCCCACTTCTTCTCCGGATAGGCGTCGACGGTGATGACGCCTTTCATTCTAGGGGTGATCCGGTTGAAGTCGTTTTGTGAAATGTCCAACTCCACCTCGAGGTCGCTGAGGTCGGCGAGCGAGACGACGAAGCCCTTCGCGCCGCGCTCGCCGACGAAACTGGTGGTGACGAATTCGCCGCGCTCGACCACGCGCTCGAGAATCGTGCCCGTCACCGGGGCGCGGATGACGGTGTCGGCAAGCTGGGTCTCGGCGAAATTCACGGCGCCCTGCGCCTGCTCCACCTGGCCGCGCATCGCCTGGATCTGTTCCTGGCGGGGTCCGATGCGGACGAGTTCATAGTTCTTTTCGAGGGCGACCACGTGAGCCGCGGCGGCGTCATAGCGAGCCTGAGCGTCGTCGAGGTTCGATTTTGGGAAGACGCCTTCCTGGTGCAGTTTGCGGACGCGCTCCAATTGGATCCTGGCGTTCTGCAGGTCGGCCTTCGCCTGTTCGACGTTGGCGCGGGCGGCGGCGACCTCCTCCGGGCGGGAACCGTTTTCGAGCTCCCTGAGTCTGGCTTCGAGATTGGCCAACTGCCCGCGAGCCTGCTGCAACCGGGCGCGGTATTCATCGTCTTCGAGCCGCACGATCACCTGGCCCTCGCTGACGCGATCGCCTTTGTCGACGCCGATCCAGGCGACTTTCCCGACGACTTTGCTGGCCACCTGGATCTTGTGCGCTGCCACGATGTACCCCGTCGCGTTCAAAACAACCTCGGCTCCCCGGCCGGCGCCGGCGACCTGCTGGCGTTGAGCCCGGGCGGTGTCGACCTCCAGGGCTGCGTTCAGGAACCTGTGGGCGGTCGCCCCGATGCCGGCAATCACGAACAGGAGGATGCCGATGACGATCCACCTGCGCGCCCACTTCGAGCCGGCCGGCTCGAATTCCCGGCTCCGGTCGATCCGGAGGCTCTTCAATTCCTGGTCCATACTGCTGCAAACTCTCCAATCACACCTGGCGCAGAGCTGTCAGGATCTGCTTGCGAGCGGCGCTGAACGCGGGGAGAAACCCGCCGATGGCGCCCAGCAACAACGCGAAGAGAATCCCGGTCGCCATCAATGGCGGCGTAACCCGCAACTCGAAAGCGGTCTCTGAAAAAGTAACCCAGTTGCCCAGCCCCGTGCTCACGCCGTTCAGGGGCAGGACGAGCAGAATGCCCAGCAGGCCTCCGACGCCCGCCAGACACAGGGACTCCAGCAGAAAGCTCCCGAGGATTGAAGACCTGGAGAAGCCGAGCACGCGCAGCGTGCCGATCTCCTTGGCGCGCCGCGCCACGGCGGCGTACATCGTATTCATCGCGGCGAAACAGCTTCCCACGCCCATGATGACGGCAACCACCGTTCCGAGAAAGCGGATCAGGTCGCCCGAACTCGTCTGGGCGGCGTAGTAGTCCTTTTCCAGCTCCGCCTGCACGTTCAGACGCTGATCGAACTTGAGATCGTTGATCAGAGCCTGCAAGGCGGTTTCATCGGCGGCCCGGAGCAAAGCCGAACTGAGCACCTCGTTGCGCTCGAAGTCGCTGGCAGCCTGGTTCAGATCGGCCAGGATTTCGCTGTTGCGGGCGAGTTGTTCGCTCTTGAAGACCCCGACCACTTCCCACTCGCCGCGGCCGAAGGTGAGCCGCTTGCCAAGGGCGGCGTCCGGGTAACGGCGCGCGATCGAGTCTCCAACCACCACCTCGCGCCGGCCCGTCGTGAACCACCGCCCCGCTGTCAGCTTCATGTCCTCGCGCATCTCGATCCCCACCGGCAGCAGGCCGCGCACGGTCACGTTCATGCCATCGGGCGACTCTACACTCGGGAGATTGATGACCGTAACCAGTTCGAGCGAAGCCATCGGCTCGCCGCCCCTGGTCTTCGCGATGCCCGGCTTGAAGCGGATGTCGTTGTAGACCGAGCGGAGGAGGTTGGAGCTGAGCTCGGAAGTCGCGCCCTTCCTGGTGACGATAACCTGCAGCGGGTGGCCCGAGGACTCGAAGGCGATCCGCAGCCCTTCCGTCATCGCGAAGGCGGCCAGCAGGACTGCGACCGTCAGGCCGATGCCGAGCGCGGTCATGAAGGTCGTCGTCTTCCGGACGGCCAGATTGCGCAGGTTGTAGCCGATTGGAATTCGCATGCCGGTCCTCCCCGCTAATCAGTGAACCTCAAGGCATCGATGATGTTCGAGCGCGAGGCGTTCCAGGCCGGAATGACCGCGCTCACGATCCCGATCGCGATCGAGACGCCAAGCAGTAGCGCCATAATCAGCGGCTGAATCGTCAGCGTCCGGGTCTGTTGAACAAACGCCGGCGCGCCGCGGAGTACGGCGCACAGCCCCGAGGCGAGCGCCAGCCCGGCGGTTCCCCCCACCAGCGACAACAGGGCGCTCTCGCCGAGAATCAGCCCCAGGATCGTCGCGTTCCCGAAGCCGATGGTCTTGAGGACGCCCACTTCGCGGACGCGCTCGCGGACGCTCATTGCCATCGTGTTCGCCGCGATCAGCAGGATGGTGAACGTGACCGCGCCGCAAATCGACATCAGGATCACCTTCACGTTGCCCAGAAAACTGAGAAACGATAGCCCGAAAGCGTACTCGCTCTCAGTGCGTGTCGGCGCCGCCGAGTTCGCGTAAGCGGAATCCACCGCCTGGGAGATGCGCGGAATCAGATCCTCGCTCCGCGCCAGCAGCGTGAATCCGCCTGTAAAGGACCGGTTGGTTCCGCGGAGTGCCTCCTCGAGGTATTTCATCTGGAACCACATGGTCTCTTCGTCGGTGATGCTCTCGTAGATCCCGCGCACCGTGAGATCGAGGTCGAATGTGAAGATGTCTCCCTTGATCTGCACTCTGTCGCCGAGCTTGAAACCATGCCGGTCGGCCAACGCCTTGCCGACGATGCAGCCTGCCCGGTCCTGGATGAACGCCCGCTTCTGCTCGTCCGGCATGATGATGTCGCGGTAGACGTTGAACAACTGGTCCGCCTCGACGCCCATTCGAGCGAAGAAATTGCGCTGGTCGCGCGCGTCCTTGTAAACGCCGCCGAACCAGGACCACGCAGCGACCGCCTCGACGCCGGGCACCTTGCGAATCTGGTCGCCGTAGTAGGCGGGCAAGGGGAAGGTGATCGAAACTTTGTGGCGAGTGACCAGCCGGCGAGCCTGGGCGGCCGTCGGGCCGCCGAAAAAGAGCGCGTAATAGAGCGCCATCATGACGCCCAGAAGACAGAGCGAGATCGCCAGGCTCGAGATCGTCAGGAAACTGCGGCGGCGATTGCGCAGGCAGTTCTTCAGAATCAAAGAAAGAAACTTCATCTTCCCTGCTCCTTACCATCTTAGGTGGCGAAAGGCGCGCGGATGATGCAAGATTGGATCGAAGTTACAGAAAGATGGAATATCGGCCGGGACCGGAAGATGAAAAGTGGATGCGCCGGGCGCTGGAGCTGGCGAGAACGGCCGAGACCGAAGGAGAGGTGCCGGCCGGGGCGGTGCTCGTAGCCGGAGATCGGGTTCTCGGAGAAGGGCGGAACGCGCCGATCGCCGCTTGCGATCCAACCGCGCACGCCGAGATCGCTGCCCTGCGGATGGGGGCTGGCGCGCGGGGCAACTACCGGCTCGAGGATTCCACCCTTTATTCGACGCTGGAGCCTTGCCCGATGTGCGCCGGAGCGCTCGTGCACGCCCGCGTCAAGCGGCTCGTGTTCGGATGCCGCGACCTCCGCTTCGGCGGCGTTCGCAGCAAGTTCAGGCTCGCCGACAGCGACATCCTCAACCACCGTGTGGAAATCGTCGAGGGAGTGCTCGCCGCCGAGTGCGCCGCTCTGCTGGAGGCCTTCTTTCGCTCCAGACGCTGAAAGGGCGCCCGGCTCGCCGGACGCCCATGATCGGCCGACTGTCGGCAGCGCCGCCGGCTACGCCGCCCTGAGAAGCGGAACGGACAGCCGCCGGCTCAACGAGCCAGGCCGCAGACGCGCGGTCTCCTCCATTCTGGCCGGGGAGATTTCATTGTAGGTTCGCCCCGAGAAGTACTCGTCCAGCGGAAAGAGGGCGAACGGCTGCGTCTCCCTGAAGATCCGGCCGAGTTTAGCTTCGATCCGGTAGACCATGTGGAAGAAATTCCCCCGATCGATGCCGACCCGGCGCGAGCACAGGCTCCAGTCGGCGCCAAGCAGAAAGTGGAAACGAAACACCTGCCATTCGATCGGCGTCAGGGCGCGCCGGCTCAACAGCCAGAAATCGGCGCAATACTCCTCGTCCTTTCTCCCCCATGTGATCCGGCGATTCGCCCGCGGGGAGTATTCGAGCCTCGCCTGGCTGAACCGCTTCTCCATTGTGCATTGTTGAAACCGCGCGTAGCAGGCGCGGAAGATCGCCCTCAGCACACACTTGCAGGGCTGACTCTCCTTCCATCTGTCGAGACGCAAGCCGGATCCACCGCATAGCGTGCAGGCCGGCAACGCCAGCGCGATCGTTTCTGAACGGGTCCACTCCATTGGTTTCGTTGGGTCCTTTGGTTTACGGTCTGGTTCACCCGGTCCTGCAATCTCACTCCACAGGCCGGATTCTGATTTCAGGATCTCCGCATCCGCAAAACCGTCAATCCACGGGAAGAAGCGTTCCGCCCACCTGCCCTGTGCCGGCGGGATTGAGAACCTTGCATCGTATTGATTCCCAATGAGAAAACAAACCTTCTGAAATCGCATTAAATCTGCTTCAACCTCATTTGCGGGTTGAAGTACTATCGGTACCGGTACTAATCTATTTCTCGGGGAAATACCCTGATGGCCCACGACAACCCGCTTACGTTTGCCCAACTCCATACCCGGCTCTTGGCCGTGGCGCGGCAGAGAATCAGGAACGGCGAGTTCACGGAACGGGGACTGGCGAGGATCGCCGGGATCTCTCAGCCACACTTGCACAACCTGCTGAAAGGAGTGCGTGAACTGTCAACCGCATCGGCCGATTCGCTGTTGAGCGGCCTCGACATCGGCGTGCTGGATCTGTCGCATGCGGACGAACTCGGGCTGGCGTTGGACACAGTGCGAGCCGGCGATTCGGATCGGAGGATGGCGCCGGTCGTGGCGGGGCGGGTGGGACCGGAGTGGCCGATGCCGGATTTCAGGCGTCTGACAGGCTGGCGCGCCCTGCCCGGAGAGGTTGCCAACGGTGGGAGGCGCCCGGCGATCGTGAGACTGGCGCCCGACCCTGCATTCAGCGCGGCGTTTCCGGGGGCGAATGAAGCCATCTTCGACCTGGACGAACTGGCGCGCCTGGAGCCTAAAGAAACCTGTTGGTACCTGGTGAAGTATCGCGGCGGCGGAGTGATCCGGCAAATCCGCGCCGGCGCGGGCAGGGTGACCATCCTCGGGCAGATGGCGCTCTCTCAGGACACGCCCGAATCGATCTCACTCGGCGCGTGCTCGATCCTCCACGCGATCCGCGGCCGGATGATCTGGGCCGGAAGCGGGCTGGATCTGCCGGTCTCCGATCCGGTCGAATCCGGCTTCCGCGGCCATCCGCGCTGAATCGCGATCGAATGCGTAATCAAAGCCGTTCCTGGCAAGCTCGGTCAACTCCGCCTGCGTGAAGCCGAAGCAAGCGGCGGCGATCTCATACTCGCCGCACAGGGTCGCATTGAACATCGGCGGGTCGTCCGTGTTCAGGACGATCGGGACGCCGGCGTCGAAGAGGCGGCGCACGGGGTGATCGCGCAGCCGCGGGACAGCCCCGGTGGCGCGATTGCTGCTGATGCACACTTCGAGCGGAATCCGGTGCGCGGCGAGATGCTCGGCCAGGCGCGGGTCCTCGATCGCCCGGATGCCGTGGCCGATCCTGGCGGCCCCCAGTTGCAGGGCGGTCCAGACGCCTTCGGGACCTTCCGTCTCGCCGGCGTGGGGCGCCAGTTGCAAGCCCTCGCCGGCGGCGTACCTGAACACGTCTTCAAACCGGAGGGCGGCTCCGCGCTTCTCGTCGCCGCCGATGCCGAAACCGACCACGCCGTCAGCACGATAGCGCGCCGCCAGCCGGGCGACTTCCCAGCCCTGCTCCACCGGAAACTGCCGGACCGCGTCGAAGATCCAGCGGACGGGAAACGGCGCGCGTCGGCCGGCCTCCAGCGCCGCCTCGATCAGCGGCCTCGGCTCGAGCCCGCGCCACAGCATCACGCCGACGCTGAGGTTCACCTCGGCGTAGCGGACCCCTTCGAGGCGCTGGGCGGCGAAGAGCCGGCCGGCGATGTGGGAGAACTCGCGCGGACCTGAGAGAAAGCCGTTGACCCAGGCATACGCTTTCAGAAAGCCGGAGAAATCCCGGTACTGGTATCTCGACCGGATCTGGTCAGGAGTCAGATCCGGCGAGATCTCCCGCAGCGTCTCCGGCGTGATCGAACCCTCCAGGTGGACGTGCAACTCGGCCTTTGCCAACTTGCGGAGCCAATCGGTCATTCCTGCCATAATAGCCGCATGAAACCCGGCGAACTCGAAGCGTTGGCGGGGGGCTACCACGGCGATCCCTTTTCGTTGCTCGGCCCTCACAAGAGCGGCGACGGCTATGTCGTGCGGGCGATGCTGCCGCAGGCGGCGGGCGTGACGATCGTCGCCGGCGGCCGGGGCTCGGCCATGAAGCGGATCCATCCGGGCGGCATCTGGGAAGTCCACCTGAGGCACGATCCCGAAGACTATCGCTTCGAGTTGGAGTTGCAGCGCGGTGGCAACGAGACCGTCGAAGACCCCTACCGCTTCGGCCCCTTGCTCAGCGACTTCGACGTTCACCTGCACAATGAGGGCACGCTCTACGAAGCGTGGAAGACCATGGGCGCCCACCTGACCGAACTGGCGGGGCTCCGCGGAGCCCGGTTCGCCGTGTGGGCTCCGCACGCGGAGATGGTCTCCGTCGCCGGCGACTTCAACCAGTGGGACCCCCACCGCCATCCGATGCGGCGCCGCGACGGCGGCATCTGGGAGATCTTCATCCCCGGCGTCTATGCCGGGCAGATCTACAAGTACTTCGTGCGCTCACAGATCTACGGCGCCCACGGGCTCAAGTGCGACCCCTATGGATTCGCCTCTGAATCGCCCCCCAAGCAGGGCTCGGTCGTCTGGGACATCGAGGCCTACCGCTGGAGCGATGACGCCTGGATTCAACAGCGCGGCGAAACCAACTGGCTCGAGCGGCCGATCTCCTGCTATGAGGTTCACCTGGAAAGCTGGATGAAGCAACCGGACGGGTCGCCGCTCACCTACCGGGAGATGGCGGCCCATCTCGTGCCGTACGTCCATCGCATGGGCTTCACGCACATCGAGCTGATGCCGCCCATGGAGCACCCGTACGCCGGTTCATGGGGCTACCAGGTGGTGGGCTACTACGGTCCGACGGCGCGTTTCGGCACGCCTGACGATTTCAAGCACCTCATCGATCAATGCCATCTGCACGGGATCGGCGTAATCGTCGACTGGGTCCCCGCGCACTTCCCGAAAGACGCTCACGGCCTGGCGCGATTCGACGGCACGGCCTGCTACGAACACGAGGACCCGCGCCGGGGCGAGCACAAGGACTGGGGCACGCTGATCTTTAACTTCGGCCGGAACGAGGTGCGAAATTTCCTGATCTCGAACGCCCTGTTCTGGCTGAAGGAGTATCACATCGACGGCTTGCGGGTCGACGCCGTGGCGTCGATGCTGTACCTGGACTATTCGCGCAACGCCGAGAACTGGTTGCCCAACAAGTACGGCGGGCGCGAGAACCTGGAGGCGATCGAATTCCTGCGCGCGTTCAACATCGAAACGCACAAGGTTCCCGGCACGTTCACTCTCGCTGAAGAATCGACCGACTTCCCGATGGTCTCCAAGCCCGTCTACGCCGGCGGACTCGGGTTCACGATGAAGTGGAACATGGGCTGGATGCACGACATGTTCGCCTACTTCAAGAGCGACCCAGTCTACCGCAAGTTCAACCACAACCACATCACGTTCTCTTTGCTATACGCCTTCAACGAGAACTACCTGCTGCCGATCTCGCACGACGAGGTGGTCCACGGAAAATCCGCGCTGATCGGGAAGATGCCGGGCGACGAGTGGCGCAAATTCGCCAATGTGAGGACGTTCCTGGCATACATGTACGGCCATCCGGGAAAGAAGCTGCTCTTCATGGGGTGCGAGCTGGGCCAGTATGAAGAGTGGAACTGGCAGGGCAGTCTGCGCTGGGATCTGACGCAGTATCCGATCCACCGCCAACTCCAGGATTTCGTGCGCGAGCTGAACCTTTTCTATGTGAATGAGCCCGCGCTCTACGAAGTCGACTATCACTGGAACGGATTCGAGTGGATCGACTTCCACGACCTCGACAACTCCGTCATTTCGTTCGTTCGCCGGGCGAAGCGCCGCGAGGACTTCCTGGTATTCGTCTGCAATTTCACGCCGGTGGTCCGCTATAACTATCAGGTCGGCGTGCCCGGCCCGGGCGTCTACTACGAGGTGCTGAACTCCGATTGGGTGCGCTTCGGCGGCAGCGGCGTCGAGAATCCCGGCGGCGTGGCCTCCCGCCCCGGAGTTGTTCAGGGGCGGTACCACTACATCGCGCTGACGCTGCCGCCGCTTGCCGTGTGCGTGCTCCGTCCCGGCCGTTGAGGTGTGCCGATGCGCGACCCGCTGTTGCTGACGCTCTGGCTGAAGGGGTACTCGTCGCTGGCGCTACCGGTGTACTTCCGGAAACTGGCGGCGGTTTTTCCGCTGTCCCGGCTCGCGCCCTGTGCGCTGTTCCGCATCGTGCCCATCTCCTGGAGCGAACCGGCGGCGCTCGAAGAGGAGTTTGAGGCCGACCAGGGGTTGGCGGAATTGTCAACCATCGTGCAGGAGCATCTCCATGCGGATTGCGCCTACCAGCTCGAAACCCGTTGGGATCTGCTGCAGTGGGCGGAGGGCGAGTGGCGGCTCGCGCCCAGCCCGGTGACTCTGGAATTGTACGGAGACGCCTTCGAGTCGGAATCGGGAGAACACCTCCGCATCGATTTCGGACCCGAATCGCTTTACCTGCCGGACGGCCGCAGCGACAACCTGAAGCCCGTCCAGTCGAACATCCGCAGCCTGCTGCATTTCGTGGAGGATATCGATCACGCTCTGCCGGTGGAGCGCCGCCTGCTGTGGTCGGAGAGCGATGAGAATTTCGCGGAGCGGCTCGCCACGCTGCTCGCCTGAGCCCGGAACCTCCGGCTCAGAGACCGGCGAAGGTCTGAATCGCCGCCAGCAACTGCTTCGGCATATATGGCTTCATGAGAAACGCAACCCGGTGGCGGTCTTCGTCGCGAATCGCGTCCTGGCCGAACGGCGTCCCGCTGGAGATCAGAATCCGGCACTCCCGATTCCCGTCCAGCAACCGCCGCATCAGGTCCTCGCCGCGCATGTCGGGCAGATTCAGATCGAGCACGACGAGATCGAAGCGCCTGGCGCCAAACGCCTCCAACGCCCCCGCCCCGTCCGCGGCCACCTCGATGGCAAAACCCTCCCGCTCCAGGTACTTTTTCAGCAACCCGGCCAGGGAGTGTTCGTCGTCTACCAATAGTAAGGACAGCACTGGCACTGCTAACCTCACGAAAGTAACACTTTGTGCATGGGGAGAAGAAACATGCGTGGATTGGTTTCCATGGCTCTGGCGGCGGCTGTCGCCGCGGGCGCTGACCTGCCCGTCACCAAGGTCATCCTATACAAGAACGGCGTCGCATACTGCGAGCGTTCCGGGCAGACGGAGGCCGGCGCTCCGGCACGGCTCGAGTTCAAACTCAGCGAAATGGACGATGTCCTGAAGTCGCTGGTCGTCGAGGACAAAGGGGGCGCCGTCGCGCGGGTTCGATTCGAAACGAATGAACCCGTCAACCGGCGGCTGGCCGAGATCGGGATCGCGTTGCCGGGCCAGCAGCCCCTGGCTCTGTTGCTGGACCAGTGGCGTGGCGAGAAGGTGGAGATGAGCTACCGCGGGGAGAAACTGACGGCGTCGATTCTCGCTGGCCGCCTCGCGCCCACGCCCAACCAGGGACAGCGGCAGGAACTCTCCGTCGCGCTGGACAATGGCGAACTGCGGACGCTCGATCTCGACGCCGCGACCGGCATTCGTCTGGCCGATCCCCGGTTGAACAGACAGTTGACCGATGCGCTGCTCGCCATGCGCCAGGCTCGCAGCCGCGAGAGGCGCACCGTGTTCATCGACTCCTCGGGCGCCGGAGCGCGGACCATCCTCGCACGCTACCTCGTGCCGGCGCCGTTGTGGCGTTCCACCTACCGGCTCTCCCTCGGCGAAACGCCCGAGGCGATGCTCGAAGGCTGGGCGAAGGTGGACAATTTCAGCGGCGAGGATTGGTCCGGCGTGGAACTCGCCGTCGTCAGCGGCCGTCCCGTCTCGTTCATCTCCCGGCTGTATGAACCGAAGTACGTCCAGCGCGTCGAAGCCTCGCTGCCCGAGGAGGAGGCGGTCCGCCCCGAGCTGTACCAGACTGCGATGGAGCGCGACGCGGTGGCGGCCGAGGGCGAGGCCAAGCTGCGACCGAACGCTGCCGCGCCGCGCAGAATGGCGCTGGGGGCGAGGGCCGAATCGCGTGAGCTGGTTGCCGCGGCCCCTCCCCCAGCCCCGCTGATGAGCCGCGTCGCCGAGACCGCGGAGGCCGCCGAAAAGGGCGATCTGTTCGAATACCGCTTCCCGTCCAAAGTCACCGCCCGGAACGGCGAGTCGATTCTGCTGCCGTTTCTCCAGCAGAAGTTGCCGGTGCGGAAGCTCCTGATCTATTCCGACCGGGGTTCGCAGAACCCTCGCAATGCCGTCGAGATCGACAACGCCTCGGGCAAGACGCTGGACGGCGGTCCCATCACGGTGTACGACAGCGGCGGCTATGCCGGCGAAGCTCTGGTCGAAACCACCAAGGACGGAGTGAAGCGTCTCATCAGCTACGCCGTGGATCAGGGCACGCGCGTGACCACAAACTTCGAATCCGGGACTCAGGTCGTCCGCAGCATCCGGGCTCAACGCGGGATTCTCACCACCCGTTCGGCCGTGGAAGTGACCACGACCTACACGGCCGACAACGCCGCCAGCAAGGAGAAGTCGCTCGTCATCGAGCATGCCGTCGACCGGAACATGAAGCTGCTCTCGCCAAAGCCGGATGAAACCACCCCTTCGCACTATCGCTTTGCGCTCAGGCTCCCCCCAAAGGCTCAAGCCAGGCTGGTCGTCAAACAGGAGCAGGAACTGGAGTCGTCGATTTCGGTCAATGACATCGACAACGACACGCTGGTCGTGTACGCGAGGAACAGAGCCATCACGGCCGCCGCGAGGCAGCAGTTGGAAGCCGTTCTCGCGAAGAAACGAGAGCTGGCCGCGGCCCAGAACGAGCAGCGGCGTCTCGAACGGCAGCGGAACGACGCCGCGCAACAGCAGTCGCGAGTGCGCGAGAACATCGGCGCCTTGAACCGGGTCGCCGGCCAGCAGGAGCAGGTTCAGAAGTTCGCCGCGCAGCTTGTCGGAATCGACACCGAAATCGGCAACCTCACCGTGCGGATCAACGAGTTGACGAAGACAGCTCAGCAGTTGGATGCTGAACTGAAAGCGCTGATCGAGAAGCTGGAATTTTGAAACTCGCACTGATTGGATACGGCAAGGTCGGACGAGCCTTCGCCCGCCTCGTCGCGCAGAAGCGCTTGGCCTACCCCTTCCGTATCACCGGGGTGCACACGCTGCGCCACGGAACCGCCATCGAGCCTCGCGGTGTGCCGCTGGAGCCCGTATTCGGGCCGGCGGCGGCGAATTGCTGCGCATTCCTCGTCGCCTCGGGCGCGGATATCGCGGTTGAAGCGACGCCGCTCAATCCACGCACGGGCGAACCGGCCATTTCGCACATCCGGAGCGCCTTCGCGCGGGGGATGCATGTTGTCACCGCGAACAAGGGTCCCATTGCTTTCGCTTATGCCGAGCTCCGCGAGGAGGCCCGCAAAGCCGGACTCGAGTTCCGCCACGAGGCTGTCACGATGGACGGGACGCCTGTCTACAACCTCGTGCGGAACAACCTGCCCGGCGTGCAGATCTCCGGCTTCGCAGGCGTGCTCAACTCGACCGCCAACGTGATTCTCGACCTGATGCTCGCCGGCCGCACCCTCGAACAGGGAATCCTGGAGGCGCAGCGGCTGGGGGTCGCCGAGGCCGACCCGTGGTTCGACATCGACGGTTGGGACTCGGCGGCCAAGTGCGCCGCCTTGGCAAACGTGCTGATGGACGCCCGGCTCACGCCCCAGGACGTCGACCGCAAAGGCATCGGGCGGCAGACTCCGGCCAGGCTGCTTGAAATCGACCGCGCGGGCAAGCGAGTCGTCCTTGTGAGCCGGGCCCGGCGCACCGCGGACGGCGTGAAGCTCCGCGTGCGCGCGGAAGTCCTGGACAAGTCCGACCTGTTGACCACCGTCCGCGGCACTTCCAACCTGCTCATGCTTGAAACCGACCTGATGGGCCGGCTGGGAGTGTTTGCCCTCGACCCCGGCCTGGCCCAGACGGCCTACGGACTCTTCTCCGACGTCGTGGACGTCGCTCGCAGCCTATGAAACTGCTGAGATTCCGCCATGCCGGCGCCGTGGACTCCGGCGTGCTCCACGGCGCCGGAGTCGTGGCCTTCTCCGAGGTCAATGCCCGCCGGGGCTCAGTGCTGCCCCGGGAACTGTTGGCGCTCATCTGCGCAGGCGATCTCTCGCCCCTGGCCGACCTGCGGGGACTGGCCTGTATCCCCCTGGCGGAAATCGATCCGCTTTTGCCTTACGATGCGCCGCCCAAGATCTGGTGCATCGGCCTCAACTACCATTCGCACGCGGTCGACATCGCCGCGGCGCAGCCGGATGAGCCCGGCAGCTTCATGAAGCCGGCGTCCTGCCTGTTCCATCCCGGCGCGGAAATCGTGTTGCCGCCGCCGGAGATCTCCAGCAACGTCGACGCCGAAGGCGAACTCGGCGTCGTCATCGGCCGCCGCTGCCGCTTCGTGCCGGCCGCGCATGTCCCGGAGGTCGTCTTCGGCTACACGGTCACGCTCGACCTGACCGCCTTGGACGTGCTGGCGCGCAACCCGCGTTACCTGACCCGGGCGAAATCGATCGACACGTTTTTCAGCTTCGGCCCGGTCATCGTCACCCGGGATGAAGTGCCCGACGTCTCCTCGCTCGAAGTGATCACCATGCACAACGGCATGGTCTGCTCCTGTGACTATGTGCGCAACATGAAGCACTCGCCCGGCGAACTCGTCCGCTTCCATTCGGACTATTTCACCCTGGAGCCCGGCGACCTCATTTCCACCGGCTGCCCGCGAGGCGCGCGGATCAAGCCGGGCGATACAGTCGCGGCCCGCATCGAGGGCGTCGGCGAGCTCGCGGCGAAAGTCCGGCAGGGCTCGCGTGAACCCCTCTACTGAACCGGTGTGAAGATCGCGATGTACTGGCTGTTCGGCACGTGCACGCGCTCCTCGACGAGCCTCCACCCGAAGCCGGTGACTTCAGCGATCACATCGGGCAGATCCAGGCGGATGTGCTCGACGGCGTCGCCTCCGCTCATCGCGCCGGGCCGCTTGTAATAGTCGACGATCACGAAACGCCCGCCGGGCTTCAATGCGGCCTTCAGGCCGGCCAGCACGTCGCCGGGGTAGTCGAAGTGATGATACGCGTCCACCGTGATCGCCAGGTCGATCGACCGCGCCGGCAGGTTCACGTTCTTCTCCGTCCCCTTGACGAACCGGACGTTGCCGAGCCCCGCCGCACCGGCCCTGTCTCTGGCCGCGGCGAGAAAATCGTCAAAAATGTCCTGCGCGTAAACAGTTCCGCCCGGCCCGACGGCATGGCTCAGCGCCGGCAGCAGCGCTCCGCCGCCGGTCCCCAGGTCGGCGACGCTCTGGCCCGGAGCGATGCCCAGCGCCTGAATGATCTTCGCCGCCTGAATGCGGGCGGCGCGGTCTGGCGCGCCGAGATTGCCGAGCATCCCGGCTCTGCCTTGCGGTGTGCGATAACGCTCATTGGCCTTGGTGGCGACTTGAGCGGTCAAGGGAAGCGCGACGGCGAGGACGGCGATCAGACGCTTCATCAAAGGCCTTTCTCCATCGGGAGCGCCAGCGGCGGTTCGACCATGAAATCGAAGGCCGCCATCTTCGAGACGGCCAGCCTGACGTTCGCTTCGGGCGTCGACTCCAGGGTAATGACAAACGGCAGGTTTGTCTTGTCTGTCGAAGGAATCTGCAGGACCGAGTCGATGCTGATCTCGTGTTCTGCGAGAACCGCGGACATCGCCGCGATGATGCCCGGCCGGTCCGTGATCCGGAAGCGCAGATACCACGGCCGTTTCTGCAGACCGATAGGCTGCGGCTCGATCTCCTCGATTTCCGTGTAGGCGAACGGCGACACCCGTTCGCCGCCGCCGGTCTGGATCTCCCGCGCCAGCCGCATCAGGTCGCTGGTCACCGCCACGCCCGTCGGCAGCGCCCCGGCTCCGCGGCCGTAATAGAAGGTGTCCGCGCCGAACGCGCCGCGGCACCAGACGGCGTTGTAAGCGCCGCTGACGCTGGCGATGATCGTGTCTTTGGGAATCAGGGCGGGCCGCACGGAAAGGAACAGCCCCTCGGGCTCGCGTCGCGCCGCGCACAGCAGCTTGATCGTGCAGCCGAGTTGGCCGGCATAGGCGAAGTCGATCGGCGCGATGCGGCTGATGCCCTCCGTGGCGACCGCTGCCGGAGCCACCTTGGAGCCGAAAGCCAGCGAGGCGAGCAGAACGAGCTTGCTGCGCGCGTCGAAACCTTCGACGTCCGCCGCGGGATTCGCCTCGGCGTAGCCGAGCCGCTGTGCTTCGGCCAGGACGCCGGCGAAGGGCGTGCCGTGCCTTTCAATCTCCGTGAGGATATAGTTGCTGGTTCCGTTCAGGATGCCGAACAGAGTCTCCACGCGGTCGCCTGCGATGCCCTCCCGGAGCACGGCGTGGATCGGAATGCCGCCGCAGACGCTGGCCTCCATGGCGAGGGTCACGCCGCGCCGCCGCGCCGCCTGCCAGATCGAAACGCCGTCCAGCGCGATCATCTCCTTGTTCGCGGTGACGACGTGCTTGCCCGCGGCGATGGCCGCATCGACGACGTCGCGCGCCACTGTGACGCCGCCGATGAGTTCGGCGACGATGTCGACATCCGGATCGTTCACCACGTCGCGCCAGTCCTCGGTGACCACGGGCACGCTCATCGGCAGCTTCAGCGACTTTGCGTCCAGACTGCACACGGCCTTGACGCGCAGCGGGAATCCCAGCTTCTTCGAGATCGACTCCGCGTTCTCTGCCAGAATAGTCAGTGTTCCGAAACCTACCGTCCCGAGGCCGGCAATGCCTACTTGGATCTCTCGCATTACAGGTCATGATAGCAACGCCGTGCTCGCAGCCGTCCTTTTGGCGGCGCTGTGCCCGTTCGCCGCCGCTCAGCGGCCGTTCCCCTCCGGGCCAGGCCAGGAAGAGCCCGGAAAGTTGCCCGACGGACGCCTCCGATCCGAGGCGATTCTCAAGGAGGACCACCGGAAGAATCTGCAGGACCTCGAGCAGATCCGGACCCTGGCGGGCGCCATCGAGGACGATCTGAAGAAAAACGATCGCCATGTTCTCTCTATCAAAGCCCTGAAGGACCTCGAGGAGATCGAGAAGCTCTCACGCCGCGTCCGCCAGCGGATGAAAAGGTACTGAAAAGCTGTGCTAATCTCACCCGTGACAGCCAACCGCC
>WBZO01003732.1_pt1 | contig 17320 bp, 14 predicted proteins | sample 5204261 | NCBI WGS metagenome assembly WBZO01 (sample SAMN12412400, study PRJNA552823) | activated sludge metagenome | isolation source: activated sludge from anammox sidestream of wastewater treatment plant... | place: USA: North Carolina | collected 2017-09 | reverse complement strand
TCCCGGTCGAACAGGATCGCGCCGCAGCGGCGGAAGTGCGCGAGCTGCTCGGGGCCGTATTGGGCCCCGCGGAGATCGACCAGATAGAAATCGGTCCCCTCGATCTGCGCGTCGCGGAGGTCGGCGCTGCAAAGATTGGCCTTGCGAATCTCCTCGGGCGGGCGATAGGTCTGGTCGTCAAAGTCGCCGCCGTAGAATCCGGTGCGGCTCCCCTCGCACGCAATGGGGCTGTCCACCAGCCCGCAACGCGTGGAGCCCATGTGGAACGAGCATTCGCGGAGGTCCGCCCCGCGCAAGTCGGCCCCTTCCCAGTCGATCTCGGCCAGGGCCGCCCGGCGGAGCAATTCGCCGCGCCGGCCGTCGCCGACCGGGCGCCGGACATGCCGCCGATCCCCTACGACCTCGACCAGGCGCGGCGGCTGCTGGCCGAGGCCGGCTATCCCGACGGCTTCGGGTTGACGCTGCACGGGCCGAACAACCGCTATGTCAACGACAGCAAGATCCTGGAAGCCATCGCCCAGATGTGGACCCGGATCGGCGTCCGGACGGCGGTCGAGGCCATGCCGGCGGCAACCTTCTTCAGCCGGGCGGTGAAGCAGGAATTCACGATCAGGCTGACCGGGTGGGCGAGCGACACCGGCGAGGCGAGCAGCAACCTGACCTATCTGGTCGCCTCCTCGGCGCCCGACAAAGGGCGGGACGCGGTGTTCGACCCGACCAAATACGCCAATCCGAAGGTCGATGAGATCGTCGAGCGTGCGCTGGCCACCATCGATCCGGCCGAGCGGGAGGTCCTCTATAAGCAGGCTGTCAGGCTCGCGATGCCCGACTTGCCGATCATTCCGCTGCATCATCAGGTGAATATCTTCGCTTTGCGTAAGGGTCTCGTTTTCGCTCTGCGAATGCAGGAAGGAATCCGCGCCTGGGATATTTCCTCACAGTAGGTCTTCGGTTCTTCTTGCATGTTGACTTTGCGTCAATGGTTTACTTGATTTCGCACTCCGATTCGATCCGCCATCGTTGCAGCGGACCGATTTTCCCAGCGGCTTGGGTATGGTCATAACCGCAATGGCGGGGTAGGACAGCGTCGGACCCGGTCCGAGTACCGGGCTGCACCGGGGGGAGAGGCCTGCTCATGACCAACGCCATGCCGCCGCCGATTGTCCTGCCGGAACTCAATCGGCGCGCCTTGCTGGCGGCGCTGGCCGGTCTGCCTTTTGCCAGGCAGGCGAACGCCATGCCGTCATCCGTGACCATGCCCAAGGACCGCCCATCGACCCTGCTGATCGGCGGGCCGGACGGTGGTGTTCTCGACAATTGGGGTCGCATCATCGCCCCCCCGCTCGCGAAGGGGCTGCACGAGGCCGAGCTGAGGCGGGCCAGCGTGGGTGGTGCCGACGGGGTGACCGCCGCCAACCAGTTCACCGCGCGCGGAGAGCCCGACGGCCTGACCGCGCTGCTGACGCCGGGCGACGCGATCCTGGCCTGGGCGATCGGCGACCCGCGCGCCAAATACGATGTCGGCCGCTGGACGCCGGTGATGTCCTGCCTGACGCCCGGAGTCGTCATGTTCCGCCCGGGCACCGTCGTTTCCCGCAAGCGGGTCCGGGTCGCATCGGCGGGTTTCGCCACCGCCGACGTGACCGCCCTGCTGGGCATCGAGCTGCTGGGCGGCATGGCCGAACCGGTACCGGCGGTCACGCAGGCGGACCTGGCCCCCGCCTTCGCGCAGCGCGCGGTCGATGTCGTCTTCCTGCGCGGCCACAATGTCGTCGCGCAGGCCCGCCCGTTCCTGCAGGCCGGCGGGGCGCCGCTGTTCAGCCTGGGCCGCCACGACGAGAACGGCGAGACCGTCCGCTGCGAATTCTTCACCGAGGTGCCGACGCTGAAGGAAGCCTATGCCACCATCGTTGGCCCGATGCCGCCAAGCCCGCTGGTGGATGCCTGGACCGCCTGTGCCGTCGCGTCGCAACTGGAGTTCATGCTGGTCCTGCCCCACCTGACGCCGGCCGCGCAGGTTGCGCTGTGGCGGCAGGCCTCGACGGACGCGACGGCGTCGCTCGCCGTGCAGTCGATGGCAAAGGCCTTCGACGTGCGGCCGGCGGGCGGCGCGGATGCCGTGGCCAGAACGAGAGGCGCGGCAGCCAGCCAGACCGCGCTGACCGCCCTGCGGCAGTGGCTGGCCGGGCGCTTCAACTGGCGCCCGGCGTGACGGCCGGGCATCCTACCTCGGCAGGCCGATGACGCCGCTGGCCGCGAGATCGGCGATCTGTCCTTCGGCATAGCCATGCTCGCGCAGGATGGCGGCGCCGTGCTCCCCCTTGCCGGGGGAGATGGCGCGGGGCGTGCCATCGACGAAAGGCGGCAGGCCGATCAGGTTCGGCAGCGGGATCGGCTGGTTGACATGCGGATGCCTGGTCCAGGCGACGGCGCCGCTCTCCGCCACATGCGGCTGTTTCAGGAAATCGGTGTAGCTGTTCAGCGCCTCGTGCATCACCCGCTGCTCACTGAGCCGGGCCGACCAGTCGGCCGTCGGCAGCGTCTGCAGCAGCGGCCGCAACACGGCATCCAGTTCCGCCCCATGCCGTTCGCGCTCGGCGCTGGTGCGGAACCGCGCCTCGGCCGCGAAGGCGGGCAGGTCGAGGGCCCTGCAATAGGCCTCCCACTCGAACGGCCGCACCACGGTGACCGAGATCCAGCCATCCGCGGTCTTGTAGACGCCGCTGGGCGGCACGATCGGGCGCGGGGCGCCGCCGTCCAGATAGGAGCCCATCATCCGCACCACCTGCAGGCCGGCCGCCGCCTGCATCAGGCTGGCCTCGATATGCCGCCCGCGCGGCTGGTCGCGGCGGGCGTGGAGCGCGGCGGCGACGGCGGTGAACGCGAAGATCGCCGTGCTCATGTCGATCGCGATGATCGGCACCCGGTGCGGGATCCCGTCCTGCCCGGCATTCTCGGCCATCAGTCCGGTATAGGCCTGCAGCACCGGGTCCATCGCCGGCCGTTCCGCCAACGGTCCGGTCTGGCCGAACCCCGACACCGAGACATAGAGGATGCGCGGCTCCTGCGCCGCCACCGCGTCATAGCCGAAGCCCAGCCGGTCGATGACCCGCGGCCGAAAGCCCTGCAGGAAGACATCGGCGCCCCGGATCAGCCGCCACAGCACCTGCTTGCCGGCCTGCTGCTTCAGGTCGAGGGCGATCGACCGTTTCCCCACATTGGCGGGAATCGAATAGGCGGTATGGTCGCCATAGACGGTGCCCAGGGCGCGCGACCAGTCGCCGGTGTCGGGCGGTTCCACCTTGATGACATTGGCGCCGTACTGGGCGAGCAGCATCGCGCAATAGGGGCCGGCGACGCCCTGGCTGAGGTCGACAACCTTCAGACCCTTGTATGGCGCCTCATAGCTCATGGCTTCGTTTCCTCCCGCGTTTGCCGCAGTATAACCGCACGGCGCGTTCGATGCGCGTTGTAGGTGGTCGCGCGGCCGCGCGACGCGACGGGGTGGTCCGCCGGACTTTCCCCCAACCAAGGAGCAGACACCATGATCCACGTCCTGGCCTTCATCACGGCCAAACCCGGCAAGCGCGCCGAAATCCTGGCGGCGTTCAAGGCCAACATGCCGGCTGTGCACGCCGAGGAAGGCTGCATCGAGTATGGCCCGGCGATCGACGCCTCGACCGGCACGCCGACGAAATACGGCGACGACACCTTCGTGGTGATCGAGAAGTGGGAGAGCGCAAAGCACCTGGCGGCGCATGCCGCCTCCGACCACATGAAAGCCTATGCGGCGAAGACGAAGGACTTGATCGCCTCCCGCGTGATCCACGTCCTGGAACCGGCGGCCTGACCGCCCGACCTGGGGCAGCCCGCTCCCCACAGCGGTGGGGGGCGAGTTCCCGGCGGGGCGGTTGACGGTGCGTGCCGTGTCGTGGTCGGCCTCCCGCGTCGTGGTCGGCCCCGGTGTCGTGGTCGTCCCTCCGCCGACCACGACGCGGGAGGCCGCCGACCACGACGCAGGAGGCCGCCGCAACGCGCCCCCTGGACGTAGGCCGCACAGCCCCGCAGAATCGCCCCACGCAGCACCAGGGAGGCACGACATGGCACTTCGCATCGGCATCGCCGGCATCACCGGCCGCATGGGCGCCCTGCTCGCCGAGGAAGTGCCCGCCGCCGGTGCCACCCTGACGGGCGGCGTCGGCCGCCCTGGCACATCGCGCAGCGCGCCCGGCGGGGCCACGCTGTTTCCCGACATCGCCGCCCTCGCCGCCGCCTCGGACGTGGTGATCGACTTCACCAACGCCGCGACCGCACAGGCGACCGCCGTCGCGATGGCGGCCTCGGGCAAAGGGTGGGTGCTGGGCACCTCGGGCCTGTCGGCCGAGGATGAAGCCGCCGTGGAAGCCGCCGCGCGGTCGATCCCGATCGTCTACGCCGCCAACTTCTCGGCCGGCGTGAATCTCGTGCTGGCGCTGGCCGAGCGGATGGGCGCCGCGCTGCCCGCCGATACCTATGATGCCGAGATCGTCGAGATGCATCACCGCCAGAAGGTCGACGCCCCCTCGGGCACCGCCATCGGCATGGGCCGCGCCGTCGCCAAGGGGCGCGGCGTCAGGCTGGACGACGTGATCGAGAGCGGTCGGCACGGCCATACCGGGCCCCGCAGGACCGGCGCGATCGGCTTCGCGGCCCTGCGCGGCGGCCAGGTGGTTGGCGAACACACGCTGATCTTCGCGTCAGGCACCGAGCACATCGCCCTGACCCATCGCGCCTTCGACCGCCGCACCTTCGCCACCGGCGCCGTGCGGGCCGCACTATGGGTTGCGGGGCGGCCGCCCAGGCTCTACTCGATGATGGACGTTCTGGGGATGTAGGAACCTGGAAAGGGGCAGCAACTCATACTTGACCCCCCCGCCCCTTTCGGTCACACACGCCCAACCCGCCATCCAGGCCGGGTACGGCCGTTCTGCGGCTGTCACCATCCGCGACGCGAGAGAGCATAGATGCGCGACACGGGCGAATACCTGTTCACTTCCGAATCCGTGTCCGAAGGACACCCGGACAAGGTCGCTGACCGGCTGAGCGACACGGTGCTGGACGCTTTCCTGACGGCTGATCCCTACTCCCGCGTCGCCTGTGAAGCCCTGGTGACGACGAACCGCGTGGTGCTGGCCGGCGAAACCCGCGGACCCGACTCGATCACACACGAATATCTCGCCCATCTCGCCCGCATGGCGATCCGCGACATCGGGTATGAGCAGCCCGGCTTCCACTGGGCCACCGCCGATATCGCCGTACATCTGCATTCACAGTCCGCCGACATCGCCCAGGGCGTGGACAGCGCCGGCAACAAGGACGAAGGCGCCGGCGACCAGGGCATCATGTTCGGCTATGCCTGCCGCGAAACCCCCACCCTGATGCCGGCACCGCTCTATTACGCGCACGAGATCCTGCGGGTGATGCGCGACCGCCGGAAGGACGGCTCGGGTTCGGCCGCCGGCCTGCTGCCCGACGCCAAGAGCCAGGTGACGCTGCGCTATGTCGACGGCAAGCCGGTGCAGGCCACGTCGGTGGTCGTTTCGACCCAGCATGAAGACGGCATGGAACAGGCGCAGATCAAGCGCCTGCTGTGGCCGCTGATCGAAAGCGTGCTGCCGAAGGGATGGATGCCGCCCGAGAGCGAGTTCTATGTGAACCCGACCGGCAAGTTCGTCATCGGCGGCCCCGACGGCGACTGCGGCCTGACCGGGCGCAAGATCATCGTCGATACCTATGGCGGCGCGGCCCCGCACGGCGGCGGCGCCTTCAGCGGCAAGGACCCGACCAAGGTCGACCGCTCGGCCGCCTATGTCTGCCGCTACCTGGCCAAGAACGTCGTCGCCGCCGGTCTGGCCGACAAGTGCACCCTGCAGTTGAGTTACGCCATCGGCGTGTCCGACCCGCTGTCGCTGTATGTCGACCTGCACGGCACCGGCAAGGATGTCGATGAGGTCCGGCTGGAGAAGACCCTGCGCGAGCTGGTGAATTTGCGCCCGCGCGGCATTCGTGAGCATCTGCGCCTGAACCGGCCGATCTATGTGCCGACCTCGGCCTATGGCCATTTCGGTCGTGACCCCGACGCCGCGAAGGACACGTTCACCTGGGAAAAGACCGACCTCGTTTCGGCCCTGCAGTCCGCGTTCGGACGCTGACCCCAGCGGCCGGCCGGACGACCGGTCGGCCAGCCAGGTCCCTCGGTGCGGAGCGGACAGGCTCCGGTCACACCTCGTTCCATCGCCTCGACCCGGCTCGCCCCGGGCAGCCGCGTATGAGACCCGTCGCCACCATGACCCCCGGTCACAGCCGGCCATGACCGGCCGCGCACACGCTGCCGCGGACGGCCCCACGGTCAAGCCACCGCCCGATCGCCTGTATGGACGGGCGCGCGGCCATAAGCTGCGGCCACGGCAGGAAACCCTGCTCGCGGTCACGCTGCCGCGGCTGCGCTACGACCCCGCGGCGCTCTGGCCGCCCCCCATCACCGAGCTCTGGCTCGAAGTCGGCTTCGGCGGCGGGGAGCACGCGCTGGCACTGATCGCGGTCCATCCGCAGGCGGGGCTGATCGCCTGCGAGGTGTTCGAGAACGGCATCTGCTCCCTGCTCTCCCGCCTGGTGCCCGAGGGCGCGGAAGCGACCACCCCCCTGCCGCCCAACCTGCGCCTGTGGCCCGATGATGCGCGGAAACTGCTGCAAACGCTGCCCGACGCCTGCCTGGACCGGCTGTTTCTGATGTTCCCCGACCCGTGGCCGAAGGCACGCCATGCCAAGCGCCGCTTCGTCCATCCGGCGCTGCTGCCGCTGCTGGCCCGCGTGCTGAAACCCGGCGCGGTATGGCGTGTGGCGAGCGATGACCCCACCTATCAGGCCTGGGTCACCGAGGTGATGGCGGCGCAGACGCTGTTCGACGCGCCACCCCCCGCCACGGCTCGGCCGGAAGGCTGGCCGCCCACACGCTATGAGGCCAAGGCCCTGCGCGAAGGCCGCAGGCCGCTATATTGGAGTTTCACGCGCCGTTGAGTCCTGACGGCCGGGACGAGTAGGTTGCCCCATGCGCTATATCTCCACCCGCGGGCACGCCCCCGCGCGCGACTTCGCCGGTGTTCTGCTGACCGGACTGGCCGAGGATGGGGGGCTGTTCGTGCCCGAGGCGTGGCCGCATTTCTCCCCGGCCGACTGGCGTGCCATGCGCGGCCTGCCCTACCCGGTCCTGGCCGCCCGCGTCATGCAGCCCTTTGTCGCCGGCGCCATCCCGGCGGATACGCTGCTGTCGATTTGCAAGGACGCCTATGCCGGGTTCGGCCACCCGGCCGTCGTTCCGCTGGTGCAGTTGGAAACCAGCCTGTTCGTGCAGGAGCTGTTCCACGGCCCGACACTCGCCTTCAAGGACATGGCGTTGCAGGTGCTGGGGCGCCTGTTCGACCACGTGCTGGCCGAACGCAACACGCGCGTGACGATCATCGGTGCCACCTCGGGCGACACCGGCTCCGCCGCGATCGAGGCCTGCGCCAATCGCGACCGGATCGACATCGTGATCCTGCACCCGCATGAGCGGACGAGCCTGGTGCAGCGGCGGCAGATGACGACGGTGCTTGCCCCCAATGTCGGCAATGTCGCGATCGAGGGCACGTTCGACGATTGTCAGGACCTGGTGAAGGCCGCCTTCGCCGACACGGCGTTCCGGGAGCAGATGCATCTCTCGGCCGTGAACTCCATCAACTGGGCGCGCATCGCCGCGCAGGTGCCCTATTACGTGGCCGCCGCGCTCGCCCTGGGCGCGCCGGACCGGGAGGTCGCCTTCGCTGTCCCCACCGGCAATTTCGGCAACATCCTTGCCGCCTGGGCCGCTCGGCGTATGGGCCTGCCGATCGCGCATCTGATCGTCGGCTCCAACCGCGACGACATCCTGGTGCGCTTCCTGGCGTCGAACGACATGTCGATGCAGGCGGTCGAGCCGTCGCTGTCACCCAGCATGGACATCCAGGTCAGCTCGAATTTCGAGCGGCTGCTGTTCGAGCTGCGCGACCGCGACCCGGTCGCCACCGCGGCGACGATGCGCGATTTCCGCGCCACCGGGCGCATGCCCGTCCCCGACACGGCCTGGCACCGCGCGCGGCAGGTGTTCCATGGGTTCCGGCTCGATGATCCGGGCACCGAGGCGGAGATTCGCCGCCTGTACGCCGCCTGCGGCTACCTGGCCGATCCGCACACCGCGATCGGCGTCGCCGCCGCCCGTGCGCTGCCGCCGGGCCATGGGATCCCGGTGGTGGCCGAGGCCACGGCGCACCCGGCCAAGTTCCCCGATGCGATGGAACGCGCGACCAGCGTGCGGCCCGCCCTGCCCGCGCGGCTGGCGGACCTGTATCAGCGGGAGGAACGCTTCACCGTCCTGCCGAACGATATCGAGGCGGTGAAGGCCAATGTCCGGGCGCTGGTGGGACGCAACCGGACCTGAGGCAGCCCGGCCCTCCACCTGCGGCCCGGGGCCGGTCCTGGAGCGGGATGATATCGCTTTCGCTCAGCCATCCCGCTCTGGCTCATTGTTCAGTCGCGTGATTTGGACCTCCGGCGATTCCGCCTCCGGTCATCACGCGCTAGGTCGGTTCGTGGCCGACGCGAACCAGCATCTTGCCGAAATTGCGGCCTTCCAGCAGGCCGGCCAGCGCTTCCGGCGCGTTTTCCAGCCCGTCGATGATGTCCTCGCGATAGACCAGGCTGCCATCGGCGACCCAGGGGGCGGCGATGCGCCGCCAGTCGATCAGGCGCTGCGGATTATCGGACACGATGAAGCCCTGGATCAGCACGGCCTTGCCGACGACGAAGCCCAGGTTCGGCCCGGGCGGGAACTCCGTCATGTTGTACTGCGATACCATCCCGCACATCGCGACCCGCGCATGGCGGTTCAGCAGGTCGAACACCGCCGCCTGCACGGCGCCGCCGACATTCTCGAAATACCCGTCGATACCGTGCGGGCACGCCGCCCGCAGCTCGGCGCGCAAATCCAGCGCGCGATGGTCGACGCAGTCGTCGAAGCCCAGGCTGTCCTGCACCCACAGGCATTTGTCGGGTCCGCCCGCCACGCCGACCACCCGGGCGCCGGCACGTTTGGCGAACTGCCCAGCCACCGAACCCACCGCCCCCGAGGCGGCGGAGACGACGATCGTCTCACCCGGTTTCGGCTTGATGATCTCGGTCACGCCGGTATAGGCGGTGGCGCCCGGCATGCCGAGCACGCCCAGGTAGGTTGAGAGGGGAACGCCGAGGGAGCGGTCGATCTTCACGACCTTGTCGCCCTCGGCGAGACAATGGCTCTGCCAGCCGCGCGGACCGACGACGACGTCGCCGACGGCGAAGTCGGGATGGGCGGAGGCGATCACCTCCCCCACCGTTTCGCCGGTCATCACCTCGCCTGGCTTGATGCCGACGGCGTAGGTCTGCTCCTCCCGTAGGCGGCCCCGCATATAGGGGTCGATCGACAGATAGATCGTGCGCGTCACAATCTCCCCTGCCGCGGGTGCGGGGATCGCGTCTTCGTGGATTTCGAAGTCGCGAGCGGACAGCTCCGCAGTCGGGCGGCGCTTGAGTAGAACCGACCGACGGATGTCTTCCGGGGCGCTCATCGCAGCACCGTCGGGTGGGAGCCCATGGGAGCGAGGTGTCGTGGCGGGGGCGGCCGGTCTCGTGTTGTAGGCGACCTGTCTTGTGTCGTGGTCAGCCCGCCCACGACCCCGGCCCGGGCGTTCATGCGGCTTCTGCCTTCAGGACGAGTCGGCCGGTGACCTTGCCGTCGCGCAGCCGCATCAGCGCCTCGTGCGCCTGGTTCTGCGGGATGGTGGCAACCGGCAGCGCCTCCAGCGTGCCTTCCTGCGCCAGCTTCACAAGCTCCCGCAATTCCTTCGGATTGCCGACATAGGAGCCGCGGACGGTCAGGGCGCGGATCGCCATGATCGGCAGCGGCAGCATCAGCTCGCCGCCGAACAGCCCGACCTGGATCAGCCGTCCGCCCTTGCGCAGCGCACCGAAGGCAAAGCGCGCGGTGGCGGTGCCGTTCACCAGGTCGATGACTGCCAGCACCGGGCCGCCGGCAGCGTCGATGATCCGCTGCGTCACCGCGGCGCCATCGCCCGAACCGTCGACCACCTTGTGCGCGCCGGCCTTCAGCGCGGCCTCACGCTTCTCGGCGCTGATATCGACCGAGATGATGTTCTGATGCTTCATCGCCTTCAGCACCGCGATGGCGTTCAGGCCGAGCCCGCCGGCGCCGACCAGCACGATCGCCTCGGTCGGCGGCAGCGGCATCGCCTTCTTGATGGCGGAGTAGACGGTGATGCCCGAGCACGCATAGGTCGCGGCCACCGCCGGATCGACCGAGCCGGGATCGACCAGATGCCGCGGGTGCGGTGCGATGACGTGCGTGCCATAGCCGCCGTTCTGGTAGACGCCCAGGCTGCGGGCGGCCACGGTGCACATGTTGTCTTCTTCATTCAGGCAGGTTTCGCAGGTGCCGCAACCCAGCCAGGGGAAGACGATGCGCAGGTCGCCGACCTTCACGCCCTTGGCCTCGGGGCCGAGCTTGACGACGCGGCCGACGATTTCGTGGCCCATGGCGAGCGGCAGCGACACGCCGCGATCCTTCAGCGACATTTTCTGCCCGCCGCCGATATCGTAGTAGCCTTCCCAGATATGCAGATCGGAATGGCAGACGCCGCAATGCGTCACCTCGAGCAGCACCTCGGTGCCTTTGGGTTCCGGCGTGGGCAGCTCGATTTCCTTCAGAGGCTGACCATTCTCGACCACGGCCCAGGCGCGCATGACGGTTCTCCCTTTGCTGGCGTCCAGACGGATGGATAGCGCGCCCAGGAACCTGGTCAAGGCATCGTTGGTGCACCGTGTCATCAGCATCGGGGTCGGTATCGCAATCGGTCATCGCCACGCCTGCACCGGCCATTCCCGCGTCGCGCACAAGAATGACGAAACGAGCATTTTGGACGGCGCAAGGCGACGCCGGCGGCGCCTGTCCCGCCCGGCGGTTTCCGGGACGAACGCCGCACGCAGGTCGGAAGTCACGGTGGAATTATTGTGCCATCGTCGCGCCCGATGGCGGTAATCAGCGTCTTGTCCAGACAGTTCCAATAATGTTATGACCCGCTCGATTGCTTCGGATGCTGTTGCGCTGAAAACCAGGATGCAGCAGATCCGTGCTCGTATCGCTGGTTCCCATGAGGCAGGTTGCCGCGTATGGACTGCTTTTTTGCCGATCGCGGCGTGACGCTCGTTCGTGCTCATGGTAGCGCACAGCATCCGGAACGGGCGGAACGGCAGCGTAACGTGGGTGGGGCGGAGTTGCGGTACTATTATATAAGTACTTTCCAGTACTGTATCGGCGCGATGCTTCCAGGCAGGGACGGCGACGAGCGCCGGCGCGTCGTTGCATTCGCTTCCGCCGGTGCTGTCCAACGGCAAGCCGGCGCCGACCGACGGCAAAGCAACGATCGTGCCGTTCGCCAGTCAGCCGGCCGCTATCACCGTGCCGCGGCACTCCCCGAACCCGATATTCGCCGCGCCGGGACGGGCACATCGCGCCCGAAAAATGACCTCATCCTTATCCTCGAGATAGCGGCGGGTTTCCCCGTTCGGCAGCGATACCGGATGACGCCCGCCGCGGGTCATCTCCAGAAGACAACCCTCGGTGCCGGCCTCGGGTCCGGATACCGTCCCACTGCCGAAAAGATCGCCGGGTTGCAGGTTGCACCCGTTCGAGGTGTGGTGCGCAACCATCTGCGCCACCGTCCAGTACAGCATCGAAGCATTGGAGCGGGACAGGACATGCGGCGCCAGCCCGGCGGAGCGCATGGCGGATGTCAGGATCAGCACCTCGAAATTGATATCGAATGCGCCACTTTCCTGGTCCGGAACGTCCAGCAGATGCGGCAGGGGTGCAGGATCGCCAGCGGGACGGGGCGGCTGCGGCATGCGGAACGGCGCCAGCGCGTCGGTGGTAACGATCCATGGCGACACCGATGTCGACAGGCTCTTGGCCAGGAACGGCCCCAGCGGCTGGGATTCCCAGCTTTGGATGTCACGCGCGGACCAGTCGTTCAACAAGCAGAAACCGGCGATATGGCGCGGCGCCTCGCGGATCGGGATCGGCGTGCCCAGTTCGTTGCCCGGCCCGATCCACACGCCCAGTTCCAGTTCGTAATCGAAATTGCGGCTCGGCCCGAAATCCGGTTCGGCTTGTTCGGGCAACTTGCGCTGCCCGTTCGGGCGCCGTATCGCCTCCCCCGACACGCGCACCGACGACGCTCGGCTATGATAGGCGACCGGCACATATTTATAGTTGAGCATCAACGGATTGTCCGGCCGGTTGATCCGGCCGGCGGTGGCCGCGTGATGGATACCGGCGAAGAAGTCGGTGAAATTCCCGATCCGCGCAGGCAGATGCATCCGGCAGTCTGCGGCGTCATGCAGCAGCCGCGGCTGCAGCGCGCGCACCGCGGCGGATGCGTTCATTTCCAACAAATCGCTGACACGCCGCCGCAGGGCACGTTGCGCGGCCGGTCCGGCCTCCAGCAGTGGATTCAGGGTCCGCCCGGCGGCAGCTTCCGCGGCGTCCCGTGCCACCCCGTCGAACAACCCCGCCTCCAGCGCCGCCGCGATGTCGAAAATCTGCTCGCCGATCGCGATGCCGCCGCGCGCGGCGCCGCCGGGCGGGCTGAAGACGCCGACGGGAAGGTTGTGGATCGGAAACATCCCGTGCCCGTTGGCCGAAGCGACCCAACTCTGCCGGTTGGGATCGTGCGTTTCGTCGATCATGCCATGCTCCCCGCAAATGTCCTGCGCAGCCCGTTCCAGACAGTATCGTAGTCCGCCTGCAGTTGCGGGATGGCAAGCGCGTTGCGCGTCGGCACCGGCAACTGTCGGGTTTCGAACATGAAAGCGAGCGTATCATCAAGTTTTTGCGGCGCCAGATCGGCCGCCATCGCCCGTTCGGTGCTGGCGGCATCCGGACCGTGCGCGCTGTGCGTCGGATGGAGCGACAGGCCACCCGGCGTGAAACCACCTTCCTTGGCGTCATAGACACCATGAACCAGGCCCATGCACTCGTTCATGATGTTGCGATGGAACCAGGGCGGACGGAACGTCCTTTCGGCCACCAGCCAGCGCGGCGCGAATACTGCGAAGTCGACATTGGCAGCGCCCGGCGTCGCGGTCGGCGACGTCAGGACGGTAAAGATCGACGGATCGGGATGGTCGTAGCTGATCGTGCCGATCACCATGAACCGGGCAAGATCGTATTTATAGGGAGCAAGATTGCCGTGCCAGGCAACGACATCCAGCGGCGAATGATCCAGCGTCGTCATCCACAGCGATCCCATGAACTTCTGCACGATGTCGGTGGGTTCGTCGCGAACCTCGTACCACGCGACCGGCGACAGGAAGTCACGCGGATTGGCCAGGCCATTGGCACCGATCGGTCCCAGGTCGGGCAGGCGGAAGGGCGCACCGTGGTTTTCACAAATGTAACCACGCGCCGCCGTATCGGGCAGCGCAACGCGGAACCGGACGCCGCGCGGAATCACGACGATCTCTCCCGGCGCCACAACCAGACGCCCCATCTCGGTTGCAAGGTCCAGGCGCCCCTGTTGCGGGACGATCAACAACTCCCCGTCCGCATTCCAGAAGACGCGCTGCATATCCTGATTTGCACGGTATAGGTGAACCGTTACACCCGTGCTGACACTATTCTGTGCAGTGGCCAGCAGCGTGAACATCCCTTGCACGAAATCCGTCGGTTCCTCGGGCAGCGGCAGCGGATCCCAGCGCAGGCGATTCGGAGTCGGATCGGCGAGGCGGCCGCAAATCATTCCATTATCAATTCGGTGGTATGGCGGATGCACAGCGGATGGGCGAATGCGATACAGCCAGGTTCGCCGTGCCTCGCTTCTGGGAACCGTGAACGGGGTGCCGGAAAGTTGCTCGGTGTAAAGGCCGAGTGGCGGATGTTGCGGCGAATTCTGACCGACCGGAAGAGCGCCCGATTCGGCCTCGGTGGCATGCTCATTGCCAAATCCCGACAGGTAAGACCTCGTTGTCATGACGACCTCTTGCATTGACCGATCTTTACTAGGGGACTCCAAGTCGGTGGCGAGGACACTGCGCAACACCCGGCGTCGAATCAAGCCGTGTTACTTGCCGCCGGTTACATACCATCGTCTGATACCATCAGCGCGTGTGCCATCGGACGCAAATCCGTGTTTGCATGTTTGCGCAATGAGGCGCATGAAGCCGCCGCAAGCCGCCTGTTTGTGAATGGACCCGTTCCCTTTCAACAATATCGCGGCTATACTGGTCTAATCGACAGAGGGCTGGAATAAATGAAGTCGAAAACACCGATGGAGGGCACCGCGGAAAACGGTCTGGATACTCTCCATCTCGAAGAATACGTTCCGCACCGGCTTTCCGTTACGTCCAAGCGGGTGTCCCGGCTGCTCGCACGACGATACTCCGAGACATTCGGCCTCTCACTGTCCGAGCTCGGCGTCCTGACAACCATCGGACGCCTCGGCACGCTGTCGCCCACCGCAGTCGGCGAAGCCACCTCGATGGACAAGGTCAAGGTCAGCCGAGCGGCGGCGAGCCTGGTGGGGCGCGGCCTGGTGAAGCAGACGAAAGATCCGAGTGACGGGCGTGGCCGGTTGCTCCGATTGACTCGCAAAGGGACATCCATTCACAACAGTATCGTTCCGTTGGCAAAGGAAATCGAAGCGGCCCTCGCCGCCGGCCTGACCAAGACCGAGTGGGTTACCTTCAACAAGACGCTTGTCAAGCTCAGCGTCCATCTCGAAGTGCTCGAGGAAGCCGGGTTCGAAACCGGGCGCTAGCGACCCGCCCGGTCACCTGCCGACGTCAGCCGCGCTCGGCCTGCGACAATGTCTGGCCCTGCAACAGTGTCTGGCACAGACGTTGGTATTGCGCGGCAACGGCGTCCCGAGTCACCCGCGCCGTGCCGACCTGCGCGACGGCAGCGGCGCCGGCAGCAATCCCCCAGCCCAACGCCTCCCGCGGTGTCGCACCGCGCGACAGTTCGAAAACCATCGACGCCAGGAACGCGTCCCCCGCTCCGACCGCGCTGCGCACCGGACCTTCCAGTGCCGGCATGTGAATCACCTCATCCCCGGTCACCAGAAAGGCACCCTGCGCCCCCAGCGTCACCACGATCATCCGTGCCGCACCAGCGCGCACCAGCCACCTCGCTTCCTGCTCCCGCTCCTCCAGCGTCGGCAGCTTCCGCCCCACCAGCCACTCCAGCTCGTTCAAGCTTGGCTTCACCAGGTCGACGCCGGCGCCCAGCGCCGCCTTCAGCGCGTCGTGGGACGTGTCCAGCACGAAGCGCTGGCCGCGCCGCTGCGCAATCCGGGCGACTCGCGCATACATGTCGTGGGGCACCCCGCGCGGCAGGCTGCCGCTGGCGATGATCCAGCCGCCCTCCAGCCGTTCCAGCTCCGCCAGCACGCCCGCCCATTCGGCCTCGCTCACCTCCGGCCCCTCGGGAACGAACCGGTATTCCAGGCTGGTCGAACGGTCATAGACCGTCAGGCTGATGCGGGTCCGCCCCTGCATCGGCATGGCCCGGTGCGGCACCTGCGCCTCGTCCAGCAGTTGCGTGACCAGCGAGCCGGTGACGCCGCCTGCGAGGATGACCGCCAGCGTTTCGCCGCCCAGCGCGTGGATCACCCGCGACACGTTGATGCCGCCGCCGCCGGGGTCCAGATGCTCGTCTGACGTGCGGATCTTGCTGGTCGGGCGGACGGCGTCGGCCGACGATGCAATATCGAGCGCGGGATTGAGCGTCAGTGTGATCAGCCGGCTGGACATGGGCGCCTCAATGTCATGGCCGCGGCATGCTGCGGCCGGATGAAACCAGAACAGGCAGAGCGGACATCACCTGCCCGGCCAGGCAGCCGGGTTGGTGCCCAGCGGCACGCAGGGGCGTTCCCAGCGGGGCGGAGTCAGGGCCATGGTCGCGGCATGCTGCACCCCGCGCAGGCGGCCGAAGCCCGAATCGCTCTCTTCCATCAGATCGGCGATGCTCTCCTGCGCAGGAGATGGCACCGACAGGCCGTTGGTCACCCGGCCAAGATCACGAATCCAGCGCCCGGTACGCACGAGCGACACTTCCACGTGCCAGCTTCCCCCCTCGGTCATGCGGCGCCGCAGCGCGGTCAGCGCGCCGAACGCCAGCAGATAGCCCGAGCCATGGTCCAGCGCCTGCGCCGGAAGCGGCCTGGGCGAGGTCTGGCCCGCCGCCTCGGCCTCGGCGTGGTTGAAGCCGCTGGCGGTCTGCACCAGGCTGTCGAAGCCGCGTCGGCCCGACCACGGGCCGGCCGGGCCATAGGCCGACAGCGAGACATAGACGATGCCAGGCCGGATGCGGGCGGCGTCCTGCGGCGAGAACCCGTGGCCGGCGATCGCCCCCGGCCGGTAGCCCTGCACGAAGATGTCTGCGTCGTGCAGCAGGGTTTCCAGCGTCGCCCGGCCCTGCGGGTCGCGCAGCTCGAGGTCCGCCGACAGCTTGCCGCGCCCGGTATCGACGATCAGCCGCGGCAGGTTCGGCACGTTCGGGCTGGCCAGCGCCAGCACATCGGCGCCGTGTGCGGCCAGGGTCCGCCCGCAGACCGGCCCGGCGATCACGCGGGTCACGTCCAGCACCCGCACCCCCGACAGCGGGCGCGGACCCGGCGGCAGACCCTGGGCCGGCGCATCGCCGATGCGGGTGATCCGCACCACCGGCACGGTCGGCACTGCCTGGCCATGCGGATGGGCATCCCACTCGGCGAAGCTGCGCATGGCGGCGGCGCACAGGCCGGCGCCGGCGGCCGCTTCCTCGAGGTCGAACGCCGTCCAGCTTTTCAGCGCTGCCGCCACGGCGGCCTTGTCGTAGTCACAGCCCAGCAGCCTGAGCATGCCGTCGCGATGATGCGGGAAATTGGTGTGCAGGCGCACCCAGCGGCCATCGCCGCATTGATAGGCGCCGGCGATCCGGTCCCACGGGTCCTCGGGCATGGTGCCGACGATCGAGGCGAAATGTTCGGACAGGAACTCGACCGCCGCGTGCCGCATGTCGACCGAGACCAGTTGCCGCTGCCCGCCGCGCTGTCGCCAGATCGTGGCTGCGGCCAGCGCGGCGGCGGCAATCGTCACCTGAGCCGCCGTGCCGACCGCGAAGGAGGAAGGCAGGACCGGATCGCGCCCGGTCAGGAAGACATCATCCAGCGCATCG
>WBZO01003731.1_pt1 | contig 17320 bp, 14 predicted proteins | sample 5204261 | NCBI WGS metagenome assembly WBZO01 (sample SAMN12412400, study PRJNA552823) | activated sludge metagenome | isolation source: activated sludge from anammox sidestream of wastewater treatment plant... | place: USA: North Carolina | collected 2017-09 | reverse complement strand
ATAAAAATTCCCATAATTCATTAAATTGCTGTAATTTTATGAAAAAATAAAACTATGACTAAATACATAATTACTTTATTAGTTTGTTTCTCTTTTATTACTCAAGCTCAACGAAGTTTTGAAAAAGGAAAAAATGTAGTGGCACTGGGAGCAGACTTAGGAATTTATAGTTACACATCTAAAATTGCCTCTCAACCTACTTCTAAAAAAGAGGCTGCTGCTAATAAAATATTTAGTTTGCATTACGAGTATGGGGTTTTAAATTGGTTGGGGGTTGGTGCAAAAGTGCAATATTCAGATTATTTTACTGAAACTGATTCGGTTACTAACACAAAACCATCTGTTACATCTGTAGATGGATCTGTATTAGTTAATGCTCATTTTGTACGGTCAAAATATGTGGATATGTTGGCAGGTTTTAACATAGGATATTCACACTTAAATTGGGATGCGCGTGATGCCTATGTGTCGCAAGCTAAAGGGGGTGGATTAATGTATGATATTCATTTTCAACCTCGTTTTTATTTTGGAAAATACGTTGGAATGTATCTTAATCTAGCCTACGTACATTGCGCTTATAGAGATATGGACTTTCAAAATACGTTTACTAAACTAGATGATGCACTTGATTTAGTAGGTGGTGTGCTAATATCGGAATAGGTATCCAAGCTAAATTTTAATCTTTTATTTCTTCCAACTGAGGTGTTTTAATATGATCGGTTTTTTGTAAACCCTCTAAAACCTCAATATTTAAACCGTCAGATAATCCTGTTTTGATAAAGCGTTTCTCAAAAACTTGTTTTTTAGTTTCAATTTCTACATAAGGTTTTTCTTTGTCAAATTGTAAAACACTTTCTGGAATTGCCATAACTCTTTCTTTTTTATCAAGAATAATATCTGCATTAGCACTATAACCAGCTCTTAAAAATGAAGAGTTCGTTTTGTCAATGGCTGCCCTAATTAAGAACTGTATAGCGCCATTTTCGGTAACGCCTTTAGGTGCAATATACTCAAGCTTTGCTGTAAAACTTTCTTTATCAATCGCACCTATTGTTAATACAATATCCATGTTCTCTTTAATTTTTCCAACTTCGCTTTCATCTAACCTACCTTCAAAAATCATTTCACCCATATTAGCAACTACAGCTATAGTTGTTCCTTCGTTAAAGGTGTTGCTTTCAATCACTTGTCCTCCTTCTTTTACAGGGACATCTAACACCATACCGGTAATAGTAGCTTTTACAAATGTATTGCTAGTTGCACCAGCTGTTTTTGAAGCACCCTCCTTAATAATTTGTAATTGATTTTGAGCGGATTCTAATTCAATTTTTGCAGCGTTTAATTTCATATCATAAACCTGCATATCGGCTTTAGAAATTACATTTTGGTCAAATAAGGTTTTATTGCGATCGTAATCTAATTTTGCATTATCAAAATTAACCTGAGCGGTATTAATTCTGTTTTCAGCATTAGCAAGGTTTAACATATTGGGTATAATTTTCACCTTAGCAATAATATCACCTTGCTTTATTTCTTGTCCTGCAACAATGTAAAGCTTTTCTATGATTCCACTAACTTGTGGTTTTACATTAATTTCTTTACGAGGTGTTACCGAACCAGTAGCTACTGTTTTTTTAATAATGGTTGTATCAAATGGTGTGATGGTTTTATACACCTCTGGAGGTTTTTGCGATTTATTATATAAAAAGTAAAATGTCCAAATCACTAATCCAATAAATAAGATGAGGAACGTAATTTTAATTGTTTGTTTTATCATTTTTATTTGAGTTAAAAATTTATTATTCTGTTCTTAATGCTTCTACGGGTTTAATAGCTACTGCTTTACTGGCCGGTAATAATCCAGCCAAAGCACCACTAATTATTAATACTATTAACGCTTTTATGGCAACAGATAAATCAACCGTAGGGTTTGTAAATAAGCCTCCAGAATTACCAATTGCTTTATCTAAGCCTTCTAAAATACCTATTCCAAACACTAAACCAAAGTACCCAGAAATAGAGGTTAGGAAAATGGCTTCTAATACAATTTGACCAATTACTTGTGCAGGTACCGCACCTAAGGCTCTTTTTACACCAATTTCTTTTGTGCGTTCTTTTACAACAATAAGCATAATGTTACTAATGCCAATTACCCCAGCTAGTAAGGTTCCAATACCCACAATCCAAACTAAAATTTCTATGGCTGAAAAAAGACCAGTGAGTTTGTTATACTCTGTTGCCATGTTCCAATGCCCTATGGCTTTTAAATCATCAGGAGCAATTTTATGACGTTCTTTTAAAAGTTCTACAACTCGTTGTTCTGAAACTTCGGCAGGCACATCTTCTTTAGATTTAATGGCAAACCAGCCAACTACATCGCCATAATTAAACGCATTTTGAAATGTAGAAAAAGGAATGTTTATTCGTTGAGATTGTTCTCTGCCTTCTTGTCCACCAATGGCTATTTGTGTCAATCCTACCACTTTAAAATACACGCCATTTATTTTAATATATTCTCCAATAACATCTTCATCTTTTTTAAATAACAGTTCGGCAACACGAGGTCCAATGACACATACTTTGCGTTTTTCTTTTATATCTAAAGCGTTTATAAATCGTCCTTTATCAATTCTTATTTCCGAAATTTCTGAAATATTAGGATAGCAAGCCTGTATTTCGCAAGCTGCTGTTTTTAATCCTCTTATTACATTATTAGTACCTTCGTGCCCACCTAACTGGTTTATTGGAGAAACCACTGCTACTTCAGGTAACTGTTCTATGGCTTTAATATCATTTGTTTTATAATTAAAAACTCTATTTGGTTTCATACCTTTATAAGCCTTTGTTGTTTGTTGCGCCCACACAAAAAAACTATTTGTAGCACTACCTCCAAACTCACGTAATATACCATGACGTAGGCCATTACCTGCCCCCAACATAATTACCAACATAAAAATTCCCCAAAACACGCCCAACATCGTTAAAAAGGTTCGTAGTTTATTTTTACGAATAGTTGCAAAAATTTCTTGCCAATTATCTTTCTCAAAAATCATCATTCTTCTCTTAATGCAACAATGGGTTCAACTCTTGATGCTCTTAGAGCAGGAAAAAATCCAGCTAAGGCACCAGCAATAATAATTAATATAACCGCTGTAACGGCTACAGAAATATCTACCTCTGGGTTTTTAAAAAAATCACCTTCTAGTTTAAAGTATTTAACTAACTCAATAGTTCCTACACCAAGAATTAAGCCGATGTATCCAGCTATAAATGTTATAAAAACCGATTCTTGTAATATTAAAGAAATAACCGACCAAGGTGTGGCGCCCAATGCTTTTCGAACGCCAATTTCTTTAGTGCGTTCTTTTACTACAATCATCATGATATTACTTACGCCTACAACACCAGCAATTAAAGTAAATACCCCAATAATGAATACAAACCAAGATACCCCGTCAAGCATGTTCATGATTCGCCAATACTCAATATTATTATTAAAGATGCCTATCGCATTCATATCATCAGGATTAAAATGATGTTTTTTAGCTAGGTATTGCCTAATGTTTTGCTCCATCTGTTCGCTATATTCTGCACTAACGGTTCCTGTACTTATCCACATCATCCCAATTTTATCTTGTCCGTTATAAATACGTTGCGCAGTCAGTAATGGAATATAAGCCCTATCATTATCGCCTTTTCCAGGGTCTGAAAAAACACCTACAACTTCAAATTTTGTTCCCGATATATCAATAAATTTACCTAACGATTCTTCGCCTTTAAAAAGTGTTTCTTCAACAGGTATTCCTATTACACATACTTTTCTATATTCATTAAAATCATTTTGATTAATAAAACGACCTTTTACAATTTTGGCTTTCTCTAATAAATTATGATCGGGAGCACAAGAACGAACTGTGTAACCTGCTCGCTCATTTTTATAGGAAAGCGTCATGCCTGCTCGGCCGTTATAAACAGCCGAGGCGTACTCAACACCCTCAATATTATTTTTCACATAATAAAAATCAGAGTTTTTTAACTGAATTTTTCTACCTGTTTTGTAGCCGTCATACGCCATGCTAGTCTCACCACCATCTATCCAGATACTGTTAGCAGCATCGTTTCCAAATTGTGCTTGTGCGCCGTTTCGTAAACCCTGACCTGTGGCAAGAAGTACAATAAGGATAAAAATTCCCCAAGCCACACTAAATGCGGTTAAAAAAGTTCGGAGCTTATTTTTTTTAATAGTTCCTAATATTTCTTGCCATTTATCTAGGTCAAACATGATACAATAGTTTTATGAAATAATTAGTCCATCTTTTAATCTTATGGTGCGATGCGTCATTTCAGCAATATCATTTTCGTGAGTTACTAATACTATGGTTTTTCCTTGATTATTAATATCTTTAAAAATATCCATCACTTCTATCGAGGTCTTAGAATCTAAAGCACCTGTTGGCTCATCGGCAAAAATCACCTTTGGATTTCCTATTAATGCTCTGGCAATAGCTACACGTTGCTTCTGTCCTCCGCTCATTTCGCTAGGTAAATGATTGGCCCAATCTTTTAAGCCAACTTTATCTAAATATTCGAGTGCTTTTTTATTTCTTTCTTTACGTGATACCTTCTGATAATACAGCGGAAGTGCTACATTTTCCATGGCATTTTTAAAAGACAATAAATTGAATGATTGAAAAACAAAACCTAAGAATTGATTCCTAAGTTGTGCAGCTTTGGTTTGAGATAAGTCTTTAACCAAAAGATTATCTAAGTAGTAACTACCGCTATCATAATTATCTAAAAGTCCTAAAATATTTAAGAGCGTGGATTTTCCCGATCCGGAAGATCCCATAATGGAAACAAATTCGCCCTCATTAATTTGCAAATTAATGCCTTTTAATACTTCAAAGGAGGTATTATTTAGTTGATACGATTTTCGAATTTGATGTAATTTAATCACGCCTAAAAGTAATCATATAAACTCAAATATAATTACCACTTATAACGTAAAATAAGTCGTTTAACCTTTATTAATAGCTTAGATTATAATAAACTCTAAATCCGCAAGCATTTTGAAGTTTAAAAGTTGGGGCATAGCCTAAGGTAATGCGGTCGTAGGAAGGATTATATAAAAGTTGAATGCTATATTTAGGATTGATATTAAAATTAATACCCAAGCCAGCAAAAGCACCAATGCCTACACCAGTAAAATATTTTGCACTGTAGTAGTAATATTGTGATTGGCGATATACATTCATTAAATCAATTGTAAAATTATTGGCGCCACCATTAAAATCACTCGTAAATACGGCTTGGTTTTTTTGAGCTTTTGACATGATAATATTCATACCTGCTTCTACTAAGAAGTTAAGACGTTTGTTTTTACCCAACAAGCGTTGATATCCAAATTGAAACATCAAACGTTGTTCGGATCCAACAATAGCAAATTGATTAATGCGAGGCGTGTTGTTAAATCCATTACCTAAGCCATTTCCAGCACCAGTGGTGTTTAATGCGGTAATCGTAAATTTACCATTTACATTTAGTTTTGTGCCATTTATATTTAAAAGTATGGCTGATTTTTTGTCAATCCTATATCGGGTGTTAAGCCCAACAACGTAAGTAGTAGTATATCTTAAATTTACGGGCATATCACTTTCTGTAAACGTCCAATCGCCAGGGTTTACATTAAGTAATTGAGCTATATAATCTACACCGCCATTACCGCCGCCATAAACATTCACAATCTGGTCGCGCAATACACTATTAACAAATGAATTTCGTTGTCCGTAAATGTCGTAACCATACCCATCGTATAAATAAGCGGTATTTCTATTAGCCCAATAAGCTCCAATAATAACGCCTAAATGGAACCCTTTGTCTGGCACATATAGATCTTGTTCATCTGAGGCTTCGGTTTGTGGCATTTCTTTCTCATTTTCTTGAGCAAATGCGGGGTTAATATAGGTTATACAAAACCCTAAAAGCAAATAGAATGAGAAAGAGGTTAAAAATCGCATATTCAAAAATAGTTCTATTTTTAAAAATTACACTTATTTATGGTCTATCTTTTAATAAAATGTGAAAAGTTAGGCTTGTTTTGGGTTATATTGCTAGGCTTAAATAATTAACTTCGGGAAAAATTTTATTTAAATAGAGATTATGTTTCAAGAGTTAAGCGAACAAGAAATATTAAGACGCGAAAAGTTAGAGGAGTTAAGAAAACTAGGGATTGATCCATATCCAGCAGCTGAATTTAAAGTAAATGTAACAGCCGAGGATATTAAAGAAAACTACGAAAGAGATAAGCTTAACTATAAAGATATAAGCATTGCTGGTCGTATTATGAGTGTACGAGATATGGGCAAGGCAGCTTTTGCATTAATTCAAGATAGTACAGAGCGAATTCAAATTTATGTTCGTAGAGATGATATATGTGCAGGAGAAGATAAAACATTGTATGATGTTGTATGGAAAAAATTAATTGATTTAGGCGACATTATTGGCGTAGAGGGTTATGTGTTTACTACTAAAACAGGTGAAATCTCTATACATGTTACTTCTTTTAAGTTGTTAAGTAAATCATTAAAGCCTTTGCCAGTTGTAAAAACAGATGCTGAAGGTAATGCCTTTGATGAGGTGTCTGATCCAGAGTTTCGTTATCGTCAGCGTTATGTAGATTTAATCATTAATCCAAAAGTTAAGAAAACATTTGAGCAACGCTCCAAAATTATTTCATCTATTAGAGATTTTTTAAACAATAATGGCGCATTAGAAGTTGATACGCCAGTTTTACAAACTATTCCGGGTGGAGCAGCTGCGCGCCCGTTTCTCACACATCACAATGCTTTAGATATTCCGTTGTATTTACGTATTGCTAACGAGTTATATTTAAAACGATTGATAGTGGGGGGATTTGATTGGGTGTATGAGTTCAGTCGTAATTTCAGAAATGAAGGAATGGATAGAACGCATAATCCTGAGTTTACGGTTTTAGAGTTTTATGTAGCCTATCGCGATTATTTTTGGATGATGAACACTACCGAAAAACTACTCGAAAAAATTGCACTAGATTTACATGGTACAGCCGAAATTCCGGTAGGAGATAAGTTAATTAATTTCACGCCGCCATTTAAACGAGTTACTATTTATGATGCTATTAAAGAGCATACTGGCATTGATGTGAGTAATATGGATGAAACTCAATTACGTGAGGTTTGTAAAAAGCTACATCTAGAGATTGATAACTCAATGGGTAAAGCAAAGCTAATTGATACTATATTTGGTGAAAAGTGTGAATCAAATTATATACAGCCTACATTTATTACCGATTATCCAGTTGAGATGAGTCCACTTACCAAAAAACACAGAGATAAACAAGGTTTGGTAGAGCGTTTTGAATTGATGATAAATGGAAAAGAAATAGCTAATGCTTATTCTGAATTAAATGATCCTATTGATCAGCGTGAACGATTTGAAGAACAAGTAAGGCTTATGGAACGAGGCGATGATGAGGCTATGTTTATTGATTATGATTTCTTACGTGCCTTAGAATATGGTATGCCTCCTACATCGGGTATTGGATTTGGAATTGATAGATTGTGTATGTTGTTAACCAATCAGCCATCTATTCAAGATGTATTATTATTTCCACAAATGAGACCAGAAGTACAAACCGTAACTAGCGAGGAGTTAGAAAAATAATTTATGCATAAAATTATTTATTATAGTTTAGTTGTCATTACACTGTTTTTATGGGCGTGTAATAATACACAACCAATAGAGCAACCCAAGAAACAAAGAGTGTTTCCAGGATATAATGTGGTGTTAGATGACATTATTAAAACCAAAGATGGTGTAATTAGAGGATTAAATTTAAATAGTAGAACAGATTCTATTATTAAAAAAGAACAAGCAGTACCTACTGAAAGAGATACGAATTATTTATATTTTGAATTTAAAATAGATAGTGTTACTAATTATTCGGTAACCTATAATTTACAAAATGACAGTTTGGATGAAGTAGAAATTCAAATTAATTGTACAGATATAGATTTAAGTACGGATATATTTAATGATTTAAAACGTTATTATGAGCAAAAACTACCTAACCCAACTGAAGACAAGGGATTTGTAGTATATAATTGTTTTGAAGGAGAACGTAAACCTTTTGTGGTGTCGCTTACGGATAATAGTACGCCAGCATTAGGAATTATTAATTTAGTCATATACCGAGATAAATAGGTATATTGAGTTTCTAGTCTTTAAAAACTAGATTAAAACAAATAAATAAGTATGAGGAAATTTTTTGAGAAAGCAGTTATTTATTTGGTTTTAAACTATAAGAATAAAACCAATAAACACAAGAATTATACCCCGTATTATATTGCAAAGGGCTTTGTTTCTTTAAGGGTTTCGTTTCATCGTTTATTACGCGATATCTTTTTAATAGCGCTTGGCATTGCATCAGCTGCTTTTGGATTAGAAAGTTTTTTATTGCCAAGTCATTTTATTGATGGTGGTGCTACGGGTATTTCACTTTTATTAGCTGATTTATTAAATGCTCCTTTATCTATCCTGCTCGTATTAGTAAACGTACCATTTGTGTTGCTTGCATTTAAGGTGGTAGATAAACAATTTGCTATAAAAACCATTATTAGTATAGCGGGATTAGCTTTAAGTATTACGTTTATTGAATTTCCGGAAATTACCCATGACAAATTATTAGTAGCTGTTTTTGGTGGATTCTTCCTTGGTTCTGGTATTGGATTATCAGTACGAGGTGGAGCTGTGTTAGACGGAACGGAAGTATTAGCTATATTTCTAAGCCGTAAGTTTGGGGTAACTATGGGAGATGTTATTATTGGAATTAATATTATCATTTTCTCTACTGCTGCCTATTTCCTTTCTATTGAAGCTGCTCTCTATTCCATGATTACTTACTTAGCGGCATCCAAAACATTAGATTTTGTAATACAAGGTATTGAAGAATATACAGGTGTTACCATTATTTCATCTCATAACGAAGAAATTAGGAAGATGATTATAGAAGATATGGGGCGTGGTGTAACTGTTTATGCAGGTAAACGAGGTTATGGTAAACGTGGCGAAGGAAATGATATTGATATTATCTTTACAGTTATTACAAGATTAGAACTGAATAAGTTAAATACAGAGATCTTAAAGATTGATCCAAATGCTTTTGTTGTAATGAATAGTATTAAAGATACAAAAGGAGGGATGATAAAAAAACGTCCTTTACAACATTAAGTTAAAGTATTTCATTATTAATGCTATAGCCTTTCCCTTTTACAGTTTTTATAACATCTTTACCAAGAATTTTACGAATGTTCCTAATATGAGTGTCAATCCTTCTGCTTTTAGTAGGTTCATTTAGGTTCCAAATAAGCATTGTAATTTCTTTTCGTGTAAATACTTTTTTGTTGTTTTTATACATTAAATTTAATAATTCAAATTCTTTTTTCGGTAAACTTATTTTTCCTTTTGAAGTATGAATTACATATTGTTCTTTATCAACATAGAAATTTGATTCTCTAGGTATGAGGTCCGTACTTGAATATCTGTCAGTTAATCTTTTTTTAATGGATGAGATACGGGCTCTTAATAATTTTGGATTTATATTTGATGAAATATAATCATCAACTCCTGAATTATATGCAATAATTTGAATATAATCATCAAGTTTATTAGAATATAACATAATGTGTGGTGATTTAATTTTTTTATTATTTTTTATCTCACCAGTTAGTGTAATCCCGTCTTTTGGTTTGAAATCAAGTTCCATCAATATCAAATCAACCTTTTCCTTGTCTAGTAGGTTGTAAAGTACCTTTTCTGAACTTATAATGGAAATTTTGTTGTTGTCTTCTTCTATGATTGGAACTACCTCATTAGCAAATGTTTTTTGATTTGAAATTAGAACTATGTGGAATATATTCACCATAAATATAAAGGTGCAAACACAATGTTTGCACCTTTAACTAAAATTGTATTAATGATTAATAATTATTTTCTTAGTTTCTTTTACGTTATTTAATTCAATTGAAAAAAAGTACACCCCACTTAATAAATGAGAAGTACTAACTACTATAGAATGATGTCCTTTTTCAAATGAATTGTTGTCTGAAATTTGATTAACTAGATTGCCAAGAATATCATATAGTGTAATTGTAACATTGCCTTCTTCTTTAGTATCGAATGACAGAGTAGTACTTTCTGAGGTTGGATTAGGGAACACTATAAAGGAATCTTTAATTAGATGAATGTTATCTTCGATACCTGTGAAACCTCCAACAAATGCTGGGTGAGTAAAAGTTGCGCCAGTTGAGGCAGATGAATTGGAAGCAAGACGATAATCTGGCGTTGACCCTAGAGAAACAAAAGCATTTACAAAATTAATCTGAGCAATTGTAGTAACTGTATCAATGTTATTTGAAACGGAATAGCTATGATACCAACCTTGATTAAAAACAGTAGCCGATTCGGTTATATAAGTAGAAGGGATTTCAGATGTAATGTTAACATTTGCAATTACAGCAACCGAGTCAGCGTTTGATGGAGCATTAAAATTATCTTGCGTTACAGCATTTTGTAAACGTAATCCTTTTTCGTAACCTAAAATAAGTGAATTAAATATTGAATGTGAAGAGTTACGACGTATGTGCGCCGCTGCTTCGTGTGCTTCACCAACGGGTAAAGTTCCTGAACCATATACCGTACCATCTCCTTTTGCTCCAATAAATGTGAAGTTTGAGAATACAGGTCTTGTTAAAGGATGTGCTAAATAGGGCGAGGTACCGTTGTTATCAGATTCAATCCCATTACTTGCGCCACCTGAAATGGCATCCCACAGATTTGGATCTTTAATACCTAAACCAAATTGTACACGACCTCTATATCCATAATCAGTATCAAAATCATCATCAATTGTTCTGTATGCAATTAAATATTTTGCGTCAACGGTTCCACCAAACCATTCAAAAGCATCATCACCACAAAATGAAACTTGCACATGATCAATTTGTGTACCAGAACCAACTCCTCCTAGTGTTAAACCATTAATTTCTGAGTTTGATTGTAATGGGTCTAATGCAACTCCTGCAAATTCAATTCTAACATAAGATAAAATTCCTGAATTATCAGCGTCATTTGCACCTCCATAATATCTTAATGGGTCATTTGTTGCAAAACCTTCAACTCTGCTTACATTTGGATTAGTAGAAACGCCTCCTGTATTTATTACAGCATCTCCTAATAAGATAATCCCTCCCCAATCGCCAGGATTACGACCATCATTAACTGAATTGTTTGATGTAAAAACGATGGGTTGTGATGCTGTGCCTTGTGCATTAATTTTAGAGCCTTTTGTGATTACGAGCGTTCCAGGATTTAAGCTTACATCATTTGCTTTACATCTAATAATTGTGCCTGGCGCAATGGTAAGTATGGCATTGTTCTTAACATGCACAATACCGTCTAGATACACAACACCACTTATCGAAGTATTAGTTGAAATATCTCCAGTAATGGTTGATGTAGGAACAGCATAAACGGTGTTTTCGGGATCCCAATTTGCCCAACCAAAAGTCCAATCTGTTGCTGGTGTATTGTCGGTTACTGGAAATGCGCCTTTGTATGTTGTAACATCCCATGTAAATGGCGACTGTGCGGTTAAAAATGAGCTGGCAAGTAAAGCCGCAGATAAATAAGTTTTTTTCATGATATTTTTTGTTTTTTATTGCTACAAAATTATTTCAGCAATCTTTCTTGAACATTAAACGAATCTTATGTAAAATTTATAATTATATTAATTGAATATTAATAATTTCGATTCGCTTTAAAATTTAATGATGTTGTGATTTGCTAAAATTTGTAGGATAACGATAAAGATATAGTTGGTGCTAGTTTTGTATTAAACATTACATTGTCTATATTGCTTGAATGTGTGAGGTTTTGATTTTCTTTTTCAGCATTTTTATCAAGCTTTCCATTTTTATTAATGTCTTGATACCAAATTTGTCTTTGTGCTAAGATATCTCGTAGGTTTAGTTTTATTTCAAATTTCTGTTTGATAGTTTTAGATAATTGTAAGTCTAATACATGTCTTGGAGCTTCATAAAAGTCAGGCTCTGCAATAGAGCCAACAATTACTATTCTTCTTCCAATTACATTATAGGATAAGCTAACTCCCCAGCCTTTTTCAGTATCTAAATATTGTACACCTGCATTTATAATAAAAGGAGATTGCCCTTGAAGCGGACGAGTTGACATTCCTGCACCGTTTATTTTACTTACATCTACTTTAGATTGTATATAGGCAAAATTTGAGAAGAATGAGGTGTTTTTAATGATGTTTAATGAATCATTTTTAAAGAGACTACTTAATTTAATGCGATATTCTAATTCAAGTCCTATGTTTTCTACTAATGGAACGTTTACATAAGTTAAACTCTTAATTTGTGAAGCTGCATTCACAGCCATTTCTGTTGCATTAGTAATTCGTTTGTAGAATCCAGATATTGAAACCAATTGCCCAACGCCTGGAAACCATTCACCTCTTATATCGTAGTTATCTACCTTTCCTCTTATTAATGTTGGATTCCCATCAATACTAAATCCATTAGAAAAATCTACAAATGTAAATGGTACTAATTCCCTAAACTCTGGTCTAGATACTGTTCTGTAATAGGATAATCTAAGATTTGTTTTTTCTGTTAGGCTATATACTGCATTAATTGAGGGTAAGATGTCTATTACAGTGGTGTCATTTGTAGTTGCTTCATCAGGTTTTAAAAAGTAGGTAATTTTTTGATTATAAGATTCAATTCTTGCGCCATATATAAATCTTAAACGGTCAAAGAATTTTGAGTCAATTGATAAATAGCCTGCGTTTAATAACGAAGATGCTTGGTAGCTATCTTTAGGTGTTGTGGCTTCTACTAATAAAAAACCGCCGTCTTTTACACCTGGTCCGTCAATAATTCCCATGTTCGATTGAGAAAAAATTTCTGATTCATCTAACAATAGTAAATTGGTATTAGGGGTTAATGATGAATTTTTTCTGTACATTCCATAACCTAATAGTCTTGCAGTAAATGCTCTGTCTCTGTAAATATGATTTCCTCCTAGCTTTAACTCATGTTGTGTTTTACTAATTTTAATGTTTTTTGATAAGTCATATTTTATACTTTTTATACTCTCATCTGTTTTTGTAAATAACATAGTTCCACCATTACTAGTTGAAGTTGAGTTACTAGTAAAAATGTTTGCTGTGTAAGGCGTTGAATCAGCCTCTACATTTTGTTCGATTGAACTTTTTGTATAACGCATTACTCTTAAGTTAGGCATCTCTCTTTTTATATGGCTATATCCTGCCACCCAGTTTAATTTGATTTTTGCAATTTCAATATTATGTTCTCCATTTAATTGACCCGAATAAATTTTATTTTGAGTAAACCATCTTGCACTTGACTTTTCCCATTTATTATTACCTATATCTAATGCTCCCTTTCGGGTTATTACTTTATCTTCTGAATTTATGCTATATAGATTTTTTAAACTAATCTGATTATTGTCATTTAATTTGTAAGCTAAATTCCAAAGTGCACTTGCTAAAATGCTATTAGTATATGTGGTGTCTTGATAATCACTATTCTTGATAATTTCATAATTTTCGCCCTGTTCCGAAAAATCTCTTCTAGTTGTGAATGTTGTATTTGTGTTATTGTTATAGGTGATTGCCAATATACTCCCTGCTTTTCTTTTAAATACCTTACCTACATTTGCTAATGAGTATTGTAGGTTTAAGTTAGGAATTGCTTTTTGTGTTTGTAAACTCCAATCGTAGTTTAGCATTTTCGCATAATTAATCTGCTCTAGTTTATCTTGTGAAAAATCTTTCGTTGTTGGAAGAGAACTCGGTAACGCTCTTGTTCCATCATCAATACCAAGCCAATCAGTTTTTCCTCCTTTATAGGTTTTAATATCTTTAAATGTTGTTTGTGTATTATAACCAGCCCCAATTGAGATACTTTGCATGTTTCTGTCAGGAATACCTTTCGTATTAATTTGAATAACACCACCTGCAAAATCGCCAGGTAAATCAGGGGTGGCTGTTTTAATAATCATAATATTATCTAATAGATTAGATGGAAAAATATCAAAAGAAAAAGCTTTCTTATCACTTTCTGAACTAGGTAAAGGAGCACCATTTATAAAAGCGGTGTTATATCTATCACTCATTCCTCTAATGATGGCGAATTTATTGTCTTGTATTGTAGCGCCACTGATTCTTTTTATAACATCACTTGTTGTTCTATCGGGTGTTTTTTTGATACTTTCTGATGAAATACCATCACTGACACTTGCATTATTTTTTTGCATAAATAAAATGGCATTTGTATTTTCTTTATTCATTTCTGCTTGAACAACAACCTCCATTAATTGTTGAGAACTTGATGGGTCTAAGCCAATATTAAATTCTGTTACTTCGTTTGCTTTAACAATAACATCAATATTCTTCTTGTTATCGTATGTTATAAAGCTAGAAATAAGGGTATATTTTCCTGGTAACAAACCCTTTATAGCGTAGATTCCTTCAAAATCACTCAACACTCCTTTTGTTGTTCCCTCAATTAATATTGTGGCTCCTGGTAATACTTCACCTGTTTTTGAATCAACCACTTTTCCAGTGATACTACCGTTTTGCGCTATAATTAAATTTGAAAAAGCAAGTAGCGGTATGATAATTAATTTTATGTTCATAACTTGATTAGTTTTTCCACAAAACAACAACCACAATTTCACTTTAAAATCATCTAATAATTAATTAAATATTAATTTTGATTCACTATTTATGGTATAATTTAATATTTACTTAACATTAGTGTATCTACTATCAACTAACTTTGTTGCATTGATTTATTGAATATGAATATTGAGAATAATCTATATAAAATTTTACTTGTAGATGATGAACAAGACATCTTAGATTTTTTAAGTTATAATTTAACTAAAGAAGGCTTTCAAGTATTTACAGCAACTAATGGAAATGATGCGCTTAAGATAGCTAAGAAACAAATACCGAATTTAATAGTGCTAGATGTGATGATGCCGGAGAAAGATGGCATTGAAACTTGCAGGGAGATTAGAGAGCACGAGAACTTACAACAATGCGTTATTGCATTTTTAAGTGCTAGAAATGAAGATTATTCCCAAATAGCTGGCTTTGAAGTAGGCGCCGATGATTATATTACAAAGCCAATTAAACCAAGAGTTTTTGTAAGTAGAATAAAGGCACTTTTAAGAAGAAACACAACAACACCAAAACCAACTTCTGAGATTGATTTGGGGAATATTAAGATAGACAGAGAAAGACATTCAGTATATAAAGATGGGATAGAAATAAATTTTCCTAAGAAGGAGTTTAAGTTATTGTTGTTACTTTCTAGTAAACCTGGAAAAGTATTTACTCGTGAGTTTATTTTAGAACAAGTATGGGGAGATGAAGTAGTGGTAGGAGATAGAACCATAGACGTACATATTAGAAAACTTCGAGAAAAACTGGGCGAAGACTATATTAAAACCATCAAAGGAATAGGATATAAATTTGAGTTTTAATTTTCTTGCGTTGTAGCAGAGAATTGAGAGTTTAATTTTTCACGAAGATTTATTGACTTTAAATTGTAAGATTTAGCGAATAATACGCCCGCTCCGCTGCATTTGCTATCATTAGTGTTCGGAACCTTAACAAAAGCTTTTTAATAAATTATTTACAAGCTAAAGAATTCATTTTCAGATTGATTTGATCTTTGAAAGATGAAGTTTGAAGCAATACTCAATTATATTTCAGATGATGAACTTTCTGCGCTATCGACTCAAACGAAAGTGAATCATCAAGTAAAAAAACTTAATGGTTCAATTGTTTTTAAGTTAATTCTTTATTCAATGCTTGAATATGGGAAGCCGTCTTTACGAGTTTTAGAAGAATGCTTCAATTCCGCAGAATTTATTCTTCTTGCAAATCAAAGCAAGATTAAAGCCAAATACAATTCACTAAGTGATCGAATTAGTAGTATTAATGTGGATTATTTTGAAAAAATATTTGAATTACTGTTTGATAAATTCAATGCAGAATTGAAGGAGCAAAATGCTATTCAAAAATATGATACTACCATGGTGGCTGTTTCCTCTAAGCTTGTTCAATGGGGAATGAAAATAGGAAGTAAAACGGACAAGAAACAAGTTAAGTTTACAATGAGGCTGCATGGTTCCTTACCATGTGACTTTAAAATTTATACTGGCCAAAAATACTTATGCGAAGATTTGACCATTCCTGAAGTTATATATAATTACAGATACAATAAGTCCAGTATAGTGACATTCGATCGTGGAGTACAAAGTAGAAATACCTTTGCAACGCTTAATAAGGAAAATATTTTGTTTGTTACCCGAATTAAAACAAGTGCTACTTATAAAATATTAAAAAGTAATAGAATAGTGTCTGTAAAAAACACGCCCAGTGTTTTGCTGACAGAAGATCTTGAAGTTAATTTTATTGAACATAGCACCAAAAAACCAATATTGGTACCATTTAGATTTATAAGAGGTTATGTTAAAAGTTCAAATGAAGAAATTTGTTTTGTTACAAATAATTTTGATCTGGATGCTTATGAAATTGCTGATTTATATAGAAAAAGATGGGAAATTGAAGTGTTTTTTAAATTCATAAAACAGGAATTAAACTTTAGCCATTTACTTAATAGGAACTTAAATGGAATCAAAGTAATGGTATATATGACTTTAATACTGGCAATGCTTATCATCGTGTACAAAAAGAAGAACAATTTATCTGGCTACAAAATTGTAAAAATGAAAATCAGCAATGAACTGCAAAAAAGTCTATTAAAAGAAATCGTCATCTTATCTGGCGGGGACCCTAATAAAATTGTTCATATTATTGATGATTAAACATGTTCCGAACACTAATGATTTGCAATGCTGCGGCAATAAAAACAAAAAATCTTGTGCGTGAGGATATTCTCTTACTTTCTTTTGCCTTGAAATAACAAAAGTTCAAGTTTTTTATAAAACTTTTTGTTTGGATATAAAATTTACAAAAAAATCAACCTCACACACAGGCTTTTGAGTGGGAAGATGTCCACGCAAGGTGCGAACTGAAAGCTTCATGGTGTTCTGTTAACTGAGTTACTTGTTCTATTATAAAAGACAATAAACTATCTTAACTTTTAAAAACTTACACCAACACTCACACCTGCCCAAAACTCTGAAGTTAGGATGACAG